>VFQQ010000188.1_pt1 | contig 154800 bp, 120 predicted proteins | sample 3512341 | NCBI WGS metagenome assembly VFQQ01 (sample SAMN10412373, study PRJNA504923) | tailings metagenome | isolation source: Relicate 2 Philex TSF1 revegetated site | place: Philippines: Tuba, Benguet | collected 2017-08-29 | reverse complement strand
ATCATCAGTTGAACAATTTACGAACGACCTAAACGGCGATGACCGGACAGTAGTGTCGAAGAAGATATCTTTTCTTGGGTCACAGAGCAGAAACCCTCCGATCCGAACTTTCGGCGCAGCATTGGGCCCGATGAGCTGGGCCGGATGTCGTCCGCCGTAAACTCCACGCACACCGTGTGGCCTCCCGCTGCCTCTGTGTCTGGGCTCAGTGTACTCTGTGAAACCGGACTTGGCCTTACTTCTGGTGGGATTTGCGGGATGGGCGGGCGACACGCCCGCCGCCACAGGCTTGCGCCGATTTCGGCACCGCGCCTCGTGCTTAGACGTCGATTGCGGCAGGACGGGTACTCACGATCTCCAAATATTTTCGCATCAGGGGTTTCCCGGTGATTCACCTCGACAGTGAGGGCGGTGAATTTTAACCAAAACCCGTCCCGGCTACCCCGTCGAATGAACCACCGTGACGAATCCCAATGGTTTGCCAAAAACCTGCAGCCGCATGAACCGGCGGTGCGGGCCTACCTTTCGTTTCGGTATCCATGGCTTCGCGACCAGGACGACGTCCTGCAAGAATCGTACGTCAAAGTACTGCGTGCGCAGAAAGCCGGGCTGATCAAGGACGTCCGCGCCTTCCTTTTCACGACGGCGCGCAATGCGGCGATCGACCTCTTTCGACGTCGCTCCCGCTATGAACACGTGGAGCTGACCGATTCGAGTCAGCTACCGGCTCTCGACGATGCGCCGGGAGTCGACGAGACCCTGGACCGCACCCATCGCCAGGAAATGCTCGCGGAGGCTCTCGAGGGCCTTCCGGAACGCTGCCGGGAGGTCGTCAGGCTGCGTTTCCAGGAGAATCTCAGTTACAAGCAAATCGCCGCGCGACTCGGAATCACCACCGACACGGTCAAGGTGCAATTGGGCCGCGGCGTCCGGCGCTGCGCGGATTTCTTCTCCTCCCGCAACTTGCTTGACCGCGGCGAAGACCCGAAAGGAGCGACTCGGTGAGTTCCCGCGATCACCAAGACCCGGACGAATCGGACGATTCGCACGATCCGATTGAAGAAGCGGCCATGTCCTGGCTGCTCGAACGTGACGAGGGCTTCAGCCCCGAGCGGGAGGAGGCATTCGACCGATGGCGGTCCGCCAATCCTGCTCACGCCGCAGCGATCGCCCGACTTGCGGACGCCTGGCACAGGCTTGAGGAGCTGGACAAGATGCCCATGCCCACCGCGGGCACTCGCTCCGGCAAAGAGCGACCGCAACCGCTGGCCAGGAAGGCCGCATGGATCTCCCTCGGGGCCGCCGCCGTGGTCCTCCTGGGACTGCGCTTGTGGTGGGTGGAACCGGTCGCATCCGAAACGCATCATGCCAACGGCGAGGCCCGCCCCCAGCGTATCTTGCTCACGGATGGCACGGTCGTGACTCTCAATGCAAACACGGAGCTTGAAACCCGTTTTTCGAGTGCGGAGCGCCGCGTTGCTCTGACGTCCGGAGAGGCGCACTTCGATGTGGCCCACGAAACGAACCGACCGTTCAACGTGACCGCGCATGGCATGAGCATCCGCGCCGTGGGAACGGCCTTCAATGTGCGCGTGGCGGCCGCTTCGGTCGAAGTCGTCGTGACCTCGGGGAAAGTGCAATTGATCGCGCCGGAATCTGCGGTCCTGCCGAAGAACGCACCACCGCGCGAGCTTCCACTCCTTGAGCCCGGCGATCGGGCCGTGCTGGGCCAGGCTGCCTCAGATGCCGGGCGCGAAGTGGCGATCACCCGATTGGAACCCGCTCAGCTGCGGGCGGCGCTCGCATGGCAGCAGGAAATGCTGGTCTTTGAAAACACGCCTTTGCGCGAGGTCGTGGCGCAGTTCAATCGACGAAACAGTATACAACTGCGCCTCGCGGAAGCCGAATTCGGCGAACGGCGGATCAACGGGGTCTTCGCGGCCGACAACGTGGCGGCATTCGTGAATTTGTTCGAGCGCGGAGGCGACGTCTTGGTCGAGCGAAACGGCGACCGCGAGATTGTGCTGCGCGAGGCGCGCTAGACCGGTGCAACCGAGGCACCGAAGAGGAACGACGATGATGGGAAGTACCCATTTCATCCGGAGGTGCGTCACAAGAGTAAGGCACCTCCTCCGCATGCTCCAGCATCTCAATCCCGGCAGTCATGCGATCGTCGCCACCGCCCTGTGCTGCGTAGTGTACGCACCCCTTGCGGCCGACCCGGCCGGGACCCGACGTATCCACTACGATCTTCCCGAAGACGATGCCGTGGTCACGCTCGCGCTTTTTGCGCGGGCGACCGGCGGACAAATCGCATACCTGGTGGAAAATGTCCGCGGCGTGCGCACGCACGCGACCCGCGGCGAGTTCTTCGCCATGGAGGCTCTCGAGCGGATGCTCGCGGGTACGGCCTTGTTCGCCGTTCAGGACGAGTCCAGCGGGGTCATCGTCGTCAGCCGTCGCCAGGATGAACGGGGTCACGGCGATGCGTCACGCCGGGGAGCAAAGACAGAGCGCACACGGGGACCGCCGGAGGATCAGGCCAATCCCTCCGACGCCAAAACAACCCCCGTCTCGCAACCTGCTCCCAGCAACCCCATGAAGAACCGAAATCCCTTATCCTTTGTCGCCGCGTGGCTGCTCGCCCTCACCTCAGTCGACGCCCAGTCGACGACCAACGCGACGCCCGCAGAACCCATTACGCTCTCGCCCTTCGAAGTCGATGCCAGCGCCGATCGTGGCTATCAGGCGTTCAACACGCTTTCGGGCACGCGCCTTAACTCAAAACTGGAGGACCTCGGCGCCTCCATCACCGTGGTCACGAAGCAGCAGATGACCGACCTCGGCCTGCTCGATATCAACGACGTGTTCCGTTACGAGGCCAGCACCGAAGGCACGGACAATTTCACGACCTTCGTTCGCAACCGCACCGGTGGCGTGGGCGACCAGGTGCAATCAGATCCCCAGCAGGCTAACCGCATTCGTGGACTCGGCACAGCAGGCACCAGCGGTCTCGGCGTGAACACGGCCTTCGGAAACTTCGCCACGAACAACGCGATTCCGTTCGACCCGTACAACATCGCCGCCGTCGAGGTTTCCCGCGGGCCGAATTCCAACCTGTTCGGCCTCGGCGCCGCAGCCGGCACCGTCAATGTGGTTCCCACCCAAGCCAACGTCGATCGCCGCAGCTACAGCGCCGATCTGCGGATCGACAGCTACGGAGGCCATCGCACCAGTCTCAATATAAACACCCCCCTGATTCCCGGCAAACTCGCGCTGCGACTCGCGGGCGTGAACGAGAGCAAGGGATTCGTACGCAAGCCCTCCTACGAGAATATCCACCGCGAGTTCGCCACGGTGCTCGCCCGCCCCTTCAAGAACACGACGATTCGCGCCACCGCCGAGCATTACCACAACGACAACCGGCGCCCCAACTCCATCACCCCGCGCGACACCACCACGGAATGGAAGGCCGGCGGCAGCCCCACGTGGGATCCGACGACGCAGATGGTCACGTTTGCCGATGGTACGAAGGCCGGACCGTTTCCCTCGGACTTCACGGCCCCCATCTCCTTCGCGCCTGGTCTCACCACCACGTTGTCTGCCCTCCCCGCCGGGTTGATCGGCGGCTACAACGGGTTCTATGCCCGCCCGACCGTGATCTGGGACGACAATCGCATTCAGTTCTTCACGGTCATGAGGACGAACAACCCCGTCTCGGGAAACGCGCTTCCGACCAATCCCTTCAGCGGTGGCAACAGCACGCTGCGGTATCTGCAGAGCGGCACCGACGTGATGAGCCGGTTCTCCGTACTCGGGCCCCAAGGCCTGCCGCTCTACATCGTGCCCGGCACGTCGGACAGATCCGTCTATGACTGGACTTCGCATAACATCGTTTCGCCCAACCACGCCAATGAACGGGCGAAAACCTACAGTGCCGAGGTTGAGCAGATTATCTTCAACACCCCATCGCACCTTCTGGCGGCGCGCGTGGGAGGCTTTCAGCAGAAATACTCCACGGATCGATACACGTTGGTCGATCTCCTCGAGAGCGTGATTTACGTGGACGTGAACGAAAAGCGGCTCGATGGCACTGCCAACCCGTACTTCAAACGGCCCTACATTCAGGCGGCGGCGCCGTCGGCCCGATACAACAAGAATCACTCGTCCATCCTGGCTGCGGACCTCGCCTACCAGTTCACGCCGTCGAACCTGCCCAAGTGGCTGAACTGGATCGGTCGTCAAAGCTTCGGCACACGGGCCGAGCAGAACTTCACCGACACCCAGTCGTTCCAATTGGTGGCTCGCGTCACCGATACCAACATGCCGTGGATCAATCCGAACGCCCCGCTCAATCTCATCGGCGGCCAGTTCATCTCCCAACGCTGGTATGTGGGCGACAATCAGGGACAGAATGTGGACTACGGCCCGCCGGCCACGGACAACGCAAACGGGACGTATCCGTTCACGTGGTACAACAACCGCACCGGCACCTGGAACAACGCCCCGGTGAGCGTAAGCGAGCAGATCAACAGCGGTCAGGGTGCGCGCACCCGCAACGAGGTCCGCACCTTCAATATCACGGCGCAAAGCTTCTTCTTCAAGGATCGGCTCGTGACCACGGTGGGATGGCGACGGGATCGTCAACGCGTGCGCACGAGTGCCAGCACCTTTGTCAATCCGACAACGGGCCTGGCCGACTTGTCCAATCTCGATCTCTTCGGTCCGCTCACGAGTTACTTTCCTCCCGCTGGCGGTGGCCCCGTCAGCCTCGTCGGCTGGAACGAACAGGCCGGCGACACCAAGACCTACGGAGCCGTCGTCAAGCCGCTGCGCTGGCTCAATTTTCACTTCAACAAAGCCGACAGCTTCGCGCCGCAGGCGGTGCTGACGCGGGTGGATCGCATCGGCAACGTGCCGAATCCACGCGGCTTTGTCACCGAGTATGGCTTCAGCTTCACTGCGCTTGAGGGCAAACTCAACGTACGCATCAATCGCTTCGAAACGAAGGAGCTGAACTCCCGCGGCAGCGAGGTGGGCACGCTCGGCAATCGCTATCTCGACATGGAGGGCATCCCGGACGGCAACAACCGCATCCAAGTCTCCTCCTTCCGGTATTTCGCCACGGAGATTGCGCGGGGCCGGCTCGCGGCCCAAGGGATTCCCGAGCCCACGGCCGCCCAGCTTGACCCCTTGGTGGCCAGTTTGATGGGCATCTCCGATGAGATGTATACGCGGATGGTCTACTCCGGGGCCAGCCAACCGCGCACCGTCGGCACCACGAATGTCAGCTCGAAGGGTTTCGAGCTCGAGGCAACCTACAATCCCACGCCGAACTGGCGGATGAAGTTTACGGGCGCCCAGACCCAGGCGCAGGACGATTCCGTTTCACCGGAGATCTTCGATTGGTGGCAGCAGCGCCTTCCGGTGTGGACCAGTCTTCGGGCCGATATCGAACCAGGAGATGGCAAAGGCCGTCTCTGGTGGGACACGCGTCCCGGCGACTACTTCGTCGGCGGCGAAAACCGCACGCCGCAGACCCGCTGGATTGTCGACCAGTACGGCGCCTATCTGGCGGCAACCACCAACGTCGGCCGGCCCCGCACCCAGATCCGGGAGTTCCGCTTCGCCGGCATCACGAACTACGAATTCACGGAGGGTCGGCTCAAAGATTTCAGTATCGGCGGGGCCGTGCGCTGGGAAAGCAAGGCTTCGATCGGATTCCTTGGCGCGGCACCGGAGACCAGCGGCCCGTTCCAAGGCGCCGTGCTCTTCCTCGATAACGACAAGCCTGTTTGGGACAAGGCACGGTTCTACACCGATCTCAGCGCCGCCTATCGCTTCAAGCTCTTCGGGGACAAGGTCCGTGCGAAGGTCCAGCTCAACGTGAAGAACGCCCTCGAGGGCGGCCGGCTCCAGCCGATCGCCGTCAATCCCGACGGAACACCGTACGCCTACCGGATCATCGATCCACGTCAGTTCATCCTGAGTGCTTCGTTCGATCTTTGAGGCACGGAGGCGGGACGGAGCCGTTGGCGGCTCCGTCCCGCTGCTGGTTTGACCAGATTTGGACGCTAGGCGCTCTTCTTCGCCTCGACCGTGTGCAGGTGCACATCGCGCTGGGGGAACGGAATCGAGCAACCCGCCGCCTCCAGGCCGGCCTTGATGCGTTCGTTCAGGTCGAACTTCACGTTGAGGAAATCCGCGCGCGCCACCCAGGGCCAGACGACGATGTTCACGCTGCTGTCCGCCAGCTCCATCACACCCACGATCGGGGCCGGGTCCTTCAAGATGCGTTCGTCGGCATGGAGCACGTCCCAGATGACTTTCTTGGCCGTCGCGATGTCGTCGTCGTAGGAGATGCCGAAGGTCATGTCGACCCGCCGCGTGTCCTTGGCGGCGAAGTTGGTGATGCTGCCGCCGGTGATCGCCGCATTGGGCACGATCACGCCGAGGTTGTCGGGAGTGCGCAGGTTGGTCGTGAAGATGGAGATCTCCTCGACGATGCCCTTGACGCCGCCGGCATCGATGAAATCGCCGATCTTGAAGGGGCGGAAGATGATGTATCAGCACACCCGCGGCGAAGTTCGCCAGGGAGCCCTGCATGGCGAGACCGACGGCCAGGCCGGCCGCACCGATGATGGCGACTAGGGAGGTCGTCTTCACGCCGATCATGTCGAGTGCGGCCATCACGACGACCAGCAGGAGCAGCGTGTAGGCGATGCGGGTGAGGAAACGGTTGAGGGTCGCGTCCACGTGGGCGCGGCCGAGCGCGCCGCCGATGAAGCCGCTCACCAGCTTCGCCACCCATCGGCCGACGATGAAGATGACCAGCGCGCCGAGCAGGCGGATGCCGAACGCCAACCCCTCGGTGGCGAGCCAGACTTGTACGGTTTCAACGAGATTCTCGAGCGATGTGGATTCAGTTGGCATAGCCCTTCGATTTTGACCGTACCCTGGGCGGGAGGGCAACCCTTCAGGCCGGTTTGACGCGAATGTCACCTCGCGCTCACTCTCGCGTCCGCCACATGCCGCTCTCGCCTTCCGCCACCCGCGACCTGCTCGCCCGCCTCGGCCACTCGCCGAAACGTTTTCTCGGGCAAAACTTTCTCGTCGACGGCAACATCGTGCGCAAATCGCTCGAACTCGCCGAGGTCGCGCCCGGCGACCGGGTGGTCGAGATCGGTCCGGGACTCGGCACGCTCACGACCGCCCTCCTCGACGCGGGCGCCGACGTGTGGGCCGTCGAGAAGGACGAAACCCTGCACGCCCACCTCGCCGCCACCCTGGCCCCGGCGCATCCCGGCCGTCTGCATCTGCTCTGCGCCGATGCGGTCGAGCTACCGCGCGCCGGTCTGACGGACGACGACGCCCGCGCGGGCTTCAAGGTCGTCGCCAACCTGCCCTACGCCATTTCGACGCCGTGGATGGACGCGATCCTCTCCGGCCCGCTGCCCGCACGCATGGTGCTGATGCTTCAGCAGGAGGCCGCGCAACGCTACGCCGCCCAAGCCGGCACGAAACAGTTCGGCGCCATTTCGATCTTCCTCCAATCCGCCTACGACCTCGCCCCCGGACACAAGGTCGCCGCCGCCTGTTTCCATCCGCGCCCCGACGTCGAGTCGTACCTCCTGCATCTCGTGCGCAAGCCCGTGCCGTTCGTGTTCGCTCCCGCCACGCGCGAGCTCGTGCGCGCCGCCTTTCAGCAGCGTCGCAAACAGATCGGCGCCTTCCTCCGCGCACACCTCGCCGACGGCGGCAGGGCCTGGCTCGAAGCGCTCGCACGGCACGGCCTCGATGCGCGTGCCCGGCCGGAGCAGATCCCGGCGGTTGCGTGGCAATCGTTGATGGCGACTTGAAACTTGCGCCGGCAGCGGTACTCAAATCCTGAACATGTTCCGCGCCTTTCTACCCCCGTTGCTCGCCGTCACGTTGATTCCCTGCCTCTGCGCACAGTCCGCCCGCACCGGAGGCCGGATCGAGAACGGGCGCTACATTTCGCCCACGGGCCTGTTCAGCGTCGCCATCCCCGTCCGCCCCGAGCTGGGCGGCAACCTCGACGAGACGCCGTTCGTGGTCACGTTCAAGGATGCGTTCACCGTGCACGCGAGCATTGCCTGCTTCCCCATGGACGCCACTCAGCGCTGGGAAAACGACACCCGCGGGCGCCGCGACTACCTTGTGTGGTTCTTTGCGAACTTCGTGCAATCCGACTTTCAGGCCCGGTTCCCCGGGGCGCGGATCGAAAGCGCCAGCTTCCTTCCGGGAGTCCAGGATGGCGCCCTGCTCACCTACAACCTCCTGCCCGGCGGCACGATGTTTGCAGAGCGTCTCCTCTTCCAGCGCCCCGACGACCCGCCCGTCGCCAAGCGGGGCAACCTGCTTTTCGTTTTCAACAACCACGTGTTCGTCCTGAGCATCGAACTCGCCGAAAAGGTGCTCGAAGGCGTGGCCTACAAGAAAACCGTCGAGGAGCAGGACGAGATCCTGCGCCGACGCCTGCTCGACCTGCTGCAGCGGATGGAGTTCGTCTCCGCCACCAAGTAGCCGCCCGCCCGAGCCCGCCCGGGGCGCACCTTGACTGTCCGCCGGCAGAATCCGGCGCTTGCCCTGAGAAGTTTAATAAATATTCTCGATACCTCGGGCCGGCTGCGACGTCTCCTTCGGCTCACTCCTTTCCGAGCAACTATCGCAATCTGTCCGCCCTTTCTCCGCCGCCTCGTGTCCGCCCGCTCCCTCGCCCTTCCTTCACGCCGCCCTTCGCGCTCCGTCCTCGGCGCCATCGGTCTCGCCTGCCTCCTGCTTGCCGCCGGCTGCTCCAAACCCGCGCCCACCGCCGCCGCACCGTCATCCGAGAAGGGAGCGCGTTCTTCCGAAGCGCGCAGTTCCCGCGCCGCGCTCGCCGCGGCCGCCGAGGCTGTGCCGGTGGAAACCGCCGTGATCGTCCGCGGTCCGATCTCGGCCTTCCTCAGTTTCAACTCCTCGCTCGAGACCGAAGCCGCCGTCGACCTCTACCCGCAAACGGGCGGTCAAGTGGAGGCCGTGCTCGCGGAGGAGGGCCATGTCGTGAAGGAGGGCCAGCCCCTGCTCAAGATCGAGGACCGCGAACTCCGCGTCGACGTGAACGAGCGCGAAACCAACCTGCGCCATCTCGAGGCGAGCTTCGCGCGCATCGAGGAGATGTTCAGCCGGAACCTGATGACGAAGCAGGACTACGACAACCAGGTCTACCAGCTCGACCAGTCGCGCCTCGCCCTCGAGCGCGCCAAACTGCGGCTTTCCTATGCGACCGTGCACGCTCCTTTCGACGGCGTCGTCACCACGCGCGAAACCCAGGTCGGCGCCCGCGTCGGCACGGGCACCAAACTCTTTTCCCTCATCAAGCTCGACGAGATCGTCGCGCGCGTCTTCGTGCCGGCCCGCTACCTGTCCGCCGTCGCCGAGGGCCAGTCCGCCATCGTCACCTCCGAATTCATGCCCGGCCGCACCTTCACCGGCTGGGTCAAGCGCATCAGCCCGATCGTCGATCCCAAGAGCGGCACGTTCCGCGTCACCGTCGGCGTGCGCGGGGACAATCCCACCGAGCTTCCGCCCGGTCTCTTCGTCAACGTGCGCGTCGTCACCGAAACGCGCGAAAACGCCGTGCTCGTCCCGAAACGCGCCATCGTCTACGAGGGCGGCGAGCGTTTTGCCTTCGTCGTGGTCGACGGCCTCGCCCAGAAGCGACGGCTCGTCGTCGGTTACGAGGACCCAATCGCCGTCGAGGCCCTCTCCGGTTTCGAGCCGGGTTCCCGCGTGATCGTCCTCGGCCACAACGGACTCAAGGACGGGGCCCGCGTGCGCGACGTCAGCGCTCCGACCCTCCCCGACGATCCGCTCACCGCCGCCGAAAAGACCGCCGCGCCCGTGCGCACGGGCACCTGATCCGCCCCCTCCCGCGCCTCCGCCGCGTCCGGCCATGAGCAAGCCCCCGGTCTCGTTTCGCCCCGAAGACTCGTTCTACGCGTTCACCGTGCGCCGGCCCGTCGCGATCCTCATGGTCGTGATGGCCGTCGCCGTGTTCGGCTGGGTCTCCTACAACCGCCTCGCCCTCACGCTCATGCCCGACATGAGCTACCCGACGCTGACGGTGCGCACCGCCTACCCGGGCACCGCCCCGGAGGAGATCGAGAACATCATCTCCCGCCCGCTTGAGCAGGCCCTCGGCATCATCCCCAAGCTCGTCGCCATCAGCTCCGTTTCGAAGGCCGGCCAGTCCGACGTCGTCCTCGAATTCCAGTGGAAGACCGACATGTCAGCCGTGGCCCAGGAGGTCCGCGAGAAAATCGACCGCATCCGCTTCCCCGAAGGCTCCGAGCGCCCGCTCCTTCTTCACTACGACCCGTCCCTCGACCCCATCATGCGCCTCGGGCTCACCGGGCCGCAGTCCCTCTACGACCTGCGCTTCCTCGCAGATAACGACCTCAAGCGGAAACTCGAGACCCTCCCCGGCGTCGCCGCCATCAAGGTCAAGGGCGGCCTGGAAGAGCAGTTCCTCGTCGCCCTCGACGAGAGCAAGCTCTCCGCCCTCCGCCTCGACATCACCCAGATCGGCCAGCGCCTCCAGCAGGGCAACGTCAACATGCCGGGCGGCAACCTCCGCGAGGGCCAGACCGAGTACCTGATCCGCACGCTCAACGAATTCCGCACCGTCGAGGAAATCGGCGACCTCATTGTCTCCCGCCAGGGCAACGTCGACGTGCGCCTGCGCGACATCGCCACCGTCACGCGCTACCACAAGGACCGCGAGGTCATCACGCGTGTCAATGGCAGCGAAAGCATCGAAATCGAGATCTACAAGGAAGCCGACGCCAACGTTGTCGCCATCGCCGCCACCCTGCGCGACGCCATCTTCGGCCGCCCCGACCAGAAGGCCTACGTGGCCGGCCTGAACGCGCCGCCCCCCCCGGCCGAAGGCGCCTCCGCCGCGCGGCCCCGGGCCGCAAACCGCCCGTCCGCAACCGAAACGATCGCCCACCGGCAGATGACGGATTTCCTCGCCTTCTCCCTGCCCGCCGGCGCCGCCCTCACGTTGCTCAACGACCAGTCCGTCTTCATCAGCCAGTCGATCGACGAGGTGAAGAGCAACGCCGTCGTCGGCGCCCTCATCGCCATCGTTGTCATCTATCTTTTCCTGCGCAACGTCGCCCAGACGATCATCATCGGCATCGCCATCCCCGTCTCCATCGTCGCCACCTTCGCGCCGATGTACATGTCGGGCGTCACCCTGAACATCATTTCCCTGGGCGGACTCGCCCTCGGCGTGGGCATGCTCGTCGACAACGGCATCGTCGTCCTCGAAAGCATCTTCCGCTGCCGCGAGGAGGGCGACGACCTCGTCACCGCCGTCGTCCGCGGCACCCAGGAGGTCGGCATGGCGGTCGCCGCCTCAACGCTCACCACGGTCGCGGTCTTCCTTCCGATCGTCTTTGTAGAGGGCGTCGCCGGACAGGTCTTCGGCGACATGGCCCTCACTGTGGTTTTCTCGCTGCTCGCCTCGCTCGCCACCGCCCTCTTCCTCATCCCGATGCTGGCCTCCCGGCGCTTCGGCCAGAAGAAACCGGGCGCAGGCGCCACCCGGAGCGCCTTCCTGCAGCTCGATCCCGCCGCCGGTATCCGCAATCTGGCGACCATCGCCGCGCGCACCGCCACCGGCGCCGCCCTGCTGCTCGCGCTGCTGCTCAAGTTCGCCGCCGTGCTCGCCTTCGCGCTTTCCTGGCCGCTGCTCTGGCCCATCTCCCGCCTCTTCATGCGCGGGCCCGCCACCCCATCCTGGTACTGGCGCTTCTCGGCCTGGGCCGCGGCCGACCGCTTTGGGTTTCTCGACGGTGCCGCCGTCTGGCCCGGCCTGCTATCCTTCGGAGCCCCCGCCGACCTCGCCGGCGGGCTCGGCGCCGTCTGGCGCTGGCTGGCCGCCCCGCCCCGCTGGCGGGTGGCCCTCCGCCTTCCGCCAGCCCTCGCCGCCACCCTTTTCCTGGTCGCTCGCTTCCACGCCGCCCTCGCGCTGCGCCTCGCTGGCGCCCTGCTCCAGACGGCCGGACTCGTGCTGGCCCTCGGGTTGCTCGGCTGCTTCCGCTTCGCCGCCGCGCTGTTTACACCCGTGACGCGCCGCGGCTTGAACGGCTTCGAACGCTGCTTCCGACTCCTCCAGGACAACTACCCGCGCCTGCTGCAGGGCGCGATCCGGCACCGCGGCGCCATCCTCGGCGGCTGCGTGCTCGCCCTCGCCGCCTGCGTCTACTTCCTCGTGCCCCGCATCGGCAAGGAACTCATCCCCCAGGTCCACCAGGGCGAGTTCAACTTCGAGATCACCCTGCCCGTCGGCACCCCCCTCGAGCGCACCGCCGCCCTCGCCGCGGAGATCGATGCCGCCGTCGTCGCCCAGCCCGAGGTCGAACGCACCGCCCTCACCGTCGGCTCCGAGCCCGGCGCCGCCTCCACCCGCGAGACCGGCGAACACACCGCCCGTCTCAACATCCGGCTCAAGGAGGGCCTCGCCGCCGACGCCGAAGCCGTCCTGGTCGACCGGATACGCGCCCGCTTCCGCGACCAGCCGGAACTCTCGCTCGAACTCTCCTATCCGGTCCTCTTCAGCTTCAAGAGCCCTGTCGAGGTCGAGATCCGCGGACACGACCTGGAGACCCTCAAGCGCCTCAGCCGCGAGGCCGAGGTCATCCTCGCCGCCGTCCCCGGACTCGTCGACGTGCGCTCCACCCTTCAATCCGGCCACCCCGAGATCCAGGTGATCTACAACCGCGACCGCCTTTCCGAGTACGGCCTCAATCTCCGCCCCGTCGCCGACCTCGTGCGCGGAAAGGTCCAGGGCCGGATCGCCACCGCCTTCCGCCGCGACGATCAGATGATCGACATCGTCGTCCGCCTGCGCGAGGAGGACCGCCTCGGCCTAGAGGAACTGCGCGGCCTCGTCATCAATCCCAACGGCGCCATCCCCATCTCCCTCTCCGCGATCGCCGACCTCGTCGTCACCGAGGGCCCGAGCGAGATCCGCCGCGTCAACCAGCAGCGCACCGCCCTGCTCACGGCCAATCTGCGCGAGACCGACCTTGCCACCGCTTCCGCCGGCATCGTCGACGCCTTCCAATCCATGGAACTGCCGCCCGGATTCACCTACAATCTGGCCGGCCAGAACCGCGAGATGAAGACCTCGCTCGACAGCCTGCTGCTCGCCTTCGCCCTCGCCCTCTTCCTCGTCTACATCGTGATGGCGAGCCAGTTCGAGTCCCTCGCCCAACCCCTCCTCATCATGATGACCGTGCCCCTCGCCCTCATCGGCGTGATCGGGGTCCTCTGGCTCACCGGCATTCCGATCAGCATCATGGTCTTCCTCGGTCTGATCATTCTCGCCGGCATCGTCGTCAACAACGCGATCGTTCTCATCGATTACATTAACACCCTCCGCGACCGGGGCTACGACAAGACCCTTGCGATCGTCGAGGCCGGACGCGCCCGGATCCGTCCCATCTTAATGACGACCCTCACGACCGTCCTCGGCCTCGTGCCCATGGCCCTGGGTCTGGGCGAGGGCGCCGAGATCCGCGCCCCCATGGCCATCACCGTCATCGTCGGCCTGACCTCCTCGACCCTGCTGACACTCGTGGTCATCCCGCTGCTCTACTTCCAGTTCATCGGCGACCGCCGCAACGCCCTGCCGCAGACCGGCGCCGGGACCGCCCACTCCGCGCAGCCGGACCCCGAGCCGGTCCTCGCGAAATAACCCGCGCGCGTCCGCCATGAAGCACCGCGAGCCCGCCGCCTTCGCCATCCCGCGCTTCGCCGTCACGAGGCCGGTCACGGTGCTCATGATGCTGCTGGCGATCCTCGTCGTCGGCGTCATCGCCTACACGCGGATCCCCATCTCGATGTTCCCGGAGGGACACGAGGCGACCTCGCTCAACGTCTACGTCAGCTACCCGAACGCCACCCCGCGCGACATCGAGCAGAAGATCACCCGCAAGATCGAGGACATCATCGGCACCGTCCCCAACGTCAGCCGCGTCTTCAGTTACTCGAGCTCCGGAACGTCCTACGTCCGCGTCCAGTTCCACAGCGGCACCAACATCCGCGAGGCCTACGCCACGATCACGGACCGGATGGACCGCATCAAACCCGACCTGCCCGAGGACGTCGACCGCATCAGCGTGCGCCGCTGGGACCAGAACGACGCCCCCATGATGAGCCTCGTCGCGGCCGTGCCGCCCGACATGGACGGCGCCTTCCACCGGATCGACAACTTCGTGACTCCGGCGCTCCAGCGCATCGAAGGCGTGGGCAACGTTTCCGTCTGGGGCATCCAGTCGCGCACGATCGAGATCACCCTGCTCGACGAGCGCCTGCGCAGCCACGGCGTCAACGTGTCCGCCATGCTCGCGAACCTGCGCAACCAGAACGTCGCGCTTTCCGGCGGCTACGTGATGGAAGGCGGCCGCAAGATCTACGTCCGCTCGCTCGGCCGCTTCGATTCCGCGGAGACGATCGCCGACCTCATCATCGACCCGGAGCGACGCCTCCGCCTGCGCGATGTCGCCGACGTGGGCCTGCGCGTGCCGCGGCGCGACTGGGTCTTTCGCGTCGACGGCCAGCCCGCCGTCGGCATCGAGATCACCCGCGAATCCACCGGCAACATCGAGCGCATCAGCCGCGAGGTGCGCGCCACCCTCGACGAACTCGCCGGACTGCCCCAGCTCGGCGGCATCCGTTTCAACGTCTTCTGGGACCAGGGCGCCTTCGTCCGCCAGGCCATCGACAACCTCAAGGACACCGGTCTTTGGGGCGGCCTCTTCGCCGCCTCCATCATCTACCTCTTCCTGCGCGCACCGCGCATGACCGGCATCCTCACGCTCGCCATCCCGCTCTCGCTGCTCTGCACGCTCGTTGTCCTCTTCTTCATGGGCTGGTCGCTCAACATGGCCACCATGATGGGCCTCATGCTCAGCGTGGGCATGGTCATCGACAACTCCATCGTCATCGTCGAAAACATCTACCGGCGACGCCAGGAGGGACAGGAGGCCACCGCCGCCTCCATCGTCGGCGCCGGCGAGGTCGGACTCGCCGTGCTCATGTCCACCCTCACGAGCATCGTCGTCTTCCTTCCCCTCATCCTCATGGGCGGACGCGGCGACTTCGCCTTCTGGATGGTCCGCATCGGCGTCCCCGTCATCGTCGGCCTGCTCGCCTCGCTGCTCATCGCACTGGTCTTCGTGCCCGTCGCAGCCCAGCGCCTCTCGCGCGGCCACCAGCACCGCGAATTGCGCGCCGTCGATTGGGCGCGCCGGCGTTACGTGCGTCTCCTTGGCTGGGTTCTCAACCATCGCCTCGACGCCGCCTTGCTCGTCGCCGCCGCCCTCGCCACCCTGCCCATCCCGCTGGGCAAAGTCGAAAGGCCCCGCGGCGATTTCGGCCGGCCCGGCGGCCCCTCCGACAATGCCCTCCGCTTCTTCTTCGACCTCCCCACGGGCGGCACCATCGAGGACGCCGACGTCTTCTTCTCGAAGTTCGAGCGCTTCATCCTCGAGCACCGCGAGCGCTACGACTTCGCGCGCATGGAGACCCGGTACCGCTACGACAACGGCCGCGTCCAGATCAACTTCAAGGACGATCCGCACACCCAGTGGTACGCCTCCGTGTGGAACTCCCTCCTCATCTCCCTCGACCTGCGCCAGCCGCGGAAGGATCCCGTCACCATCGAAAGCGAGATCCGCGAAGGCTTCCCGCTGCCGCCGGGCGTCACCATGCGCTCGAACCAGCGCGGCTCGTCGGCCCCCTCCGGCGACAGCAGCCTCTACCTCGCCTTCTACGGCGAGGACACCGGCACGCTCATGCAGCTGGCCGAGGAGGCCGCTCGCCGGCTGCGCACGATCCCGGGTATCGTTTCCGTGGATACCGACATCGAGCGCGGCCGCAACGAGCTGCGCGTGCTCGTCGACCGCGACCGCTCCCGCCAGCTCGGCGTGAGCCCGCAGGAGGTGTCGGGCACCATCCGCGACGCCATGCGCGGCCTCGAAGTCGGCCGCTTTTACGCCCCGGACGGGCGGGAAATGCGAGTCACCGCCCAGCTCGCCGAAGCCGACCGCACCGGCCTCGACGACGTCCGCGCCATGACCTTCCGCACCGACAACGGCATCGAGGTCCCGCTCGAGTCCGTGGCCGCGCTCGACGTCGGCATGGCCCTCGGCCAGATCCGCCGCGAATCCCGCCAGACCATGCTCAGCGTCGTGGCCCGCGCCCCTCGCGCCGAGGCGGGCCGGATCTTCCAGGCCGTCGACACCGCCATGGCCGGCTTCGAGATGCCGCCCGGCTACCGCTGGGACCGCGGCGGGGGCGGACGGCGCGACGCCGAGAACGCCCAGGCCATGCGCTTCTCGCTGATCCTCGCCGTCGTCTTCGTCTTCCTGCTGATGGGCATCCTCTTCGAGTCCTTCGTCCTGCCTCTCGCCGTCATCGTCGCCGTGCCCTTCGCCCTGCTCGGCGTGTACTGGACCCTCTACGTCACGAAGACCCCGCTCGATATGATGGCCTCCATCGGCATCGTCATCCTCGTCGGCATCGTCGTGAACAACGCCATCGTGCTCGTTGACCTCACCAACCGCCTGCGCGCCGAGGGCCGCTCCCGCCGCGACGCCCTGCTCGAGGCCGGCCGCCACCGGTTCCGCCCGATCCTCATGACGACCCTGACCACGATCAGCGGCCTCATCCCCATGGCGCTGGGCAACTCCAAGATGATCGGCATGCCCTACGCCCCGCTGGGCCGCACCATCATCGGCGGCCTGCTCGCCGCCACCGTGCTCACCCTCGTGATCGTGCCCCTGCTCTACGCCTTGCTCGACGATCTCCGCACCCACCTGAGGGCGATCGCCCGCTCCGCCGCACCGGCGGATTCCGGAGAAAGCAAGGCCGCCACCGGCACCGCCCTCGCCGCCGAGGCTCCCCGCCGCGGCGCGTGATGCCGCCCTGGCCGTCTTCAGTCGAAGCTCCCCCGATTCTCGACGGCGGAAATTAACCATATAACCGGCCAGGTCCTTTCCTCACAGGCAATGCCGGCAAAGGGTTCGCTTCGTTTCGGACTTTTCGCGCCTCTGCTCCCGATGCTCACGCCTTGCACCCTTCCGCTGACACACCTCAACCTTGGACGTCCTTTTTTCCCAAGAATCGTCCGAATTCGACAATACGGGAGAACGTGCTTCTGCTAGCTTGATCCCTCCACCCCCGGTTCAAGCCCCCGAGCCCTCCTCCTTTATGCGCCTGCGTCTTCCTGCCATTCTGAGCGGCCTCGCCGCCTTCGCCCTCCCCGCCGCCGTCTCCGCCGACACCCTGCTCCATTTCGAAGGCCGCGACGGCCCCGGCAAGGGGCGCAGGATCGTCCTCGTCTCCGGCGACGAGGAGTATCGCTCCGAGGAGGCCCTGCCCATGCTCGGCAAGATCCTCAGCCAACGCCACGGCTTCGACTGCACCGTCCTCTTCGCCATCGATCCATCCACCGGCCTGATCGATCCCAACAACCAGACCAATATCCCCGGCCTCGAAGCCCTCGCCGACGCCGACCTGATGATCATCGCCACGCGCTTCCGCCGCCTCCCGCCGGAGCAGCTGCGCCCGATTGCCAACTTCCTCCGCGAGGGCAAACCCGTCATCGGCCTGCGCACCGCCACCCACGCCTTCACCGGCGACGCCGAGACCGACGGGATCGTCTGGAAGGATTTCGGTCTCAACGTGCTCGGCGAAAAGTGGGTCGCCCACCACGGCCGCCACCTCGTGGAGGGCGCCCGCAGCGTGGTCGAACCGAAGAACGCCGACCACCCCGTGCTCCGCGGCGTCGGCTCGATCTACGGCCCGAGCGACGTCTACACCGTCGCCAACCTCAACCCCGAGGCCACCATCCTCCTGCGCGGCCAGGTCACCGCCACCCTCGAGCCCGACTCGCCCGCTGTCGAAGGCCCCAAGAACGATCCGATGATGCCGCTCGCCTGGCTGCGCGACTACCGCGTGCCCAACGGCCGCCCGGGCCGCGCCTTCACCACGACGATGGGGGCCTCGGTCGACTTCCTCGATGCGGACCTGCGCCGCCTCGTCGTCAACGCCGCCTACCACCTCACCGGCCTCGAGGTGCCCGCCCGCGCCGACGTGCGCGTCGTCGACCCGTTCCGCCCGACTTTCTTCGGCTTCGTGCGCGGCGAGGGCGCCTTCCAGAAGCGCGGGCTTCGTCCGTCCGACTTCGGCCTGGGCAAGGACCCTGCCCCGTTCGGCGTCGTGCCGTTGCCGGCCACCTGGCCCGAGAACGTTTCCGTTTCCCCCTGATGCAAGCCCTCCCGTTCCGCTTCGGCGCCGAATGCTACACGTGGTTCATGAACGACGCCGGTCGCACCCATGCGAACCGGCTCGCCCATATGATCGAGGTCACCGCCAGGGCCGGCTTCGCCGGCATCGAGCCGATCTTCTCCTGGATGGGCGACCTCGCCGATCCGGACCGGCTTCGCCACCATCTTGATCGCCATGACGTCGAACTGGTCGCCCTCGCCTTCGGCCAGCCGTGGAACCAGGCCGTCGAGACCGACGAGGAGCGTCGCCAGGCCGACGCCTGCATCGCCTTGCTGAAGCAGTTCCCCGGCGCCCTCCTCTGCACTGTGCAGCTCCCGTCCGGACGGCACGACCTCGAGGCCCGCCGCCGCCATCTCGTCGCCAACGTCAACGCCGTCTCGCGCCGCGCCGCCGACGCGGGCGTGCCCTGCACCTTCCACCCCAACTCCCCGCACGGCTCCATCATCCGCACCGCGGAGGACTACGCCGCCGTCCTCGAGAATCTCGACGCGCGCGTCACGGGCTGGACCCCCGACGTCGGCCACATTGCCAACGGCGGCATGGACCCCATCGAGGTCATGACGCGCTACCGCGAACTCATCAACCTGGTCCACTTCAAGGACTGGGACGGCAATCCGGAGTTCTGCCTCATGGGCCGCGGCAAGGTCGACTTTGCCGACGTCACCCGCTGGCTCTGCGCCGAGGGTTTCAAGGGCTGGGTCATCTGCGAGGACGAGGGGCCCGAGGCGCTCGACGATCCGGACGGCGTCACCTTGCACGACGGTCGCTGGATCCGCGAAACGCTCCTGCCTTCGTTGAGCAAACTTTCCTGAGCGCCGCGCCATGCCTTTCGTCCACGCCAACGGCATCGACATCCACTACCAGGAGGAGGGATCCGGCGACCCCGTGCTCCTGCTCATGGGCATCACCGCCCCGGGCTCCGTCTGGGCCAGGCACGCCGAGTGCTGGCGCGAACGTTTCCGCTGCCTCATGCCGGACAACCGCGGCGTCGGCCGCACGTCGAAGCCCGCCGGTCCGTACTCGACCGCCTTGATGGCCGACGACATGGCCGGCCTCCTGCAGCACCTCGGCACCGGCCCGGTCCGCGTCGTCGGCTGCTCCATGGGCAGCACGATCGCGCAACAACTCGCCCTGCGTCACCCGTCCCTCGTGCGCTCCCTCGTCCTCATGTGCCCGTGGGCGCGCTGCGACCGTTACGCCCGCGGCATCTTCGCCCACATGGCGACCTTGAAGGCGCGCCTGCGTCCGGAGGAGTTCCTCCACTACATCCAGCTGCTCATCTTCACGAAGGGCACCTGGGACGACGACGCCTCCTTCGCCGATCTCCAGGCCGGTCTGCGCGACGCCGCCCTCAACCCCGAACCGCAGCCGCTGCACGGCCTCGAGGCCCAGGCCGCCGCCTGCGTCGACCACAACGTGCTCGCCGACCTGCCGCGCGTGCGCGTCCCCGCCCTCGTCATCGGCGGCGAGGCCGACCTCTTCACGCCGGCCTGGATGGCGCGCGAAGTCGCCGCCGCCCTTCCCCGGGCCGACCTCCATCTCTATCCCGATGCCGGCCACGCCTTCCACTGGGAACGGATGGCCGACTTCAACCCCCGCGTCCGCGACTGGCTGCTCGCGCATTGAGCCGGACGCCTGCCTTGGGAAACCGCCCCACAACCGCCCGCCACTCTTAACCAACCCCATGATCCGAACCACCCTCTCCCTCCTGCGCCACGCCGCGCGCCTTCCCAAGACGCTCAGTCGCTCGGCCCGACCCGCTCCTTGCCACCGGCTACTCGCTACCGCGCTCCGTGCCCTCTGCACTCCCTGCTTCGTGAAGCTTGTTCCTCCGGGAGGAAATGTGATTGGCCACAAAAAGGCTCAAAAATCACAAGAGTGGCGATCGGGATTTCTGAAGGTTTGTGCTTCTTGTGCCTCTTTGTGGCCAAATGCTGTTGATCGAGTTTGGGTTGAAGCGGCGACGCGCTGTGTAACCCGCCTTGGCCGTTTCACCCGTCCTGCCCTCGCGCTGTTCGCCGTCGCCGCCACCGCCCACGCCCAGCCGCTCCTGCCCGCCCCCCAACCGGGCGAGCGCATCGCGCTCATCGGCAACGCGCTTGCCGAGCGCATGCAGTATTACGGGCATTTCGAGACGCAGCTCCACCTGCGCTTCCCCGACCGCCAGCTGACCGTTCGCAACCTGGGCCACGCCGGCGACACGCCCGCCTACCGCCCGCGCGCCGGCCGCCCCGACCAGTGGGCCTTCCCCGGCGGCGAGAAGCACCGCCCCGAATACGCCCAGCACCTCGGCCAGGGCCACCTCCCCAGCGAAGACGAGTGGCTCACGCTGGTCGGCGCCGACACCGTGCTCGCGTTCTTCGGCTTCAACGAGTCCTTCGATGGACTCGAGGGCCTCGATAAGTTCGCCGGCGAACTCTCCGCCTTCGTCGACCACACCCTCGGCCAACCCTACAACGGCCGCCGGCCGCCAAAACTTGTCCTGATCTCGCCCATCGCCTTCGAGGACCTCTCCGGCTCCCAGGACCTGCCCGACGGCCGCGAGGAAAACATCCGCCTCGAACGCTACACCGCCGTCATGCGCCAGGTCGCCGCCGCCAAGGGCGTCGGCTTCGTCGATCTCTTCGCCCTCACGCGCACCTGGTACGCGGAAACGCCTCAGCCCCTCACCATCAACGGCGCCCACCTAAGCGAAGCCGGCTACCGCAAACTCGCCCCCGCGCTGCTCGAACGCCTCTACGGCCCGGGCGCGCCGGCCTCGCGCGTCGACCCCGAGGCCCTGCGCGCCGCCGTCAACGAGAAGAGCTGGTATTGGCTGAACGACTACCGGATGATCAACGGCGTCCACGTCTACGGGCGCCGCCACCGCCCCTTCGGCAACGTCAACTACCCGCACGAGATCCTCAAGATCCGCGAGATGACCCTTCTGCGCGACGGCAAGATCTGGACCATGGCGTCGGAAAACCGCACCAACGTCGCCGTCGACGACAGCGGCACCTTCAAACTTCCGCCCGTCGAATCCAACTTCCAGCGCCCGATCGAGTTCCTCGGCCGCGGCCAGGCCGAGCAGAAGTTCACCCTGCCCGAGGGCTTCAAGATCGAGCTCTTCGCCGCCGAGGCCGACTTCCCCGACCTCAAGAATCCCGTGCAGATGACCTTCGACAACCGCGGCCGCCTCTGGGTCGCCGTCATGCCGAGCTACCCGCACTACCGCCCGGGCGACCCGCTGCCCGACGACAAGCTGCTCATCTTCGAGGACACCGACAACGACGGCCGCGCCGACAAGCAGACGATCTTCGCCCGCGGCCTCCACCTGCCCATCGGCTTCGAACTCGCCCCCGAGGGCGTCTACCTCACGCAGCAGCCCAACCTTGTTCTCCTGCGCGACCTCGACGGCGACGATCAGGCCGACCAGATGGACATTCTTCTGCACGGCTTCGACTCCCACGATTCCCACCACGCCATCAGCGCCTACACCTCCGACGCCCGCGGCGCGATCTACCTCTCCGAGGGCCGCTTCCTCCACTCCCAGGTCGAGACGCCCTACGGCCCCGTGCGCTGCAACGACGGCGGCGTCTTCCGCTTCGATCCGAAAACGTGGCGCTTCGAACGCTTCAGCCAGTACGACTACAACAATCCCTGGGGCGTCTCCTTCGACGAGTGGGGCCAGACGTTCATCTCCGACGCCTCGTCCGGCAACAACCTCTGGATGCTCCCGCTCTCCCTCAAACTGCCTTTCGGCATCGAGTACCCCGAGGAGATCATGTTCACCGAACACCGCGTCCGCCCCACGTCCGGCACCGAGTTCGTGTCGAGCCGGCATTTCCCGGACGGCTTCCAGGGCGACTTTCTCGTCAACAACACCATCGGCTTCCTCGGCACCAAGCAGCACGCCATGCGCGAGGACGGCTCCGGCTTCCGCGGCGACCATCGCCAGGACCTCGTCGTCTCGACCGACCCGAACTACCGCCCCGTCGACCTCGAGTTCGGCCCCGACGGCTCCCTCTTCATCCTCGACTGGCACAACCCGCTCATCGGCCACATGCAGCACAATGCTCGCGATCCAAATCGCGACCACGACCACGGCCGCATCTACCGCGTCACCTACCCCTCGCGCCCGCTCGTGAAGCCCGCGCAGGTCGCCGGCGCCCCGCTGGCCGTGCTGCTCGATAATCTCAAGGCCCCGGAGTATCGCACCCGCTACCGCACCCACCGCGAGCTGCGCGGACGTCCGACCGACGCCGTCCTCGCCGCCACCCGCAGCTGGGTCGCTTCTCTCGACGCCGATCACCCTGACTACGAGCGCCACCTGCTCGAAGGCCTCTGGGTCACCTGGGGCCAGAACCGCCTCGACCTCGGCCTGCTCGAGCGCGCCCTCACCGGGAAGTCGCACCACCTGCGCGCCGCCGCCACCCGCGTGCTGCGCCACGAATTCCGGAAGGTTCCCAACCACCGCGACCTCCTCCTCCGCGCCGCCGGCGACGAGCACGGCCGCGTGCGTCTCGAAGCCATCGTCGCCGCCTCCTGGATCGGCGGCGAAACCGGCGCCCGCATCCTCGTCGAAGCCCTGCGCAAGCCGCTCGACCGCTGGATGGAGAACGCCGCCATCTACGCCATGATCCCGCTCAAGCCCACGGTGCAGGCCCTCGTCGCCTCGCGTGCGCTCGACGTCGCTGGCAACCAGACCGCCCTCGCCTACCTCGAACGCGACCTCAAGTTCGGCATGTTCGACGTCGCCGTTTCCGGCGCCATTCCCAAGAACGTCGTCAACCGCCTCGGCGACGAAGGCGCCAAAATCTGGGCCGAGGGCCGCGAGATCTATTCGCGCGACGGCCACTGCACCACCTGCCACCAGAGCGAAGGCCAGGGCGTGCCCAACATCTACCCGCCCCTCGCCCGCACCGAGTGGGTCACCGGACCGGCCGATCGCGTCATCAAGATCATCCTCCACGGCATCATGGGCGAGATCACCGTCAACAACGTGACCTACGCCGCCGAGCTCACCCCGCCCATGCCCGGCTTCGGCGGCATGCTCAACGACGCCGAGATCGCCGCCGTCGCCACCTACGTCCGCAACGCCTTCGGCAACGCCGCCCGCCCCGTCACGAAAGAAGACGTCGCCCGCGTCCGCGCCGAAACGAGCAATCAAGTCGGCTTCTACCAGGCGAAGGACCTCGCCACGAAACAGTAGTCTGGCAAGAGCGGGGAGGAAGGACGCCTCCCCCTCCGCTTCGTTCTCGTAATCGTTCTCGTTCTCTCGCGGGCCTCCGCCCACGGTGGGGGAGCATCCTGCTCTCCCCACGAAATCCGACGGATCGGTCCTATCCGACCGATCCGTCCGATCGTCAGCCGCACCGCGAGCCCTACTGCACCACAATCACACCGCGCATACCGGCAATATAGTGTGCCGGGAAGCTGCACACGAACGGGTACTCGCCCGCCTCCGCCGGCAGCGTGAACGTGATCTCGTCCTTTTCCTTCGGTCCGAGCAACTTCGTCGCCGCCAGCACCTGGCCCGAGAGTTCGGCGGGCAGATATTCGGTCGCCGCCGCGCGCATCGCCGCGTTGCAGTAGGCCTGGGCGTCGACGCCCTTCTTCAACACGACGAGATTGTGGCCCATCGCCTGCTTCGGCAGCGTGCCCACGTTGGTGAAGACGATCTTCAGCGTCTCGCCAGGTTTGGCCTCGATGCGCGTCACGTTGAACTTCATCTGGTCGTTGCCGGTGATCTCGATCGTCCGGACGGCTGCCGGCGCGGGCGCGGGCGCGGCGGCCGGGGCGGCTGCCGTCGGGGCGGACGCCGGAGCCGACGGCGCCTGGGCCGTCGAGTTGTCTGACTTGCCACACCCGGAAAGCATCAGGGCGGCGGAAAACAAGACCACGGTGAGAACGGTTTTCATAGCGACTCCGAGCGTAGTCGCCACCGCTCCCGGCGCAACGTCCGGCCCCCGGTTTTTGAATCGTCCGGAGTTTCCGCTAATGCCCTCCGCTGGCGAATTAATAGGCACAGGCACCGCTTGCCGCACTCTCCCGCAAACCGCACCATTCCCACTGTTTTATAGCTTGAAATGCCCCCCGTGTTGGGAACGCTCTCCCGCACCTTTGCCCTCGGCCCCGCGCCATTTCGTCGTCACATGAGTCAATCCGATTCCTCCCGTTCGTTCCGCCGCCGCCTCGCCCGCGCCCTGTTCGCGCTCTCGCTGCCGCTCTTCGCCGGCGGATGGACCCAAGGTCCGCAGTCGACCTTCGACACCAAGGGCCCCGTCGCCGCTTCGCAGCTCGACGTCTTCTACGTCACGCTCTGGGTCACCGGAATCATCTTCGTCCTCGTCGCCGGCGTCCTCACCTACGCGACGCTCAAGTTCAAGGCGCGCAGCGCCGCCGACGAGCACGCCGAGCCGCCCGAGCAGAGCCATGGCAACCCGCTGATCGAGCTGAGCCTCATCGCCGCCTCCGTCCTCGCCCTCGTCGTCATCGCCATCCCGACGCTCAAGGCCATCTGGTACACCTACGACGTGCCCGAGGAGGAGCGCGACACCGCCTACGAGGTCACCGCCATCGGCTACCAGTGGTGGTTCAAGTTCGAATACCCAACCGAGCAGATCGAGGGCGCCGGCAACCTCGTCACCGCCAACGAACTCGTCATCCCCGCCGGCCGCGCCGTCCGCGTCAACCTCCGCACCAACGACGTCATCCACTCCTTCTGGGTCCCCAAGCTTGCCGGCAAGGTCGACATGATGCCCAACCGCGGCAACCACCTCTGGCTCAAGGCGGACGAACCGGGCTACTTCTGGGGCCAGTGCGCCGAATACTGCGGCGAGTCCCATGCCGTCATGCGCTTCCGCGTCATCGCCCTCGGCGAGGAGGAATTCGCCGCCTGGCTCGCCGCCCAAAAGCAGGGCGCGCGCACCGTGGCCCTCGCCGATGCCAACGCCACCCCGCGCGCCCAGTTCGCCAACTACGAGCCCATGCGCCCGAACGCTCCCGGATGGACGCCCGAGTTCGACGCCGATCCCATGGGCGCCTGGGTCGCCCAGCAGTTCCCCGATAAGGACGAGGATCCCGCCCTCATCGCCCGCGGCCGCCAGCTCTTCATGGAGAAACAGTGCATGACCTGCCACACCGTCCGCGGACACGAGGGCGTCGGCATGGTCGGCCCCGACCTCACGCACGTCGGTTCCCGCACCACCATCGCCGGCGGCCTGCTCGAAAACAGCGCCCGCAACATGCACCAGTGGCTGACTCGTCCCAACGACGTGAAACCCGGCAACCTCATGTGGTTCGGCCGCACCATGCCCGGCTACATGCGCCGCGTCGACGGCGGACCCTGGGAGCAGAATTTCACCGTCAACGACGAGGAGGGCCACGCCTTGGTCGCCTACCTCCACAGCCTGAAGTAACCCGCCGCCCCGCCTTTACCGTCCATGGAACTCGTCAAATCCAACTTTATCGGCAAGGAGGAGCCGGCCTCCGGTCTCAAGCGCGCCTGGATCTTTACGCGGCCGACCGCGAAGACCGGCCTCGTGAGCTGGCTCACCACCGTCGACCACAAGCGCATCGGGCTGCTCTACGGCATCACCTCGCTCTTCTTCTTCCTCGTCGGCGGCTTCGAGGCCCTCCTCATCCGCATCCAGCTCGCGGTGCCCAACAGCACGTTCCTCTCCGCGCAGCTCTACAACGAGATGTTCACGATGCACGCGACGACGATGATCTTCCTCGCCGTCATGCCGCTCTCGGCCGCGTTCTTCAATTACATCATGCCGCTGCAGATCGGCGCCCGCGACGTTGCCTTCCCGCGCCTCAACGGCTTCGCCTTCTGGGTCTTCCTCAGCGGCGCCATCGTGCTCAACGTGGGCTGGTTCGTCGACTCCGGCGCACCCGACGTGGGCTGGTTCGGCTACGCCCCGCTCACCTCGACCGCCTACTCCAACGAGTTTGCCGGCGACATGTCCACCGACCTCTGGGTCATGGGCCTCCAGATCCTCGGCGTCTCCTCCATCGTCGGCTCGCTGAACTTCATCGTCACCATCATCAACATGCGCGCTCCTGGCATGACGATGATGCGCCTCCCGGTCTTCACCTGGATGACGCTGATCACCGCCTTCCTCATCATCCTCTCCTTCCCTGCCATCACCATCGCGCTCATCGAGCTGATGATGGACCGCACCTTCGGCACCAACTTCTTCGAGGTCTCCAACGGCGGCCTGCCCATCCTCTGGCAGCACCTCTTCTGGGTCTTCGGCCATCCCGAGGTGTACATCCTCATTCTGCCCGCCATGGGCATCATCTCGGAGATCCTGCCGACCTTCTCCCGCAAGCCCCTCTTCGGCTACCCGATCGTCGTCTTCTCCGGCGCCTGCATCGGCTTCCTCGGCTTCGGCGTGTGGAGCCACCACATGTTCACCACGGGCATGGGCACCGTCGCCACTGCGGCCTTCGCCCTCCTCACCATGGCCATCGCCGTTCCCACCGGCGTCAAGATCTTCAACTGGATCGGCACCCTTTGGGGCGGCCACCTCATGATGCGCACGCCCATGATGTTCGCCCTCGGCTTCGTCTGGATGTTCATGTTCGGCGGCTTCTCCGGCATCATGCACTCCGCCGCCCCGGCCGACGCCCAGCAGCAGGACAGCTACTTCGTCGTCGCCCACTTCCACTACGTGCTCATCGGCGGCTCCATCTTCGCCCTGCTCGCCGGCATCCATTACTGGTTCCCCCTCATCTTCGGCCGCAAGGTCTCCGAATTCTGGGGCAAACTGTCGTTCTGGGTGATCTTCGTCGGCTTCAACGTGACGTTCTTCCCGATGCACTTCCTCGGCTTGAACGGCATGCCGCGCCGCACCTTCACCTACGACGGCAACATGGGCTGGAACAGCGCCAACCTCATCGCCTCCATCGGCGCCATGGTCCTCGGCATCGGCATCTTCATCTACTTCGCCGTGATGGTGTACACCTACTTCAAGGGCGAGAAGTCCGGCCGCGATCCCTGGGACGGCCGCACCCTCGAATGGTCCATCCCGAACCCGCCGCCCGAATACAACTTCGCCGTCACCCCGACCGTCCACGCCCGCGACGCCTTCTGGTACGAGAAGCATCATCAGGACGAGATCGCCAAGGAAAAGGCCATCCACGCGAAGGAGGAGGACGCCCACGGCGGCATCCACATGCCCAGCCAGTCCTGGTTCCCCATCGTCACCGCCGCCGGCATGCTCATCGGCGCGCTCTTCTTCACGAACCACTACATGCCCGGCGCCATCGCCGGCGCCGTGCTCGTCTTCATCGGCGCCTGGCTCTGGTCCCTGGAGGGTCCCGGTGGCTACCATCTCCACCCGGAGAGCGAAGACGGCTCCCATGGTCACGACGCCAAGCACTAATCCCAGCACCAGCACCCTTTTTCCATGAGCAGTCACGCGGCCGCGGGCCCCATCGACCACCACCACGACGCCACCACGTCGACCGGCATTCCGAACAAGAAGCTCTTCATGTGGGCTTTCCTGGCGTCGGACTGCATGTTCTTCGGCGCTCTCATCTCGACGCACCTGATCTACCGGCTGCACCCGCCCGCGGGATCGCCGAACGTCAAGGAGGTCTTCTCCATCGAACTGACCTCCTTCTCGACGTTCATCCTCCTGATGTCGTCCCTCCTCATGGCGCTCGCCGTGAACGCCATCCAGCGGGGCAACGTCAAGAGCACGCGCCAGACGATCCTCGGCACCATCTTCTTCGGCCTGATCTTCCTCGGGTGCCAGGTGTACGAGTTCCAACACTTCGTCCACGCCTACGACGTCACCCTCAGCAATAGCGTCTTCGGTTCGACCTTCTACGTGCTCACCGGCACCCACGGCTGCCACGTCGCCATCGGCGTCCTCTGGCTCGTGCTCATGTACATCCGCACCTTCAAACCGGTCGACGCCGACGACGGGCGCCCGTGGCTCATTCGCTCCGTCGCCCACTTCCTGGTCTTCACGGTTTCCATCGTCCTGACGATGTACGTCGTGCTTCAGTTCGTACTCGCCTCCGAGGCCTCCGGTCTCTCCTTCGGCACCCTCGGCTCGTTCCTCGGCGGAAACTACCTCGTCGTCGCCGCGACCCTCGTCACCTACGGCGCGCTCCGCTGGTTTGCCCGCCCCCCGGCCAAGGTCGACTTCGGCGAGCAGAACGCCATGGATGTCGAGGGCATGGGCCTTTACTGGCACTTCGTCGACATCGTCTGGATCGTCATCTTCACCGTCGTCTACCTCCTCGAGTTCATCTGACCATGAGCGCACACGCCTCCGCCTCCCCCGCTCACTCCGCCGCCGACCACGGCGAGGGCAAGTTTCACCTCTTCGTGCAGGTGGCCATGATCCTGGCCGTCATCACCGGCATCGAGATCATCATCATCTACCTGCCCTTTGCGAACTGGCTCCTGATCACCAGTCTCGTGATCCTCTCCGCGGTGAAGTTTCTCTACGTCATCTTCATCTTCATGCACCTGAAGTGGGACAAGGCCTTCTGCACGATCCTCTTCTTCATCGGCCTTATCCTCGCCGGCGGCACCCTCTGGGCGTTGCTCGCCCTGCACGGAGCCAAGGACAGCGTGCCCGTCGGACCGGCTTACGAGCAGGTCTGACGCCGCGCCTCCAACCTCGCTTTCCAGGGCCGGTCCTCGACCGGCCCTTTTGTTGTCCCGACTTCGATGATCGACTGGCGCCACTGGCACAATGAGCCGTACCTCGTCGGCGGCCTTATCTTCCTCGGCTGGCTCTATGCCCTGCTCTGCGGTCCCCTGCGCGTCCGCCTCGCCCCGGGCGAACCCTTTCCTCGGCGCCATGCCCTCCGCTTTTACGCGGCCCTGATCATCTTCTATCTGGCCGTGGGCTCCCCGCTCGACCAGATCGGCGAGCGCTTCCTGCTCAGTGCACACATGGTCCAGCACCAGCTGCTCACCTACCCCGCCGCCGTCCTCTTCCTGCTCGGGCTTCCGCCCTGGCTGGTCGCCCGCACCGTCGAGCGCCCCGCCCTGCGCTCCCTCGGCCGCACGCTCTCCCATCCGGTCATTTGCGGCCTCGTCTACGTGGTCGTGATCTCCGTCTGGCACACCCCCGCGCTCTACGACTGGGCCCTGCAGGACAAACTCGTCCACGTGATCGAGCACGTCACCTTCTTCATCGCCTCCCTCTTCTACTGGTGGCCGATCCTCAGCCCGTCGCGGGCCTATCCGCCGATCAGCGCCCCGGGGCAGATGCTCTACCTTGTCGCGGTCACCATCGGCATGACTCCACTCTTCGCCTTCATCGCGTTCTCCACCGACGTCCTCTATCCGACCTACGAATACGCCCCGCGCATCATTGCCGACTTCGATCCCGCCGAAGACCAGCTGCTCGGCGCCGTCATCATGAAAACCGGCGGCATGGCCGTCACCTTCATCGCCTTCGCCGCGGCCTTTTACCGCTGGTATCAGGCCACCGAACGCCGCGCCCGCTGATTTTGGGCTCGGAGCGCCGCCCGCGCCCCTTACGTTTTCCCTCCTATGACCTGGGACATCGCCCTCGTCCTGCTCCTGTTGGTCGTCGTGCTCGTGAGTTTCGTGTGGGAGAAGATCCCCCCGGACCTCACCGCCATGGCGCTCTTTGTCGCGCTCATCGGTCTTGGCCTGCTCGCACCCAACGAGGCTTTCTCCGTCTTCAGCAACACCGCCCCGCTCACCGTCGGCGCCATGTTCATCCTCAGCGCCGCCCTCGTGAAATGCGGCGTGATCGACCGGCTCTCCGGGATGGTCGAGTCCTCCGCCAACTGGCCCTACGCCGCGGTCATGGCCGTGCTGGTGTTCTTCGTCGCCGGAGTCTCCGCGTTCATCAACAACACCCCGGTTGTCGTCGTCTTCCTCCCCGTGGTGCTCAACCTCGCGCGCAAGATGCAGCTCGCCCCCTCGAAGCTGCTCATCCCGCTTTCGTACGCCGCCGTCCTCGGCGGCACCTGCACCCTCATCGGCACGAGCACCAATCTCGTCGTCAATGGCATCCTCATCGGCAAGGGACTCCCGGGATTCGGCATGTTCGAACTCGGCTGGGTCGGCGTCCCCGCCACCTTGATCGGCCTGCTCTACATGGCCTTCCTCGGCAAACGCCTGCTTCCGATCCGCGAGATGCTGACCTCGATCCTGTCCGAAGAGGAACGCCGCGAGTACATCACCGAGGCCTTCGTGCAACCCGGGTCGCCCGCCGTTGGCAAGACCCTGCCCGAGGCCGGCCTCACGCGCGCCAAGGGAATCCGCGTGCTCGAAATCGTGCGCGACGGCATCGCTCTCTACATCGACCCGCAGAACGTCCGCCTCAAGGCCGGCGACCGCCTCATCCTCGGCTGCCGCCTCAAGGGCATCGCCCACACCCGCCGCCTCGAGGGCATCGACCTAGTCTCCGAGAACAACCTCGACCTCGAACAGATCGCCGCCCACGAGGGCTCCCTCGTCGAGGCCGTGCTCACCCCCCACTCCGCCCTCGTCGGCCACACCGTGCGCGAAGTCAATTTCCGCCAGCGCTTCCGCATGGTGGTGCTCGCCCTCCACCGGCGCGGCAAGAACGTGCGGGAGCAGATCGACACGCTGCCCCTGCAGGGCGGGGACGTCCTGCTCATGATGGGCACCGACCAGGCGATCGACGCCCTGCGCAACAGCGAGGACCTCGTCCTCTTCGACCGCGCCCGCGTGCCCACGAAGGTCCAGACGGGCCGCATGACCTTCGTCGTCGGCCTCATTGCGGCCGTCATCGCCACCGCGGCCTTCGGCTGGATTCCCATCGAAGTCGCCGCCGTGGCCGCCTGCGTGCTCGTCTGCGTCTCCCGCTGCCTCAAGAGCAGCGAAGCCTACGCCTCGATCGAGTGGAACATCCTCTTCCTCATCTACGGCATGCTCGCCATGGGACTCGCCATGGAGCAGAGCGGTGCGGCGCGCTGGATCGCCTCGGGCGTGGTCGAAGGCGTCAACGCCTTCGTGCCCGAGGCCTACAAACCGCTCGCCATGCTCGCCGGCATCTACCTCGTCACCACCATTCTCACGGAAATCCTCTCGAACAACGCCATCGCCGCCCTCATGGCCCCCATCGCCCTGAGCATGGCCGCCGAACTCGGCGTCGACGCCCGGCCCTTCATTGTGGCCGTAGCCTTTGCCGCCTCCGCCGCCTTCGCCACCCCCATCGGCTACCAGACCAACACCTACGTCTACGGCGTCGGCGGCTACCGCTTCAGCGATTTCGTCCGCTTCGGCATCCCGCTGAACATCGTCTGCTTCATCGTCGCCATGCTCGTGATCCCGCGGGTCTGGTCCTTCTGAACGCATCCGCCGCCGCAGGAAACGCACCTGCCCCGGCCTTGCCTCAAGGCGAACGAAAGACCTCCGCCATCCTTCTGATGTCGCCGGAGAGAACCATCTTCGCCGTGCCTTGATAGTCCCGGGTGGACATCACCGTCATTTCCTCGAAATCGACCCCCTGGATCTTCGCCTTGAAACGTCCCACTACATGGCTCACCTCACCCTCCTTCACGTGCCCAATGATCTCCACGTCGAAGGTCTTCAAAGCCTGCGAAATCGCCGGCTGAAGGGCTTCGATGCTCTGCAAGAAAGCCGCCATGAAGGCTTCCGGACCAAGTTCCCGTTGCTTTGAGGTATCCGACTCCTCCGCGAACCGTCCGAACACCGACGGACCATCCGGCTCCTTCAGCACTTCGTCGATGACGGGGACCATCATGGTGCGGAACTGGGCGAGTTCTTCGGGGTGAAAATGTCCGGCGGCACTGCCCAGCCCGCCGGCCTTCACTTGGGCGACATAGGCACGAACCGCCTCTTCCGGAGTGGTGGCCAAGGCCATCGTGCAAGCGAAGAAGGCGACAAGGATGAAAGAACGCATAAGGCGACCACCCTTGGCCCGGAACTCCCAGTCTCGCAACGACAAAGATGTCTTGCGCGTCCGGAACGGACGCCGCCCGCGCCCGCCCCTCTCTCCCTTCACCCGCGAAAAAAAAGCGCCCCAAGTCACCTTGGGACGCTTTTCTAAAATGGAGCAGGCGAAGAGACTCGAACTCTCGACGTCCACCTTGGCAAGGTGGTGCTCTACCAACTGAGCTACGCCTGCGAATGAGGGGATGAGAAGTAGGCCTTCGCCTTGCCGCGTCAACAGGTTTTTTGGAGGTTTCCTGATCACCCTAACCTCACCGCAGGCGGCGGCTTCCGCGCCAGCGGCGGCCCGCCCAGGGCGGCCGCTTACTCGTCGAGGCGCAGCTTCTCCTCCGCGACCGGGCGCGGGCGCGCGGGCGCGGGGCGGACGGGCTTTTCGGACCGGTAGTACGCGTAGTTGGCCGTATAGTAATCGTAGTCCTCGCCCGACCGCGGAGGCACGCGGTTGAGCACCGCTCCAGCCAGCGGGACCTTGAGACCGTCGAGCACCTGCCGCGCCCGCAGCACCATGCTGCGGGGATTCCGGCGATGCTGGATCACGAGGACGGACGCATCGACCAGACCGGCCAGCACCGCCGCATCGCTCACGCCGATGATCGGCGGGGAATCGATGAGCACACGGTCGTAGCGCTCACGCCACTCCCGCAACAGTGCGCGCATCCGGTCGGCGTGGAGGAGACCGAACGTGAAGCCCGGGACGCCTCCGCTGGGCAGGAAATCGAGTCCGTTCATGGACGTCGTCTTGATCGTCGCCGCGGCCTCGGCGCGGCCGGTCAACACCTCGCCGAGCCCGGGCGCGCGCGACACGCCGAGCAGGCGATGTTGCACGGGACGGCGCACATCGCCGTCGATCAAAAGCACGCGTTCACCCGCCTCGGCCATGGCCACCGCCAGCCGGTGCAGCGTGGTCGACTTGCCTTCGCCGGGACCGGCAGAGAGCAGCGCAACGACGCGCGGAACCGCTTCGCCGGCCGTGAGCTTGAGGTTCGTGTGCAGCACGCGAAAGGGTTCGGCGAGCGCCGGGTCGATCTCCGTGCCGGTCGGGGCGTCGTCCGGCAGCACGGGCAGCACGCCGAGCACGGGCAGGCGCAGGCGCGTCTCCACGTCGACGACGCTTCGGAAACTGGTGTCGAAGTAATCGATCAGCACGGCCAGCCCCACGCCCAAGGCCACGCCGAAGAAGACGGCGAGGATCAGGTTGAGCGTCCAGTTCGGCTTCGCGGGTCGCAGCGCGGGCTGGGCTTCGCCGAGCACCTCGGTGGTGCGTTTCGGCACCTGGAAGTCGACCTCGCGCTGGCGCAGGGTCAGGCGCAGGGTCGTCGCGATGCGCGTTTCGTCCTCGAGCCGTTGCACGGCTTCTTCGAACGGGCGCAGGCGGTCGCGCGCGGAGAGGATCTGGTCGACCTTCGCCTGGGCGAGCTGGTTCTCCAGTTCGACCACGCGCGCCTCGGATTCCTTGTAGGCAATCTCGAGCGCGTTCTCGTACCCGCGCAGCTGGCCGTCGAGTTGGGCGCGGATGACCGCGACATTGCCGACGGCGGCGACGAGATCGGGATGGGCCTCGCCGAGGCGGGCGCGCAGGCGGGCGACGTTCTGGTCGGCCACGAAGTAGGCCTGGAGCAGGTTTTGGATATTCGCGTCCTGGATCAGCTCGGAATTGACGAGGTTGACCCTGTCTTCGGGCGGGATGGCGCGGAAGCGTTCCCAGCGGGTCTTGCGGCCGATGGCGTCGACGCGCAGGGCGATAAGCGAGTTCTGCATCTGGCGCAGCGTCTCGATCTCCATGTCGGAGTAGCGCGCGCTGAGGTCGACGCCGGCGAGGTTGAGGTCGTTGCGGATGCGCTCGACCGCATCGCGCTGGGCGGAGACGTTGCGTTCCTGCACCTCGAGTTCGCGGCGGAGCTGGGCGAGGCCCTCGCGCTGTTCGGAGGTGGCGAAGGCGACGCGGTCCTCCGAGTAAACGCGCGCGATTTCGTTGGCGATCTCCGCGGCGAGGCGCGGCTCGCGGGCAAAGACGCGGATCTCGATGAGCGAGGTGTTCCGTACGTTCTCGATCCGCAGCATCTTCGCAAGCAGGTAGCGGTAGGTCACCTCGGTCGGCAGCGGGGCCTCCGCGCCAAGCGAGCGTCCGAGCCGTTCGTTGAGGCCGAGGTTGGCGATCACGGCGTCGAGGATCTTCGGCGACTGCATGATCTTGAACTGGTCCTGCAGGTAGAACGGATCGTAGCCGGCGCGTCCCTGCACCTGCTGGTAGAGCTGCACGCTGCCCTCGGGTTTCTCGACGCGCACCGAAGCGGCGGACAGGTACCACTTGGGCAGAAAAGCAGTGACCGCGGCGGTGGTCAGGATGACGAGCGCGGCGATCGCGAAGACGAGCGCGCGCCGCTGACGAAGGATCTGCAGGAAATCGGCGAGCGTCGCGTGCTCCTTGCCGGCGGAAGTGGCAGCCATGGGATGCGCAAGGGAACGCCCGCCGGCCGGCGTCAGCAAGCCGATTTGACGGGAGGTGACCCGCACGCTGCCCGATCCACGGGAGCAGGATGCTCCCGCCACTTTGGGCACGATGGGACGGCTTTGCCCATACTTCACCGGCAGAATCGCAAGGATTGCGTAGGAGCGGCTTTACGCCGCGATGAACACCGTCCACCTGCCATCGCGGCCTAAAGCCGCTCCTGCTCCCACACCATTCATCTGGTGAAATGTACGTTAGAACGAGTAGCGGCCCGAGACGCCGACGCGCGTGCGCTTAAGCTCGCGGGCCGCGTCGTCGGAAGTCACCCGGTCGTAGTCGAAGGTCGCCGAAACGGACCAGTCGCGCCGGCCAAGGTAGGTGAGTGCAAGGCCAAGGCGTACGGTGTCCTCGTCCTGGTTCGGGCTGACGCCACGGCGGCCCTGGAGCACGGCCGGCTCGAAGTTGAGCGAGGTCGAGGCGGCGACGACCGGTGAAACGAAGTGCTGCACATTCACGAAGAGCCGGTGCACCTGGCTGTCCGTGTACAGGTCGAGGTTGGAGGTTTCCTCGAGCGCGTAGCTGTAGCCGCCGGAAACGAAGCTGGCCTCGCCGTAATCGTACTTGAGGCTGGCCTCCGCATACGGGGCGTCCTTGCCTGCCTCGCCGCGGCGCTGGCGGTCCTCCCAACCGGCGCGCAGGCGGGCGGAGAGCTTCGGCGTCGGATCGTAGTTGAAGCCAAGGAGGAGGAAGCGCGAATCCTTGTCCTTCTGCGCCGAGCCTGCGTCGTAACCGATCTCCTGATACCGGACCTCGCCGACGACACTCGTCTCCGGCAGCACGGCATAGGCCGCGGCCGCGCCGAGCAGCCACTCGTCGCGGTCGAGGCTGCGGGCGAGGTTGTCGTTGTCGAAGGCGTAGTGCGTGGCGCGCGCCTTCGCGGTCGCGACCAGCCGCGGGTTGACCTTCGTGTCGAAGCGGGCGTCGAGCTGGTTGCGCTTGAAGGACTGGTCCGTGTTGATCGGCACGCCCGCGAGCAGGGACTCGGGATTGCGCAGGACCTGGTAGGACTCGGTGAGGTCGAGGGTCGTGTCCGGACGAAAGGCGTGGGCGAGACGGATGGAGGCCTCGTGGCTGTCGATCGTGCGGTCGCCGGGGCGGTCTGTCATGTGCTCGAGCACGAGCTTGTAACGGGCCGAGACAAACGTGCGCGGGGTCGCGGAGGCGTTGAACGCGAAGGTCGGCGCAACCTGATAGACCATGCTGTCGATCTCGTCGGTCGCCGCGCCAAAGATGTTGCTGTCGTGGTGAACGCCCGCCGAGACCTGCGCAGTGAAGCCCCTCCCCTGTTCGTCCTCGGGAATCGGTGCGTAGACAGCGCGAAGGGAAAGACCGCCGAGGACGAGAAGGAGAAAGTGCGCAAGAGCGGTCTTCATCGGTGGTGGGTCGAGGCCGGGAACGTAGGGGGATTCCTCTACCCGGCGCAATTACTTTACGGATGGCCGCAGCGCGCCGGGAGCGGCGAGCACGCGAAAATTGTCCGCGAGCCGCTCCTGCTGGCTGAGCGGGAAGTCGGGAGGCACGCGATCCTGCGCAAGCGCGGCGTAGAGCCGGCCCCAGTCGCCGAAGCGCGAGGGTTCGGCCGGGGCGCGCAGAAGTTCGCTGAAGAAGGGGCGGTCCAGGGTCTGCGGACTGAGCACGAGCGCGGCGATCGGCTGGTGAGTCGAGACCACATGAAACTCGCGCAGGGTCGCGGGCTGCGCCCAGACACGCCGGCCCGAGTACCAGGCGGCCCCGGCGGGAAGGTCGGCCATCCAGCCGGGCGCGGGACCGCGTTCCGCGTGGAGGGCGCGGCCGAGTTCGAGATAAACGAAGGGGTGATAGGGCGGATACGCGAAGTGAACGCGTCGCGGTTCGGCGACATCCTGGACAAGCGGCACGGCCTGCGCGACCAGCAGGACGCCCCAGGCCACCGACGGACGCAGCCCGGTCTCCTCCCGGCTCGCGAGGAGGACGCGGAAAAAACCCGCACCGAACACGAGGACGATCGGCGTGGCCGCAAGCGAAGCGAGGCGCTCCCCTTCCCCGGAGTTGAGAAAGCCCTGGGCCCCCACCGCCAGCAGCCACGCGAGCGTGAACCAGGCGCGCAAGGCCCGGGCCTCGTCGTGGCGGAATCGATACAGCCAACCGGCGAAAAAGAGCCCGGTGAGGAAGAGTCCGCCGGACCAGAGGCGTCCGCCCACATCCTCCTGAATCGCCGTCAGCCCCTTGTTGGCAACCTTGCGCAACTCGAAGGCAGGGGGCCCGGCGTCGAAACTGCGCCGCGCAACCTCCGGCTCGGCGGTGGGATCGCCGGCGCGGAGGGCAATGTCGTGCCAGGCGAGTCCGAGCGGGTGCCCGGAGAGCAGCGTGTTGCGCACGAGCCAGGGTGCGGCCACGAGCAAGGCCGCCCCGAGCACGAGAGCGGCCCGCCCCGCCCGGCGTCCGGCTGGCTGGCGCCAGGCGGCCGCCGCCGCGACCGACGGCGCCACCACGCCGAGCGGGTAATCGCAGAGAAACATCGCTCCGGCCCCCGCGCCGGCGGCGGCCCACCAGGCGCCCGCCCGCCCGCCTTCGCCGGCCCCCCACGCGCGCACCAAAGCCCACGCCACCGCCAGCCACAGGACCATCGCGAGCGGCGTGCCGTTGACCGCCACCGTCTGCTCCCAGACCGCCGCCGAGAGCAGGAGCGCCACCGACGCAGCGGCGCCGGCCGCGGCGCCAAACAGGCGGCAACCCAGGCGCCAGGTCAGCACGGCGGCCAGCCAGAGCAGGGCCACGTTGACGGCGAGGAGAAGACAATCGGCCGCAAAGCCGTCCGGCGGCTCGGGCGGTCGGGCGAAGGCCCCCTCGCGCCAGCCGTCGGGCAGTCCGGCGAGGACGCCGGCCAGCGTCGCCGGATAGAGCGGCGGGGAGCGAAGCTCCGGATACCACGCGTCGGGCGTGAAACGTTCGCCCCGCGCCTCGTGCCAGGCCACAGCCTGCGGATAGACCGCGGGGGACACGAAGCCCCGGCCCTCCGCCCACTGCCGGGCGGCGGCCGCCTGGCGCAGCGTCTCCTCCGTGCGCGGGCCGCGAAACTGCGTGTGCGCGACGACGACCGAAAGCAGGAGCAGCCCGAGCACCGCCGCGAGGCGCCGCACCCAGCGCACGCCGCCGCCCGCTTCCAGCCAGTAGACCCAGCGGTTGGGAGAGGACGGCAACGTCATGGCGTCGGAGCAGCCGGGCTGCCGGCGGGGACGTGCGTGAGAGAATTCACCGGGAAACAGGCGGAGCCGCGCCAGCCAGGACCGCACCTCAATCGGTCACGTCGAGCTCGGGCCATTGCGCGAGTTTTCGATGCAGGGTTCGCCGGCTGATGCCCATGAGCTGCGCGGCCTTGGTGCGGTTGCCCCGCGACTTGATCAACGCCTCGCGCAACAGCCGCTTCTCGTTCTCCTCGACGGAGAGCGGATTCGCCGCCGGCGCCAGCGGCGCGCCCGAACCGTCGGAAGCGGTGACTCCGCGGTACTTCGCATCCAGGTCAAACTCGCTGAGCTTGCCCCCGCGGCGGAGCACGACGGCATTTTCGCAGAAATTACGCAGCTCGCGGATGTTTCCCGGCCACGAATACTGCGCGAGCGTCTGCAGGGCGCCAGGCTCGAGGGTGAGCGGCGGCAGGCCATTTTCCTTGGAAAAATGCGCCAGGTAATGGGCGAGCAGCAGGGGAATGTCGTCCCGTCGGTCGCGCAGCGGCGGCATGAGGATGCGCACGACGTTGAGCCGGAAGAAGAGGTCCTCGCGAAACTTCCCCTCCTTCACCAAGGCCTCGAGATTGCGGTTGGTGGCGGCGACCAGGCGCACGTCGAGTTCGAGCGGCTTGTTGCCGCCCACGCGTTCGACGGTGCGCGATTCGAGGAACCGCAGCAGCTTCACCTGCGTGCTGGGGGAGATCTCCCCGATCTCGTCGAGGAAGAGCGTGCCGCCGTCGGCCGACTCGAAGCGTCCGACCCGCCGCTCGGTCGCACCCGTGAAGGCGCCGCGCTCGTGGCCGAAGAGCTCGCTCTCCAGCAAGTTCTCGGAGAGCGCCGCACAATGCACCGCCACGAACGGCGCCCGCGCCCGCGGACTGCATTGATGCACGGCTTGCGCAATCAGCTCCTTGCCCGTACCGGACTCGCCCTCGATGAGGATGGTGGCCCGCGACGGTGCCACGAGCCGCACGCGGTCGATGACTTCCTGCAGACGCGCCGAATTGCCGACGATCCCCTCAAAATTGAATTTCTCGTCGAGCCGCTCATGGAGCTGCTTGACCTCGACCTCGAGCGTGCGGGTCTTGAGCGCGCGCTGGATCAGCACCTCGAGTCGTTCGATGTTGACCGGCTTGGTGAGGAAATCCACTGCGCCGCGCTTCATCGCCTCCACCGCGCTCTCGATGTTGCCGTAGGCTGTCATCATGAGCACGGCGGGCTTGTTCGGAAGCGTGAGCGCCTTGTCGATGACCTTGAGGCCGGATTTCCCGGGCATGCGCAGGTCCGTCACAATCACGTCGAACTCCTGCGCCTCCATCAGGTTGAAGGCCTCGTCGGCGTTGGCCGCCACCGAGACATCGTAGCTGTCCGCCAAGGCCTCCTGCAGGCCTTCGCGGGTGTGTTTCTCGTCGTCCACGATCAGCACGCTGGGGACCATGCCCCATCAATCACGCCGTGGCGGCGCCGGGGTCAACGGGAAATTCTGGCACAGTCCGGCCTGACAGCGGGTCGCGGGCAGCGGGTCGCGGGTCGTCCGGAGCCCGCCAGCGGAGGGCGGACGACCCCGGCGGTGAGGTCGACGGGCGTAAAACCTTCGCGTCGCCGCGCAGATTCCGCGGTTCGCACGGAACCGATTGCCCGCGCGAAGGACCTGAATGTTATCTTTCACGACCGCCATGCCCGCCCGCCCCTGCCGCCCGCGTTTCCCCAGCCTTCCCGCCGCCGCCTGCGTCGCCCTCGCTTTGCTCTTGTCCGCCTGCACGACCACCCATCGCGTCGAGGTCGACGCCCTCGCGCGCCCGAAGGCGGAGGAAAAGGTTTCCTACCGCATTCGCAGCACCAACCCGCAGAACCACGAAGACACCCTGCGCTACCAGGAGGCCGCCCGCTTCGTGAAGACCGCCCTCTCCGGCCGCGGCCTCTACGAGGCGCCGAAGGAGGAGCTGGCCGACATGATCATCGACCTCGACTACGGAATCGGCCCGCCGGAAGTCCGCCAGGAGATCGTGCGCGAACCGGTTTATCGCACGATCCGCGGCCGCACCTACGTCACGACTGTGGTCGTCGGCACCGACAAGGAAGGCCGGCCGATCACACAGCGCGTCGTCCACCGCGAACCGGACCGGCAGGAGTTCGTGGGTTTCCGCGAGTACCTCGTGACGAATGTCTATTACGAGAAATACCTTCGCATGGCCGCGCGCGAGAACCGGCGCGACGGCGAAGGCGGCATCCCGCCCGAAGTCTGGACGGTCGACGTCCGCACCGTCGGCCAGAGCGACGACCTGCGCAAACACCTGCCGATCCTCGCCGCCGCCAGCATCGACCACGTCGCCGAGGAGACCCGCGGCCGCGTGGAGATCAAACTCAAGGAAGACAGTCCCGACATCGAGTTCGTGAAAAAGGGCATGTAGGCAGCGGCCCGTCGGATTTGGAACTCGCACCTCTGGAGAAAGCCCGAATGGTCTTGCGGCAACGGAGGCTCACGGGCCGACGGGCTGCTCAAGCCGCGCGGAGCGCGGCATTTTCCTGAGGCACACGTGCATCGAGTTCTGTATTCAATGTTTCATGAAGCGTGTTCCTCCGGCAGAAAATGTGATCGGCCACAAGTAGGCACAAAAATTACAAGAGATGAGATCGGGATGTCTGAACTTTTGCGCTTTTTGAGCCTCTTTGTGGCCAAATCCTGTTGATCGAAATGCAGTTGCACCGGCGCTTCGCTCATGAACGGGCCCGGGCTGTTTTGTGGTGAAGTTTGCGGGCTACCGCCACTCATGGCGCGGGTAGCGCCGCGACAGCTCGGCCTTCACCTTCGGATACATGTCTCGCCAGAAGGCCGTGAGATCGTCCGTCACCTGGATCGGCCGCTGGTTGGGGGCGAGCACCTCGAACTTCACGGCGACGCGGCCGTGCCCGAGCGTGAACCTGCCGTCCACGCCATAGAGCTCCTGTATCCGGGCACTCATGACAGGCGGACCCTCCGGCTCGTAGCGCAGGCGGGCGCGCCGCCCGTTGGCCATGACGAGTCGCTCCGGCAGGTACTCGTCGAGCACGGCGAGCTGCTCCGGACGCAGCCACTCGCGGAGGACGGGCATGACGGGCTTGTCCTTCAAGTCGCGCGCCCCGCGGCTGCCGTAGCAGATCTGTTCGATGAGCATGGCACGGTCCTCGGGGCGGATCGGTGTCACCTCGAGTTCCGGAAACCACTCGGCGAGCCGGTTGACGCGTACGATCCACTGCTCCACGGCCTCATTCCACTCGCCGAGCTGGATGCGGCCGGCGAGCACCTCCGCCGCGAGCAGGGCGGCCGCCTCGCTGGCCGGTGGCTCGTCGGCGGTGGGTTTGGTCTCCAAGACGAGATCGCGGAACCGCCGCTCGCGCCGCGCGATCACGCGCCGCGCCGTGGGGTCATAGACCACGCCGACGGCGTCGCGGTAATCGTCGGGAAAAAGTTCTGAAAGCCAGGGCTCCTCGACGGCGGTGGCCAGCGAGAGCAGCACCGTCACCTCCCCGCCCCGTCCCTCCACCTCGCTGACCTCGGCCGCGACGAAGAGCTGCGCCTTCTGCAACGCGCTTTCCCGGGCGAGCACTCCACGGCGCTGGTGGACCAGTTCGCACCGGAGCGTGCCGGTGTCGAGCCGGCGGGCGAGATGGTCGGAGAATCCTGCAAGCACGCACCGGCGCACCTCGTCCCCGGAGAACGTGTGCGCGGCCGTGTCGAGCCCCTCGCCGTCCGCAATCTCGAGAAACTGCCGGAACAAGGCGCCGACCTGCCGCGCGCCCTGCGCATGCACGCCGAGCCGCCGGCAGGCGTCGACGGAATAGTTCTCCCCGGCGGCCCACTCCCATGCGCGCATGAGCAGGAAGAAGTCGCTCGCCGTTTCGTCGCCCCAGGCCGCCTCGCGCGCGTCCTCGATCTCGCGCGACACGCCGCGCAGCAGGAAGCTGCGACCCTGCGTGAGCGCCGCCATCAGCGCCACCGGCCGCACGCAACCGCGCGCCTCCGCCTCGAGCAGCATGCGCGCATACCGCGGGTGCACGGGAAACCGCAGCATGCGACGGCCGGTCGGCGTGATCTTGGCCGGCGCGGCGCCCGCCAGCGCCCCGAGGTCGGCCAGCAGGGTCTCGGCCCGCGCCAGCGCCTTCGGCTCGGGCGCCTCCAGCCAGGGAAAGGCGGCAACGTCGTCGATGCCGGCCGCCTTGAGCGTCAACACCACCTCCGAGAGATCGAGACGGCGCACCTCCGGCAGTTCCTGACGCGGCCGCTGCGCGTGCTCGCGTTCCGTCCAGAGCCGCACGCATACGCCCGGAGCCGTGCGCCCGGCGCGGCCGGCACGCTGGTCGGCCGACGCCTGCGAGATCTTTTCGATGAGCAGCGTGTTGATCCCACGGTGCGGATCGAACCGCGCCATGCGCGCGAGTCCCGCGTCGATCACCGCCGTGACTCCGTCGATCGTCAGCGAGGTCTCCGCGACGTTGGTGGAGACGATGATCTTGCGCTGTTCGTACCGCGCCACCGCGCGGTCCTGCGCCTCGGGCGGCAGTTCGCCGTGGAGCGGCATGACCACGAAACCGCGCAGACCCGGCTCGTGCTGCAGCGCCTGGATCGTCCGGTTGATCTCGTAGGACCCCGGCATGAAGACCAGCAGGTCGCCCCCGGTGGCCGCGGCCACACGCGCGCACTCGCGCGCGGCGACCGCCCACACCGGATCTCGTTCGAAATCGACGGCGCGAGGCAGGTACTCGATCCGCACCGGATGGCTGCGCCCCTCGGAAACCAGCGTTTCGCAGGGCGCGAGGTAGTCGCGCAGCGCGCCGGCGTCGAGCGTGGCGGACATGACGACGATCTTCAGGTCGGGCCGCGTCGTCCGCTGGATCTGTAACGCACGCGCGAGGGAAATGTCCCCGTAGAGGTGGCGTTCGTGGAACTCGTCAAACACAAGCACCTCGATGCCCGGCAGCGCCGGATCGAAGGCCATCTGGCGCAGGAGGATTCCCTCCGTCACGAAGCGGATGCGCGTCGCCTTCGAGACGCGGGACTCCATGCGTATTTGATAACCCACGACATCGCCGAGCGGCGAGCCGGCCTCCTCCGCCACGCGGCGCGCGAGCAGGCGCGCGGCCAGGCGCCGCGGCTGCAGCACGACGGCCTGCCCGCCGTCGAAGAAGCCGTGCGCCAGCAGCATCTGCGGCAGCTGCGTCGACTTGCCCGACCCCGTCGGCGCCTGCACCACCACCCGCCCATGCGCGCGCAAGGCCGCCACCAAGGCGTTCTCGAGTTCGTAGATGGGCAGGTCGCGCGCAGGCATGATGTATCCGGAAAACGGAGCGCAGACTCGCGATGCCGGACGCCTTGGCAAGTCATCGTGCCTCCATCGGCCGGATTCGGTTCGTCCGCACCCGACCGGCGCACCGGATTGCAGACGCTGCCGACGGCCTGGACTTGTTCACCGGTTATTCACCATAGCGTTGCCGGTGAATAAGTTGTGCAGAAGAATTTCGTGACTTTCCGAAGGGAAACGACGAGCTTATCGGACGTTCCTTGACAGAACAGCCAAGCGCACGGCGGCCTGAAAAACCCGCCGGAAGCGAGGGCTGGGATAATCCCGGGCAACCGGGGAAAGGAAGGCCGGAGCTGGTTCGGCCCTCCCCTCCCGAGAGCGAGTCATCGCCCGGGCAGGCACATGTCACCAGTTCCTCTGGCCGGGGTCGTGCCCGGTCCAGTTTCACGAAATCGGGAACTGCGAGGCGAGCCGCGATACAGAAACCGCGCGCGAGCCGAGTCAGGTCCGGAAGGAGTTTCGACTTCCGCACCGATTGTTGTGACCCAGAGGGTCCTGGCTGCTGCAACAAGCACCGGCACGCGACGGCATTCTCCGGCGGGTCCACCCCGCCACAAGGCTTCCCTCATCCGGGAAGCGCGCAACGGGAAGGCCGCCGCGGGGGACGAGCGAGTCTGGCAAAGCCCGCAAACGTCCCTTCCGGGCGGCGCGCAAAAACGCGTCACCCGACTGCAAAAGAAAGAGCAGCCTGAGAGGTAAGAGGCCAGACCCGTAGCACGGGGCCAACGCCCGGCCAAAAGCCGGGGCCGTCCCCGTGGTCACGGTGCCGACACGCGTCGTTTGCAGGCGCGTCAGCACCCTGTCCGGCGAGCCGTTCTCGGCAGAGAACGACCGAACCGGGCATAGAGGCCTCACTCGATAAACTCCAGCCGGCAACGGCCGGAGCGGTCCCGCCATGAGACCGAAACCCGCGCATGCCGTGCGGAGTGGCGTCGGGGAGCCTGCGGCCCGCGAAAGCGAGTGCGCCCAACGCAGGCACTTGGGAAAGAGAGCGTGGCGAACTCCAACCCCCAAATTTGGCCCGTGGTGCCCTCCGCACCGCGGGCCATTTTGTTTTTCGGGATCGGGGGCGCCGCGGCGGCGCCCCCGATCCCGAAAAACAGAGGCCGCGCAGGGCGCGGCTCGGTAGCGGCGATACTCCTTCAAACGCTACACCGAGACCTCCTGCCGGGCCTTCTCCGCCAGGGGCGTCGAGATGTAGCGTTCGCCGAAGCTGCAGCCGACGGTGACGATGGTCTTGCCGGCAAACTCGGGGCGTTTGGCGATCTGCATGGCCGCCCAGACGTTCGCGCCGGTCGAGATGCCGCCGAGGATGCCTTCCGTCACGGCCAGCTGCCGCGCCGTCTCCATGGCTTCCTCGTCGGAGACCGCGACGATCTCGTCGATGATCGCCGTGTTGCAATTCTTCGGAACGAAGCCCGCGCCGATGCCTTGGATGCGATGGCGTCCGGGTTTACCGCCGGCGAGCACCGGCGAGGCCGCCGGCTCCACCGCGATCGAACGGATCTTTTTGCGCGCCTTGATCGTCTCGGAAACGCCCGTGATCGTCCCGCCGGTGCCAACGCCGGCCACGAACACGTCGATCCCGCCTTGCGTCGCGCTCCAGATCTCCTCGGCCGTCGTACGCCGGTGAATCTCGGGGTTGGCCGGGTTGTCGAACTGCTGCGGCATGAAGCCACGGTCGCCGTGCAGCGACAGCAGATCGTCCGCCTTCCGGATGGCCCCCGGCATGCCTTCCGCACCGGGTGTGAGCACAATCTCCGCGCCGAGCATGCGCAGGAGCACACGGCGTTCGAGCGACATCGTCTCGGGCATCGTCAGGATGAGTTTGTAACCGCGCGCCGCGCAGACGAAGGCGAGCGCGATCCCGGTGTTGCCAGAGGTCGGCTCGATCACGACCGTGCCGGACTTGATACGGCCGCTCTTCTCGGCCGCGTCGATCATCGCCATGCCGATGCGGTCCTTCACGCTGCCGAGCGGATTGAAGAACTCCGCTTTGAGCAGGATCGTGGCGGGCAGGCCGGCCACGAGACGGTTGAGCTTGATCATCGGCGTGTTGCCGACGGTCGCGACCACGTTGGGATAGACGGAGGAGTCCATGCGAACCGCCGATCTAGCCGCGGGCCGAGCGGCGAAGCAAGCGTGCGCCCGGATGCAGTTCGCTTACATTTCCTCAAGGATCCGGCGGGCCAAGGCCAGACCCGAGGTCGCCGCCCCTTCCACGCGCGGGCCGCCGAAGGCGTCACCGCACAGGCCGAGTCCGCGCTCCGGCCACCACAGGCAACTCTCCGGCCACGTCGCCATGGGTTCGCTGAAACGCCAGCGGTGAAGGGTCGTCGAGAGCACGCGCGCTCCCTCCAGCCACGGCGCCGCCGCAGGCAGAAGCCGTTCGGACACGGCCGAGGCATCGAGCGCATAGTGCTCGCGCGAAAACGCCGGCGCGGCATGCAGGGTCACGGCGGCCGCCACGCCCGGCGAGACGCCTTTGCGAACGTTGTCCGCGATCCATCGCAGCGGACCCTCCGCCAACGCCACCCCTTCGGCCGGCACGCGGCCTGGCTCGGCCAATTCCAAAAGCAAAGCGAGACAGGGATGATAGTCGATCGTCGCGAGCCCCCGGGCCACTTCGTCCGGCAACTCCACCCCACCCGCGGCCAGCACGGCCAGCGACTGCGGCAATGGAGCGCTCAAGACGAGTCGGCGGGCGAACATCGGTTCGCCCCCCTCGATCCGGACCCGCCAACCTCCGTCGGATTCGCGCAAGACCGCCGTCACCTTCTGCTCGCGCCGCACGTCGAGCCCCTCCGCCGCTGCCTTGGCGATCCCGGTCATGCCCGGCCGCCCGATGTAGCGCCCCTCCGGCGCGTGCGGCCACGCCCCTGCAACCCCGCGGGCACGCCACGCCTCCACCCACGCGGCGAAGACGCCGTCGCGCAAGGTGAAGTATTGCGCTCCTTGGTCGAAAACCGCCGCACCCACCCGCTTCGTTGCCAGCCGTCCGCCGACACCGCGGCTTTTCTCCAGCACGACGACCTCCTGTCCGCGCGCCGCGAGTTCCCGCGCCACGAGCAGGCCGGAGATCCCCGCGCCCACGACGACCGTTGGCGCGCTCACGTCCTCCCTCCCCGGGCGGTCCGCCCGAGCAGGTGGGCCAGCGCGTCAGGTAATTCCGGATACAGAAAGCGGTGATGAAGCGCCAGCAACCGGGACGGGCGCACCCGGCTGTCGGCCAGGAGCGTCTCGTCGGCGAGATCTCCGAACGCCACCCGCAGCGCCGTCGCCGGCACCGGCAGCATTGCCAGCCGGCGCAGAGCGCGCCCAAGCGTCTTCGTGAAGGCGGCGTTGCTGCACGGCTCGGGGGCAACGGCATTGACCGGCCCGTGACAACGTTCGTCGCGGAGTGCGCGATGGATCACACCGAGAAGATCGTCGAGGGCGATCCAACTCATGCCCTGCCGGCCGGAGCCAAGCGGGCCGCCCACCCCCGCGCGGAACGGCGGCAGCATGCGTGCCAGCGCCCCGCCGGCCGGCGTAAGGACCACGCCCGTACGCAGCCAGACCGTGCGAATGCCGGCTTGGAGCGCGGGCTCGGCCGCTTCCTCCCACGCACGGCAGACTTCGGCCAGAAAGCCCGCGCCCGCCGCCGAATCCTCATCGGCAATCCCGCGCTGCGTGTCGCCGTAATAACCCACGGCCGAGGCACTCACCAGCACGCGGGGCGGCCTCGGCAACGCGCAGAGCGCACGCACCAGCGTGCGCGTGCTGTCCACGCGACTGCGCACAATGACTTCGCGACGTTCCTGGCTCCACCGCCGGTCCGCGATGCCCGCGCCGGCGAGATGAACCACCGCGTCGATCGGGCCCGCGTTGCGCAGGTCGAGTTCGCCCCGTGCGGGATCCCACGACACTTCGTCGGCGCTGCGGGCCTCCCCGCGCACCAACCTGACGACTGTGTGCCCCTGCGTGGTGAGCAAGGGACTGAGCGCCGATCCGACCAGGCCGCTTGCCCCGCTCACCAGCACGCGCATCGGCACGGACGCCGGCAGCGCCGCCGACTCCTCCAGATCGGCCTTGGTCACGGCGTGGCGGTAGGCGAACATCCGGTCGAGTTTCCGCCGCACATAGCCCGCGCCGAGGTTGCCGAAGACACCGAAGGGGAGCGCGTACTCGATCGTGTCGTGCAGCACACATCCGCCGTTACCCGAAGGCTCCACACGATGTTCGTGACGCCAGTAAGCGAACGGTCCGCGAAGTTGCACGTCGCTGAACGACAGCCCTGCCCGGTAATCGCGGTGCTCGACCTCCCAACGCGTCCAGAACGGCCCGGCCTTCGCCCGCAATGAAACGCGCGCCCCGTCGCGCACGCCGGCATCCGCCCGCTCAACCTCGACGCGCTCCCACGGCGGCTGCAGTCGCGCGAACGCCCCCGGCCGCTCGTGCCAGGCAAACACCTCGGAAGCCGGGCAGGCGATTCGGACGGAGCGATGGAAGGTCTGGGTGCTCACAGGAGTGGAACGCGGGGCCGCGCCGGGCGGATGCAGGCGAAAAGGCCCGTCGCGATGCCCTCACGTTACTCCGCCCGAAGCCCGCCGCCATCCTCAAGTCGCAATTCGTCGCCCGCATCCGCGACCGGTGGTGGCCGTCCGCCATTCGCCCGAATCGCCTCGGCGCGCCCGCGAATTTCCGCGCGTGCCGCCGGCGCCAAGCGCGCGAGATTTTTCACCTGCAGCGCCATCCGTTGGTTGACGGCGAGGGTCTTTTCGTGCCGTTGCAGGAAGTCCCAATAGAGCGTCGTGAACGGACAGGCCGATGCCCCGGTCGCCTTCGCCGGATCGAAGCGGCAGCCTGCGCAATAGTTGCTCATGCGCTGGAGGTACTTGCCGGTCGCGACGTACGGTTTCGACGCCATCACGCCCCCATCGGCGTACTGCGACATGCCCAGCGTGTTGGGCAGCTCCACCCACTCCACCGCATCCACGTACACGGCGAGATACCAGGCGTGCACCTGCCGCGGATCGACCCCGAGCATGAGCGCATACAGGCCCGTCACCATGAGTCGCTGGATGTGATGCGCGTATCCGAAGCGCAAAGTCTGCCCAAGGCTGTCGCGCAGGCAGGCCATTTCCGTGTCGCCCGTCCAGTAAAACGCCGGCAGCGGTTCCTTCGCGCCGAGCGCATTGCGCTCGAGGTAGCCGGGCATGAAGCGCCAATATACGCCGCGCACGTACTCCCGCCAGCCGAGGATCTGACGGATGAAGCCTTCCGCGCTCGCCAGCGGCACGCGTCCATCGCGCCAAGCCTTCTCCGCGGCGGCCACCACCGCCCGAGGATCGAGCAGTTTGAGGTTCAAGGCCGCGGACAACCGCGAATGGTACAGCCACGGTTCGTTCGTCCACATCGCGTCCTGATAACGCCCGAAGTCAGCCAGCCGGTGTTCGACGAAATCGTCGAGCGCCCGCTGCGCCTCCTGCGGCGTCACCGGCCAGTCGAAGTCAGCCAGGTCGCCCGGGTGTTTTGCGAATCGTTTCTCCACCAGCGCGATCACCTCCCGCGTGATCGCGTCAGGGGCGAAACGCACCGGCGGCGGCACTGCGCCCGGCCCGGCTTTGCCAAACGCCCCGCGGTTGTCGTGGTCGAAATTCCACTGCCCGCCCTCGGGCTCGCCGTCCTCGTCGACGAGCACACGGTGACGGCGGCGCAGCTCCCGATAAAAAAATTCCTGCCGCAGCTGCTTTCTCCCGAGCGCGTGCTGTCGAAAATCGTCGCGCGTCGCGAAGAAGTGACGATCCGTGCGGACGTCGAGCGGCAGACCCAATGCCTCCGCCGCCGCCTCGAGTGCGGCGCCCACGCGAAAGTCGCCCGCCTCCGTCATGACCAACGCCCGCGGCTTCAACCGCCGCACCGCCCGCCTCAGCTCACCGGCCAAGGTCCCCGTATTCTCCGCGTCCTCCAGCGAAACATAATGCACGCGCCCCCCTTCCTTTTCGCGAGCAGCGCGAAAATGCCGCATGGCCGAAAGGAACACGGCCGTGCGCGGCTTCGACGACCACACGTGGGTCGATTCTTCCGCAACTTCCGCCATCCAGACGACGTCCTTCCGCGGATCGAAGCCGTCGAAGGCGGCGGCGGCCGGATCGAGCTGGTCGCCCAGCACAAGGATGAGATTGCGCACGCTCACGCCTCCCCGTCCGCGGCGCGCGTTCCCCGCAACTGCTTGAAGGCCGCCAGCGCCTCCGCTCTCGCCTCGGCGTGGTCAACGATGGGTTCCGGGTACGTTTCGCCCAGGTCCACACCCGCGTACGCGCGCACCTCCGCGGGCGCCGTCCAGGGCGCGTGCAGAAACTTGTCGGGCAGCTTCGCAAGCTCCGGCACCCAGCGCCGCACGTAGACGCCGTCGGGATCGAATTTCTGCCCCTGAAGGACCGGCGCGAAAATGCGGAAGTACGGCGCCGCGTCGGCCCCGCAGCCCGCGCTCCACTGCCAGCCGAGCGTGTTCGCGGCGAGGTCGGCGTCGACGAGGGTGTCCCAGAACCAGGCCGCGCCTTCGTTCCACGGCAGGCGCAGGTGTTTCACCAGGAACGACGCCACAATCATGCGCACGCGGTTGTGCATCCAGCCCGTGGCCCAGAGTTCGCGCATGCCCGCGTCGACGATCGGATAACCGGTGCGGCCCCGCTGCCAGGCGCGCAGGCGACGCCCGCCCGGATCCTTCGCCCAGGGAAAGGCGGCGAATTCGGCCCGCAGCGGCTCTTCCGGTGTATCCGGAAAATGGAACAACAGGTGGTGCGCAAACTCCCGCCAGCCGATCTCGCTGAGGAAGACGCGCGCGCCGTTGCTGGCGGGAAACGTCCCTCGCTCACGGCCGAGCGCCTTCACCGCCGCCCAGACCTGCCGCGGTCCGAGCTCGCCGAAATGCAGGTGCGGCGAGAGCCGCGACGTGCCGGGACGGTCCGGACGATTCCGCTCGTCGTCGTAGGCATGCACAGCCTCCCGGACGAAGTGCGCCAGTTGGGCCTGCGCCCCGGCCTCGCCCGGACGCCAATGCTGCGGGAAGGCGTCGGCCCACGGCAGCCGGGGAAGCAGACGGAGATCGTCGACCGTTTCCGAACGCGGCCAGCGCCCCGGAGCCGGCAGATCGCCCTCGAACGCGTCCGCTGGGGCGTTCACCGGCAGGGTCAGACAATGCCGCCAGTACGGCGTAAAAACCTGAAACGGCTTCCCCTGCTTGTTCGCGATCGTATGGGGCTCGAAGAGCAAGGCCGCGTTGAAACTTTTCGCCTCGACGCCGTCGGATCCGAGGTGCGCCTTGAGCGCCCTGTCGCGGGCGATCGACGCGGGTTCGTAACGTCGGTTCCAATACACCGCACCGGCGCCCGTCTCCTCGCGGAGGGCGGGAATTGCATCGGCCGCCGCGCCGATCCGCAGGACGAGCCGAGAGCCCCGCCCGCGCAAGGCCTCGTCGAGCGCCGCGAGCGAATGGTGGAGCCACCAGCGCGAGGCTCCGCCCGGCCTCCACGCGCCTTCGGACTCGTCGTCGAGCACGTACACGGGAATGACCGGCCCGCCCCGGGCGACGGCGGCGGCGAGCGCGGCGTTGTCCTGCAGACGCAGGTCCTGACGAAACCAAAGGAGCGTGGGTGAAGCGGACACGTTGGCGGGAACGAACGCCGGTTTCCCCGTCACGCAAGCGCCCTCTCAAGACCGCTCGCACGGAAAGCCGTCCGAACGGCGGCGCCAAAGCCTGGTGCATTCAACGGGATCATCCATTCGTAGAGTCCCGCGCATTGCCTTGCGCCTCGGTCGCTTGCTTGGATCATCGCAACCCTGCCCCAAAGGATCCTCATGCCCCTGCTTTCCGTCCTCCTTGGCCTGTGCATCTCGCTTCTGCTGGCCGTCTCGGTTTCGGCCTCCGAGCCGCGCCGTTCCCCCAACGTCCTCTTCATCGCCATCGACGACCAGAACGACTGGATCGGGCCGCTGGGCGGTCACCCGCTGGTCAAGACGCCGCACCTCGACCGTCTCGCCGCGCGCGGCACGACGTTTCTCAACGCGCATTGCCAGGCTCCGCTTTGCAACCCTTCGCGCGCCAGCCTCATGTTCAGCCTGCGGCCGTCCACCATCGGCATCTACGGCCTCGCGCCCTGGATTCGTACGCTCGACGCCTGGCGCGACCGCATCTCCCTGCCGCAGCACTTCAAGGCCCACGGCTACCGCACGTTGACCACCGGCAAGATCTACCACGGCGGCGTCGGCAACGCCGAAGCACGCGCCCGCGAATTCGACGTCTGGGGCCCCGCCGGCGGCGTCGGCGTGCGCCCCGAGAAGAAACTCATCCCGCCCACGCCGGGCGGCAACCACCCGCTGATGGACTGGGGCGTCTTCCCGCATCGCGACGAGGACAAGGGCGACTACCTCGCCACCTCCTGGGCGATCGAACAGCTCCGCGAAGCCCCGAAGGACCAGCCGTTCTTCCTCGCCGTCGGACTCTTCCTCCCGCACGTGCCCAACTACGTCACACAGTCGTGGTACGACCTCTACCCCGGCGACGACCGCCTGCTCCCGCCCACGCGCGTGGACGACCGCGACGACACCCCGCGCTTCTCCTGGTACCTGCACTGGGACCTGCCCGAGCCCCGCCTGAGGTGGGTCCGCGAAAACGATCAATGGCACAACTTCGTCCGCTCCTACCTCGCCTCGACGTCCTTCATCGACGCGCAGATCGGACGCCTGCTCGATCAACTCGAAGCCTCCGGCCTCGACGACAACACCGTGATCGTCGTCTGGAGCGACCACGGCTTCCACCTCGGCGAAAAGGGCATCACCGGCAAAAACACGCTTTGGGAACGCTCGACTCGCGTTCCCCTGCTCTTCGCCGGCCCGGGCATCGCCGCCGGCGCACGCTCCACCCGGCCCGCCGAGCTTCTCGACCTGTATCCCACCCTCGTGGAGCTCTGCGGCCTCGCCCCGCGAAACGATCTCGAGGGCTTGAGCCTCGTCCCCCAGCTGCGCGACGCCTCCGCCCTGCGTGCGCGCCCCGCCATCACCACCCACAACCAAGGGAACCACAGCGTGCGCAGCGAACGCTGGCGCTACATCCGCTACGCCGACGGCACCGAGGAACTCTACGATCATGCCGCCGACCCGAACGAGTGGACCAACCTCTCCGCCAATTCGCGCCACGCCGCCGTGCTCGCCGAACACCGTCGCTGGCTCCCCCGGGTCGACGCCCCGCCCGCCCCCAATTCCCAACACCGCGTCCTCACCTACGACCCCGCCTCCGACGAAGCCATCTGGGAAGGCTCCGTCGTCTCCCGCACCACCCCCATCCCCGGCCTGTAAGAACCCTCCCTTCCCACCCATGCGCCGCGCCACCTTCCTCACCGTCCTCTTCACGCTCGCGTTTTTCGGCGCGCTGCGCGCCGAAAAACGCCCGAACATCCTCTTCATCTACACCGACGACCTCGGCTACGGCGACGTCGGCGCCTTCTTCGACGGCCCCCGCCCCTCCGGCCCGCTCGGCGGCCGCATGACGCCGCAGCTCGACCTCCTCGCCGCCACCGGCGCAAAGCTTACGCACCACTACACCGCCGCGCCCGTCTGCGCACCGGCGCGCGCGTCCCTCTATTCCGGACGCCACCAAGGCCACGCCAACATCCGCAACAACCAGTTCGACAAGGCCCTCGCCGACAACCACACGATCGCCACCGTCCTCAAGCAGGCCGGCTACGCCACCGCCCTCGTCGGCAAGTGGGGCTTGCAGGGCTACGTCGAGGGCACCACCCCAAACTGGCCCGCCCACCCGCTCAACCGGGGCTTCGACTTCTACTTCGGTTACATCCGCCACGTCGACGGACACGAGCAGTACCCGAAAGAGGCGCCCATTCGCAACCGGGACAACTCTCCGCCGCGCCGCCGCTCCCCCTCGCACGGAGAGGATGACGACGCCAACCCCGCCATCTTCGGCAAGGAGGTCTGGGAAAACCGTCGCGAAATCTCGGATACGCTCGACAAGTGCTACACCACCGACCTCTTCGCCGCCCGCACCAAGCAGTGGATCGTCGACCACCGCCGCGCCCGGCCCGACCAGCCTTTCTTTGCCTTCCTCTCGCTCGCCACGCCACACGCCGCCATCGAAATCCCCACCATGGCCTACCCGGATGGCCGCGGCCTGAACGGCGGTCTGCAATGGACGGGCGAGCCCGGCCGCGCCATCAACACCGCCGGCGGCACGGTCAATGCGTGGATGCACCCGGACTTCGCCGACGCCACCTGCGACCACGACGCGAATCCCTCCACGCCCGAAATCCCCTGGCCCGACGTCTACCGGCGTTACGCCACCAGCGTCCGCCGCATCGACGACGCGGTCGCCGACCTCGCCCAACTCTTGCGCGACCTCGGCATCGCGGAAAACACCCTCATCGTCTTCAGCTCCGACAACGGCCCCTCCCTCGAGTCCTATTTGCCGGAGAACTTCAGCCCGGAATTCTTCGCCGGCTTCGGTCCCTTCGACGGCGTGAAGCGCGATCTCTGGGAAGGCGGCATCCGCACCCCCACAATCGCCCACTGGCCCGGCCGCATTCCCGCCGGGGTCGTGACCGCCGCGCCCAGCGCGCAATGGGACTGGCTGCCGACCTTCGCCGAACTGGCCGGGCTGCCCACGCCCGCCCTCGCTGACGGCGTCTCGCTCGTACCCGCTCTCGAAGGCCGGCCGTTCTCGCGCGGCCCGGCTCCGCTCTACTTCGAGTACTTCAACAACGTGCGCACGCCCGACTACCCGGCCTTCGAGGCCTCGCGCCGCGGCGGGCTTCGCCGGGAAATGCAAGCCGTGCGCGTCGGCGAACTCATGGGCGTCCGCTACAACGTCTCCTCGGCCCACGATCCGTTCGAGATCTACAACGTTGCGGTCGATCCCAAGCAGACCCGCAACCTCGCGAACGACCCGGTTTACGCCCCGCTCCAGCGCCAACTTCAGGCCCTCGCCTTGCAAAACAGGCGCCCCGACACGACCGCCGTCCGCCCCTACGACAACGCTCCCATGCCGGCGGTCGCGGCCACGCCCTCCGGAAGCGGCCTCGCCTGGCGGCGTTTCGACGGAGCGTTTCCATGGGTGCCTTCGACCGATGGGCGCGAACCGTCGGCGTCAGGTTCCGAGTCCCTGCCGACGCCCGCCGCAGCGCTTGCCCAAGCCGCCGGCCCGGCCGTCGTCGAATTCATCGGCTACCTGCGCGTTCCCATCGACGGCGAATACACGTTTGCCTTCGCCACCGAAAAGGGCGCGGTCGTCCGGCTGCACCAAGCGGCGATCTTCGACGCCGACTACGGCTACGCCTCGGGCGAAAAACTCACCGCCCGCGTTCGCCTCGAAGCGGGACTGCACCCGATCAGCATCGTCGCCCGCCATCCGGACCGGACGAACGCGAAGATCGAACTCGCCTGGAGCGGCCCCGGCCTTCCCGAGCGCCCGCTCGCGCCCGAGGATTTCCGCCGGCCCTGATTGACTCACTGTCTCGGGATCGGGACGAGAGACCGGCTCCGATCCCGGCGACAGGAGTGTCGCCGCTCCTTCGAACCCCATCGCCCTGACCCTATGCTACGTCCGCTCTTCTTCGCTGCCGTTGCGTTTCTCCTTCTCACTGACGCTGGCTCCGCCCGCCAACCCAATCTCGTCGTCATCATGGCCGACGATCTCGGCTACGGCGACGTCGGCTACAACGGGAGCGCCGTCCACGCCACGCCCCACCTCGACCGACTTTCGGGGGAGGGCCTGCGTTTCGATCAATTCTACGTCACCTCGCCGGTCTGCACGCCGACGCGCGTCGCCTTCCTGACGGCACGCCATCCCGTGCGCGTCGGCTTCCACACCCTGCTCTGGCCGACGACTGCGGGCGGCTTGCCCGAACCGGAGCGCACCTTGCCCGAGATCCTCCGCGAACACGGCTACCGCACCGGCCTGATCGGCAAGTGGCATCTCGGACACAGCGAACCCAAGTACCTGCCGCTCAACCACGGCTTCGACGAGTTCTACGGCATGCCCTACCCCAATGACATGGGCCCCATGCACAGCCGGGCGATCGCGCTGAAGGAAAACTGGCCGCCCATGCCCATGATGAAGGGCGACGACATCGTGGAGGCCCCGATCGACGTGAACCTGCTCACGCAGCAGTACACGGCCGCCGCCCTCCGCTTCATCGCTGAACACCGCGCCCGGCCCTTCTTCCTCTTCCTCTCGCACGCCATGCCGCACAGCATCGTCGGAGCCTCGGCGGATTTCCGCGACACGTCGCGCAACGGACTCTACGGCGACTCTGTCCAGGAACTCGACTGGAGCGTCGGCGAAGTGGTCCGCCTGCTCCGCGCCCTCGACCTCGAGGAGCACACCCTAGTCGTCTTCACGTCCGACAACGGCGCCGTGCTCCGCGCCATGTATCAGGGAAACGACGACACTGCGCGTGTGATGTTTCCCGACCTCACCTTCGGGTCCAACGCGCCCCTGCGCGGCGGCAAGGTCTCCACCTTCGAGGGCGGCGTGCGCGTGCCCACCTTCGCCCGCTGGCCCGGCGTCATCGCCGCCGGACGCCGGACCGACGCACCTGCCTCGATCGCCGACCTCATGCCGACCTTTCTGGAACTCGCCGCGATCCCGCTTCCCGCCGACCGCACCTACGACGGCGTCAGCCTCGCCTCCCTGATCCGCAGCGAAGGCAAACCGCCAGCCGACCGACCGCTCTACTTCGGCTCCGGCGAGATCACGGCGATGCGCGAGGGCCGGTGGAAACTCGTCCTTCCGAACCAGCCGCGTTTCCTGGGCAACCTCGGAGTGGATCCGCTGCTCTTCGACCTGTTCGAGGATCCCGGCGAATCCCGCAATCTCGCCGCCAGCCAGCCCGCGCTCGTCGACCGCCTCGTCGCCCAACTGCGCGCCTGGCAGACCGAAGCCGAGTCGGACCCCGTGTCCCGATAGCTTCCGAAACCGCGCAACGCCCACCAAAGTGGCGGGAGTATCCTGCTCCCGTGAACCAAACGTGAAGCGGGAGCAGGATGCTCCCGCCACCCTGTCGAACCCGATCGCAATCGGAGATCAATTGGAGGCCCGGTCCCCCGACCGGGCGGGATTGGGCATACGTGCGCGCACGGCCTGCGTTCGCCCAAGCGCCGCGTGGGGGCACGCGGCCTACAGCAGGCTCGGATTCCATGATGCCCCAATCCCTTTTCCACAGGAGCACGCAGAGATCGCAGAGCGCTCCGTCATCCGGCCAGCTTCTGGCTTCTGACCTCTGGCTTCCGCACCCCGTCGCGGAAGCCGCCTACCCCACCCACAATCCGCAGCCGAGCGCGGGCACGAAGAGTTCCTCCTCCACCGGGCGCAACGCCGGGTTGGGCGTTTCCCCGAAGAACTGTTCGTGGTCGGCCAGCTGGCGCCACGAACCTTTCGCCACGGCGGCGGGAATCGCGACCGTGACATCGGCCATCGTCGGATTGACCGCGAACAGCAGACGCTCCGCTCCCTGCGATCGGTCGGCGTTGTAGAGCACGACGGCGGCGGTCGAATCCTCGGCGAACCAGAACCGGAAGAAGCCCTCGGTCGCCCGTGAAAAATGACGCAGAAGCCGGCCTCGTTCCGACCGCCGGAACGCGATCCAGCCGGCGAAGTAGGCGTGGGTCGAGGGGAACCGGTGGATGCGGCGGTAGTCGAGCGCGTTGAGGTCGCCGCGCTGGTAGGTGTTGTTCACGCCGTGTTTCGAGCGGAGAAAATCCTGGCCGGCGGAGATCATCGGGATGCCGATCGATGCGAAGAGGACCGCCGCCATGAGGTGGGTGCGCCGGCGGTCGTTGAGCGTCGGCAGGTGCCCGTCACCGCCGGCGTTCTCCGTGATGACGTCGATCCAGGCGCGGTCGTCGTGGGATTCGGTGTAGTTCACCGTCTGGGCCGGCCAGTGCGCGAAATACCAGGGCGAGCCCTTCAGGTGGTACTCGAAGGCCTCGCGCGTGCCGCCGCCACGCACGAAGTCGCGGACGAAATTCCGGTATCCATCATTCCACGACGCCCAGCCCGTGGCGGCAAGCGCGCCGGCGAGGTGGCCGCGGAAGCTCCACGGCTCCGCGATGAGAATGACGTCGGGTTTGACGCGCTTGAGGGCCTTCTCGATCGCGACAAGGGCCTCGAGGCCGAGCAGTTCCGCCAGGTCGAACCGGAAGCCGTCCACGCCGAAGGTCTCGATGAGGTGAACGCAGCTGTCGACGATCAGCCGACGCGCCATCGCCGAACGGGCGCGCAGGTCGTTGCCGCAGCCGCTCCAGTTGGAGAGCTCGCCGTCGACGCCGACCTCGAAGTAATACAGCTTGTCGACGAACATCAGGTGCGCGGGCACCCCCTGGTGGTTGTAGACCACGTCGAGGATCACCGCCATGCCGCGCCGATGGAAGGCCGCGACCAGCTCCTGCAACTCGCCGATCCCCGAGGCGCGCTCGGGCTGCAGCGCATAGCTGCTCTCGGGTGCATGGTAGTTGTTCGTCATGTAGCCCCAGTGGTACTCCTCCGGGGTGACGTTATCGAATTCCTGCACCGGCTGCAGCTCGACGCAGTTTACGCCAAGCCGGTGCAAATAAAAGCCGGGGCTCTCCACCCACCGGCGCAGCCCCGCGAACCCGCGTCGCTCCGCGTCGGTCGCGACGATCGGGGCGTGGGCGACGAGATCGCGCACGTGCGCCTCGGCGATGACGAGGTCCTGCCAGGCCGGCGTGCGGAAGGAGCGGTCGGCCGAACCGAGCTTGCGGCGGTCCAGCACGATGCCGGGGCCTTCCCTCCCCACCGCCGCGAGGGCATAGGGATCGAGCACGCGCTGCGCCGGATCGAAGTGACCGAAGACATCGCGCGGTCCGTCGACGTGATACCAGTAGTACCAGCCGTGCAGGTTGTGATCGAGCGTGACCTCCCAGACGGCGAGGTCGCCCGGCTGCGGCGACTCGGGCGCAAGCTCCGTGCGACGCTTCAGCACGTAGCGATGCGGTTCGTCGGTCTCGGCAAGATCGGGACAGACGCGGAGTTCCACCGAGGATGCCCGCGGGGCGAAGAGGCGGAAGATGGTGTTTCGTCCCGTGACGACCGCCCCGAGGGGCAGGTCCGTCGCGAGGCGGTGGAAGAAACCCTCCGGCCGCAGCGGCACGGCGTGGGGATCGCCTCCTTCGTGCCAGCCGATTGTCCAGGCAAGGCTGAGGTCGAGCGGCTCCTCGAGCGTGAATCGGAAGAGGTGCTGGCCTGTGCGCTCGAGATCGATCGTCCGGTTGAAATTCCCCTGCTCGTCACGCACCGCGTTGGGCGCATCCGCCGGCACATCGAGCCAGCGGTCCTTGCTCGTCACAAACTTGAACCGCATGAGCGGATGCCCGTGAAACCGCGAAGCGTCGCCCGACCACAACAGCACGGGATCGCCGTCCAACGAAGCCGGCAGCAACGCCCACTCCAGTTCGCGGGCGCCCGCCCAGCCGTTGAAGTCGCCGGCCAGGTACACCGCCTCGCGCGACGGATCGATTTCGGGGTGCCGGTCGAGCCGCAGGAAAAAGAAGATCTCGCTCTTCCTGTTCACGAAGTAACCGCTCTCGCAGCCGAAAACGTAGTCCGGCACACGCTGCAGGGTCGCAAACCGCACACCCCCGCTTAGCGCCAGCGGGGGCGGATGACGCGCCCGCCAGTCGCGGGCGAGCTCCACCACACCCGTGACGGGTGTCTCGAGCCAGGCTTGGATGATCTTGCGGCCGCGTTGCGTCATGAGTGGGAGGTACAGCATCCCGCGCGCCGCCGGGCGGACAAGCTGTAAGTAGGGTCGACCTTCGCTTGCGAGCGGAAGTCAGATCGGTCGGATCCGTCCGATCCGGGTTGGAGAAAGAGAACGAGATAGAGAAAGATTAAGATTTCGAGGGGTACGACGGGCGCCATTGACATCCCCCGGCCGCCCGCCAACCGGTTTACCCTTCATGGCCGCCCGCGAAAAGATCCTCGTCGCCCTCTCCGGAGGGGTCGACAGCTCCGTCGCCGCCCTGCTGCTCAAACGGCAGGGACACGAGCTCGTGGGCGCGTACATGAAGAATTGGATCAACGAGGACAACGTGATTGGCCACTGCCCCTGGCAGCAGGACATCGAGGACGCCCGCGCGGTCGCCGACGCGCTCGGCATCGAGTTCCGGGTCGTCAACCTGATGCAGGAGTACCGCGAACGCATCGTCGCGTATCTGCTCGACGGTTACCGCCGCGGCCTCACGCCCAATCCGGATGTGAGGTGCAACCGCGAGATCAAGTTCGGCGTGTTCCGGGCCTGGGCGCGAGACCACGGTTTCGCCGCCGTCGCCACCGGCCACTACGCGCGCCGCGCTGCCTTGCCGGCGGACGACCCCGCCGGACCGGACCGCTTCGCGCTGCTGGAGGGAGCCGACAAGAACAAGGATCAGTCCTACTTCCTCGCCCTTCTCTCCCAGGACCAGTTGCGCGACGCCCGCTTCCCCATCGGCGACCTCGCCAAGCCCGACCTGCGCCGGATCGCCCGCGAAGCGGGCCTGCCCACCGCGGACAAGAAGGACAGCCAGGGCATTTGTTTCATCGGCGAAGTGAAGATGCAGGACTTCCTTCGCCAGTACGTTCCGGACGAACCGGGCCCGATCGTGCGCGCCACCGACGGCCGCGTCCTGGGCGAACATCGCGGACTGCATTACTTCACGCTGGGCCAGCGCAAGGGCATCGGCGTGCCGTCCAACACCGACCATCGTGCCTACGTCGTCGTGGGCAAGCGCGCCGAAGACCGCGCCCTGCTCGTCGCCTTCGACGCCGGCGACGCCCCCGGGTTGTTCCAGACCGAGGTCACGGTGCATGCGTTGCAGTGGAACGCTTCACCCGTCGCAAAACCGTGCACTCTCGAAGGACGCGTCCGCTACCGCGACCCGCGCGTCGCCCTCGATTTCGCCCCGCTCGACGGCGGGCGTGCGCACGTCCGCTTCCACCAACCGCAGCGCGCCCTCGCCAGCGGGCAAATCCTCGCCCTTCACGACGGCGAGCGCCTGCTCGGCGGCGGCGTGTACCTTTAGGGCGTGTCTGGGTATTGCTGCGCGCAGGAGCGGCTTTTCGCCGCGATGGAAACCGTCCGAATGCCATCGCGGCGTAACGCCGCTCCTGCCGTTTCCTTACGGCATATTGCGTTCGGGCATCCGCCTGCGCACGCAGCCCGAATCCGCGTTCCGACCGGGCTGCCAAAGTGCAACCCAACCGGCTGCTAAGGCAGCGCGACTTCCTTGAAACTGCGGTCGGCCATCATCTGTTCGAGGCCCTTGGAACGAATGAACTCCTGCAAGGGCTTGTCGTCGGCGTGAGCCTTTGCGGCCTTCTCAAGCAGGCTCGTGGCCTGTTTGGTCTGCCCGAGCAGCGCGTGGACGTACACCTGCTCCAGCACCAGACTGCCGTCGGCAGGCGTCTTCTTGTATTCCCGTTCGAGCACGGCGAGCGCGGAGCGGTAGGCCTGCCGGGCGCCGTCGGTGTTTCCAAGGCGGCGGCGGGTCGCCCCCAGCATGATCCAGTGATCGGGGTTGTCGCCAATGATCGAGACCGCCTTCGCAAGCAACGGCTCGGCGCGCGCGTGATCCCGCAACTGCACGGCAAATTCCGCTTCGCTCAGGAGCATCGCCACCTCGGCCCGCTGGGCCTTCGTGGGCTCGGAGCCGCTCGACGCGGCTTCTTTCTTGCCGCAGCCGGAGAGGGCCAAAGCGGCGGCGACGAACAACACTACGAAACGGGAAGGCGAGGTCATGCGAGGTGGTGGGTGCCGGTTCCCTTGAGAGGCGGAACGTACGGAGCAACGAGAAAATGAGCGAAGGCCCCGCGGTCGCAAGCCGGTGCCTCCTGTTCCGGATCGCTCCGATCCGACGAATCCGACCGATCTCTTCCCCCGGTCGCTCAACTCAGGTCGGGCGGCACCGTGGCGATGGCTTCATCGAAGGTGCTGATGCCCTCCTTGACCTTCTCCATCGAATCCTGGTGGAGGGTGCGCATGCCGGCTCGCTGCGCGATACGCTTCAATTCGGCGGACTCGGCCCGCTTGTTGATCGCCTCGACGAGTTCCTCGTTGGTGACCATCAGCTCGTGGATGCCCACGCGGCCCTTGTAGCCGCTGTTGCCGCACTTCGGGCAGCCCTTCGGATTGGCGCGGTAGATAGGGCCGCTCCAGCCGATGGCCTTTTCCATGATCTCCTTCACGCGTCCGTCCGCCTCGATCTGCTGACGGCACTGCTTGCAGACGCGGCGCATGAGGCGCTGGGCGCACACGCAGAGCAGGGACGAGGAGATCATGAACGGTTCCACCTCCATGTCGGTGAGGCGGGCGACCGTGGACGGCGCATCGTTCGTGTGCAGCGTGGAAATGAGCAGGTGACCGGTGAGGGCCGCTTCGACGGCGATCTCGGCGGTCTCCTTGTCGCGGATTTCGCCGACGAGAATGATGTCGGGGTCCTGACGCAGGAAGGCGCGCAGCGCGGTCGCGAAGGTCAGGCCAATCTGGCGGTGCATCTGCATCTGGTTGATGCCGGCCAGCGTGTACTCGATCGGATCCTCGGCCGTGCGGATCACGAGATCGGGCGTATTGATTTCGTTGAGCGCGGAATAAAGCGTCATCGACTTGCCGGAGCCCGTCGGTCCGCAGTGCAGGATCATGCCGTACGGCTGGGAGATGCAGGCGCGGTAGCGTTCGAGATTGGCCGGGGAGAAGCCCAGCGCGGTCATCGGCAGCGTGGACTTCTGCTTGTCGAGAATACGCATGACCACGCCCTCGCCGTGGTTGAGCGGGGCGGTCGAGACGCGCAGGTCGATGTCGAGGTTCTTCTTCGTGTACTGTTTGAAGACGATGCGCCCGTCCTGCGGCAGGCGGCGTTCCGCGATGTCGAGGTTGCACATGATCTTCAGGCGGGCGACCAGCGCAGGTCCGACCTTGGCAGGCAGGCGGAGCTTCTCCTGGCAGACTCCGTCGATGCGGTAGCGGACAATGACCTCCTTTTCCCAGGGCTCGACGTGAATGTCGGACGTGCCGCTGAAGTACGCGTCCTCGATGATGCGGTTCGACAACTCGATGATCGGGCCGGATTCCTCGTCGTCGAGGTCCGCCTCGTCGAGGTCGATCTCCTGTCCGAACTCGGCGCCGATGGCCTGCACGACGTCGGCGAAATCGCCGCCCGGCTCCTGCGTCTTGGCAAACTTCTCCCGCAGGTCCTTCTCGCGCGCGAGCAGGCGCACCACCCGCTTGCCGGTCATCTCCTGGATCTTCGTAGGGAGGGAAACGTCGAACGGATTGACGAAGGCGACGAGCAGCAGTTCCCCGACCATGCCGACCGGCAGGACGAGGTGCTCCTGGCAGAACTCCATCGGCAGGCGCTCGAAGGTCTGCGGCGTGAGCTTGTAACGCGCGACGTTGTAGGGCGCGAGGCCGAAGGCCCGGCCCTTGGCCACGAGCAACTGGAAGGGGGTGACCCCGTATTCCTCCTGCAGGAGCTTGTCGAGGGCCTCGCCGGTGATCTCCTCGGGGCGGGAGGCGATGGCGGCGCGCTGGTCGAACGTGAGCCGCTGCATCTCTTCGAGCGCGGCGACAATCTGGGTCTGGATCTTTCCGAGGGGCATGGCGTCAGCGGGAGGCGTTCGGGGTGGTGGCGGCCGCGGCACCGCCGGCGCCGCGCTCGGCCTCGAGTTTCTCGAGGTAATCGGCGACGATCTCCAGGTTCGTCGCGTACCAGACGACCGGGGTTCCGTAATGCTTTTCCCAATACGCACGAACGGCCGGGCTGAGGTAGTAGGCGGTGGCGATGCAGTGGAAGCCATCCTCCTTGTCGAAGGGCACCGACCAGGTGGCCCAGCAGGCCCCGATGTCGAGCTGCGCCTTCACTTCGTCGTGCACGTCGTAGGTGCGCAGGTCGATCAAGCCCACTCCCTCCGTCTCGGCGAGGTGGGTCAGCACGTCCTCCTCGGTGAGGGCCTTCTTCTCGTAGGCGAGCACGCCGAGCACGGTGCACTGGCGAGGATTGCCTGCGGAAATCAGCTCGAGCAGGCGCTCGTTGGCGGCTTCGAGGTCCTCGATGCGCACGAGGTTGTGCTCCACGAGCTGGGCGCCCAGCAGGCGGTTGGCGCGCATCAACAGGGATCGGTGTTCGAGCGACATGGCTTGGTGCGGGTTCAGGCCGGGGCGGCCGCGGTCTTCTTCTTCGCCGTCTTCTTCGCCGGGCGGAGGCGCGCGGGCATCCGCACGCGTTTCCATAGAATCTCCTTCAACTCCTCCAGTCCCTCGCCGGTCGCGCAGGAGATCGTGGCGACGTCGACCTTGTGCCGTCGCTTGAAGGCGCGGAGATTGGCGGCGGCGGCCGGGAGGTCCATCTTGTTGGCCACGACAAGGCGGGGCTTCTTGAGCAACGCCCGGTCGTAGAGCTTGAGTTCGCTCAGCAGGGTCGCGTAGTCGTCGCGCGGATCGCGGTCGTCCACGCCGGCCATGTCGACGAGGAACATCAGCAGGGCGCAGCGTTCGATATGGCGGAGGAAGCGATGACCGAGCCCGCGGTTCTCGCTGGCGCCCTCGATGAGTCCGGGCACATCGGCGAGCAGCAGGCGGTCGAAGCGCGGCGCCGGGTACTCGATGACGCCGATCTGCGGATGCAGCGTCGTGAAGGGATAGGCGGCGGTCTTCGGGCGGGCCTTCGTGATACGACCGGTGAGCGAGGATTTGCCCGCGTTGGGGAAGCCAACGAGGCCCACGTCGGCGATGCTCTTGAGAATGAGCCGATAGGTACCGGCCGCGCCCGGATGACCGGGATTCGCCCGCTTGGGTGCCCGGTTGGTGGATGTCTTGAAATGGGTGTTGCCCCAGCCTCCGTTGCCGCCCGCGCAGAGCACGATGTGCTCGTCGTGCTTCGTGACCTCAGCAACGACCTTGCCCGTGTCTTCGTCGATCACGACCGTGCCGAGCGGGAGCCTGAGGAGGGCCGGCTTGCCCTCGCGACCATGGCAATCCTTGCCCATGCCGTGCTCGCCGCGCTCGCCCTTCCAGTGGGGCTTGTACTTGAAATCGATGAGGTTGTTCGTGTTTTCGTCGCCCACGAGGACGACATCGCCGCCCTTGCCGCCGTCGCCGCCATTGGGTCCGCCCCAAGGCTCGTATTTTTCGCGCCGGAAGCTCACGCAACCGCGTCCTCCGTCGCCAGCCTGAGCCTTGATGACACACTCGTCGATGAACATGCGGACGGATGGTGCACAATCGCCCGGCCTTGCCAAGGGGAGCCTTCGTCAATCCCGCGTAAAGCTTTGGTGCTCAGGAAGGGACTCGAACCCTTACGCCTTGCGGCACACGCCCCTCAAACGTGTGTGTCTACCAATTCCACCACCTGAGCGTTCCAAACAAAGGGAAGGCGGACTAAGCAAGATGGCCGGAGGCTTGTAAAGCCCGGAAATGCGGTTTCTGCAAAATCCTCTTTGACCCTTCGCCATCATCGCCGTTTCTGCTTTCCTCCCCTAGCCATGAAGCTCGCCGACATTCAGAATGCCCTCCTGGCCTCGTACGAGAAAGAGGGCGGCATCAACCACTTCGACGGGATCAACCTGCCCGACCAGGAGTCCGTCAACCAGCTCGCGTCCGACTTCATGCACCTGCTGTTCCCGGGCTTCTTCGAGCAGAAGCCGCTCAACAAGAGCGAGGTCTCGGCGGTCACAGGCCAGCGACTGCACGCCGTCGCGCGCCGTCTGACCGAGGAGGTCGAGAAGTGCCTGCGTTTCGCCAAGGTTTCCGACCCGGCCGCCACCGCCCGCGCCCACGCCACCGCCCTGCTCGAGGCCCTGCCTGCCGTCCGCAGCATCGTGCAGACCGACGTCGCCGCCGCCTACGCCGGCGACCCCGCCGCCCGCAGCGTCGAGGAGATCATCCTCGCCTACCCGTGCGTGCTCTCCATCTCCCTCCAGCGGATCGCCCACGTCCTCTACAAGCTCGGCGTGCCCCTGCTCCCGCGCATGATCACCGAGTACGCCCACGAACGCACCGGCACCGACATCCATCCGGGCGCACAGATCGGCACGCACTTCTTCATCGACCACGGCACCGGCGTCGTCATCGGCGAGAGCACGCGCATCGGCAACCACGTCAAAATCTACCAGGGCGTGACCCTCGGCGCGAAATCCTTCGAGGTCGACAACCAGGGCAACCCCATCAAGGGCGTGAAACGCCACCCCGACATCGACGACGCCGTCACGATCTACGCCCACGCCACCATCCTCGGCGGCGACACGCGCATCGGCGCCCACTCGATTGTCGGCGCGAACGTCTGGATCCTCGAATCCGTCCCCGCCAACAGCATCGCCTATTACAAGAACGAGAACCTCGTCATCCGCTCGCGACGAAAGAAGGAGAAGGCCGTCGAATGCCGCGACGCCGCCGAGATGATGGCGTGGGACTGGGCGATCTGAGTCGGCGCCGGCCTCTGGGTGGCTGGGCCTAAACACTCTTCTCAACGCAGAGTCGCCAAGACACAGAGCGACAACACGCACTCCCGCCACGTTTTGCGGCGGTTGGAGTTCTCTCCGCGCCTTCGCGACTCTGCGTTGAAAGGATCGCCTCCGTTTTCCTTTACCCGTGCACCCGCTGGCGGTCGCAGAGCGCGCGCGCCAGCGACCGCGCGAAGAACGGTCCGCGATAGATCATTCCCGTATAAACCTGCACCAGCGTCGCCCCCGCATCGAGCTTCTCCCCGGCGCCCGCCGTATCGGTGATGCCCCCGACCGCCACGATCGGCAGGCGTCCGGCCGTCGTCCGGGCGATGTAGCCGACGATCTCCGTCGAACGCGCCCGCAGCGGCGCCCCGCTCAGGCCGCCGGCCTCGTTCACCGCCGCGAAGGGACCGGGCCGGGCGAGCGTTGTATTCGTCGCAATGATACCGGAGAGACCGAACTCCGCAACGACGCCAAGGGCCGCGTCGATCTGCGGCCAGGTGAGGTCCGGGGCGATCTTGAGCAATACGGGCAGCACCCGGCCGCCGGCGCGTGCCGCCCGCTCCCGGTTGGCCGCCATGATGGCACCGAGCAGTTCGCGCAGCGGCCCCGCGTCCTGAAGCGTGCGCAGGCCCGGGGTGTTGGGGCTGGACACGTTGAGCACCAGGTAATCGGCATGATCCGCCAGTTTCGCGAAACTCGCGAGATAGTCCTCGGTCGCGCGGTCCAGCGGAGCCGCCTTGGATTTGCCGAGGTTCACCCCCAGCGGAATGCGGCGGCGCCCGGGTCCCGGCTGGCGCGCGAGGCGCGCGGCGACCGCCTCCGCCCCCTGGTTGTTGAACCCCATGCGGTTGATCACCGCCTCCTGCTCCGGATAGCGGAACATGCGCGGCTGCGGGTTCCCGTCCTGCGCGAGCGCCGTCACCGTACCGATCTCGACATGCCCGAAGCCGAGCGCAGCCGCCGCCGGCCACGCGACCGCATTCTTGTCGAAGCCTGCTGCCAGGCCGACCGCATTGGGAAACGTCAGGCCAAACGCCTCCACCGGACGGAACCGCGCCGCCGGCAGCCGGGACCAGCGCTCGAGCAGCGCGCGCACCGGCGCCACCGCCCCGAGCGTCGCCATGGCCCTCACGCCGAGCTCGTGAGCCCGCTCGGAATCGAGCCGGAACAACAAGCGACGCACCGCCTTTTCGTAGAGAAAATCCATCGCGCGGCACACTGGGTTCGGGACCCCAAAAGGCAAGACCCCGCCCGCGGGCACCGGCCGGCCGCCCCGACGCCGGGGCATGAACAAATTACGCCGCTCTTTTGTGCTTGTTTTTAACTTTCCCCCTCGCACGCTGCGCCGAAATTTCAGGCGCTTATGCCCCGTCCGGAGGGGTCTTGCGAAAGTCGACGAAAAGTCACTTTAGCGATTTGACTCCGCCGCAAACCGGGCCTTTTGCTCCGCGTCATCGCTCCACCCAACACTCATGGCCAAATCCTCCGCAATTCTCGACTGGTGCATCGTCCGACTCGGTGAAGATCACAACTGGTGGGTCGAAGAAGTGAGCGATCCCGTGCGTTGGGACACCGACGGCCTGAGCATCGTCGATCCGCGGCAAGTCGCCCACCTGGTCGAACTCGTCGAGCCCATGCGCGACTACGGCTTCGACCAGGACCTGATGGAACTGGCCTTCATTCCGTTCCGCATACAGAAGGACCTCGGCAACGGTCGCGTCCGCCTGAAGCGCGTCAAGGACTCCATCTTCGAGTCCGACGAAAAGCTCTTCGCCCTGCCCGACATCCTCGACGAGGAAAACGGCCCCTACGCCGACCTGCTCGACCACCTCACCCGCTGCCGGGTGAAGATGCTCAACGACCTCTTCAACTTCGAATCCAAGCTCACCGTCGACGAGGTCGAGGACGAGATCCGCGAGGACCAGAACGCGAGCTTCATCGAGGGCAAGGCCGTCCACGTCTTCGAGGAACTCACCGCCATCCTCGACTACACCCCCGCCGGCTGGGAGGGCGAGGAGGAGGGCGAGCGTTCGTCTGCCGACGACGAGGAGATCGACGACGAGGACCTGCCGGACGTCGACGAGGAGGACGAGGAAGCCCTCAAGAACGACTCGTCCCTCAAATGGGATGAGGACGACGAGGAGGAGGACGACGAGGACTCCGAAAAGAAGGACGGCGACAAGGATGAGGACGAGGAGTCCGACGACGAAGAGGAGGACGCCGACGAGGACGAATCCCCCCGCAAGGGCGCTCGCAAGCGGCGCTGAGATTTCCAAGGCCGGTCCGCGAGGACCGGCCTTTTTTGTTTTTGCTTCCGTCCGCCTTCGCGCCGGACGAAGCTCGCCGCCATGGCCGCCCTCGCCTTCCCGCGTTTGTTGCTTCGCTTTACCCTGACCGCCTGTGCCCTGGCTTTCGCCGCTTGCTCGACCGGTCCGGCCCCGGTGTCCAGCAACCCGCGCATCCCCGCCGCGACCTCCGCCGCCCTGCTGCGCGCCGGCGACAGCCTCGTGGTCAGCATCCAGGGCGTGCCCGACCCCAGCACGAATGCCGTGCAAATCGACGACCAGGGCGTGATCAGCCTGCCGCTCATCGGTATCGTCAACGCCGGCGGCCTCACCTCCTCGGATCTCTCCCAACGCATCCGCGAGACCTACCTCGCCAAACGCATCTATACGACCGTCGACATCTCCGTGACGGTCACCGAGCGTTACGTTTATGTGGGCGGCGAGGTGCAACGCCCGGGCCGGATCGTCTGGACGCCCGATCTCACCGTGACCAAGGCCATCCAGGCCGCCGGCGGCTTCACGCTCTACGCCCGCGAAACCTCCGTCAGCCTCGTGCGCGACCAGACCGCCTATCCGTTCAACGTGAACCTTGCCCAGCGCGATCCCTCCGAAGACCTGCGCATGATGCCGGGCGACTCGATCCAGGTCTCACGCTCGGCGTTCTGAGCAAGAAACGGCGACAGGAGTGTCGCCGCTCCATCCATACGCATCGCCAGGTCCGTTCTCAGCGCAGCGCCTTCGCCATCTCCTTGGCAAAATACGTCAGGATCATGTCCGCCCCCGCACGCTTGATCGCCAGCAGCGATTCGTTGCGCGTGCGCACGAGGTCCAGCCACCCGAGGCGCGCAGCCGCGTGGATCTGCGCGTACTCGCCCGACACCTGGTAGGCCGCCACCGGTTTCGCGACCGCGTCGCGGACTTCGCGGATGATGTCGAGATAGGGCCCGGCCGGCTTCACCATGATGATGTCGGCTCCTTCCTGCTCGTCGAGCAGCGCCTCCTCGACGGCCTCGCGCCGGTTCGGCGGGTCGAGTTGGTAGGTGGCCTTGCTGAGCAACTTGGTCCCCGCGGCCTGGGCACTGCCCACCGCCTCGCGGAACGGGCCGTAGTAGGCCGAGTTGAACTTCGACGAGTAGGCCAGAATACCCGTTTTCGTGAAACCGGCTTCGTCCAACCCGGCACGGATCGCGCCCACGCGTCCGTCCATCATATCGGAGGGCGCCACCAAATCCACCCCCGCCCGCGCCTGCAGGACGGCCATCTTTGCGAGGATCGCCACGGTGCGGTCGTTGTCCACGTCGTCGCGGGCCGGCGTCAACACGCCGTCATGTCCGTGGTTCGTGTAGGGATCGAGCGCGACGTCCGTGATCACCAGCAGGTCGGGCACCGCCTTCTTGACGGCCCGCACGGCCCGCAACACGAGAGTTTCGGGATCGAGCGCCCGGGTGCCTTCCTCGTCCTTCAGCTTCGGGTCGAGCTTGGGAAACAGGGCCACCGCCCTCACGCCGAGTTTGTGCAGGGTGCGGCATTCCTTGACGAGGTCGGCCACATTGAAGAGGAAGACCCCGGGCATCGACGCGATCTCCTCCGGGGCCGCCTTGCCTTCGACAACGAAGAGCGGGGCAATGAAGTCCTCCGGACGCAGGACGGTCTCGGCCACGAGGGCCCGCAGGCCGGCAGAGCGGCGGAGGCGACGGGGGCGCAGGATCAGGTTGAGGCGGTCGGTCGATTCCATGGAAACGCTTGAGTACGCCCCCAAACCGCCATTCTTTCCCGGCTCACGCAAATCTTCTCTCCGCGGCCGACCGGCCCCGCCTCCATGCTCCTTTCGCTCTTCGACTCGCTTACCCGGGAAACCCACCCCCTGCGCGCCTCCCAGCCGGACGGCGTCTTCCGCTTCTACAACTGCGGTCCGACCGTCTACGCCCCCGCTCACATCGGCAACTTCCGCACCTTCGTGATCAACGACGTCCTGCGCCGACTGCTCGACCTTCAGTTCGGCCCGGACAAGGTGCGCCACGTCCGCAACCTCACCGACGTCGACGACAAGACCATCCGCCGTTCGCGCGAGGAGGGGCGCCCGCTCGCCGAGGTCACCCGGCAGTGGACGGAGAAGTTCCATGCCGACTGCGAGGCCCTCCACTGCCTCCGCCCGCACGAGGAGCCCCGAGCGACCGACCCGCGCTTTATGCGCGAGCAGGTCGACATGATCGAGGTCCTCCTGCAAAAGGGCAACGCCTACCGGGCCGCCGACGGCTCGGTGTACTTCAAGGTGTCGTCCTTCGAAGGATACGGCGCGCTCTCCCGCGTGCGCGAGCGCGAGCTCAAGCCCGGAACCACGCCCAAGGCCGCCGCGGCCGACGCCGACGAGAAGGAGGACGGCAGCGACTTCGCCCTCTGGAAGGCCCACAAGCCGGAGGACGGCGACGTGAAGTGGCCCGGCCCCGACGGCGCCGCCGAGGGCCGGCCGGGCTGGCACATCGAATGCAGCGCCATGAGCAAGGCCCTGCTCGGCCCGACCATCGACCTGCACACGGGCGGCGTCGACCTGCTCTTCCCTCACCACGAGAACGAGATCGCCCAAAGCCAGTGCTGCAACGGAACGACCTTCGCGCACCACTGGTATCACAGCGAGCACCTGCTCGTGGACGGAAAGAAGATGAGCAAGTCGCTCGGCAACCTCTACACGCTCGACGACCTCAAGGCCAAAGGCTTCACCCCGATGGCGCTGCGCTACGCCCTCCTCGCCGGTCACCCGCGCAAGCAGCTCAACTTCACCCTCGACTCCCTCCACGCCGCCGAAAAGGCCCTCGCCGGCCTGCTCGCCTTCCGCAATCAGCTCGCGAAGCGCGGCCTCGACGCCTCCACGGCGCCCTCGACGCGCTTCGACACCGTGCTCGCCGCGCTTTGCGAGGACCTCAACACCCCGGCCGCACTCGGCGCCCTCTTCGGCCTGGTCAACAGCTACGACCGTCAGCCGGCGCACCGCGGCGATCTCGCCGCCTTCGACCGCGCGATGTTCGCCTTCGGCTTCAAGCTTGAGGCGCCCCCGGCCGCCACGACCGCCGTGCCCTCCGAAATCGCCGCGCTCGCCGAAAAGCGCTGGGCCGCCAAACAAGCCCGCGACTTCGCCACCGCCGACGCCCTCCGCAAGGAAATCGCCGCCGCCGGCTGGACCATGCTCGACCGCAAGGACGGCTACGATCTCAAGCCGGCATAGGCTCGGCCGGCCCCCGGCCGAAACGGGCCGCGGATCGGTCGGATCCGTCCGATCCGTCCGATTGTCGAGTGGACGGACAGGAGTGTCCGTCCTCCCGGGGCCGCGAAACCGGCGTTGCGGTGGAGGCGGCGGCGGACACACTCGCCGGCGCATGTCCTCTCCCACCCATCTCGTCTTCGTCGATTTCGAGAACGTACCCTCCATCGACCTGCGTCCGGTCGAGGGCAAGCCCGTCAAGGTCACCCTCCTGATCGGCAAACAGCAGAAGAAACTCGACCTGGCGCTCGTCCAGCAGATCCACCGCCTCGCCGCCCAGGTCGACCTTGTCGAGGTCGGCGCCTCCGGCCGCAACGCCCTCGACCTCACCCTCGCCTGCTACCTCGGCCGCGCCGTGCAGGCGACGGCGGGCGCCCAGTTTCACATCGTTTCCAAGGACAAGGATTTCGATCCGTTGATCGCCCACCTCAAGGCCGCCGGACTCAAGGTCGCCCGCCACCCGTCGATCGCCTCCGTCCCCTTTGCCGGGACGACCGCCGGCAAAGGGGCCCCGGCAAAGAACACGCCCGAGGCACGCCTCGAACGTTTCATTGCAGGTTTGCAGGATCCGAACCGCAAGGACCGCCCCGCCCGCCGGCGCACCTTGATCAAGCACATCAAGTCGCAATTGGGGAAGGAGACGTCCGACGAGGCGGCCGAGGCGATCGTCGCGCGGCTCTGCGCCGAGAACATTCTCGAGGTCGCTGCCGGCGAGAAGGTCGAGTATCCTCCCTTCTGATACACGCCACGGCCGCGCCGGCGGCGTCCTCAGGCCCAGGGGTCGAAGAGGACCTTGATCGCCTGCCGCTCCCGCAGCCAGGCGACGCCTTCGACATAGCGCGACAACGGGAGCGTGTGCGTGACGAGCGCGGCGAGGTCGAGCCGTCCGGCCCGCACCTCCGCGAGCGCCGTCTCGGCCGCGGCCCGGTTGTGATCGCCGTAACCGACGAGCGTCACCCCCGGTCCCCACATGTGCCGCGGGGCATAGCGGACCTCCTCGCGCAGGACGCCAAAGAGCGCCACCGCCTCGCGCGTGCGATCCAGCAGGAACTCGACCGCCCCTGCGAGCCCGGTGCAGTCGATCGCCAGGTCGAGAGCCCGCACTTCGCGGCGCGACGCCGGCCATGAAGCGGGTTCCGACGCAGCCGTTGCCGTCGCTCCGAGTCGCGCCGCCAGCGTCCGCCGTTCCTCCAGCGGGTCGATCCCCACGACCTCGCTCGCCCCATGGGCGCGCGCGAGTTGCACGGCGACCAGCCCGGCCGGCCCGAGGCCGCACACGCCGACGCGCCGGCCGGCCACGCTCCCGCAGCCCGCGAGACGCTGGAAGACAACTTCGACGCACATCGCCAGTTCCAGCGAGGCCACCTGCGCGGGCACCAGTTCCCGCGGAACCTTCAGCAGGTCGTCCCCGGCGAAGGTGTTGAATTGACCGTAGAACCCCGTGCGCGGCTTGCCGGTGTCGCGCCAGGCCACCACCCGGTCTCCGACGGCGAGTCCGCCCACGCCTTCCCCAACAGCGTCAACTTCGCCCATCGCCTCATGCCCCGGCTGCCCCGGCAGGTAGGGATAAGTCAGGGTCTGCCCCGGGAACATCGGCTTACCTCCCAGAATGTGCAGGTCCCAATGCGGACAGGTCGTCACGCCGAGTACGCGCATCCGGACTTCTCCCGGTCCGGGTTCGGGCAAGGGCACTTCGCGCCAGGAGATCCGTCCGGGCGCCTCGATGCGGAGCTGCCGCATGACCTTCCCGCTCATGACTTGACCTCCCCCGCCGCCGGCCAGTCGAGGATCACGCCAAGCACGTGTTCGCGTTTCGAGAAGATGCGTTCCCAGGCCGCCGCCGCCCGCGCCACCGGAAAGCGGTGCGTGACGGGTTGGATGTGTACGTCGGCGACTCCCATGAATATTTCAGCGGCTTTGCGGCTGACAAACGAACGATTGAAGCTCGAATGGACCGCACGCAAGCGACGCCTTTGCCTCACCCCACCACGACTGAAAATTCATGACGACCTCCGCCGGCTCCGACCGCGAAATCGAACACCTGCTCTCCACCCCGACGCCCGCGGTCATCGCCGCCGTCGACCGCCTCCCCGGCGCCTTCATGGTGCTCGGCGTGGGCGGCAAGATGGGCACCACGACGGCCGTGATGCTGCGCCGCGCCCTCGATGCGGCCGGGCGGTCCGGCACCGTCGTGATGGGCGTGTCGCGCTTCAGCCGCGAGGACGCGCGCCGCGATCTTGAGGCGCTCGGGGTCAAGACCATCCCCTGCGACCTCGCGGATCCGGACGCCGTCGCCGCGCTGCCCGAGGCAGCCAACGTGCTCTTCCTCGCCGGCCAGAAATTCGGCACCGACTCGGCTCCCGAGGTGACCTGGATCCAGAACACCGTCGTGCCCTCCCTCGTGGCCCGGCGCTTTCCCTCCTCGCGCACCGTGATTTTTTCCACGGGCTGCGTGTATCCCTTCGTGCCGGTCGACGGTCCGGGTGCGGATGAATCCACGCCCGTGGCCTTCCTCGGCGAGTATGCGAGTTCGTGCGTGGGCCGCGAGCGTGTCTTTTCCCACTACGGAAAGCTGCACCGCACGCCCCAGCTGATGTACCGGCTCAACTACGCCGTCGAGCTGCGCTACGGCGTGCTCGTGGACATCGCCCTCAAGGTGCTGCGCGACGAGCCCGTCGACGTTTCCATGGGCTGGCTCAACTGCATCTGGCAGGGCGACGCCTGCGCCCGGGCGATTCTCTGTCTCGAGCACACGGATACACCGGCCCGCATTCTCAACGTCACCGGCACCGGGAAGCTCAGCGTGCGTGCCCTCGCCCACGAGTTCGCCCGGAGGCTCGGCCGCGGCCCGCACATCGTCGGCGAGGAGTCCCCGACCGCCTGGCTCGCCGACGCCGCCGAGTCGGTGCGCCTCTTCGGTCCGCCCGAGACGCCGCTCGAGCGCATGCTCGACCTTGTCGCCGCCCACGTCTCGGGCGGCGGGCGCCTGCTCGGCAAGCCGACCCATTTCGAAACCCGCAGCGGCAGTTTTTAGCCCGGATCCCCCATGAATCTCCGCAACCATCTGCTGGCCGGTCAGGTCATCCCCGCGCACCCGCTCGCACTCGACCGCCACCGCCGGTTCTCCGAGAAACACCAGCGCGCCCTCACGCGCTATTACCTCGACGCGGGCGTCGGCGGCCTTGCCGTGGGCGTGCACTCGACACAGTTCGAGATCCGCGACCCCAAGCACGCGCTCTTCCGGCCCGTGCTCGAACTCGCCGCCGAAACCGCCGCCGCCTGGCGCGGCGCGGCCCCCCGCGACCTCGCAATGATCGCCGGCCTTTGCGGACGCACGCCACAGGCCGTCGCCGAGGCCGAACTGGCGCGATCGTTCGGATACCACGCGGGCCTGGTCAGCATGGCGGCCTTCAAGGACGACCCCGAATCCGCCGTCCTCGCCCATCTCGCCGACGTGGCCGCAGTCATTCCGGTCATCGGCTTCTACCTGCAACCCGCTGTCGGCGGTCGCGTTTTCAGCCAGGCGTTCTGGCGGCGATTCGCGGAAATCCCCGGACTCGTGGCGATCAAGATCGCCCCCTTTAACCGCTACCAGACCCTCGACGTCGTGCGCGCCGTGGCGGAATCCGGTCGCGAGGACGTCGCCCTCTACACGGGCAATGACGACACCATCGTCACCGACCTGCTCACGCCGTTTCCCTACGGCACCGAAGGAACGCAGGGACCGCGCCGGATCGTCGGCGGCCTGCTCGGCCACTGGGGGGTGTGGACGCAGGCGGCGGTGCGCCTCTTCGACGAGATTCGCACCCAGGTCGCCTCCGGCGCCCCCGCCTCGCTCGACGCGTGGATGGCCCGGGCCGCCGCCGTCACCGACATGAACGCCGCCGTCTTCGACGCGGCCCACCGCTTCCACGGGTGCATTCCGGGTATCCTTGAGGTTCTTCGCCGCCAGGGCCTGCTCGAAACGCACCTCTGCCTCAACCCGCACGAAACCCTTTCCCCCGGTCAGGGGGACGAACTGGACCGCGTGGCGGCGGCGTATCCCGACCTCGTCGACGACGCCTTCGTGGCCGAGCATCGCGACCGCTGGCTGGCCTGAGCGGCAGGCGGCGAACCGTTGCAGCGCACACTCGACCCGCACGATCCCCCGGCCCAACCTTCGGCATGCCGTCGTCCCCGCCTCCTGAATCGGTCGAAGCCCTGCTCGCCGCCATGGTGGCCATCGACACGGTCAACCCGGCCTTCGGCGGACCGCCGGACGGCCAGGCCCGCCTCGGGATCTACCTCGAAGCGGTTGCCCGCGCCTTCGGCCTGCAGACGCGGCGTGAGGCGGTGGACAACGGGCTCTTCAACCTGATCGTGACCGCACCGCCCCTCGCAGGGAGCGACTGGGTCCTGTTCGAAAGCCACCTCGACACCGTGAGCGTCGAAGGCATGACCATGCCGCCCTTTGCGTTGACGGACCGAAACGGCCGCCTGCACGGGCGCGGCGCGTGTGACACGAAAGGCTCCGGCGCCGCCATGCTCTGGGCTCTGCGCGACTACGCGCGCACGCCGGACCGGCGGCACAATGCCGGCCTGATCTTCGTGACCGACGAGGAGGCTGGCATGACGGGCGCGCAGGCCTTCGCCCGCGGCGCCTTGCGCGACTTCAACCGCCTGCGCGGCGTCATCGTCGGCGAACCCACCGGCCTGCGTCCGGTGGTCGCGCACAATGGCGCCTTGCGCTGGCGCACGATCACACGGGGCGTTGCCGCACACTCTTCCGATCCAACGAAGGGACGATCCGCCATCTCGGCCATGGTCCGCGTCGTCGCCGCCTTGGAACGAGACTTCATTCCGCTTGCGACGGCCACGCACCCACTGACCGGCCGCGCCGCCGCGAGCATCAACGTCATCCGCGGGGGGCAGGCGGGCAATATCATCCCCGACTATTGCGAGATCCACTGCGACCGCAGGCTTGTGCCTGGCGAAGCAGCCGAGTCCGTCCTCGCCGACCGCGACCGCGTGCTCGCCGGCCTGGAGGTGGAGCACGACGAAGTGTACCTCGCCCCCGCCCTGCCGCCGGAAACGTCCGCCTCCTTCCACGCCTGGTTGCAACCGGCCTTCACCGCCGCTGGCGTCGACGGCACCGGACTCGGAGCCCCCTACGCCACCGACGCGAGCCACTACGCCGCTGCCGGCGCCCCGGTCGTCGTCCTGGGTCCCGGGGACATCGCCCAAGCCCACACCCGCGACGAATGGCTCGCCCGTGCCGCCCTCCTTCACGCCGCAGCCTTCTACGGCTCGGTCCTGCACCTGCCGGGTTGATTTGCGGTCCCAACGAGCGATCGCACAAAGACTCCCTGCTCGCAGGAACCCCCTACAACCCGAGCAACCCTCCGGGGGGAGGCGGGGAAAATGGTCGGGCTGGTGAGATTCGAACTCACGACCTCTTGCACCCCATGCAAGCGCGCTACCAGGCTACGCTACAGCCCGACTAAGGAACGGACAACAAGCCGGATGCCTCCGGGGGAAGCAAGCGCTTTTTAAGACGCTTTCCTCCGCCAAAATCCGCGGCCCCGGAAACAACGAATGCGTAGCCAAATCCACGTCCTTGCGCTAGGTTGCAAATGTCATGAAAACCATCCTTACCCCCGTCGACTTCTCCAGCGCCACGTCGCGGGTCGTCGAAGCCTCCCTCGAACTCGCCCGGGCCGTCGAAGGCCGCATCGTTCTTCTCCACGTGGTCCAGCCGCCGATCGTCACGAGCGACTACGGCCTCGCCATGGAGAACGTGCAGGAAATCCTCGCCGTGAGCGAAAAGGCCGCTGCCCGCCAGCTCTCCCACCTGCTCGACAGCCTCAAGGCCAAGGGCGCCGAAGCGCGCATCGTGCAGATCAACGGAGCCGCCGTCAGCGGCATCCTCGATTCGGCCACGAAACTCGACGCCGATTACGTCGTCATGGGCTCCCACGGACACACCGCCCTCTACGACCTGCTCGTCGGCAGCACGACCCACGGCGTGCTCAAAAAGGCTCCCTGCCCCGTCCTCATCGTGCCCCCTTCCAAAAAGAAAGGGTCGAAAAAAAGACGCTGAGGTCCGCACGGCGTCTGCCGTCTTGCCGGTGACGCCGCCTTGTTTCAGCGTCCCGGCATGATTTTCCCCGACGAGGTCCTGCGGGCCCGGCGCGCCCGCGTGGCCGCCACCCTGCCCCTCGACGACGCCCTCCTGCTCGTCGGCGCAGGCGACCCCATCCCCCTGCCCGAAGGCTCGGATCAGACCTACCCGTTCCGCGCGCACGCCGACTACTTCTACCTCACCGGCGCAGAGTGCCGCGGCGGCATCGTCGCCTACGATCCGCGCAACGGCCCGGAGGACGGCTGGGGCTCCTTCGTCCCCGACATCACCGAAAGCGAGCGCATCTGGGAGGGGCGTATCAAGTTTTCAGGTACACCGATGGCCTTGTTCAAGGCGTGGCTGAACGCCCGCGCCGGACGCCCGATCGCCGGCCTCGGCGCCACGGTCCGCGGCATCGACTTCGATCCGGTGCGCTCCGCCCTCATCCGCCCGCACTTCCTCCACGCGCGCCGCCCCAAGGATCCCGCCGAACTGGCGCTCCTCCGCCGGACCGCCGCCGCCACCGCCGCCGGCTTCGCCGCGATCCAGCCGTGGCTTCGCTCGGGCACGTCCGAACGCACCCTGCAGATCGAGATCGAGGCTGCGTTCTTCCGGGCGGGCGCCACCCGCACGGGCTACGGCTCCATCGTCGGAACGGGACCGAACGCCGCGGGCCTTCATTTCGAACCCACCCGCCGCGAGGCCCGGCCGGGCGAGTTCATCCTCATCGACGCGGGTGCCGAGATCGACCGCTACGTCTGCGACGTCACGCGCACCTACGTGGCCGACGGCCGCGCGTCGTCGTTGCAACGCGAACTTCACGAGGTCGTGCGCGCCGCCCAGGAGCGCACCATCGCCCGCTGCCGGCCGGGGGTCGAATGGAAGGACCTCCACCTCCAATGCGCCTGCGAGATGGTCGAGGGACTCGTGGCGATGGGCGTGCTGCGGGGCACCGCCTCCTCCCTCGTCGACCGCGAGGTTCACACGCTGTTCTACCCGCACGGGCTCGGTCACCTCGTCGGACTCGGCGTCCGCGATGCCAGCGGCACCCTCCCAGGTCGCGCCAAGGATCCGCGCGCCTCCCTCCAGACCCTCCGCACGGATCTCCCCCTCGCCCCGGGCTACGTCATCACCGTGGAACCGGGCCTCTATTTCATTCCCGCCCTCTTGAACGACCCCGTCCGTCGCGAGCGGTACCGCGACTGCGTCAACTGGGAACTCGTCGACCGTCACCAAGACCTCGGCGGCGTCCGGCTCGAGGACAACGTTCTCGTCACAGAGGACGCCCCGGAAGTCCTCACGGCGGGCATCCCGACGCACCTCAATCAAAGCCTCTGAACGCGGCGCAGGCGGCGCCTAGCCCAAATTTCACCACAAAAAAGGCCAAGCCGGGTTTCACAGCGCGGCGCCGCCGCAACCAAAACTCGATCAACGGGATTGGGCCACAAAGAGGCGCAAAAGGCGCAAGAGCTTCGGAGATCCCGACCGCTTGTTTTTGAGCTTTTTGCGCCTTTTTGTGGCCAATCACATTTCCTCGCGGAGGAACAAGCTTCACCAAGCATGTAGTACAGAGTAAACTGAGCCCAGACACAGAGGCAGCGGGAGGCCACAGGGTGTGTGTGGAGTTTACGGCGGACGACATCCAGCCCAACGCCGCGCCGAAGATGCGGAGCTGAAAATTTCTCCTCTGTGGGCTCTGTGTCGGAGTTCAGTGATGGTATGCGGGGAGTACGGGAGCAGGATGCGCCCGCCCCTTCGGGCGCGACCGCCGTCAGGAGTCCGCCGCGCTGCGCGACCAGATGCGCCGCATCCCGATGCCGACGATCGCGAGCGTGGCCAGCGAACTCAGCGGCATGAGCACGGCCGCGAACAGGGGATTCATCAGTCCGGCCACCGCGAGACCGACGGCCGCAAGGTTGTAGGCGATCATGAACACCAGCAGGACGACGCCCGTGCGCCGTCGGGCTTCGTTCACTTCGAGCAGGGCCCGCACTCCGGCAATGCCCCGGCCGAGGTAGTAGAAGTCGGCCTTCTCCGAGAGCATGCCCCGGTGCACGGCCGGCGTGCCGCGGCAGAGCGCGCGGTCGAAGGCGAGGCTGTCGTTCGCCCCGTCGCCCAGCATGAGGGCGTCGTCCGCACCGCAGGTCTCGAGCCAGGCGGCCTTGCCTTCGGGCGAGAGCGCTCCCACGCCGTTCTCCGGGCGCAGGCCGAGATCGCGCACGAGCGCCGCGACTTTCTCGCGGCGGTCGCCGCTGAGAACAAAGATCTCCAGTCCGCGCTTTGCCAGGGCGGCCAGTTCCTCGCGGGCCCCCGGCCGGGCTGCATCCGCAAAATGGAAGGCCGCCACCGCCCGGCCCGCGCGTCGCAACACCACCCCGCCCTCGCGCCGCGCCCGCTCCGCCTCCCCGGGGACGGCGCACCAGTCGGCCCGCCCGAGCGTCCATTCGCCCAGCGCCACGCCCGCGCCGATCGTCTCCCGCACCGCGCCTTCGAGCGGCGTGACGCCGCCGCGCATCACCAGCGCCTCGAGCAGCGCCCGGCTCACCGGGTGCGGATTGTCGCGCACCAGCGCCAGCAACGCCGCCTTCGCTTCCGCGGGAAGCCCCTCGATCGCCTCCCCGTTGCACAGGACCGGCGTCTCGCGGGTGAGCGTTCCCGTCTTGTCGAAAACCACCTTGCGCAGACGCCCCAGCCGCGGCCAGAGATCGCCGGCTCGCACGAAGACGCCGTGACGTCGCAGCGCGATCGTCGCCATCTCGTCGGCGAGGGGAATCGCGAGCCCCAGCGCGCAAGGGCAGGACACCACCAGCACCGCGGTCACCACCGCGCCGGCGTGCAGCAGGTCGCCGGACGCGAGCCACCAGCCCGCCCCGGCAAGTGCCGAGACCAACAGGATCCCGACGAGATAGCCCTGGACGATCCGCTCGACGAGCCGGTGGCGGAAGTCGTCCCTGCGCTCCGTCCGCAGCAGCTTGGAAAGCAGCGAATCCTGCCACGCCTCGGCCGCCTCGAGTTGCACCCCGCCCCGGTCGAGCGCCACCGCGCCGGACGGCACGCGCTGTCCTTCCCGAAAGATTCGCGGCTCCGCCTCACCATTGATCCAGGCAAGGCTGAAGGTCGCCTCCTCGGCAAGCAGGCGGGCCTCCACCGGGACGGTCGCGCCGCCGCCGGCGAGGAAACGTTGCCCGGCGACAAGCCGCCCCGAGGGGAACTCGCTGCGCGACCCGTCGTCGCGCAGCACGGTCACCGCCGGCGCCACGGACTGCCGCCGGAGCAGCCGCCAGCGGTTGCGCTCGATGGCGGCGACCTGTGCCCAGCGTCCGACGAGCATCAGCAAAATGAAGCCGCTGACGAAATCGAAGTAGACGTACTCCTCCACCCCCGCTGCCCAGCCGTAGAGCGAACCGGCGTAGGCCCCCACAATGCCAAGGGAGATCGGCAGGTCGATGTGCAGGGCGCCGAGCCGCATGGCCCGCCAGGCCCGCACGAGAAAATAACCTCCGCCGGCCAGAAGGCTGAGCGTGCCGAAGACGAACGAGAGCGTGCCGAAGAGCGGCGCGTACTCGAACGTCGCCTCCATTCCGAAGTACGTCGGAAGCGTGAAAAGCATCACGTTCATCGTGAACGCCGCGCCAAGGCCGATGCGCCGCACGAGATCGCGGGATTCCAGGCGCTCGCCGCCGGCTCCGTCGGCCGGACCGACCGGGTAACCGAAGCCCTGCAGCGCGCGGGCGAACCCTTCCGCATCGAACGCGCCGCGCCGCCAGCTGAGGCGCATCCGTCCGGTCTGCGCATTGACCTCCACGCGTCCCGCCCCCGGCCATCGCGAAAAGATCCGCTCGATGAGCCACACGCAGGCCGCGCAGGAGATCCCCTGGACCTCGAGTTCGAGCGAGGGCGTCGACGGTCCCGCCTCCGCCGCCGCCACGGCCGCGCGCAGCCAGCCGTGGTCGCGCGTCTCCAGCAGCGCCGGATCCGCCGGCGGCGTCACCGCATCCTTGAGACGATAGTAGGCCTCCAGTCCCTGCTCGTGCACGAGACGGAACACCTGGGCGCAACCGGCGCTGCAAAACTCTCCGTCCGGGGACGGCGCGCCGCAATGACGGCACACCCGGCGCGCCGCGGTGCGTCCGGCCGGTGTCGCCGGGGCCGGTCCTGATTCAAGCACGGAGTTCATGACCTGGAGGGCAAAGTGGAACGTTGGGAGACAAGGTTGGAAACGTGGCGTCCGCCGGGTTCGTCTTTCAATTCGGGGAAGGCGCCGCGGCGGGCACGGCGAGCGGCACCGACTGCACCGGGTTGTCCGCGGCAATCTTGAAAAGCAGCAGCCACGCGCCGATCAGCACCGCAAACGCCAGCCCCACCGCCAGCCAGAGGGTCCCGTCGTTGCGCAGTCTCATCGCCCGCCCCCTTCCGCCCGCTCCCGCTCCTCTTCGCGGAGGAGCTCCGGATCGGGACCGACAAACTCCACCCCGCGCACAAGCGTGAAACTCCCTTCCTCGTCCGAGATCGCCACGTCCAGGTGGAACACGCCGCGAAACTCCGTCCTCGGCAGCCGGACCACCAGCGGACTCACCCGTTCGCCCAGCGGCGCCACCTCCACCGGCTGCTCGAAACCGGTGCGCAGCATCGAGGCCGGGCTCCCCGGCAGCGCAAGCGTGAACCGCACCGGCACGTCGCGCTTGTTCACGAGTCGCACGAGGAACTGGTTGCGCACGTACTGCTCGTCGACGAAATACGGCGCCCCCGCCATCCGGGTGACGCCGGCGTTGGCCGGACGCACGGTGGAGAGCGCCCAGGTGGCCACGCCCGCGCCGACCAGCAGCAGCAAGGCGTACACGGCGGTGCGCGGCCGCAGCCAGCGCGTGACCCGTCCGGCGAGTCCCTCCAACGAATCGTAGCGGATCAGTCCGGCGGGCTTCTTCACTTTCGCCATGATCTCGTCGCAGGCATCGATGCACGCCGCGCAGCCGATGCACTCGATCTGCAGGCCCTGCCGGATGTCGATGCCGGTCGGACACACCTGCACGCAGCGGTTGCAGGCCACGCAGTCGCCGAGTGTGTCGCCGGCGGCATTCACGTTGAGTCCCGCCGGACGCGGGCCCCGCGGCTCGCCCCGCTTTTCGTCGTATCCGATGACCATCGAATGATCGTCGATCAGCACCGACTGCATCCGGCCGTAGGGACAGACCACAATGCAGAGCTGCTCGCGAAACCACGCAAAGTTGAAGTAGAGGAGCGCCGCGGACACGAAGACGAACACGAACGCGCCCCAGTGCGCCGCGGGCGCGGCATGCATCATCGCCCAAAGTTCCGGGATCGAGACAAAGTAGGCGAGAAAGAGGTGGGCGATTGCCAGCGAAACGACCGCGAAAAGCACCTGCTTCGCGGCCCGCCTGACAACCTTGCCCGCCGTCCACGGAGCCGCATCGAGCGCCCGGCGCGCCGGCGCGTCGCCCTCGAGCCAGCGTTCGATCCGCCGATAGACGTGATCGAGAAAGACCGTCTGCGGACAGGCCCATCCGCACCAGACCCGGCCGAGCAGCGCCGTCACGAAGAACAGGCCGAACCCGAGGCCGCTGATGAGAAAGAAGAGCAGCCAGATGTCCTGAAACGCGAGGGTGTACCCGAAGAGGTGGAAGCGACGGGCCGCCACGTCGAGGAAGACGGCCGGATGCCCGCCGACGGGAATCCAAGGCAGCGCCAGATAAACCGCGATCAGCAGCCAGCCCGTGGACCGGCGCCAGCGCGTAAACCGGCCCCGCGCGTCGGACGGATGCAGGAAGAGACGCGAACCGTCCTCGCGAATGGTGGTGACGGAATCGAGCGAAGGTCGCGGCGCTTTGCCCGGCGAGGCCATCTCAGGGAACGGCCGACGACAGCGCACCGTCTCCGGCTGGGACGGAGGCCGCCGCCCCCGGCTCGTGATGACTCATGACGAAGGCGACGACCTCGGACACTTTTCTGGATCCGAGCACCGGCCCCCAGGCCGGCATGCCCTTGACGAGAATGCCGTCGTTGACCGCCACGTGGACCGCCATCGGGCTGCCTCCGTGGATCCAGACGTCGTCCAACAAGCTCGGGCCGATCCCGCCCGCCAGCTTCTCGCCATGACAACTCGCACAGGTCGCCTTGTAGGTCTCGCGTCCCGCGTCGACGAACACGGCATTGCGGCTCATCGTCCAGAGAGAGGCGTCGTCGACGGCTTCGTTTCCGGCCAGCTTGGCGGCCTCGATGCGCGCAACCGCCCGCTCCACACGCACGCCGTCCTCGAGAGGGATGCCCGACTGCGCGTAGTAGATCCAATAGCCGATCGCAAAGACGATGCTCCCGTAGAACGTGAGCAGCCACCAGTTCGGCAGGCGCTTGTTGTACTCCTGAATGCCGTCGTAGACGTGCGGCCGGAAGGAGTCCTCGGCCGGCGGCAGGTCGGGGTCCCGTTCATTCATGGCGGCGATCCTCCGTCCGGTCAGTCAGGGGCAGGTCGGCAAAGCGCGCGAGGTCGTCGCGGCGCATGCGGAGCGCGCGCAGGCACACCGTGAGATAAACCGTGAGCGCGGTGATGAAGGCGGCCAGCGTGAAAATGCTGGTCCAATTCTCGAGGATGAGTCGGCGGAACATGGAAGGCGTGGTTAACGGGCTGCCGCCCGGGGTGCGACGGGCTCGGACTTGCCGAGCTTCTGGAGGTAGGCGATCAGCGCGACGATCTCGCGGTCGTGGGCCACGTAGGCTCCGGCCGCGCGCAGTTCGGCGGCGATCTCCCGCCCCTGCGCCTCGGCGGCCGCCGCGATCTCGGCGTCCGTCCAGTCCGGATACGGCACGCCCAGCGTGCGCTGGACCGCGATCTTGGACGGCAGCGCGTCGAGGTCGGCGCGGCGCGTCAGCATCCACGGATACGAAGGCATGTTGGAGCCGGGCGAGATCGCACGCGGATCCTCCATGTGGCGGTAATGCCAGATGTGCGGATACTTCCCGCCGACGCGCGCCAGGTCGGGACCGGCCCGGCGCGAGCCCCACTGGTAGGGGAAGTCGTAGATCGACTCGCCGAGCCGCGAATACTCCCCGTAGCGCAGGACATCGGGCACCAGCGTTCGGATCATCTGCGAATGACAGTTGTAGCAGCCTTCGCTCACGTAGAGGTCGCGCCCCGCGAGTTCGAGCGGCGTGTAGGGAACCTGCAGGCGGTCCTCGACGTTGACGGCGCGGTTGACCAGCACGGTCGGCACGATCTGGATCACGCCGCCGGCCGCCACCGCGATGAAGGTCAGGACGGTGAAGGGCGCCGCGCTCACGAGCAACCGGTCGTACCAGGACGCCCAGTGCCGGCCGCGGGATTCGAAGTGCGCCCAGGCCACGATCACGCAGAGGGCGGTCGCCACCAGGCCCGCGATCTGAAGCGCCGGGCCGCCGAAGAGCCATACGCAGGCCGCGAGCGTGCCGAGGGCGGAAAAGACCACCGGAGGATTCAGGAAGGTGGCCAGGGCGCCCACCGGGGCCTCCTCGGCGGGAGCCTTCTCCTCGACGAAGACCTGGATCGTGCCGTTCACGGCCCGGGCACCCCGGATCGTGCACCAGAGATTCCACGCCATGATCAGCCATCCCGCCAGGTACAGGGCGCCGCCGACCACGCGCATGAGCATGAGCGGACGGATGGCGTTCACCGTGTCCATGAAGTTTGGATACGCGAGCACCGTGCCGTTCTCGACGGTCGCGCCCAGCATGAGCCCCTGGGTGATGCCCGAGGTCCACATGGCGGCGACGTAGAGCAGGATGCCCACCGTCCCGAGCCAGAAATGCAGGTTGGCCAGGCCCTGCGAATGCAGCGGCTTGTTCCAAAGCCGCGGGGCGAGCCAGTAGAACATGCCCGCGGCCATGAAGCCGTTCCAGCCCAGCGCACCGAGGTGCACGTGACCGACGATCCAGTCGGTGTAGTGCCCGAGGGCGTTGACCGACTTGATGGAAAGCAGCGGTCCCTCGAACGTCGCCATGCCGTAGAACGTGATGCCGGCGGCGAAGAACTTGAGGACCGGATCCGTCCGCAGGCGGTCCCAGGCGCCGCGCAGAGTGAGCAGGCCGTTGAGCATGCCGCCCCACGAGGGCGCCCAGAGCATCAGCGAGAAGGTCATGCCCAGCATCTGCAGCCAGTTCGGCAGGGCCGTGTTCAGCAGATGGTGGGGACCGGCCCAGATGTACACGAAGACGAGCGACCAGAAGTGGATGACCGAAAGACGATAGCTGTACACCGGCCGCTCCGCCGCCTTCGGCAGGAAGTAGTACATGATGCCGAGGATCGGCGTGGTGAGAAAGAAAGCCACGGCGTTGTGGCCGTACCACCACTGCACGAGCCCGTCCTGCACGCCGGCGAAGACCGGGTAGCTGTGCAGCCAACCGGTCGGAATCGAGAGGTGGTTGACGATGTAGAGCATCGCCACGGTGATGATGGTCGCGATGTAGAACCAGATCGCGACATACAGGCTGCGTTCGTGGCGACGCGCCAGCGTCCAGAAAAAGTTGACGGCGAAGACGACCCAGATGACGGCGACCGCAATGTTCAGCGGCCAGATCAGCTCGGCGTACTCCTTGCTCCGGGTCAGGCCCAGCGGGAGCGTGATCGCCGCGCCGAGGATGATCGCCTGCCAGCCCCAGAAGTGAAGCGCCGAGAGGAAGTCGCTCGCGAGCCGCGCCTTCACAAGGCGCTGGGTCGAGTAGTAGACACCCGCAAACATCATGTTGCCCACGAGAGCGAAAATCACCGCGTTCGTGTGCAGCGGACGGAGGCGCCCGAAGGTCAGCCACGGCAAGTCGAAGTTGGCCCGCCAGAAGTTGAGCTGGGTGGCGATGAGGACACCGACCAACATGCCCACGGCGCCCCAGATGACGGAGGCCAGCATGAATTGGCGGACTACCTTGTCGTTGTATTCGATGACGACGGAACGGTCGGACATAGGGAGGCGGCGCGGCGGTGGGAGGTTCAGGAGGCAGCCGACAGACGGCAGCGGGCGCAGGCTTCGGAGCCGTCCCCGCGGCAGCCGCAGGCACGACGGTTCTCCCGGGCGGACACCGCCAGGCGTGGCGTTTCCTCGGCCAGAGGCAGGATCGACTGGCTCTCGGCGCTGTGGAACCGGTTGCGCGATTGCTCGAGGACGAAGAAGACCACGAAGGTGAAGACGAGACAGAGGCTGATGACGAGGGTGAGCGGGATGACGGACATGGTGAGAGAGGGAAAAGTTGGGACGGGACGGCCTGGACGCGGGAACGCGTTCAGCGGGCCGCCGTGACGACCGGTACGACGAGTGCCGGAGATTTCGCGCGCGCCCGCCTGCGGCCGGGCGGCCGGGCATGGCGGTGCCGGAGCAGTTCCCGGGCGGCGAGCCAGTGGTCCAGGTCGCGGCCCTCGGGTCGGCCGTCGGCCAGCCAGATCAAATAGGCCTCGTGACGGATTTCCTCCTCGGTCGGTTCGTGTTCGTTGTGGTCGGTCATGGCAGTGTGGGTGTGGGCGTGAACATAGCCGAACGCTCTGCAACCCGCTCCGCGCACCTTGCCGGCCGCTGCGCATATTTTGGCCGTCAGGCCCGAAGCCGTGGCCCGCAACCGCCAAGATTTGCATACGCTTCAACAAGCCGTGCGCAGCGCGATCGCCCGGGGCATGGCATGATGATTTTATGCAAGACGCCCTGCTGCGCGCGTTGCAGGCCTACCGCCCCACCCTTCGGCAACGCTGGGAAATCCTTCTCCGCGCCCGGCCCGCCACCTCGCCCCTCGCCAACCCCGACACGCTCGTCCATCTCATGGACTGGACCCTCGACTGCCTCTTCGACGAACTGCGCGGCGCCCCCTCCCGCCGCCGCCCGGCGGCCGGCGCCCCGCCCCCCTGCCCCTGCGGCCTCAACCCGCTGATTGCCTACTTCGAAACGGCCGGGAAAGCCGCCGAAGACACCTTTTGTAACGACATTCCCGATACGCATCGCTTCACCGTGCTCGAGCGCGAGGCGGCCCTCGTCGAGCTCAAGGGGGCGATCAAGGGCGTCGCCCGCCGCGAGATCGATTCCTTCTGCGCCGTCTGCCTGCACAGCCACCGGGCGGACACCGTACCCGCCTCCTGCGCCCGCTCCTGATTCGTCGGGTCGACCCGGAGATCTGAAATGCTGAGCGTCCTGAGGCTGTTTGCGGCCAATCTGCGGGTTAAGGCCATAAGCGGATAAAGCCTTTTCGCCGAGGCCCGCCACCGCTGGAGTGCCGGCACCCCGGCCCCCATGTCGCCACATCGTCTTTTCGGCGCGCTCGCGTTCGCCGCCCTCAACCTCTCCTGCGCAGTTACGCTGCCCGCGTGGGACTCCTCGCGCGTCGTCCGCGACGCCCAGGGCCGGCTCTCGTATCCGGCCGATGCCGAGGGCAACCGCATCCCCGACTTCAGCCACGCCGGCTACCGGGGCGGCGGCGTGCCCCTCCCCGACGTCCCGGTCGTGCGCACCCTGGGGCCCGCCCCCGGCGACAACACCGTACGCATCCAGGCAGCTCTTGACGAGGTCGGCCGCCTGCCCGTGCAGGCCGACGGCTACCGCGGCACCCTGCTGCTCGCCGCCGGTGTTTACGAGCTGACCGGCACCTTGCGCATGGATCGCGACGGTGTCGTGCTCGCCGGCGTCGGCGACCGCGACGACCCCGCCACCAACACGATCCTTCGCCGCACCGGCTCCTCGACCGCCAGCGTCATCACCGCCGGGGGCGGCACCGACGACGGCTGGCGCTCGGAAGTGCCCGGATCCCGCAGCCAGATCGTCACCCCCCGGGTCCAGGTCGGCGCGCGCAGCTTCGAGGTCGACACCCCGCAGCTTTACCGCGAGGGCGACGAGATCGTCATCTGGCATCCATCCACGCAGGCCTGGATCGACGCCGTCGACCGCGGAGGCGTCACCGACGGAAACTTCTGGCGACCGGGCGAGATCGACATCCGCTTCCACCGCTACATCACCGCGATCTCCGGCAACACCCTCACCGTCGACGCGCCCGTCTTCAACCACCTCGACCGTGCGCTCTCCCAGAGCTCCGTCTACAAGTACGACCGCACCGGCATGGTCTCCCGCCTCGGCATAGAAGACCTGCAGGTCCACATCGTCACCGCCGGGCCGACGTCGGAGACCCACGCGCAGAACGCGATCGTCTTCATCGAGACCGAAGACAGCTGGATCCGCGACTGCACCGTGAAGCATTTCGTCGCAGCGGGTGTCGATTTCCGCGCCTCGACACGCGGCACCGCCGAGCGCGTGCGCGCCCTCGAACCCCATTCGCTGGTCACAGGCAGCCGCCGCTACAACTTCAACGTGTACCGCTCGCAGCTCATCCTGTTTCGCGACTGTTACGCGAGCGACGCGCGCCACGCCTACATCGCCAACGGCACCAGCCTCGACTCCGGCATCGTCTTCCTCGACTGCGTGACCGAACGCCCGCTCGGCGCCTCGGAGGGACACCGCCGCTGGAGCCTCGGGTTGCTCTTCGACAACCTCACCACCCTCGACCCTCGCAACAACCTGCCGCTCGCCCTGTATAACCGCGGCACCTACGGCACCGGCCACGGCTGGGGCGCGGCCCACTCCGTCGCCTGGCGCTGCGACGTGGCCGGACGCAACCTCATCGTGCAGAAACCGCCCACGGCCCAGAACTACGCCATCGGCTGCTTCGGCAACGTGTCCGGCGCGGGCCCCTTCGCCGGTCCGGCCGGTTTCATCGAAGGCACGAACACCGACGGCCTGCAGCCCCGCTCGCTCTACCTCGAACAACTCGCCCAGCGCCTCGCCACGGACACCGCCCCCCGCTTCACGCCAGCCGGCGGCACCTTCACCGGCCCGCAGAACGTGACGATCTCCGCCCCGGGCGCGGGTTACCTCCTGCGCTACACGCTGGACGGCACTTCCCCGACGCCCGCGCTCGGCACGCCCTACACCGGTCCCATCGCGGTCGCGACCACGACGACGCTCCGCGCCATCGCCTACCGCGAAGGCGCCTCCGAAGGCACGGTCGCATCGGCCACCTTCACCATCGCGCCCGCCCCGCCGCCCGTGACCCCGCCGCCAGTCACAGTCCCCTCCGGAGGAAGCGGCGGCGGAGGTTCGTGGGGACGACTCGGCGCCCTACTTCTCGCAGCCCTCCTGATCGCCCGAAACACGGGCTGCCGCCGGTAGCGATCTCGCAAGCCGAACAATCGCGCCCGCTTGGGACGCGTCGATGCATCCTTGAGGTCCACCCCACCCGCGCTCTCCGCGCGTGCGTCAGATTGCGTTTCAATCCGCCTCGTGCTGATTCGCATAGACGGGCTGGAGGTGCTGCGCACGATCAAGCAGGACCCTTCGCTCAGCTGCATTCCGGTGGTGATGCTCACCTCTTCGCGAGAGGAACAGGATCTCTTGGCGAGTTACAAACTCGGCGTGAACGCCTATATCGTGAAACCCGTCGACTTCTACGATTTCGTCGACGCGGTGAAACATGTCGGAGCCTTTTGGGCCGTGTTCAATCAACCGCCGCCCGGCAGCGCCTCGCCGCGAGGACGGAGATCCGAAGGGGGTTCAATGCCTTCTGCGAGTTGAGCAAACCAGTCGAACCGCGCTCGAAACCTGACTGCCCCGGAACATCCAGCCATGCGCATTCTCCATCTCGAAGATTCCGTCAACGACGCCAGCTTGTTCGAGGACGTGCTTTTGGCGGAATGGCCTCTGGCGCGCATCACGAGGGTGGTGACGGCCGGGGAGTTTGCCGCTGCGGTGGCGAAGAACGATTTCGATCTGATCTTGTCGGACTACGCGTTGCCAGGTTTCGAGGGAACGGCCGCGCTCGCCCTTGCACGTGAACGTTGTCCGGAGAAACCCTTCATCTTCCTTTCGGGGACAATCGGCGAAGAGCGCGCCATCGAGGCGCTGCAACGCGGGGCGTTCGACTACGTCATCAAGGACCGTCCGGCCCGTCTGGTGCCTGCCATCAAGCAGGCCCTGGCCCGGGCCGGGGAGATCGCCCGCCGTTTGCGTGCGGAACAGGCGCTGCGGGAAAGCCAGCAGCGCTTTCAGCAGTTGGCGGAGCACAGCAGCGAAATCTTCTGGTTCTCCGCCGTGGACCCGGAGCAGATCCTTTATGTCAGTCCGGCCGTCGAACGCATTTGGGGGCATTCGGCCGAGGAGTTTTATCGTGATCCGCATCTTTGGCTCTCCGGAGTGCATCCTGACGATCGGGCGCGCGTCGAACGTGCCCTTGCCGCCTGGGTCTCGGGCAAGAACAGCCGCTACGAGGAGGAGTATCGGGTCGTGCGGCCGGACGGCTTGGTTTCGTGGCTCCTCGACAGCGGCACGCTCATTCGCGACCGGGACGGGCGGGTGTATCGGCTCAGCGGCATCGCCAAGGACATCACCGCGCGTCGCGAGGCTGAGGAACAACTCCGCGACCAGGCGGCGTTGCTCGACAAGGCGCGCGATGCGATCGTCGCGACGAACCTCGAGTGCCGCATCGCCTACTGGAACGCCAGCGCCGAGCGCAACCGAGGTAGCTGGAGAGCGCGCGGTGGAGCTCCGGCAAGACCGGTATCCATCTTGTACGAACGTACCCGCCCTTCATACTCCGCGGTGCGATCCCAATCTTGCTCACGATTGCACCGCTCCGAAGTACGGAGCCGACCGTGAGCGAAAGGATCTCCGAAATCCTAAACCCCGTGAACCACTGCGCCGTAATCAGGCACCGCTCGCGCGGAGAGCACTCGCGCACGACCGAAAGCAGCAGGCGTTCTTCGAAGGGAGAAAGGGAGCGTCGTCCAGCCATGCCCGATAAGCTGGGTTCGTCTACCTTCGTATCCGCCGCGAGTATGGCGTTTGCCCAGTTAGGCCAAACTTACCGAGGCAACAGAGGGCAAAGCTAGTCGGCAGGTTTGCTGCCGCCACCGATGGCCTCACCTGCCTCGTAGTTTCCGTGTGTCCCGAAACAGCCGAGAGCCCTCCGACGTAGCGGCGACCTGAGGGCTGGCCGGCAATTCATTCGTACGAGTTAAGTTGCCGTAGAATCCAAACACTGTGTGACCAGTGTGTGACAAAACTGACCCTCCTCTGTAGGTGGTGCCGGGAGGGGGACTCGAACCCCCAAGTCCTTTCGGACGACTGATTTTGAGTCAGTTGCGGATACCAATTTCGCCATCCCGGCGGCACACGCCCGGAAATTCCGGCATCGACCGTGTGTTGTAAACTCAAAACTCGGAGCGCGTAACACCTTCGACAGTTGCAGATCCGCGGCTGATCCGGGTTGCCTCGCCCGCTTCCCTTCTTAGGAATCAATCCTGTCATGACGTCACAGGATGCGGTGAAACACAGCCGGGAGATGGTGGCGGAGCTCAGGCAATCCCAGATCTACCGCGACTACGAACAAGCCTTTCGCGAGACCACCGGGCTGCCGATCAATCTCCGTCCGATCGAGGCCTTCGATCTGCCGCACCACAAGGATCCGAACGAGAATCCGTTCTGCGCCCTCATGGCCACGACCAATCACTCGTGCGCGGCCTGCCTCCAGCTGCAGCGCCGCGTCGAGGAAGAGGCGCGACTGGAGCCGAAGACCCTGAAGTGCTTCGCCGGACTGTGCGACTCCGCCGTGCCCATCCGCGTCGGCGACAACCTTGTCGCCTTCCTGCAGACCGGCCAGATCCTCGTGAACAAGCCCGACGCAAAGCAGTTCGCGAAGACGACGAGCATGCTGCTCAAATGGGGCACGGAGATCGACCTCAAGAAACTCGAGGAGGCGTACTTCCAGACCCGCGTCGTCACCAAGCGCCAGTACGAATCGATCCTGCGCCTGCTGACGATCTTCGCGCAGCACCTCGCGACGATCAGCAACCAGCTCATGGTCAAAAAGGAGTCCTCAGAGGCTCCGGCCATCAGCCGGGCGCGGGTGCTGATCGCGGACAAACATGCCGACGACCTCACACTCGAGGAGGTCGCAAAGTCCGTCAACATGAGCGCCTTCTACTTCTGCAAGATGTTCAAGAAGGCGACGGGCATGACCTTCACCGACTACCTCGCTCGCGTGCGCGTCGAGAAGGTCAAGAACCTCCTGCTCAACCCGCACAAGCGCATCAGCGAGGCCGCCTTCGAGGCGGGCTTCCAGTCGCTCTCCCAATTCAACCGCGTCTTCCGCCGCATCGCCGGCGAAGCCCCCACGGTTTACCGCGAGCGCCTTCACGGCAGCTCCGCAGCGGCGCGCTAGAGCGCGCCGCTGCGAACGTCCAACGTCCAACATCCAACGCCCAACATCGAAGTGTAGTGACGAAGTGGCGACACGTGCATCGTCGGGTTTCCGTGTAGCGGCTGTCTCAGCCGCCTTCCCCTTTGCGCAAGCCGTCCGGCCTCCGAATTCGCCGACGACCTCCGCAACCGCGTCTCCCATCCAAAATTGGTTATTGAATGTTCGATTTTGGACGTTGGATGTTGGATGTTGGACGTTGGATGTTGGATGTTGGATGTTGGATGTTGGATGTTGGATGTTGGATGTTGGATGTTCGCTGCGCCTCAAGGCGCAGCGCGGTCTCATGGCGCAGCGACCGGGTTGCCCCACTCGTCCGTTTTGACGCCGGTATTCTGGAACACGTTCACGAATTCGATGCTCGCAACGTGGCTGATCACGGACGGACGCTCGACGCCTTCGAACCGGCAGTTGATCAGCTTGAAGGCGCCGATCGGCGTCCGCTCGTAGCCGCGCAGGAAGAGCGGATACGGGGCCTTGCCCGCAGTGAGGTTCTCGATGACGACATTGCGCAGAATCGGATCGAAGGCGCCGGTGTCGCCCTCCTCGTAGAAGAAATCCGCCAGCACCACCGCGTGGCGCACCTGGCCGACGCGGACGTTGCGCACGAAGATGTTCTCGATGACGCCGCCGCGATGCGAGTTGGTCTTGAAGCGGATGGCCCGCTCGAGATTGGGGCTGCTCATGACGCAGTTCTCCACGAAGACATTGCGCACGCCCCCGGAGATCTCGCTGCCCATCACCACGCCACCGTGCCCGGCGATCATGCGGCAGTTGCGGATGATGATGTTCTCCGACGGCACCGCCAGGCGGCGTCCATCGGCGTTGCGGCCCGACTTGATCGCGATGCAGTCGTCGCCCGTGTCGAACACCGTGTCCTCGATGAGCACGTCGCGGGACGACTCGGGGTTGCAGCCGTCGTTGTTCGGGCCGTAGCTGCGGATGGTGAGACCCCGCACGGTCACGTTGACGCACAGCACCGGGTGCACCTCCCACATGGGCGAGTTGACGATCGTGACACCCTCGATGAGCACGTTGCGGCAGCGGTACGGCTGGATGAACATCGGACGCAGGTACGACCCTTCCGCGAAGATGCGCTTCTCGACCGGCTCGCCGGCCTCGGCCATGGCGAAGAGCCGCGCACGGGCCTCATCCTGCCTCGGCATGCCGGGCTTCCAGCCGCCCTTGTCGTTGCCCTTCCACGGCCACCAGTTCTGCTGCGTGGCCCGCCCGTCGAGAGTGCCCTTGCCGGTGATGGCAATGTTCTCCTGGTCGAGCGCGTAGATCAGCGGCGAATAGCCCATGCACTCCATGCCCTCCCACCGGGTGAGCACCGCAGGCAGGTAGTCCTTCGGATCCGTGCTGAAGGCCAGCGTCGCTCCTTCGGAGACGTGCAGGTTGACGTTGCTCTTGAGGTGGATGGGCCCCGTGTAGAACTCGCCCGGCGGCACCACCACCCGTCCGCCACCCGCCTCGTGCGCGGCGGCGATTGCCCTGCGGATCGCCTCGGTTGCAGGAGTGCGCCCGTCCGCCACGGCCCCGAAGGCCGGGTCGGTGATGTTGAAATCGCGGTCGGGAAAGGTCGGCGCCTTGATGCGCGCGAGAATCGCCGGCACATCGTCCCACGTCAGCGCCGGAGCCGGCTCGCGTGGAGAAAACGCCTTCAGTCCGGAGGCGGCCAGCAGGGGGGCAACGATGGCTAGAATTACGGACACGTGTACGAATTTCATGGGATAACGGCTAAGGGTATCGAAACGGGTGGCAAGCCGATCCGACGGCTGCGCCAGCCTTGGCGCAATCCAGAACCCTAAACCGCCGTCTGCTTGCGTATGCCCGGCTCCGCGCCAATCGGACCTCTGCAACCCGCGGCCGTCCGCGGTCCGCAGGGTGGCAGGAACAGCCTGGTCCCGTGCGGTGTCGCCGCGCGCCCATGAGCGAAACGGGAGCAGAATGCTCCCGCTTCCTTGCCGATCTCCTTCCCTGCCGCGGACGCGGCGCCCCGGCGGGTCGCGTCAGTCGCGGGGGACCGGCTCGGCCGCCCCGCGCTGCTTCAGGCCGAAGAGGTACTTGTCGATCTTGTTGGCCGTGATGACCCCGTAGTTGATCGTCCCCAGCCAGCCGGACATGATGATGCCGACGCTGCCGGCATGAAAGAGGCCGGGCAGTTTCTCGGAAAGGTTCATCGAAACGGGCAGCCCTTCGAACTTCGTGCCGAAGGAGGTGCCGCCCATGTGCGTAGTGTAGCGCTCGATCGTCCGGGGCGTCGCCGCCTCCTTCCAATCGATCTTCGCGCGCACGTCGGGGATGAACTTCTCCAGCGAGGCGATCGCCTCCTCGATCAGCCGCTGCTTGTGCCGTTCGTAGTCCTCCTCCGAAAGGCTGTTCCACTCCGGATACCTTCCGTTGAGCGACGCCACCACCGTGTAACGGTCGGAGCCCGGCCGCGTGTCGGGGTAATACACCGAGAAGGTGCGGCTCGTCGTGTGCAGGTCGGTCAGTTCCTGCGGACTGTACTTCGGCGCCTCCGAGGTGAAGACGAGGTCGCCGATGTGCGGGATGGACTCGCCCTTGCGGATGCCGAGGTACACCTGGCACGAACTCGTGTTGATACGCACGGCCTGGGCCTGCGCGACGAAGTCTGGCGGAAAGTTCTCCTCGCCCGCAAGGCGGAGGATCGTGTTCTTGATGTTGGCGTTGGAGAGGACCGCCTTGGCCCGGATGATCCGCCCGTTCTTCGCCACGATGCCGCAGGCCGTCTTCACACCAGCGCGCTCCTCGACGAGGATGCGTTCGACCAGCACCTTCTTGCGCAGCTCGACGCCGTTCTTCCGCAATTCGTCGGTCATCTTCTCGATAAGCAGGTCCGAGCCGCCGCGGAACGTGTACACCCCCGCCCCCATGAAATTCGAGAACACGATGCCGAACGTGATCGCCGGATCGTCCATGGTGGAGCCGTTGGCGTAGGCGATCGGCTCCATCAGCAGGCGATGCACGTCGTCGCGGCCGGGAAAGAACCGGTTGAACATCTCGCCCGTGGTCTCCGGGTTGTTGTCGTAATAGTTCATCGACCGCAGGTGGTCGTAGAACGCCTCGACCTGCTCGCGCGGCAGCTTGAACTGCTCGACCAGCACGCGCGTGTAATCCTCGCGCGTGAACGTCGTCCACACGTCCATCTGCGGATTGATGAACCGGATGTCCTTCAGCTGCACGATCGAGTCGGCGATCTCCTTGGTCCAGTAGCGCCGGCAGGACTTGATCATGCCGCTCGGAAAGCCATGCAGCGAAATGTCGAAGATATGCCCGCCCTTGCGGGTGAACCAGGTGGCCAGGCCGCCGAACTGGTAGTGGTGCTCCAGCAGGAGCACGCGATGGCCTGCCTTCGCCAGGACGTTGGCCCCGGTCAGTCCGCCCAAGCCGCTGCCGATGACGATCACGTCATACTCATCCGCCACTCCTTTGAGCCAGTCGTAAGCCATGGAAAGGGCGAGTGAAGGCGCCCCCGCCATTTGCGCAAGGGGGTTTTGCGCCGGGGGATGTAGCGGCTGCCCCCAGCCGCCTTCTCCGATCCAAGCGCCTGAGACAGGCGCCGCTACCTCGAGCCCGGCTATCCGCGAAAGGCGTTCACCGACGCGATCACATGGTCCACCTGGGCCTCCGTCAGCTCCGGAAAGATCGGCAGGCTCACGCAGGTCGCCGCCGCTTTCTCCGCCACCGGCAGGGCGCCTTCGCCGTAGCCGAGGTGCGCATAGCATTTTTGGCGGTGCAGCGGCACGGGATAGATCAGGTCGGTCCCGACCTCGCGCTCGGCGAGGTGCGCCCGCAGGGCGTCGCGACGCGGGTGACGAATCGTGAACTGATGAAACACGCTGCGCCCGTACGCCGGCTGATCGGGCAGCCGCACGTCGGCGAGGTGGATGCCCTCGAGATAGCGCTTTGCGATCGCCTGGCGCCGCGCCGTCCACTCCGCGAGGTGCGGCAGCTTCACGTTAAGCAAGGCCCCCTGAAACCCATCCATGCGGAAATTGCCGCCGACGATGTCGTGGTAGTATCGGCGGTCGGAGCCATGCACGCGGATGTGCCGGGCCTTGGTGAAAAGGGCCTCATCGCGCGCCACCAGCGCCCCACCCTCCCCGCAGCCGCCGAGGTTCTTGGTCGGATAGAAGCTGAAGGTCCCCACGTCACCGAAGAGCCCGACCGGCGTGTCGCCGAAGCGGGCGCCGACCGCCTGGGCGCAGTCCTCGATCACGAAGAGCCCGTGCCTGCGCGCGATCGTCATGATCTCGTCGATACGCGCCGGTTGCCCGAAGAGGTGCACCACGACAATGCCCTTGGTGCGCGGTCCAATCGCCGCCTCGAGCTTCGCGGGATCGAGGTTGAACGTGCCTTCCTCGACGTCGACGAAGCGGGGCGTCGCCCCGACATAGCTCACGCCCCACACCGTCGAGATGAAGGTGAACGGCGGCGCGATCACCTCGTCGCCCGGCCCGAAGCCCGCCAGCATGCACGCGATGTGCAGGGGCGACGTGCCGCTGTTGAGCGCGAGCGCACGCGGGTAGCCGAGGGTCGCCGCAAAGGCCTTCTCGAAGTCCTCCACGTCCTTCCCGAGGCAGAACCGGTTGGCGTCATACGTCGCCGTCAACGCGGCCAGCGCCTGCTCGCGCAGCGCACGATGCTGAAGGGAGAGATCGAGAAACGGAACCTTCATGGAAAAACGAAAGCCAAGACAGGAAACGGGGCGAAACCAACTCCCGTTTTCGGCGCCATCGTCGCATCTCCGCCAACACCGCCACCGGCGCGGGTTCCTCGACGTCCATTCCGCCGACGAGTTTCTGCAGAAATTCGAGAGCAACCGGACCGTTGTTCAATACGCGCGTGGCTTCCGCCACGGCAGCGCTTGTAACAACGAAAGGACCAAGCCGCCCAAGCATCTGGGCTTTAGTCCACGCATGAAACGGATCGGACACGTCCGTGGCCGCCTTCAGCGGCGGCAAGCTCTCGCAAGGCTTGTCCCGACGCTTCCCCGGTCAGCCGTGCGCGAGCTTCCCGACCAAGGCCTCCACCAGCGCATCCAAGCTGGGCTTGGCGGCCTCGAAGTCCGGCTTCATGCCGAGTTCGGTCATCGTTTCCGTCGTGTGCGGGCCAATGCTGCCGAAGAGGGGCTTCTTCGCCTCGCCCGTCAGCGCAAGATGAACCGCGTGCTCGTGGTAGGACTGGGCGGCGGACGAACTCGCAAAGAGGATGGCGTCCGCGCCCTTCTGGCGGTAATCGTCCGCGACCGGATGATCGGTGAGGTCGACCTTCTGCGTCTTGTAAAGCGGCAGGCGATCGACGATCGCCCGCGCAGCCTCGAGTTTCCGCACGAGGGTGTCGCGGTTCAGGTTGCCGGTGACGACGATCACCCTGGCGCTGTCGAGGCTGCCCGTCGCGATGAGCGCATCCGCCAGGGACTCGCCCGTGGCGGTGTCCGGCATGCATTCCACGCGGATATGATACTTGCGGATCTCGCGGGCCGTCGCCGCACCGACGCAGGCGAACCGCAGCATGCCGAGCGCGCGGATGTCGGGAAACCCCTTCAGAAAATCCTCGAAGAAGAAGCGCACGCCGTTCGCCGAGGTGAAGACGATCCAGTCGTAGGTGCCGAGCTCGGTGAGGATCTCGACGAGCGGTTCCTTCGCGACGTCCTTGGTGATGTTGATGAGCGGAATCTCCAGCACCTCCGCACCCAGGATTTCGAGCTTGTCGCGCAATTCGCTGTTTTGGTCCCGCGTGCGTGTGATCGCCACGCGCCGGCCGAAAAGCGGCAGGTGCTCGAACCAGTCGATCTCCTCGTGATGCGAAACCACTTCGCCGACGAAGATGATGGCCGGCGCGGCGAGCTTCGCAGCCTCAACCTTGTCGGCGAGATCCGCCACCGTGCCGGCCACGCTGCGCTGGCGTCCGAGCGAAGCCCACTGGACGACGGCGGCAGGGGTCGACGCGGCCAGCCCTCCGGCCCGCAGCTCGCTCAGGATGAAGCGCAGGTGGCCCATGCCCATGTAGATGGCGAGCGTGGCGTTCTTGAGCGCTCCGTAGGCGCGCCAGTCGATCTGCAGCTCGTGTTTCTTCGGATCCTCGTGTCCGGTGAGAATGATCAGGCTCGAACTCGTGTTGCGGTGCGTGAGCGGAATGCCGGCGTAGGCCCCGGCCGCCAGCGCCGCGGTCACACCCGGCACGACCTCGAAACGGATGCCGTCCTTCGCCAGCGCCCGCGCCTCCTCCCCACCCCGGCCGAAGACGAAAGGATCGCCGCCCTTGAGTCGCACGACGCGTTTGCCGGCCTTCGCATGGCGCACGAGCAGCGCCTCGATCTCCTCCTGCGGCACCGAATGAAACCCGGCCTTCTTGCCCACGTAGACGACTTCGCAACCGGGCTTGCACCAGCCGACGAGTTCCGGGTGCACGAGATAGTCGTACACAAGCACGTCGGCCTGCGAAATGAGTTCCTTGGCCCGGAACGTGACGAGGCCGAGGTCGCCGGGACCTGCGCCGACGAGATGAACGATACCTTTTTCAGACATGAGAGAAGGTTGGGTCACAGAGAGGACGGAGCCCCGACACAGAGTTCACGGAGGCCCGGTTGATGTTCGTCGAACTCGATGCGAAGGATCACTCGGGAAGCAGCGTTCGAATGCCGTGGTCTCTGGGTCGGAAGGTCGTGCCCTTTGCGGCTAAAGCTTGAATCCGAGATAGATGAGCGTGGCGCGGGCGAACGCGGCGGGTTGGTCGAAGTCCGCCGGTGTGAGCGGCAGGCTGCGCAGGCCGATCTCGTCGTGGAAGAACCACAGCGTATCCGCGGTGGCGTGCGCCGCAAACGCCGTCTGGCAGCCGCCGCCGAGGGCGGCTTGGAAGGCCCGCTCGAGGGTGACATGGCGAGCCGTCCGGATGTCGAAGGCGCGCGCAAAACGTTCCTCCTCGCCGGCGCGGCATTGGATCGCCACGGCGGCCTGCCCGACCGCCGGAACCATGTGTTCGAAGCCGAGGGGATTGAAGCTCACTCCCGGCCAGCCGCCGATGCCGAGGCGGGCCAGCCCGGCCGCCGCGAGGATCGTCGCATCGGCCACATGGTCGGTGCCGATCTTGCGCAGGCGGGTGTCGACGTTGCCGCGGATCTCCGTGAACTGCGCCTCCGGAAAAAGCATGCGCACCTGCAACCGGCGCCGCGGGCTGCCGGTGGCGATGAGCGCGGGCGTCTCGACGCCGTCGCGCAGCACGAGCACATCACGGGGATCGGCGCGCGGCAGGTATCCGGCGATCGCCAGGCCGTCCGGCATCTGCCCGGGAAGGTCCTTTGTGCTGTGCACGGCCACGTCGGCCTCGCCACGCAGCAAGGCCTGTTCGAGTTCGCTCGTGAACAGGCCCTTGCCGCCCTGCTTCTCGAGCGACCACTCCGTCTGCCTATCCCCGGTCGTGACGATCTTGAGCAGCTCGGTCGTCACCCCAAACACCTCGCGCAGACGCGCGGCCACCATCTCCGTCTGCGTAAGCGCGAGCGGACTCTTGCGGGTGGCGAGCGTTGTCTTCGACATCGCGGTTTAAGGGGAAAGTTGAAGTTGAAGGTCTAAAGCAAACGGGCCGGCCGTATCGGCCGGCCCGTCGGAACTTGAATTGAAGATCCCAAAGGCCTGACGCCCGAACAGACCCTCCGGTCCTTCAGCCTTTCAGCCCTTCAGTCCTTCAGCCTTTTAGTAAGCGGCCTGCGCGCCCTTGATGTTCTTCTTCGACATCCAGGGCATCATGCCGCGGAGGTAGGCACCGGTCTTTTCGATCTGATGCTTTTCGCCGGCCTTGAGCAGCTTGTTGTAGTTCTTGAGGCCGCCCTTGTACTCCTTGACCCACTCCTTGGTGAACTTGCCGGTCTGGATCTCCTTCAGGATCTTCTTCATCTCGGCCTTGGTCTTCTTGTTCACGACGCGCGGGCCGCGGGTGATGTCGCCGTACTTCGCGGTCTCGGAGATCGAGAAGCGCATGCCGGCGATGCCGGACTCGTACATGAGGTCGCAGATGAGCTTCAGCTCATGCAGGCACTCGAAGTAGGCCATCTCGGGCTGGTAACCGGCCTCGACGAGCGTCTCGAAACCTGCCTGAACGAGCGCGGAGGCGCCGCCGCAGAGCACGGCCTGCTCGCCGAAGAGGTCGGTCTCGGTCTCTTCCTTGAAGGAGGTCTTCAGCACGCCGGCGCGGGTCGAGCCGATGCCCTTGGCCCAGGCGAGCGCGGTCTTGAGCGCCTTCTTCGACTTGTCCTGCGCGACGGCGACGAGGGCGGGCATGCCCTTGCCCTCGGCGTAGAGGCGGCGGACCATGTGGCCGGGGCCCTTCGGGGCGACCATGATGCAGTCGACGTCCTTCGGCAGCTTGATCAGGCCGAAGTGGATGGCGAGACCGTGGGAGAAGAGCAGCGTCTTGCCCTTGGTGAGGTTGGGCTCGATGGACTCCTTGTAGACATCCGCCTGCTTCATATCGGGCAGGCCGACCATGATGACATCCGCGCGGCGGACGGCCTCGCCGGTCTCGACCACCTCGAAGCCGTGCGACTCGGCGACGGGCTTGGACTTGGAACCCTCGTAAAGGCCGATGATGACCTTGACGCCGGAGTCCTTCAGATTGAGGGCATGCGCATGGCCCTGGGAGCCGTAGCCGAGCACGGCCACGGTCTTGTTCTTGAGGAAGCCGAGGTCGGCGTCTTTGTCAGTGTATACTTTGGCGGGCATAAAACCTTCGAATGAATGAAGTTTAAGTTGGGAGTTTAAGTTTAAAAAAGGAGAAGCAGGAGGGCGAAAGGCCGGCGGGGGGCTTAAACTTGCCGCTTCAACTTCAACAAGCTCGTCAGCGCTTCAGGGCGAGCTGGCCGGTGCGGGCAAGTTCGATGATGCCGAAGGGCTCCAGCAGCTTGATGAAGGCGGACACCTTGCCCTCGTCGCCGGTGACTTCGATGATCACGGAGTCCTGGGCGACATTGACGATCTTGGTGCGAAAGATGTCGCAGATCTGCATGATCTCGGAGCGCGTGCGGGAGTCGGCCTGCACCTTCACGAGCACGAGTTCGCGCATCACGGCCTGGCCCTCGGTGAAGTCGACGACGTCCACCACGTTGACGAGCTTGCGCAGCTGCTTGATGGCGAGGTCGAGGGCGGATTCGTCGCCCTTGAGGACGACGGTGATCCGCGACAACGACGCATCTTGCGTGGGCGCGACGTTGAGCGAATCGATGTTGAAGCCGCGGCCGGAGAACATGCCGGAAACGCGCGCCAAAACGCCGAACTTGTTCTCAACGAGGACGGAGATCGTGTGTCGCATCGGGTGTGGTGGTTGGAAAAATAAGGCGCCGAAAGGTCGTCTGGACGGCGAGGGACTCGAACCCCCGACCCTCTCGGTGTAAGCGAGATGCTCTAACCAACTGAGCTAGCCGTCCTAGGCAAAGGCGAGAGCTAAGCGGGCGGGCCGCTCGGGTGACAAGGATTTATTCCGGAGGAAAGGGCCGGCATCGCCGACCCTTTACGCAGGAGACGGAACCCGGCGGCTCCGCCAGGCGCTCAGACGCCGGCGAGGGCGGACTTGGGCTTGAGCAAGCCTTCGCGCACCATCAGTTCGGCATTCTGCACCGCGTTGAGGGCGGCGCCCTTCCAGAGGTTGTCCCCGCTGACCCAGAAGGAGAGCCCATTGTCGAAGGCCGTGTCGACGCGGATGCGCCCCACCCCGCACTTCACCTTTTCTGCAAAGGCGAGCGGCGTCGGGTAGCGCTTGTGGGCGGGGTCGTCGACCAATTCGGCCCCCGGGAAGGCGGCGATGGCCTCGCGGGCGGCGGCCACGCTGACCGGACGTTCGAACTCCGCGCAGACCGAGATCGAGTGCGCGCGCACGACGGGCACGCGCACGGTCGTGGCGGAAACCTTGAGATCGGGCAGGCCCATGATCTTGCGGCTCTCCTGAGCCATCTTCGTCTCCTCGCCGGTGTAGCCGGTCGCGTCGAACGAATCGATGTGCGGGATGCAGTTGAACGCGATCTGGTACGGATAAACCGAGGCCTTGATCGGCTCGCCCTTCACGGAGGCGCGCACCTGCGCGTCGAGTTCGCGCACGGCCTCGGCGCCGGTGCCGGAAACGGACTGGTACGTGGAAATGATGACACGCTTGAGACCGAAGGCCTTGTGCAGGGGCCAGAGCCCCATGAGCATGATGGCGGTCGAGCAGTTCGGGTTGGCGATGATGCCCTCGTGCGAACGCAGCTTCTCCGGGTTGATCTCGGGGATGACCAGCGGGACCTTCGGATCCATGCGCAGCGCGGAACTCTTGTCGATGACCAGGCAGCCGGCCTTGACGGCGTCAGGGGCGAGCGCGCGCGTCACCGAACCGCCCGCCGCGAAGAACGCCACATCGACATCCGCAAACACGCCGGCCTTGGCCTCCTCGATCGTGTAAGTCCGACCGCCGTGCACGACGGTCTTGCCCGCGGACCGCGCCGAGGCAAACAGCCGCAGCGAAGCCGCGGGGAAATTGCGTTCGTGCAGCAGGCGCACGAGCTCTTGACCGACTGCGCCCGTGGCGCCGACGATGCCGACTACTAACTGGTTCGTATTCACGATGGAGACTCCTTGGGAATTGTTCATGGAAACGTGCGCCCGTCTCGGCATCAAGCCCGCAGACCGGGTGCTGCTGGCGCGGATCTCCACGCAGACAATGCAATTTTACCGCAACAGCAACCCTGCGAAGGCCTACATCATCTCCACGTCGCTGCGCCCACCCTGCAACGTGAAGAACTCCCTCGGCACGCCGCGCGGCCTGCACACGATCGCCGAGCGCATCGGCGCCGGCCAGCCTCCCGGCATGGTTTTCCAGGCCCGGCGCCCGACCGGTCGGCATTTCTCCGAATTCGGAGACGAGGCCAACCGGACCACGAACTTCGTCACGACGCGCATCCTCTGGCTGCGCGGACTGGAACCGGGCGTGAACGCGGGCGGCGACGTCGACAGTTACGAGCGCTACATCTACATCCACGGGACAAATCACGAGGACCGCATCGGTCAGCCACAAAGCGCCGGCTGCCTGCTCCTGCGCAACCTCGACCTGATCGAACTCTACGACGAGATGCGTACGGGCGACCACGTCTTCATCGCAGACTAGCGGGCCGACGCCCGTGTCCACGCCGCGTCGAGCGCGGAAGTGACCGCATCCACGGAAAGGCCGGCCATGGTCCCGTCCGGCGAATCGAGCGCGGTGTGCCTGTCGCCGTCCGGCGGATACGGGGCGCGCATGTCCGCCCGCGTCGGCCCGAAAAGCGAGAGCGTACGCACGCCGAGCGCCGCCGCGAGGTGCATCGGCCCGCTGTCGTTGGCGACGACGAGGGCGGCGCGCGGGATGGCGGCGATCACCTCCGGCAGCGTCGTCGCGCCCATGAGGTTGACGAACCGCACCGGATCGACGCCCTCCGGCGAGGGCAGGACTTTTTGCCCCAGCCAGACCACGCGGGCTTCCGGATGCGTCGAGAGGAACCGCCGCGTCAGTTCCGCAAAGCCCGGCCACTCGCGATCCGCCCCGCGGCTGTCCGGAAACATCAGCACCGGGCCGCGGCCGTCGACCGCGACAAAGGTTTGCCCATGCCGGAACTCCGCCGGGGGACGAAACGCCACCCGCCCGGCCAGCGCCGGCGGCAGGTCGAAGACGCGGCAGAATTCCAGCAGGATCGCCACGGAGTGCTCCCGCCAGCGTCCCTCCGGCCGCGGTACGGTTTCCGAGTAAAACAGACCCGCCCCCTCCCGGCTGTCGCTCCGCCCCACCTTCCGCGGGGCGCGCGCCGCCCAGGTCATCAGGCCGGAACGCGCCAGCCCCTGCAGGTCGAGCACGAGATCGAAGCGCTCGCGGCGCAACGCTCGCAACAACCGCACGAACCCGCGCAGGCCGCCCTTGCGCGCGAACACGAAGACCCGGTCCACCGTCAGGCAATCCCGCACCACGGGCGCGAAGGCGTCCGCGACGACCCAGCTGATGCGCAGATCGGGACGGCCCGCCTTGAGCGTCGCGGCAAGTTGCAGGCCATTCAGGATGTCGCCCAGCGAAGAGGGCTTGATGATGAGCACGTCGGTCATGGCGGCGCCCGCGCAGCGGACGCGAAGCGGATTGCCTCCTGCCTTGCCGTGCACGACCGTGCGAGGCAATTCCCATTTGCCCATGCCGCCCGAAGACCCGCCCGCCTTCAGCAAACTCGCCGAGGAACTCATCGGCGAGTTTCGCGGCGTGCCCTTCGGCGAACCTCGCCGGCAGAAAAAACGCCCCACCAAGGACCTCGCCGCCCTCGTCGAGCAGATCCTGCAAAAACACCAGATCGGTCGCGACGCTCCCGAGCACACGATCCGCGCCCGCTGGCCCGAACTCGTCGGCCCCGCCAACGCCGCCTACGCCCACCCCGTGCAGATCGACCCGCGCGGCCGCCTCCTCATCCTCGTCGGCCACTCCGTCGTCCGCAACGAACTCTTCCACCACCGCACCACCTTGCTCCAGCGCATCCAGGCCCTCCCCGGCTGCGACCACGTCAAAGCCCTCACCCTGCGAGCCGGGTAAGTTACGGCCTGCCTTGGCATGGCAAGCGCGTGACGGGATCACGTCACGTACAGCCCGCCCGCAAACGCCCGCCTGCGCCCGTCCCCACCCCACAAATCGTCGCAGACGATTTGCTCCAGATGCCCGAAGCCCGGGCCGGCGACCCGGGCTTTGGGCATCTGCAAAATTAACGCTTGCGCCGCCTTGTGCCGATATGGGATACACCCGGCTTGCGTTAGTGAGATCCCGTCGGTTTCGGGGTCCCACCATGACTGGTCCGGCATCCCGTCGGATTGGAACGGTGCCGCCGGCTCGAGCCTCGGATCCCCCGGGGCGAGGGCGGGTGGCACGGGGCCTGCAAAGGTCCCCTACAGTCGTGCCAACCTTCAATCAAACCATGTCTACCGTCGCCAAACCCGAAATCATCGCAGAATACAAAACCCACGAGAAGGATACCGGTTCCTCCGAAGTCCAGATCGCGCTGCTCACCGCCCGGATCAATCACTTGACCGACCACCTGCGGACGCATCGCAAGGACTTCCACAGTCGCCGGGGTCTCCTTCAGATGGCCAGCCGACGCCGCAAGCTCCTCGACTACCTCAAGAGGCACAACCTCCCCAAGTACAACGAGCTGCTGCAGAAGCTGAACCTCCGCAAGTAACCCTTTTGCAACACGGGCGACCCGATCCGCGGGTCGCCCGTTGTCTTTACGACACTCGAGATAAGACCGGGACATTTCCGTTTGCCGCCCAGGCCCCCGCCGCGCGGCGTCAAACGGGAATCTCTCGCGTCAATCGCGAGGATGCAGGCTGGTTACCGGCCACAAACAAATCGTGGCATGACCTTCCGGTCGTGCGCGTACCCGTTACCCGGGTGTCCTTAAGGTTAGCAGTCTCAAGTCAAATGTCGCAGGTCTCACGTCGCCAGCGGCTCCGCGTCGCGGAGCGGCTCACCGCTCAAAAAGGGCTCGCTCCGGCGAGTCGGTGACGACCTTCGACTTTGCGACCTGTGACCTGCGACTTCCCCTTGAGGTCCCCCGCACGATCCCACCCCAGGCTCTCCGCCGCGTGTCGCGGAGGACCGTCGATCCATCCGCGACACGCTGTCCGCACGTCAAAGTCATGAATCAGAAACACACCGTCACGGTCCCGGGTCTCGGGATCACGTTCTCCACCGGCTCCATCGCCCAGCTCGCCAACGGCGCCGTCAATGTCTGCGTCGGCGAGACCAACGTCTTCGTCACCGCCTGCGTCGCGCAAACCATGCGTCCCGGCCAGGACTTCTTCCCGCTCACCGTCGACTACCGCGAAAAGTATGCCGCGGCCGGTCGTTTCCCCGGCGGTTACTTCAAACGCGAAGGCCGCCCCTCCGAGAAGGAGATCCTCACCTCCCGTCTCTGCGACCGCCCCTGCCGTCCGCTCTTCCCCGAGGGTTTCCTCAACGAGGTCCAGATCATCGGCCAGCTGCTCTCCGCCGACCAGGTCAACGAGGCCGACATCTCCATGGTCAACGGCGCCAGCGCCGCCCTCGCCATCTCCGACATCCCGTGGGCCGGCCCGATCGGCTGCGTCCGCGTCGGCCTGATCGACGGCGCGTTCGTCGCCAACCCGACCATCGAGCAGATGTTCTCCTCCACGCTCGACCTCATCTACGTCGGCACGAAGAAGGACATGCTCATGATCGAGGGCTCCGCCGACCAGCTGCCCGAGGAGGAGTTCATCAAGGCCCTCGAGTTCGGCCACCAGGCCATCCAGCCCGTGATCGCCGCCATCGAGGAACTGGTGAAGATCGCCGGCAAGCCGAAGGCCACCTTCGCCCTCGTCGGCGCCACGCCCGAGGCCCGCGCCATCATCGAGCGCGTCGTCCCCGCCGAGCGCCTCGCCGCCGCCATCTTCGGCAAGGACAAGGCCGCCCGCGGCGCCGCCGTGAAGGCCCTCAAGGAAGAAGCCAAGACCGCCCTCACCGCCGAACTCGGCGCCGACAAGTTCACCGACGTCGACCTCAACGTCGTGTTCGAGGACCTCCAATACAAGGCCTACCGCAAGACCGTCCTCGAAAAGGGCGTCCGCGCCGACGGCCGCGGCCAGCGCGACGTCCGTCCGCTCGCCGCCCAGGTCGGCGTCCTCCCGCGCGTCCACGGCTCCGCCATGTTCCAGCGCGGCGACACCCAGAACATCGCCATCACCACCCTCGGGCCCACCAAGGAAGCCCAGGACATGGACGGCCTCACCGGCGGCGCCACCTCGAAGTCCTTCATCCTCCACTACAACTTCCCGCCCTTCTCCGTCGGCGAAACCGGCCGCTTCACCGGCCCCGGCCGCCGCGAAGTCGGTCACGGCGCCCTCGCCGAGCGCTCGCTCGTCCCCGTGCTCCCACCCGAGGACGTCTTCCCCTACTCCATCCGCGTCGTCTCCGAGATCATGGCCTCCAACGGCTCGACCTCGATGGCCTCGATCTGCGGCGGCTGCCTCGCCCTCATGGACGCCGGCGTGCCCATCATCGCCCCCGTCGCCGGCATCTCCTGCGGCCTCATGACCGAGACCGCGGCCGACGGCTCCATCGCCAAGTGGACCACCATCACCGACATCCTCGGCGAGGAAGATCACTTCGGCGACATGGACTTCAAGCTCGCCGGCACCACCAAGGGCATCACCGGCTTCCAGCTCGACCTCAAGATCAACGGCCTGCCCTTCGAGATCGCCAAGACCGCCATCTTCCAGGCCCGCGACGCGCGTATCGAGATTCTGAAGACGATGCTCGCCGCCCTCCCGGCCCCGCGCAAGGACCTCTCGACCTTCGCCCCGCGCATCCAGACGATCCAGATCGATCCGGAAAAGATCGGCCTGCTCATCGGCCCCGGCGGCAAGACCATCCGCCGCATCACCGAGACGACCGGCGCGCAGATCGACATCGCCGACGACGACTCCGGCAAGGTCTTCGTCTACTCCAACAACGGCGAGGCCATGAACCGCGCCATCCAGGAGATCGACAGCCTCTGCGGCGCCGGCGGCGGCAGCGGCGGCGGCACGCCGATCGAGCTCGGCAAGATCTACAACGGTCGCGTCACCGGCATCAAGGACTTCGGCTGCTTCGTCGAATGCCTCCCGGGCAAGGAAGGCCTCTGCCACATCAGCGAACTCGCCGACTTCCGCGTGCGCCGCACCGAGGACGTCGTCAAGATGGGCGACGCCATCACCGTGAAGTGCATCGGCATCGACGAGAAGTCCGGCAAGGTCCGCCTCTCGCGCAAGGCCGCCATGAAGGAACTCGAGTCCCAGAAGCAGGCCGGCGAAGGCGCCGCCCCCGCTCCCGAAGCCGACGCCCCCGCGCAGGGCTGAGGTTTCGCGCAAGGCTCCCGCTCTCGAAGCCGCGTTCTCAGATGGAGGGCGCGGCTTTTTTGTGCATTGGAAAGATCGGTCGGATCCGTCGGATCCGTCCGATCTTAGCAGGGCGCGCAAGCTTCGGACTTCCCGCCTGCTCCCGCAGCCGCTTGGCTCATTCCGTGAACCTCCTCCTCACCAACGACGACGGCGTTGCCTCGCCTTTCCTGCATGCGCTCGTGCGAGCCTTGCGCGCCGACGGACACACCCTCTACGTCGCCGCCCCGAAATCCGAACAGAGCTGGATCGGCTGCGCCAAGTCCCGCCGCCGCTCCGTCGCCTCTAAGCTCGTCGACCTCGGTCTCGGCGTGACGACCTGGAGCGTCGACGGCACGCCGTCCGACTGCGTCAGCATCGCCCTCGCCCACCTCCTGCCCGCCGACGCCGCCATCGAGGGCGTGGTCAGCGGCATCAACGTCGGCCGCAACGCCAGCCTCGGCTTCATCCTCGCCAGCGGCACGATCGCCGGCGCGTGGGAAGGCGCCGTGCACGGACTCCCGGGCGTGGCCTACTCGCTCGATCTCACCCGCGAAGCCTTCGAAGCCTTCCACGCCGATCCCGAGAACCCCACCGACGAGGTCCGCTCCAGCCTCACCCACGCCGCGCGCCACGCCGCCCGGCTCACGCCCGACCTCATCCGGGCCACCCCGCGGCGCACCTTCGTCGTGCACAACGTGAACTTCCCCCTGCCCTGCGGGCCGACCACCGCCGTGCGGCGCACCGTGCCCGCGCGCGTCGTCGTGCCCGGCCTCTTCACGCCCGCCGCCGACGACGGCACCCATCGCTTCATCTTCAACCTCGGCCAGGACCTCTCGCCTGCGGAACCGCTCACCGACCGCGCCGCGATCGAGTCCGGCCTCATCAGCCACAGCGTGCTCGACTACACCGCCCTCGGCCGGCCGTGAGGGAAGAGAAGATAGAAGATAGAGGGTAGTGGATAGTGGGACAATCGATCCGCTACTCTCCATCCTCTACTCTCGGTCTTCTGCTCGGCTCTCTCCTCCGCCGCCGCCTCGTGCGATTATTCCTTCGCCGTCCTCGTTATTTTCTCCCCACGGCCGCGGCTTTCCCTGTATCAACCTTGCGATCCGCCTCCGCCCCATGCCCAAATTCATTCACGGCATCACCGTCGCCCATTTTTTCGAGACCTATCGCGAGAAGCTGAAAATGGAACTCGTCGTCGGCGAGGCCGGACTGCACCGCCTGATCCGCGAGGGCTCGATCAACCGCCCTTCCCTCGCCCTCACCGGCTTCTTCAAGTATTTCGCGAACAAACGCATCCAGGTGCTCGGCGCCGCCGAGATGACCTACCTGAAGACGCTCGATCAGGTGCAGCAGATCCGGATCCTCAACGAGATGGTCGACCGGCACGTTCCCTGCCTCGTGCTCACGCGCAATTTCCACCCGACCCACGCCATGCTCGCCGTCGCCCGCGAGCGGAAGCTCCCGATCATGCGCACGCCCATGATCACCATGAACTGGGTCAACCTTGCCACGCTCTGCATCGACAACGAGTTCGCCCCGTCGTCGACCGAGCACGCCACCACCCTCGACATCCGCGGCATCGGCGTGATGCTCCGCGGCTCGAGCGGCGTCGGCAAGAGCGAGTGCGCACTCGCCCTCATCGAGCGCGGTCACTCCCTCGTCGCCGACGACCTCACCGTCGTCAAGGTGGTCGACGAACGCGAACTCAACGCCAGCAGCCGCGAACTCAACCGCGGCTACATGGAGTGCCGCGGCATCGGCATCATCAACGTCGCGGAGATGTTCGGCGTGAAGAGCGTGCGCATGGACAAGCGCGTCGACATCGTCGTCTCCCTTTGCGAATGGACGCCCGACGTTGTCGAGGAACGCACCGGCCTCGAAGAGAACTTCTACGAGATCCTCGGCATCCGCCTTCCCCACATCGAACTCTACGTGCGGCCCGGCCGTGACATGGCGCGCCTCGTTGAAGTCGCGGCCCTCACCCAGGCCCTCAAGAAAATGGGCCACGACCCCGCCAAGGACTTCAACGACCGCCTCATCGCCCACATGTCGGCGCAGCAGAACGAAGAGCCGCGCACGACGCGCCTCGGCGACGCCCGCGAGGAAACCTGATTCCCATGACCCAACCCTCCCGTGCCGACGGCCGCCGCGCCGACCAGCTCCGCTCCCTCACCTTCGAGGCCAACATCGCCCCCCACGCCGACGGCTCCGTGCTCGTCGGCTTCGGCGCGACCCGCGTCATCTGCGCGGCCACGATCGAGGCCAACGTGCCGACGTGGATGAAGCAACAGAAGGTGCCCGGCGGCTGGCTGACCGCCGAGTATTCGATGCTTCCCTACTCCACGCACGACCGGAAACCGCGCGACATCAGCCGCGGCAAGATCGACGGCCGCACCGTGGAGATCCAGCGCCTCATCGGCCGTTCCCTTCGCGCCATCATCGACCTCCAGAAGCTCGGCCAGAACACGCTTTGGATCGACTGCGACGTGCTCCAGGCCGACGGCGGCACGCGTACCGCCTCCATCACCGGCGCCTACCTCGCCGCCCGCCTCGCCGTGCAGAAACTCATCGATGCGAAGAAGATTCCCGAGAACCCGCTCGGCGATTCCGTTGCCGCCGTCAGTGTCGGCGTCTGCGCCGGCGCCGAACTGCTCGACCTCGCCTACGTCGAGGACAAGGACGCCGAGGTCGACTTCAACGTCGTCATGACCGGCCGCGGCCAGTTCGTCGAGGTCCAGGGCAGCGGCGAGGAGGCCACCTTCTCCCACGAGCAGCTCCAAAGCCTGCTCACCCTCTCCCAAAAGGGCATCAAGGAGATCGCCTCCGCCCAGACCGCCTTCCTCACGCGCCAGCTGCTGGCGCGCTGACGAAGCCTTCGCCTTCGTCGTATGGACACGCGGCGCCTCGGTCGACAGTGCGCATGCGCGGATTGTCCCGAGGTCCTGCGCGGTGATCGCCGGAGGCATCCCTGCCCAGCGCCTTCCTGCGCGTAACGTTCACAGTTGATGTAAATCAAGGCGCCTTCCCTGGTCCGGCGATAGCATCGTGAATGGTTGAACTTTCTTCACGGTCCGCCGCGCTGCCGGCGATCATTCAAGGCGGCATGGGCATTGGCGTTTCCAACTGGCGCCTGGCGCGCGCCGTCTCGCGCGCAGGAATGCTGGGTGTCGTCTCCGGCACGGCTTTGAACTCGCTGCTGGTTCGCCGGCTTCAGCAGGGCGACCCGGGCGGCGACCTGCGCCGCGCCCTGGCTGCCTGCCCGCTGGCCGGTGTCGCTCAACGCGTGCTCGCGCGCTACTGGATCGCGGGCGGCCTTCCCGCCGGAGCTGCCTTCCGAACCTCTCCCCTGTACACCGTCGATTCACCGCGCGACCTCGTCGAACTCACGATCGCCGCCGCCTTCGCCGAAGTGTTCCTCGCCAAGGAGGGACACGACGGCGTCGTGGGGATCAACCTGCTTGAGAAACTCCAACTGCCCGCCCTGCCCACGCTCTATGGCGCCATGCTCGCCGACGTGGACTGCGTTCTGGTTGGCGCCGGCATTCCGCGCGCCCTTCCCGCCGTTCTCGATCGCTTCGCCGCCGGCCTGCCGGCTTCGTTGAAGATCGACGTCGCGCAGGAATCGCCGGGCGCGCATCCGCCGGTTTGCACTGAACTGGATCCGGGCGATTTCATCGGACGTCCGGCCAGGCTTCTGCGCCGTCCGCAATTCCTGGCCATTGTGTCGTCGTCGGCCGTCGCGACGGCACTCGCGCGCAAGGCCTCCGGCCGGGTCGACGGGTTCGTCGTCGAAGGCCACGCCGCCGGCGGTCACAACGCGCCGCCGCGCGGCGGTGGTGTGACCGAGAAAGGCGAACCGCAGTACGGCCCGCGCGACGCGATCGACCTCTCGGCCATCCGCGCCCTGGGCCGGCCTTTCTGGCTGGCGGGCGCCTGTTCCAATGCCGCGCAACTCCGGCTCGCGCGAGCGGAGGGCGCCCAAGGTGTGCAGGTGGGCACGGCCTTCGCCTTCTGCGAAGAGTCGGGCCTGGATCCGGAGTACAAAATGAAGATCGTCGCCCTGAGCCTGGCCGGAGCCGCCGGCGTCTTCACCGATCCGCGGGCCTCGCCCACCGGCATGCCTTTCAAGGTCGTCCCCGTTCCCGGCACCTTGTCCGAAGCGGACGTCTACGAAACGCGCACGCGCCGCTGCGATCTCGGTTACCTGCGGCAACCCTATCGCCGCAAGGACGGCTCCCTCGGCTACCGTTGTGCAGGCGAACCCCGCGACGAATACCTCCGCAAAGGGGGTGACCTCGCCGAAACCGAGGGACGCAAGTGCCTTTGCAACGGCCTCCTTTCCGCCGTGGGACTCGGACAACGGCTGGGCGACGGCACCGTCGAACCGGCCATCTTCACCGCAGGGGAGGAAGTAAGGCGACTCGTGCAATATTGTGCGCCCGGAAAAACCAGCTACTCGGTCGCGGACGTGTTGCGTTCGATGAGCACGGAAGCCTCCAACCCATCGACCGGCTGACGCCGCGTCACCCCCGTCCCAGCAGGTCGTCCACGATCGCCGCCCATTCCGCGTCGAGCGAGCCCGACGGCATCGTCCGGCGGGCGCGGGCGTACCAGTAACCGGCGTTGCCGAGGTCGCCTTCCTTGCGGTGCAGGTAGGCGTGCACCCAGTCGCCGTCCCGGTTCGCGGCGCGCTGCGCGACGGCGTGCGCCTCGTCCCAGTCGCCCTGCGCGTCATGCCAGAGCGCCTGCAAGGGCAGGCTGTGGTTCGAGACGTCGGTCAGTTCCTTGAATTGAGCGGAGGTCACGGCGGCAGCGTGGCCTCCCTCTAGCGCAAAGGCCAGCGAGGAGTGCGGGTTGCGCGAGGCGCGAATCCCGCGCCGGTCGCGAAAACCCGTTCGACTTTCCCGTGAAGTCCTTCGTCATGGATGCATGTCCGTCGTGGCCGAAAGCCTGCTCAAACGCCTCTCGTGGGAAGACCTCGACCTGGCCTACCTGCGCCAGCTCGTGACGGCCGCGCGCGACGAGGACCTCGGCGGCCTCGGGCTGCGGCGCCGCCCCAAGGTCGCCGGCGACCGTTCGACCGCGAGCCTCGGCGGAACGGCCCGGGCCGGACGAGCCCGGCTCGTCGCCCGCGAAACGCTCACGGTCTGCGGCCTCCCGCTCCTTCCCTTGATCCTCTCGGCTTACGGCGGGCGGGCCGCCGTGCAGCTGCACACGCGCGACGGCGCCCGCGTTGCCGCCGGCGAGGCGCTCGCGACGCTCGAAGGCGACCCGCGCGTCCTCCTCCCGGCCGAACGCGTCGCGCTCAACTTTCTCCAGCGCTTGTCCGGCATCGCCACGACCACGCGCCGCCACGTCGATGCCCTGGGGGCCGGACGCACGCGCTTGCTGGATACCCGCAAGACCACGCCGGGCTGGCGCATGCTCGAGAAGTACGCCGTCGCCTGCGGCGGCGGCTGGAACCATCGCCTCGGCCTCTTCGACCGCGTCATGCTCAAGGATAACCATCTCGCCCTGCTCGGCTTCGGCGGCCGGCGCGACGCCGCCGCTTCGGCCCTGGCCGCCGCGGTCGCCACCGCACGGAAGGCCGCCCCCGACCTGCCGGTCGAAGTCGAGGTGGATTCCCTGGAACAGATCCCGCCCGTCCTCGCCGCCGGAGCCGACGTCATCCTGCTGGACAACTTCACCCCCGCCCGCCTCCGTCGCGCCGTCGCCCTCGTCGGAGGCCGCGCCTTCACCGAGGCCAGCGGCGGCATCACCTTGAAAACCCTCCCGCGTCTCGCCGGCCTCGGACTCGATTTCGTGTCCACCGGCGCCGTCGTCCACCACAGCGTCTGGGTCGACATCGGCCTGGACTGGTCCGCATGAGCGTCGACGCCGAAATCGTCATCGTGCGCACGCTGCTCGCCGCGGGCGAGGGCTTCGTCTCCGGCACCGCGCTGGCGCGCTCGCTCGGCATGAGCCGCGTCGCCGTCTGGCAGCACATGGAGAAACTGCGTGAACAGGGCTTCGCCTTCGAGGCCGTACGCGCGCGCGGTTACCGGCTCACGGCCCGTCCCGCCGGCCTGAACGCCGTGCTCCTGCGCGCCCAGCTCGCCCCCGCCGTCCGCGCGTTTCCGGTCGACGTGGTCGACGAGATCGACAGCACCAACGACGAGGTTTCCCGCCGGCTCGCCGCCGGCACCCCGGCACCCTTCGCCGTCATCGCCCGCCGCCAGACGAAGGGTCGGGGCCGTTTCGGTCGCGCCTGGCACAGCGAGGCGAACGGCAATCTCTACATCAGCTTCGGCTTCCGCCCCTTCCTGCCGCCGACGCGCATGCAGACCTTCACGCTCTGGATGGGTGCCAACGTCTGCGAACTGCTGGGCAACTTCTGCCGCGCCACGCCGGCCCTGAAGTGGCCGAACGACCTGCTCTTCTCCGGGCGCAAGGCCGGCGGCATCCTCACCGAGGCCCGCATCGATTCCGACCAGATCCGCGACCTGGTGCTGGGGCTCGGACTCAACCTCAACAGCTCCGGCGACACCTGGCCCGCCGACCTCGCCGCGCGCGCCATCTCCGTCGCCGAACACACGCGGGCGCCCCTCGACCCCAATCGCTTCGCCGCCGCGCTGATCGGACGTATCCACGACGCCTACGAACGCTTCGTGCAAGGCACTTACCTCGAAACGTTCGCCGACCTCTGGAACCGTCACGACGTGCTCCGCGGCCGGCCCGTCACGGTGGTCCAGGGCGACGAACACACGCAAGGCACGGCCTCCGGGGTCGACGACGAGGGCGCCCTCATCCTCCGCACCGACGCCGGTCAGACGCGGCGTTTCCGCGCCGGCGAGGTCACGCTGGCCAAGGCATGACCCCAGTCCGCCCGACCCGCCCCGCACGCCGCCGCGAACGCGGATGGACACCTCCGGCTTTTGCGTTTGTCTAGACAAGCGTCTCCGCCCTGGTCCCTCGTCCCCTCTCTGCCCATCGCCTCCGCCTCCTCCATGTCCGACACCGCGCCCGCCATCGAAGTCAGCCACCTCGTGAAGTCCTTTGCCGGCGTGGCGGCGGTGAGCAACATCAGTTTCACGGTGGCCCGCGGGGAAATTCTCGGCTTCCTCGGGCCCAACGGCGCCGGCAAGTCCACCACCATGCGCATCCTCACCGGCTTCCTGCCGGCCACCTCCGGTGAGGTGCGGGTCTGCGGCGTGCCCGTCGCCAGCCGCGCCAGCGAGGTCAAGAAGCTGCTCGGCTACATGCCGGAGAACAATCCCCTGCCCGAGGACATGCGCGTTGCGGAATACCTCTATTACCGCGGACGCCTGAAGGAGATTCCCCGGCGCAAACTCGGCGCCCGCATCGACGAGGTGCTGGAACTCTGCGATCTGAAGCGCATGCGCCACCGCATCATCGGCAAGCTCTCCAAGGGCTACCGCCAGCGCGTGGGCATCGCCGAGGCCATCCTCGCCGAGCCGCCCGTCATCATCATGGACGAGCCGACCATCGGCCTCGATCCGCACCAGATCCTCATCGTCCGCGATCTCATCGCCCGGCTGCGCGGACGCATGACCGTGATCATCTCCTCCCACATCCTTCCCGAGATCGAGATGACCTGCGACCGCGTGCTCATCATCAACCAGGGCCGCGTCGTCGCCACGGGCACGCCGGCCGAGCTGCGGCGCGAACTGCTCGGCCAGGCCCGCTACCGCCTGGAACTCGCCGGCGACCCCGACGCCCTGCCCGCGCTGCTGCAGGAGGTCGAGCCGACTTTGCGCGTCGCGACCGCCGGAGAACCCGGCGCCGACGGTTTTCGCACGCTTGCCCTCGTCACCGAACGCGACGACGACCTTGGCGAAGCGCTCCTGCGCGCCTTGGCCGGCGAACTGCGCTTCCGCGTGCGCGCCGTCGCCCGCGAGCACCCGACCCTCGAGGATGTCTTCCTCGCCGCCACCCGGCGCAGCTGGGACGTCACCGACCTGCCCGCAGGCCGCAAGTCCTCGGTCCCCTTCGCGCGCTAACCCCCCTTCTCCGCCGATGCGCCACCTGCTCACGATCCTCAGCCACGAAATCCGCATGCTGCTCGTCAATCCGAGCACCTACATCGCGGCCGTGCTCTTTCTCGGCCTGATGGGCTTCATCTTCACCAACATCCTCGACGACTACAGCCGCGCGCCGCAGGAGGAATCGCCCGCCGCGGTCTTTTTCCAGCTCTTCTTCCTTCCGGTCTTCGTCATGGTGCCGCTGCTCACCATGAAGAGCATCTCCGAGGAACGGCGCATGGGCACGCTCGAGACGCTCCTGACGACGCCCGTCTCCACCGCCGAGGTCGTCATCGGCAAGTTCGGGGCCGCCTACGCGCTCTACGTGACGTTGTGGGCCTCGACCGGCGGCTTCTTCTACATCCTCCATCGCTTCGCCTCCGACGAACGTTTCCTCGATCCGGGTCCGCTCATCGGCGGTTACCTCTTCATCGGGGTCGCCGGCCTGTTCTTCATCGCGCTCGGCGTGCTCGCCAGCGCGCTTTCCCGCAACCAGGCCGTCGCCGGCATCCTCGGGTTCACCTTCCTTTTCGCGGTCATCATCGGCCTGCGCTTTCTCAACGGCATGGCCGTTCTCGACCACGACCTTTTCGAACCGCTCCGCGCCGCCCTCGCCTACGCCCAGGTGTTCACGCACCTCGAGGACTTCACCCGCGGCGTCGTCGATTCACGCCACGTCCTCTTCTACGTCAGCGGCACCGTGCTCGCGCTGATCTTCAGCATCCTCGGCGTCGAGGCGAAGCTCCTCCACTCCTGATCCCCGCCGCATGTCCTTCCCGGAAAGTTTTCGCGCCGCCCGCTGGATCCGCACGCTCAACCTCGTGCTGCAGGCCCTCCTGTTCCTGACCTTCTTCGGCGGGCTCAACTACCTTTCCCTGCGCTACTCGTGGCGCTTCGATCTGACGGAACACCGCCGCTATTCGCTGTCGCCCGAGACGCTTTCCTACCTCGAAACCCTCCGCCAGCCCGTGCAGATCTACGTCACGATCCCGCCGGAAGACCCCGAGTACCCGACCACGGAACAGGCCCACCGCGACGTCACCGGCCTCTTGCGCGAATACGTCTACGCCACCGAACGCTCCGCAACCGGCCGCATCACCGTGCGCAACCTCGACATCAACCTCCAGCGCCGCGAGGCCGAACAGCTCGGCATCGACCGGGCCGACGTCGTGCTCGTGACCAGTGCGGGCGGGCGGCGCGTCGTCTCCATCGAGGACCTCTACGAACTCAAGGACCGCCGTCGCCAGAACTTCCGCGGCGAGCGCGCCATCACCGCCGCCATCCTCGATGTCTCCAGCCTCGAACGGAAAAAAATCTACTTCCTCGCCGGCCACGGCGAGATGAGCCCGGCCGACACCGACCGCACCCGCGGAATGTCCGCCTTTGCCGAGGAACTGCGGTTGCGCAACTACGAAGTCGCCCAGGTCGATCTCATGCAGAACCGCCGCGTGCCCGAGGACGCCGACCTCCTCGTGATCGCCGGCCCCGTCGGACGCTACGATCCCTTCGAGGTCGAGCTGCTCCGCACCTACGTGAATGCCGGGGCCGGACGCCTCATCGCCCTGCTCGCGCCCGCAACGTCGCACGGCCTCACCCCCCTCTTCACCGACTGGGGCATCCGCGCCGGTGACGACGTGCTCGTGCTCGACACCGACCCCGAACACATCACGCAGAGCGGCGACCTGCGCGTGGCGGCCTTCGCCGAGCATCCCATCACGCGCACGCTGACCGAATTCGGCGCCGCCCTCATCCTCGGCCCGAGCCGCGTGGCCACCCGGGACGCCGCCCAGGCCGTCGACAGCAGCCTCGTCGTCACCGTACTCGCCTACACGTCGGAGACCGCGTGGGGCGAAACCAACTACCGCGCCGGCACCGCGGCCTACAACCCTGGCCTCGACCTCAAGGGCAGTCCCAATGTCTTCCCGGCCAACCGCCTCGGCCTCGTGACCGCCTCCGAGCGCGTAACGCCGCCCAAGGACCTGCCCTTCAGCGTGCGCGGCGGCCGCATCGTGGTCTTCGGCAACGCCGACCTCGCCTCGAACCAGCGCATCGTCAGCTTCGGCAACCAGGCCATCCTCCTGAATGCGGTCAACTGGTGCCTCGACCGCGACACCCAGCTCAACATCCCCGCCCGCCCCATCGAGCTGTTCCAACTCTCCCTCAGCCAGCAGGAACTCGTCCGCCTCCGCTACAGTCTCATGCTCGCCCTGCCCGGCGTCGCCGCCGTCCTCGGCCTGATCGTTTACTGGACCCGACGCCGCTAAACCGTCCCCTCCCGACGATGCGCACCAAAGTCACTCTCATCCTGCTTTTCCTGAACGTCGCGCTGTTCTTCTTCATCTTCCGCTTCGAGCGGGAGTGGCGCACGGAGCAGGCCATGCTCGAGGCACGCAAGCGCGTGCTCGGTCCCGAGGCCGCCAACATCCGCATCCTCGAAATCGCCGGCACCTCCGGCACGGAGCCCATCCGTCTCGAACGACGCGGCGAGGGCTGGACGCTCACCTCCCCGCTCGAGTGGCCGGCCAACCACCACGCCGTCCAGGTCATCCTCAACGAACTCAAGCTGCTCGAACACGAGGCGAGCTTCACCGTGGCCGACCTCGAGCGAAACGGTCAGACGCTGGCCGAGTTCGGCCTGGAGACGCCCCGGCTCACGGTGACGTTCCAGGCCGGTTCCACCGACACCTCCGCCGAACCGGGCCCGCCGCGCACCTTGGGCATCGGCGACGAGACGCCCGTCGGCAACCGGCTCTACGTGCTTTCGCCCGACCGCGCCCGCGTGCACGTCGTCGGCCGCTCCCTGCTCGACAGCCTGCGCCTCCCGCCCGAACACCTGCGCGCCCCCACGTTCTTCACGATCCCGTTCTTCGAAGTGCGCTCGCTCAGCGTGCAAACCGCCACGCCCGCCAATCTGCGCACGCGCGTAGGCCGCCGCGAGGGCGACCGCTGGATGCTCGAGAACCCCATCGACGCCCGCGCCAACCGGACCGCCGTCCAACTGACCATCAACAACCTCAACGCCCTCGAAACCCGCACCTTCCTCGGCACGGAGCGCTCGAACCCCGAACTCGCCGAAAAGGCCGGCCTCGGCTCGCGCGCGCTCCGCGTCACCCTCGAAGGCACCAACCGCCGCGAAACCCTGCTGCTCGGCGCGCAAATCGCCCGCCTGCCCGTCCCCGAGGACCCGAACGCCGAAGCCGATCACGAAATGTACGCCCGGCTGGAGAACGAACTCGGCGACCGCTCCCCGGTGTTCTCCGTCGCCGTACCGGCCGCGCTCCTGAAGACCCTGCGCAACGCCCAGGTCGAGCTGCGCGACCGCCGCATCCTCGACCTCGAGCACCGCACCGTCACCGCGGTGACCTTGGCCGCTCCCGGACTGCCCGACCTCACCTTGCAACGCCTCGACGCCGGACCCGCCGGCACGTCCTGGCAAATGATCCGGCGCGACCAGACCAACGGCGCCGCCACCATCCCCGCCGACCGCGAGGTCGTCGAACGCCTGCTCGTTCACCTGCAGGCCTTGTCCGCACGGGAGCCCGACGGCTTCGTGACCGACGCTCCGGGCGCGCCCGACCTCGAAGCATGGGGGCTCGCCACGCCGCGCCAGGCCGACCGCGTCGTCACCGTCAACCTGACCGGCGGTCCGGAGGGCGCACCCACCTCGCTCACCTTGCTCCTCGGTGCGGTTCGCGACGGTCTCGTCTACGCCAAACTCGCCAATCAGGATTCCGTCTTCCTCGTCGACCCCCTCATCCTGCGGGCCACTCCGGTCGTGCCCCGCGTCTATCGCGAACGTCTCCTGCGCGACCTGCCGGCCGGCGCCCGCCTCACCGCCATGGTCCTGCGGAAGACCGCCGACGGCTCGACCCTCTACGAACGGCGGCTCGAGGGCGCCGAGACCTGGGACGCCGCCCTCGCCAACGAATCCGAAGAGCGCCGCGCCGCCCTCCTCGCGCTGAGGAGCGAGCTTCGCACCCTGCGGGCCCGCGCCTTCGTCCTCGACACCTTTCCCCCCACGATTCCCGTGAACGGCGAGGAAACCGTCTGGTCCTACCGCCTCGACGCCACCCTCTCCCTCGTGGGCGGCGACGGCGGCCAGGCCACCACCTCGAGTCTCTATTTCAGCGAGCGGCTCGGCGGCGCGACCCAGCTCGTCGGCTCGCCCGACCTCCAGGGCGGCGTCGTCTTCGAAGCCTCGCAGCCCCTCCTCGATGCACTCTGGACGCTGATCTACGGACCGCGCGACCCGGGGCCGCCGGACTCCCTGCCGCCGCCCGCCCCGACGGCGCCGGCTCCCTGAGCCGTCCCTTCGCTCCGGCCCCCGGGACCATGAACAAGCTGCTCAAGGCCTGCTGGCGTGGGTCGCGCTTCTGCTTCCATTGCCTGGTCTCGTTCGGCCTCTGGAGCCTGTGGCTCCTGCTTGTCGTGACCGCGTCGATACAGATCTACGTCCTCGCAACGAGCGAACTCGCCGTGCCGCGCTTCGTCGTCCGGGAGATTTCCGAACGATTCGGCGCCTCCGGCCTGCGCGTCGAATTCGACCGCGCACTCTTCGACCCTTCCGGGCGGCTTTTCGTCCGGGGCGTGCGCATCGTCTCCGACTCCTTCGGTGAACCCCTGCTCACCGCCGACAGCCTCTACCTCCGCCTCGACCCCTGGAACCTGCTCGTCCGCGACGTCGCCATCGACGAAGTCGACGCCGCCGGCGTGGCCCTGCACGTGCCGGCCATGCTCTCCCCCAGCGGCCGCGGCGAACCTGTCATCCGGGACCTCCATGCCTCCCTCCGCTTTCCCGAGGATGGCGAAGCGTTCACGCTGACCTCGGCCAGCGCCCGGTTCGCCAACCTCACGCTCTCCGCCTCCGGGCAGATCGCACGGCCCGAAGTGCGGCCGCGCGCCCTCCCCGTGCTCGACGAAATCGTCCGCGACTACCTCAAGGTCATCCGCCGCGCCGCCCTGCTCGCCCCTGAATTCGCGGCCCTCGAACGACCGCACGTCGAACTCGCCTTCACGCCCGACGCCCAGACTCTCGCCGCGGTCCGCGTCCGCCTGCAGGCCGACGAAGCCGTCCTGCCCGGCACCTTCACGGGCCTGCCCGCGCCCGTCCGGCTCGTGCGCCCCGCCCTCCGGACCTTCGTCCCCCTGCGCCCCGCCGGCCCCGTCGACCTCGTCCTGGAAACGCACGCCCGCTCCGCCGAAGCGACCGATCTCGGTGCCCTCGCCCTTCCGCGCGCCCGCCTGCTCGCCGCGTTCAACCCGGCCACCGCCGCCCTCTCCCTGCGACGGGTCGACCTCGCCGCCGCCAGCCTCCGTCACCGCGAACTCGCCGCGACCCCCGTGACCCTCGCCGCAGACCTCGACGACAGCGCCCGTGTCCGGGCCCGGCTGGAACTAGGGCTGTCCGCCGCGGCCTGGTCGGTCTCCGCGGACCTCGACCGGCACCGTCGCGACGGTACAGTGCACCTCGCGGGACGGCTGCCGCGGCCGCTGTTTGAGGCGGCGGCCCGCCGCGTCGACGAACGTCTCGTCCCGCTCGTTCTCTACGAGGATGCCCCCGCCCTCGAGCTGAGCCTCACCCTCGCCGAAGGCGCCCGGCCGGCCGCCCTTGCCGGCGTGCTCGAAACCGGCCCGGTCACCGCGCGGCGCGTGCCGTTGTCGGCAGTCCGCGCCCGGTTCGCCTGGTCCGGACGCGAGGCGCGCGTGGACGAACTCGAGCTGCGCACCCCCGGCAGCATCGCCCGGGGAAGCTATGCGATGGACACGGAGACGCTGGCTTTTCGCTTCCTGCTCGAGGGCTCGCTGCAACCTTCCGACATCGACGGCTGGTTCCGCGACTGGTGGCCCCGCTTCTGGTCGGCCTTCGACTTCCCGAAGGCCGCGCCGGCGGCCAGCGTGGACGTCGCCGGGCGCTGGGGCCGGCCGCACCTTACCACGGTCTTCGTCGGCGCCGCAGGAACGGACGCCGGCCTGCGCGGCGTATCCCTGGATACACTACACACGCGGATCTTCGTCCGTCCGGGTTTCGTGGAGGCGCTGCACTTCGACGCCACGCAGGCCGGCCGGCGCGCGCGCGGCCGCCTGACGCGCACGCAGGACCTCGGGGCCCGCGCCCTTGCCTCCATGGAGTTCGACTTCGCGGGCGATCTGCCGGCGGAGGCCGCCGCGCGTCTCGCCGGCCCCGAGGTCGTGGAACTCGTCCGGCCCTACGGATTCTCGGAACCACCGTCGATCCGCGTGACCGGGCGTCTCGACGGCCCCGCCGCCCCCGGCGGACCGCGCGTGTCGCTGCGCCTCGAGGGTCGCACGGAGCAGCCGATGACCTTCCACGATTTCCCGCTCTCCCGCCTGTCCTTCAAGGCCGACGTCGAGGGCGAACGCGTGCTCGTACGCGACGTGGTCGCCGGCTTTGCCGAAGGCACGGTGCGCGGCCAGGGGGAGGTGAGCGGACCTCCGGACCAAAGGCGGCTGGCCTTCGACGGCACCCTCGACGACGCCACCCTCGGCCTCGCCATCCGCACCGTGGAGGAGTTCGGCGCCCGCCGGGCCGGCGTCCCCTCGCCTCCGCAGAGCCGGTTTCAGCAGCGCATCGCCGGCGGACGCCTCGACCTCGCCGTCTCCGCCGAGGGCCGCGTCGACGATCCGCTGAGCTTCCGCGGCGCCGGCAACGCCGTGATCTCCGAGGCCGACCTCGGCGAAATCAACCTGCTCGGCATCCTCTCCACCCTCCTCCGTCGCACCCTGCTCAACTACAGCACCCTTCAGCTCGACACGGCCCGGACCAATTTCGAGATCGACCGCACCCACCTCGTTTTTCCGGAAGTCCGCCTCACCGGACCGCGCGCGGCCATCGATGCCTCCGGGACCTACGACCTCGCGGCGAAATCCCTCGACTTCCAAACCAAGGTCTATCCGTTCGCCGAAAGCCGCGGGCTGCTCGGGACCGCCTTCGACGCCGTGCTGGCTCCGTTGTCGTCCGCCCTCGAAGTCAAACTCACCGGTTCGCTCGACAACCCGTCCTGGGCTTTCGTTTACGGCCCCACCAGCCTTTTCCGGGCGCTCACCGGATCGGATCCGTCCGTCCCTGCCACCGGACCCGAAGAGACCGGTCCGCCCCCCCGGACGGATATTGCAAAATAGGTGGGGAAATTACGTAGCGACGTAGTAAACCGTTGCCGCAACGACTCGCCTGGGGCACCTAGAACAGGGTAGCCCCCATGACCCGCCAGCCTTCAGCCGCCCGCGTGTTGCGACCGGAACGATCGTTTCCGGTCCTCGGCGCCCTCGGCCTCGGCACGGCTGCGATGATCGTCGCCGAGTGGGCCTTGGCCCCGGGCTGGTTGCAGCCGCTGGCCCGCCCCTTCGCCCCCGCCTTGCCCGGATTAGGCGACGCCCTCTGCCTCGTCGTCCTCGCCGCAGCGGGCGTCGTCCTCCTGCGCCTGCGCCTGCTCGCCTCCGACGAACCGCTTCCGCGCCACGTGCCGGCGACCGTCTTCGCCGGGCTCGCCGCCGCCGCCTTCCTGGCGCGATCGGCCGCCGCCGGACGCCTCGGGGAGACCGCCGCACAGGTCGCCTACCTGCCCAACTTCGTCGCCTTCCTCGGCCTCGTCTCGGCCGCCGCCCTCGGGCTCTGGGCGTGGACGATCCGCCAGCATCGTCTCGCCCTTCGCTCCGCCGCCGCCGCGTCCGCCGGGCTCGAGACCACCGCGTCCCGCCTCGCCGCCGTCGAGGGCCGGCTCGCCCGCGTGCTCGAAAGCACCGCCACCGCCCTGTTCGAGTGGGACCTCGCCCGCAACGAGGTCCGCCACGATCCAAGGATCGCCTCCCTGCTCGGCTGCGCACCGGAGGAGATCGGCACGCGCCCCGAGGATTGGAACGCGTTGATCCATCCCGAAGACCTGCATGCCTACACGCTCGCCGTCGGCCGCCAGGTTGCCGGACACGAGGCGCCGGCCGCCGTCGAATACCGCGTGCGCACCGCCAGCGGCGCCTGGTGCTGGCTGCGCTCCGTCTCGCGCATCGAACAGCGCGACGCCCAACGCCGCCCGTTGCTCATCGCCGGCCTCCTGCAGGATGTCACCGCCCAGCGCAGCGCCGAGGCCGCCCTGCGCGCCAGCCAGGCGTCCGCCCGCAAACTCTCCCTCGTCGCGAGCAAGACGGACAACCTCGTGCTGATCTGCTCGCCCCAGGGCACCATCGAGTGGGTCAACGACAGCTTCACGCGCGTCATGGAGTATCCGCTCGACGAGGTCGTCGGGCGCAATCCCGCCACCTTCATGATCGGCCCCGAGACCAGCGCGCGCACCGTGCGCCGCATCCGCAGCGCCATGGCCCGCGGCGAGGGCCACAGCTGCGACGTGGTCAACTACTCCAAGTCCGGCCGGAAGTTTTACCTGCACCTCGAGATCCAGCCCGTGCGCAACGACGCCGGCGACGTCGACACGTTCATCGCGATCCTCGCCGACATCACCGCGCGCGTCGAAACCGAGCGCGCCCTCCGCCGGGCAAAGGCGGAGGCCGACGCCGCCTCGCGCGCCAAGAGCGAGTTCCTCGCTTCGATGTCGCACGAGATCCGCACGCCCATGAACGGCGTCATCGGCATGAGCAGCCTCCTGCTCGACACCGGCCTCACCCAGCAGCAGCGCGACCACGTCAACACCATCCGGGCCAGCAGCGAACACCTGCTCGGCATCATCAACGACATCCTCGATTTCTCGAAGATCGAGTCCGGCCGCATGGAACTCGACCGGCTCCCGTTCGAACTCTCCGCCTGTCTCGAGGACACGCTCGAACTGCTCTCCGACGAGGCCGGCGGCAAACACCTCGAACTCGCCTACGTGATCGAGACCGGCGTCCCTCCATGGATTCTCGGCGACATCAGCCGGCTGCGCCAGGTGCTCGTCAACCTCGTCAATAACGCGGTGAAATTCACCCCCGGTGGTCGCATCGACCTCAGCGTGCGGCCCCTGCCGGGCGCGGCCGTGCCGACCGGCCGGCTGCTGCTTGAGTTCACCGTGCAGGATACCGGCATCGGCATCCCGCGAGAGGAATTCGGCCGCCTGTTCCAACCGTTCAGCCAGCTCGATTCCTCCTACGCGCGCAAATTCGGCGGCACCGGCATCGGCCTCGCCATCTGCCACCGCCTCTGCGCCCTCATGGGCGGCACCTTCCGCGTCGAAAGCACGCCCGGCGAGGGCTCGCGCTTCATCTTCACGATCGAGACCGAAGCCGTGCGCCCTCCCTCCGGCAACGGCCTCCCGCCGGCCCCGGAACCGCTGCGCGGCCAGACCGTCCTCTGCGTCGAGGACAACCCCGCCACTGTCCGCCGCTTCGAACTCCTCTTCCAGCACTGGGGCGTGCGCTTCGTTGCGGCGACCGCCCCGGAGCAGGCCCTCACCCTGCTCGACAGCGATCTCGCCCCGGCGCTCGTCCTCGTCGACGTCGATCTGCTCTCCGGCGAGACTGGCGCCAACCTCGGCGCGCGCTTCGCCACCGCCTCCCTGCCCGTGCTCATGCTCCTGCCCTCGGGCTACGCCGCGCAACAAACGCCCTTCCCCTTCGGTCGCCTCGCCACCGTGGCCAAGCCGATCCGCACCCTCGCCTTCGTCCGCAGCCTCCAAGGCCTGCTGCAGATCCCGCCCGATCCGCCCCTGGCCGAATTCGAGGCCTCCTCCGCCCGCACGCTCGCCGAGGAGATTCCGCTCAGCGTGCTGCTCGTGGAGGACAACCCCGTCAACCAGAAGGTCGCCCTGCGCTACCTCGAACAACTCGGCTACCGCGCCGACGCCGTCGCCAATGGTCTTGAAGCGCTTGCCAGCGTTTCCGCCCGCGACTACCAACTCATCTTCATGGACCTGCAGATGCCAGAGATGGACGGTTTCGAGGCCTCGCGCCGCATACGCCAGATGCTGCCCCCCGAGCGGCAGCCGCGCATCATCGCCCTCACCGCCAACGCCATGCAGGGCGACCGCCAGTTGTGTTTCGCCGCGGGGATGGACGACTACATCACCAAACCGCTCAAATCCCACGACCTCGCCGGCGCCATCCGCCGACAGTTCGGCGCCCAGCAAAGCCACGTGCCGGCCTGACCGCCATGCGCCGCCACGCCAGCGCCGCCTCCCTCGGCCGCATCGCCGAAGAAGCCGGGGTCTCCCGCGCCACCGTTTCGATGGCGCTCCGCAACCACCCGCGCATCCCCGCCGCCACCCGCGACCGCGTGCAGGCCATCGCCACGCGCCTCGGCTGGAAACCGAACCCCCTGCTCGCCGAGGTCATGACCGCGATCCGCGCCGGCCAGCCGCCCGCCGATCGCGTCACCCTCGCCTGGATCACCGCCCACCCGCGCCGCGATGGCTGGCAGCGCGTGCCCTTCTTCAACCGTTGCTTCGAAGGCGCCCGCGACCGCGCCGCCGCCGCCGGCTACCGGCTCGAACACTTCTGGCTCGGCGACGCCGACGGCAACGCCGCCCGCCTGGGCGACATCCTGCTCGCCCGCGGCATCACCGGCCTCGTCGTCTCCCCGCTGCCGCGACCTGAGTCGATTCCGCTGCCCTGGGACAAGTTCTCCTCGGTCAGTGTCGCCTACACCCTGATCGGCCCCCGCCTCCATCGCGCCACCGACAACCACTGCGCGTCCGCCCGCCTCGCCGTGGCCTGTCTGCACGCCGCCGGCAAGCGCCGCATCGGCCTCGCCCTCACCACCGATTACCACCAGCGGGTCAACGGACTCTGGACCGCCGGCTACCTGCTCGAAATGCAGGCCGCCGGCCTCGTCGACGACTCGCTGATCTACCGCCCCGAGGAGCTGCACGAGGCCGCCCTGCTCGCCTGGGTGAAACGCGCCAAGGTCGACGCCATCGTCGGCACCGAACCGGCCATCGCCGGCTGGCTGCGCCGCGCCGGCCTCAAGGTTCCCGCCCAGGTCGCCTACGCCGACCTCAACCTCGCCGCCCCCGACGGCTCGGTCGCGGGCATCTACCAGGACGCCACCAGCATCGGCGCCTGCGCGGTCGACCTGCTCGCCGGACAACTCCTGCGCCACGAGCGCGGCCTGCCCGAGAAGGCCAAGACCCTCATGATCGACAGCCGCTGGGTCAACGGCGCCACCGCCCCGCGTATCCCGGAAGACGATACACCGCACGCCTCCCCGTCCGCCCCGCCCCCGCCCCTCCCCTCCCTGCCGGTCCCCTTCGACTGAAGGACCTCCCCGGTCAAAGGCAGTTTGGCGCAGAGACACAGGGGATGCGGAGAGCGTCCTCGTTGTGGGTCGAGGCTTCGTTGGAAACCCACCCGTTTAGCCCTTATCCCTCCGCCAGCAGCCGCCTGAATCCGTCTTCGTCCAGCACCGGCACGCCGAGGGCGCGGGCCTTCTCGAGCTTCGAGCCGGCCTCCTCCCCGGCGAGGACGTAGTGCGTCTTCTTGCTGACGCTGCCGCTCACCTTGCCGCCCGCGCCTTCGATGAGCGCGGTCGCCGCCTCGCGCGTGAGCGTCGGCAGCGTGCCCGTGAGCACGAACGTCTTCCCCGCGAGCGCCGTGCCCTTCGGACCGCTCGCCGCCGGCGCCGTCGGCGCCACGCCGAGCGCCCCGAGTTCCGCGATCAACGTGCGGTTCCGTGGTTCGTTGAAGTGATCGATGATCGCCAGGGCCATCGTCTCGCCGATGCCTTCGATCCGGCTCGTTTTCTTGTCGCCGATGAAATCCTCGTACCGCGCCTCGGCCAGGGTTTCGAGGCTGCCGAAAACGCGCGCCAGGTCCTTGGCCGCCGCCGCACCCACATGCGGAATGCCGAGGCCGTGCACGAACCGCCACAGCTCCGCCCGCTTGCTCGCCTCGATCGCCGCGAGAAGGTTCGTGGTCGATTTCTCGACGTTCTTTCCAAGCGTGATCAGCTGGTCCCGCCGCAGGCGGTAGACGTCCGGGATGCTCTTCACCCAGCCTTTTTCCACAAGCGCATCGACCATCGCGACGCCAAGGCCGTCGATGTCCACGCAGGCCTTCGACGCGAAATGCTGCACGCGCCGGCGCACCTGGACCGGACAGTCGTAGTTCGGGCAACGCAGCGCCACCTCCCCTTCCGCCTGCACCACCGGCGTGCCGCAGACCGGACAACGGTCCGGAAACACGTACGGCACGCACTCCGGGCGCCGCCGGGAATGGTTGACCGCAATCACCGCGGGGATGATCTCGCCCGCCTTCTCGACCTGGACGAAGTCGCCCACACGAATGTCCTTGCGCGCGATCTCGTCGCGGTTGTGCAACGTGGCCCGCGACACCGTCGTGCCCGCGAGCTGTACGGGCGCGAGTTCCGCCACGGGCGTGAGCACGCCCGTGCGGCCCACCTGGAGGGTGATGCCGAGCAGCTCCGTTTCCGCCCGCTCGGCGGCAAACTTGTACGCCATCGCCCACCGCGGCGCCTTCGAGGTCGCCCCGGCCTCGCGCTGCCACGGGATCGAATCGAGCTTCACCACCGCGCCATCCGTGCCATAGGCGAAGGAATCTCGCAACCGGTCGAGTTCCTGGACCGCCGCCCATGCCTCGTCGATGCCATCGGCCGTCCAGTATTTCTCGGCCGTCGGCAGGCCCCACGCCTTCACCAATTCGATGTAGCCGGTCTGCGTCGGCGGCAGGCCGGACGCCGGTTCGGCGTAACCGAGCCCATACAACACGATCTCGAGGCGGCGCGAGGCGACCTCGCGTGCATCGAGCTGCTTGATCGTGCCGGCGGCGAGGTTGCGCGGGTTGGCATAGAGCGGCTCGCCCGCCTCCTCGCGCAGCCGGTTGATGCGCTCGAACTCGGCATGAGTCATGTAGATTTCCCCGCGGATCTCGATGAGCTCGGGCCGCGGATGCGCCTCCGACGGACGCAGCTCCCGGGGCAGGTTGCGGATGGTCAGGGCGTTTGCGGTGATGTCGTCCCCTTCGATCCCATTGCCGCGCGTCACGGCACGGACCAGTTTCCCGCGCTCGTACGTCAGGCTGACGGCCAGCCCGTCGACCTTCGGCTCGACCACGTAGCGCAGGTTGTCGCGCCCGAGCACCTTCACGAGCCGCGCATGAAAATCGCGCAGCTCCTCCTCGGAGTAGGTGTTGTCGAGGCTCATCATCCGCTCCCGATGACGGTAGGTGACAAAACCCTCCGTCCGGTCGTCGCCCACCTGCCCCGTCGGCGAGGATTCCTGCGCGAACTCGGGAAAGCGCTCCTCGAGGTCGGCCAGCTCCCGCTTCAGACGGTCGTACTCCGCATCGGTGATCTCGGGCATGGCCTCCCGGTAGTAGCGCGCGTCATGACGCTCGATGTCCGAACGGAGACGGGCGATGCGGGCGGAGGCCTCGGAGGTTTTCATGCGACGTTTTCTGGCACGGTTTTCGCCGGGGATTCAACCCGCGGCTTGGCCCGCCGCCCGATCGGCCGTTCGAGCAGGTTGCGGTAGAAGGCCCAGCGGGCGTAGAGCGTCACGGCCAAAGCGGCTCCCAAGGTATCGGCAACCCAGTCCGCGAACTCCACGTACCGTCCCGGAGTGAAGCTCTGGTGAAACTCGTCGACGATTCCGTAGGCCGAGGCGAGCACGACCGCCCAGCCGATCCCGAGTCCCGGTGCACTCCGGACCGCCCGCACCCGGGCGAAGAGGGTGCCGAGAAAGCCGTAGACGAAAAAGTGCACGACCTTGTCGAAGTGCGGGATTTCCGGTCCGCCCACCACCGGACGCGACGAAGCCACGGCGATCGTCGCCATCAGGGCCACCGGCCCCAGCCAGTCGGTCCAGCGCGGGCGAAGTAGGGACAAAGTCGTCATCTGCGTCCGCGTGTAAGGCCCCGCCACGCCCCCGGCGCAATTCGTTTTCTCGAAAAATGCACCCCGGCTAAGAAACAGACCGCCTGACGAAACCGAGGTCGATCAAGGGCACCGATGCCCTGAGGTAGGTGAATCTTGTTCCTTCGCGAGGAAATGTGATTGGCCACAAAAAGGCGCAAAAAGCTCAAAAACAAGCGGTCGGAATCGCCGAAGCTCTTGCGCCTTTTGCGCCTCTTTGTGGCCAAATCCTGCCGATAGATTCTTGGTTGCGGCGGCGCCGCACTGTGAAACCGGTTGTGGTTGTTTATGGGGTGAAATTTGCGGGCTGGCGGTGGACCGTTGGGTCTCATGCGGGCGCCTGGTTCGAATCCCGTGCCCTCAAGCGCGCGGCGGCTTTTTCCCAGTCGCCGAGGTGAGCCCGCATGAGGCTCTTCCAGAGCCTTCCGTGGTTGGGCACGGAGAAGTGCAGCAACTCATGGACGATCACGTAGTCGCCCAGCGCGGGGTCCATGCGAAGGAGTTCGTCGTTGAAGCTCAACGTGCCGGCCGTCGAGCACGACGCCCACTTGCGGCGCATGGGGCGGACATAGATCGCGGTGGCGGGCACGTCGAGTTTCACCGCCCACTCCCGCACGCGCCGATGAAAGGCCTCGCGATCCGGCCACCGTTTCATGATTTGAACGCCCGTTCCAGCAGAGTGAACAACGCGTCCACCGTGGCCGTGACTTTGGACAGGTCGTCCTCGTGCGCAAAGATCGCGAACGTGACCTTCTTGCGCAGTTCGCGCAGCTCGCGTTCGCTGCGTCTCCAGTTGCGGTGAAGCTTGAAGGCACCGGCGATGTTTTCGCTCACGATCTTGGCGTCGGCGATGCCGTCCTCGGTGAGTTTGCAGAGCACGAAGTAGGTGAGGTTGTCCAGACCCTGCGCAGCCTGTTCCTGCCTGCGTTTCTCGTTTTGGGCGATGGCCGCGAGCAGTTGGTCCAAGGCCTCGGCGGTGCCGAGCTGGCGATCCTCGAAGCTTTCCTGAACCGCCTTCGCCCGGTCGGATAACGCGATCAGAAACGGGTCTTCGCTCTCATCCTCGGCCTTCTTCTCGATGCTCTTGATGAGGTTGATGACCTTGGTCGCGTTGCCGCCGCCCTGTTGCTTGATGACGTCAATCGTGGCCGCATCGATCTTCACGAACCCTTCGGGCACGCCTTCCATCACCGCGCCGATATGCTTTTGCACGAGTTCGTTGGTCTTCTTTTGAAACGCCCGGTCAATGTACACCTGTTTGGCATACGCCTTGCGTACGACCTCGTAGATGCCCGCCAGCGTGGCGTAGTCGTCGAGGTAGGGCCGCAGGAACGCATCCGGTGAGATGATCTCGTAGAGCATCTCCAGCTCCTTGTACTCGCGGAAGAAGGTCTTGCGTCGCTCCTTGTCACGGAAGTGCTCGATGAGACCATCCACGTCGCGATCGTCGAACGCGTGCTCCAGCAGCGCGAGGTAGCCGGGGGCCTGTTCCTTCATCTTGGTCGCGAAGAGCTGCTTGAGCAGCCGCAGATCTTTGACGACGGCGTTCACCTCGTCGCTGTCGAAGGCCAACGCTTTTTCCAGTTTGTCGAAGATGCCCACGAAATCCAAAACGAACCCGTGGGGCTTCACCCTCTCCTCGGCCTCGTTTTCGTAGGGCCGGTTCACGCGGGCGATGGCCTGAAGCAGGGTGTGATCCCGCATCGGCTTGTCCAAATACATCGCGTAAAGGATCGGGGCGTCGAAGCCGGTCAGCAGCTTTTCCGTGACGATCAGAATCTTGGGCTGCTCGTTGCGTTGGGTGAAGGCCTTCCGGATCTGCCGCTCTTTCTTTGAATCAAGGTGCCATTTTTTGAGGTGCTCCTTGTCGTTGTTGTTTCCGGTAAAAACGATCTCGGAGTACTCCGGTGGCAGAATCTGATCGAGCGCCTCCTTGTAGAACACGCAGGCCTCGCGATCCACGCCCACGAGAAAGGCCTTGTAGCCGAGCGGCTCGACATTCTGCAGGTAGTGTTCGGCCACCATGGCCGCGACCCGGGTGACGCGGGCCTTGCCCTTGAGGAAGTTCTTCAGGTTCACCGCCCGCTCGAGGATCCTGTTGAGCTCCTCGATGTCGGCCACGCCCTCGCTCTCGGCCAGGGCGAGGAACTCCGATTCCATGATCTCGGACGGCACCAACATTTCGTTCGGTGCGAGGTTGTAATAGAGCGGCAGGGTCGTGCCGTCCTCGATGCTCTCGGCGATGGAGTATTTGTGCAGGTAGCCCTGATCGTCCTCGCAGCCGAACGTCTTGAAGGTCCCCTTGCCGTAGACGGTCTTGTCGACGGGCGTGCCGGTGAAGCCGATGAACGTGGCGTTCGGCAGCCCGGCCATGAGGAAGTTGCCGAGGTCCCCGCCGGTGGTGCGGTGGGCCTCGTCGATGAGTACGTAGATGTTTGCGCGCGTGTTCAGGTCCGCCGGCATGTCACGGAACTTGTGGATCATCGTCACGATGATGCCCCGGTAGTCGTCGCGCAGGAGCTGGTTGAGCCGGACGATGCTGCTGGCGTGCTCCAGATTGCCGAGGCCGAGCGCGGCGAGGTTCTTGAGCATCTGGTCCTCCAGCTCGTTGCGGTCGATCATCAGGAGGACGGTCGGCTTGTCCGCCTCGGGCGCGCGGAAGAGCTGCTGCGCCGCCGCAATCATGGTGAAGGTCTTGCCACTGCCCTGGGTGTGCCAGACAAGGCCGCGCGTGCGCTTGGGATCGAGGGCTCGGGCGACGGTGGCGTCCACCGCGCCGGTCTGGTGCTGGCGCAGGATGTACTTGTTCAGCTCCTCGTCCTTCTCGGCAAAGACGATGTAGTCCTTCAGAAAGGCGAGCACCTGCGGGATGGCGCAGAAGCTCTTCACCTTGGCCTCCAGTTTGCCGACCTCCTCGTGTTTCCAGTTAAAAATGTTCCGCCGGACCGTGTTCCAGGTCACCCCGTAGGAAAAGCCAATGGCGTCGGTGGCGGTGAACAACTGCTGCGACACGAACAGCTCGGGTGTCTCGCGGTGGTAGCGGCGGATCTGGTCCACCCCGAGGGCAATCGCCTCGTCCTTGTTGGCGTTCTTGCACTCGATCACCAGCACGGGGATGCCGTTGATGAGAAAGACCACATCCTCCCGCGTGCCGTAGTGCCCGTTGTGAAAGGCCCACTCCTCGGTGACCTCGTAAACGTTCCGCGCCGGGTCGTCGTAATCGATCAGAATCAGGTCACGCTCGCGCTTCTCCTCATGGTCGACGAACTTGCCCCGGTTGCGCAGGTGCTCGACGAATTCCCGGTTCCCGTAGATGTCGGTGTGGAGATGGCGGAACTGCCCGAGCAACGCGCCCTCAGCCTCGGCGTAGCGCGGGTTGAACTCCCGCACCTTGGCATCGAGCAGATCATCAAAAAACAAACTCCCTCTCTGGCTTCCGACCTCTGGACTCTGGTCTCTGGAAATCCCGCGCCGCCGCTCGGCATCCTCGCGGGACACAATCGTCCAACCGATGGCCTCGGCGTATTCGAGGATCCGGGCTTGGACGGTTTTGTGTTCTCCGGGTGTGGGCATACTCGGCTACCTCATGTTCAAACAAGGCCCCACTTTTGGTAGGTTTCTCGACCGTAATAACCAAGAGCCCCTCCCTTCGGTAGGTTGTTATGACTGAACTGGCCAATCGCATCCAAAAGCGGTGCCTTCTTGAACGGAATATGAATCACTGCTGCTGTTTTGTTGTTAATGCGGTCGGCCAACGCTTTGGGCCAAAGCGGCCAGAACTTTGCAGGCTCCAAAACGGGAGAATAATCCGTGTAGGCGGCAATGATCGGAATTTCATAGTTATCAACTGCCTGCGCGATTTCGAATGGAACCCAATCAGTATCGTTCTTCGTGGTCTCTCCGATGATAAGAACCATGTTCTTGGAGTTTCGGAGACGTTCGAGGAGCCGCGCTTTTAGCGTCTCTCTCTTGCTCGTATCGCGGACAGCCGCCGTTTTTTCGTGGCTGTTGATCATCGCGAAATCGTCGTCCGTCTTCGCTGACCAAGCCTTCATGAGGTTGTAGTAGTCGATGTCGGACTTCCCCGGCTGATTGGTGCCGTCCGCGTGGAATGCGATGTATGTTCCGTTTCGGTATGCCATGGCTATTCTTCCCAGTGTTTCCTGACATCTCGCAGATCGAGTTCCTCGAACCGATCAGGGTGAAGGATGATGCGAATTACCTCAGTAATCCGGTTCGCTTTCGTCTCCGTGATCGCGGAGAGGATGATCAAGTTGAGCAAATCCCGGGATGGAAGCCCAATACCCGAAAGGCCGCTCCCGATGAGCGGCACATTCAGGGGGTGCCCACCCGCTTCAATCCGTGCCCGCTGCCACAATCCATGCATCGCTACCCACATTTTCGTGACATCCGACTTCGCTTTGCATGTGGCCTCATCGGTCACCGCGATGGCAACAACGATATACTTGTCGCCATCGACATTGATTAGGGCTGTCGTTCCAATCGGGAACTTCTTCTTTTTGCCGACGGGCTTCTGCGCTTCCTCAGAATCAATGTGCTTCAGTTCATCTTTGAGCTGCTTGTCGAAGTCCTTCGCGCCACCGCCAAAACATTTTTTCAAGAACAGGCCATGCAGCGATGTTTCCGAGACAGGAGTCCCCAACTCACTTTCGAAGAATTCAGTGACACCGATGCCGCGCAATCCGCTCTGAGCGAACAAATCACCGAACAGCACTTCGATTTTCGTGTTCGTGGTCGCAACCTTGATCACGATTTTGGACGGCTTCCAGAACCGGTTGAGACCAAATCCGATGCTGACCAAAATCATGATCGTGAGGGCATAGCCACCCTCAATCTTGACGCCCGGCAGGAAGTGGGTAACTCCCTCGGTCAGCGTCCATAGAACGCTGAAAGCAGCGAATGCGTAAGTTAGACTCCGCCATGGGTGGCGGCGTAGTCCGCACCATGCATCATGGCATTTCGTTTTCTTGGTGGGTGTCATTGTGTTGGCAATCCTTTCCAAAACCGGCCGGACGAATAAATCGGACCATTAGGATGAGGTTGACGGGAGAAAGGAGGGCTCGGCGGCTGGAGAAAAGACTGCGCCTGCTGGTCGCCGGCAAAACGGCGGAAGCCGTTCTCGGACAATGACGCCTCTGCGGCCTCAGTCGTTCCGAAGGCGATTTGATCAAAGACGCCACTTGCATCGCTCACGAAATAAACAATTGCACCGCCTTCTACGGGGTCGATCAGCGCCCAGTTTTGCTGGAGCATCTCGACAACTTTGAGCCAGTAGTCCCGAGATTTGATGTTAAGCGTGTCACTCATGCCTTCGCCTCCAGTGATTCGTAGAGTTTTCTCCCGATGGCACGGAGTCCGGTAAGGAGTTCGTGAATCTCGTCCTTTGTGATCGAAACCTTTCTGCCGATCACAGAACCCGCAGCGCCAGCAGCTTTCTGATACGCCTCATCTACGACGCCCATTTTGTGCGCGAGGAGGTGCCGCTTTTGAAACGCTCGTTGAATCTTGGCCCAGTTTTCAGGGTCGACGGCGTCTGAGAAGGTGATGCCGAATTCCTCGACCACCCTTTCTACTGCGCCAGTGATATTTTGAAATCTGATCTCTCCCGCTTTCTTGGGATTTGCCGCTTTTCCGGCGAATACCCGACACGTTTCCCGACCAAATCCGTCAAACGCAGAGACGCAGTCCTCAAGCGCGTTCTCGATCAGTTGCCTTGATACGGAGTTCTCCTGTGCTTCGGCAATCGCGAGCAGTTTCTCAATAAGGTCGAAGTTCTTCCCGAGAATCTGAAGCGAGTTGTGAACCCCGCAATCGGGGCAGAATCCAAACACTCCGTAGATCATGTATCGAAGTGTGCACTTATCGCAGACGACTTCGGTTTCGAGATCTTGTTCCCGATAGCGGCTCACCGGCGTGGCTCTGCCACTGACTTTCATGCTGATGCCAATGCCGAAACCTCCGCGAGGCTTATGATCAAACTCCAAAGATTTCAGATCTTTGAGTAAGGCGCCGCTGACTTGGTTGAGGACAACGGATGTTGCATACTCAACTTGTGCCTTAGTGAAGAACTTGTCCTGGCCTGCCTCATGTCCGCAATAGGGACAATGGCAGGGCAGGTCCTCGCCTTTCAATCCGGTTCCCGGCTGAATCTTGAAATAGCTTTCGCAATCGGTTTTAGGGCACTCCCGACCGATTAACCCGTTTTCGTCCGGTGGGATCGAAATCGAAAACTGCGACGGAATCCTGTTCAAGTGCCTCATACAGCGGCCTCCAGTCCTATGAGTTCCAGTTCGTGAACGCGGGTCTTCGCGGTCATCAGTTCATGAAGGAGGGTGCGGAAGAGGTCTTGGAGTTGGGCTTTCTTACGCTCCGCGACAGTGGTCTTGTTTTCGACCGAATCCAGTGCATCGGCGATTTGCTGTTGGTCTTCCGGCGACGGCACCGATACCTCGATCGCGCTGAATGTGTTCCTGTTGAGCGTGGGCACGGCGACGCCTTGGCGATACTGCGTCAAATCCAAGGCCATGATCTTGTAGTAAACGAACTTTGGCACGTTCCCGTGAAAGTCTTTCACGTAAAGGAGGACGTTATGCGCCCAGAAGTCTTCCTCGATGTAGAGTGGCTTCCCTGCCGACGAACCGCTTCGCACAAAAGGAGCAGCCAACTGCCAGTCGGCTGAGGGGACGAAGCGGACCATGGGATCCGAATAAAGGGTCAGTGCGCATTTGGGGAGCCGGAATTTGCAAGTCGCTGCATTTTTCGTGGGATCAGCATCAACACTCTCGGGGGCGTCGGTGTCTCCCCCGACCCGCTTTTCTTTTTGCGCTTTCTGCGCCTTTTTGCGGCCATTCCGTTTCGCACCGATGGACACTTCCCGGAAACCTGCCTGGCTCCGCGCCAAACTGCCTTCGGGCCCCGGCTACAATGCCGTGCGCAAGCTCGTGGACGAACACAAGCTGCACACCGTCTGCCAGAGCGCGCAGTGCCCCAACCTGGGCGAGTGCTGGTCGCGCGGCACCGCCACCGTGATGATCCTGGGCAACATCTGCACGCGCTCCTGCAATTTCTGTGCGATCCAGACCGGTCGGCCGACGGAGCTCGACCTGGGCGAACCGGCCCGCGTGGCCGATGCCGTGGCCAAGATGAACTTGCGGCACTGCGTCATCACGAGTGTCGCCCGCGACGAACTCGCCGATGGCGGCGCGAGCGTGTGGGCGGCGACCATCCGCGCCGTGCGCCACCGGAACCCGCAGACGGCCATCGAGGTCCTCGTACCCGATTTCAAGGGTCGCTTCGAACACGTCGACACCGTGCTCGACGCCAAGCCCGACATCTACAACCACAACCTCGAGACCGTGGAGCGGCTGCAGAAGCCCGTGCGCGTGCAGGCCCGCTACGACCGGTCCCGCGCCGTGTTGCGCCACGCCAAGGGCCGCGGGTTCACCACGAAGACCGGGATCATGCTCGGGCTCGGCGAGGAACAGGCGGAGATCGAGCAGACGATCCGCGACATCGCCGCCGACAAGACCGACATCCTCACCATCGGCCAGTACCTGCAGCCGACGCCCCAGCACTGGAAGATTGCCCGCTGGGTCGCGCCGGAAGAGTTCCAGCGCTGGAAGGAATTCGGCCTCTCGGTGGGCATCGGCGTAGTCGAAAGCGGCGCCATGGTGCGCTCGAGCTACCACGCCGACGAGCAGTCGCAGAAGTACACGGGTATCGAACACCTGAATACCTCGAACGCGCTGGCGGGGGTTTGAGCGTGTGCGGGAGGGGGCGGAAAGGGTAGATAGGAGATAGGAGATCGTAGATCGGATCTTTCTCTTCCATCTTTCTCTTTCGTCTTTCTCCGGTTTGAAGCGCCGGGTCTAAAGCGGCGCGAAACGCCGGTTGAAGTGGCAAGTTGAAGGGAGGCGGAGTGGGTTTTCGGCACGGATAGGGACACACGTGACCACAGGGGGTGGTTTGTAGGCCCGGTCCCCTGACCGGGGCGTTCCGGTCAGGCGAACGCAAACGCGCCGGTGGCCGGCCAAGCGCCGCGTGAGGGCACGCGGCCTCCAGGGGCGCCGCAGGCGCGGGTTTGTGCGGGCCGGCAGCCGCCCCTTTTCGTTCTCGTCCTCTTCCGAAGAGATCGGACGGATCCGTCGGATCGGACGGATCGGTCGGATTTCGAGAAAGAGAACCATTCAGTCCGGGACCGGACAGGAGTGTCCGTCCTCCCTGGGGGAGCAGGATGCTCCCCCCACTTTGGGCCGGCGCTCTGCGCTCTCTGCGACCTCCTGTAAACAGCCCTTCTGAGGCGGGCCGCCCCGGTGCACCGCCCCCGCCCGCCTACAAATCCGCGGGCGTGAGCCAGCGGAAGGACGTCACGATGAACCGGCGGCCATACATGACATTGTCCGGCCGGGTCGGGGTGGCTTCGAGTGCGTCGCCGGGATCGACGTAGTCGGGCAACCGCTGCACTTCGGCCTCGCACCAGGCTTCGGCAAGCGTGGCACCCGTCACGGGATTGCGGGCTTCGCCATAGGCCCGGATCGTGAAGGTGTCCCCGCGCACCGTCAGGATCGGCGCCAGCATGGCCAGCACATGCGCACCGCTCACATGACCGTTGTCGCCCGGTACGAAACCGTCGTTGATCGGCGTGGCGGCGAGGGCCGCGTCGAGCAGCCCGGAGACGGCGAAGCAGGAAAGGCTGCGAAAGGGCTCGCCCTCCGCCTTGCCCGCGCCCGCGTAGCCGCCGCGAAAGCGGGTCAGCGTGAGCTGCGTGGCGAGGGCCTCCCGCTCGCCGTCGGTGAGGTCGCGCGCAGTGCCGTCCGGCAAAATCAGGTGCCGCGCGGCCCCGAGGACCGCGCGCCAGGTCTGCCGCTGTCCGAACGGGTCGGGATCGGCACTGTTGAGATTGAAGACCCCGGATGCCCAACCGTGCACGGCCGCGCCTGCCTCCGCCACCATCGCCGCAGAAGGCGTGACGTCACCGCGCCGGCGCAGGGCAAAACGGGCGGCGGGAAGGGCGCGCGGCGCGGTCGAGTCCGGCTCCGGGGCGGCCGGCAGGAAGACGCGATCGTACCGAGGCAGCCCGCCGGGCTCGTAGGGATTGGCTCCATCGACGAAGGCCGGCGCGCGCAGTCCGCCGTCCGCCGCGTCGGCCACCACCCCGAGGGACCGCAACGCGGACCGGGGGTAATTGCGCCGCAGCCGCGTCGGCGAGAAAGCGGGATCGACGTAACCAAGCTGCGAATACGCGAGCGCCTTGCGCAGCGCGCCCGCCACGGACGGAGCGTGCGGATCGACGCCGCCCCAGAGCAGACCGGGTTCGGTGCGCGGCCAGCGGGCCGATCCGTCGAAGCCGGTCGTCTCAAGCCGGTCATCGGCCACCGCCACGGCGACCTTGGCGCTTTCATCGCCGACCCAATACGCGAAGCGGCCGATCACGGGATTCTCCGGGGGCGTCCAGCCGGGATAACTCGCACGAGGTACCGTGAGTGGGACCGTCTCCACGCGAACGACGTCGGGATCGTCGGCCGCGGAGCCTGTCACCTCCACCGTCGCGGGCCCGACGAGCGTCACCGGCGCGCGCCAGGCCGTCGCCTGAGGATCCGCGGGCAGATCGGGCGGCGACGAGACCAGCCACTCCGGCGAGACCTCGCCCGCCCGCCAGACTCCCGTCCAGTGGGAGCGGTTGGCGTCGACGCCATCGAGAAAGGCCGCGCGCGCCGTGGCGCAGCGGTCTGGTCCGGCAAGACGCTGCAGTTCGCCCAGGGCGCGTTCGAGTCCGACGAGCGCATGCCGGCGCGCGTCCGCGTAGGCGCGACGGTTCTCCGCCACCCGCCCTTCGACGCGCGCGAGCGTGGCGAGGCCGACGAGCAGAAGGACGAGCAACGCGAGCAGCACGACGACCAGGACGAGGGCGAAGGCCCGGTCCGGCCGCTTGTCACCGCGCTGCGAATACGCGACGTTCATGGCCGCTCCGCGCGCACGGCGATGCGGCGCACGGCCGTGTGTCCGCGGGTTTCGACAAGGTGCCACCAGGCTTCGTCGCGGCTCATCCCGGGCGGCGGTGCGACCCGTCCGTTTTCGAGGTTCCAGAGACGCTGGGCGGTTTCGTCGTCGAGCAGGCGGACCACCACCTCGACGGAGCTGGGAAAGCCGCGCACGACCGGCGCGCCCGCGTAGCCGGGCGGAACGGCTGCGGGCGCGGTCGTGGCGACGAAGGATTGGTCCGGCGCATTCGTCACGGGAAAGGCCAGCCGTTCGGACCCGTCGGGCTCGCGCACGAAGACGCGCACCCCGAAGTCGACCACGTGGTTGCCCAGCAGGAAGGCGGCGTTGGGCCGGCGGACGTTGCCCGGATGCTGCGCCGTGCCGTTGGCCGTCGTGTAGCCGGGGGAGAACAGATCGTAGCCCTCGGCAAAGGTGGAGGCGCCGTCGCCCGGGCGCACCTGCGAGCGATAGAGCTGGTAGGCGTAGCGCGTGCCGACGCGGCGCCTGACCAGCTGATAGGCGACGGCGCGCGGGGCGGAGCGATTGGAGGCGGAGGCATTGCTGTCGGGCTGGGTCGTGAAGAAGCGCAGCCAGACCCCGGCGTGCCCGAAGCGGGCGGATTCGGGACGGCCGTCGGACGGGTCCAGTTGACGCGAAAGGGCGCCCCGCGGCTTGGCCTCGGCGGCCCAGTCGACCTCGGACATGCCGGCGTCGCCCGCGCCCGCCTGCTCGCGCTGCACGGTCGCGGCCAGCCAGACGTTGCCGTCGGCGCGGAACCAGGCCGCCTCGAGATCGGCTTCGAGCTGATCGAGGACGGTGCCGGCCTGAGTCGCGGTGGAGAGCTGTCCGGCCAGACGCCCCCACGAGCCGAGCACCTGCGCGAGCACGCCGAGCATGAGGGCGGCGAGCAGGGCGGAGATCGCCGCGGCGACAAGCACCTCAAGCAAAGTGAAGCCATGCCGTGTCCTCATCGCCGCAGGACGAGCGAAACGAAACGATGCTGCTGCACCGCAGGCTCGGTCACGCGAACGCCGACGGGCGTGTAGGCCGGCCAGGCCACGTGCAGGACAACGTGGACCGCCGCGGGGTTGGCGGCGGCTGGCGAGAGGGTGTCGTCACGGACGAACACCGCCTCGTAATACCTGGCCGCATCGCGGGCCGCCGGAGTGGCGCCGAAGGCATCCCAAGCCGCGTCGCCCTGCGGCGCCACGACGCGTCCGTCCCGGCTGGCGAACAGGTGCACGGGAGCATCGAGCCACGCCTGCCGTCCCGCGTGATCGCGCGCGTTCCAGGCCGCCTCGAGCGCGCGCACCGCCCGCTCGGTCTCGTCCAACCCCCGCACCTCGCCCACCGCCTCGACGATCGGACGATACAGCGCGATGACGCTCACGACCGAGACGGCGGCCACGCCGATCGCCACAACCACTTCGACGAGCGAGAAGGCGCGGTGGCGAAGGCGGGGCCGTTCAGAAGCCTTCACGCGTCTCGATCCAGGTGACTTGTCCATAACTGCTCACGATCACGCCGCGCACGGCCTCCGGCTGCTCGTAGCGCCACGGCGCGCCCGCCCCGGGCGGCAAGGCGACGACGGGCGCGACGATCAGCGGTCCGCCGCCGAGCGCGCTGACTGTGCCACGCGGTGTGAAGACGAGGACGTGGCACGCCACGCCGTCGCAGTCCTCCGTTGCGGTTGAGAGCGCGCGCGAGCGCAGTCCGGTCCAATCCTCCTCCGGGCGTACGGCCACTCCCTCCGGGACCAGCGGAGGCAGGAGGGCGACGCCTGCGGGCAGTTCGACCCAGGCGTCAACCGGCTCCCACGCGCTGTCGGTCGCGTTGCGGGTCGCGACGACGAGACGACGCAGGGTTCCCTCCGCCGGGTCCGCCGCCGCCTGGGCGACCAGCGCGGCGTTGCGACCGGTGGCGGCCGCGGTGCCGCGGGCGGCGGCCACCAAGCCGGCCACCGTCGCCTGCCCCGCCTGGAGTGCCGCCGCCCGGCCGCCGCCGCGCCAGGAGAGGCCGATGCCCGCCACGAACGCGACGACGAGCGCAACCGTGAAAAGGATCTCCACCAACGTGAACGCATCGTGCCGCGAAGCGGGCCCGCGCAGACGGAAGGACGACGGACGAGCTTGATTCATTGCCAGCTCGCCACGAGGTCGTCCGCGGAGCGGCCGCGTCCCGCCGAGAAAAAGATGACCTCCGCCTGCACGCCGCCCGGCGGCAGCAAGTCCGCGCCAGGGAAGAACGGCCCGCGCCCATCGGCGCCATGGACCGCCGGCACGGGGCCGTCGGTGCCGTCAGGCCGCACCCACCCGTCGCCGTCGCGGTCGACCATGACGCCGAACTCCGCGTTGCCGAAGGCGTCCGTGAGGCGCCCGGCCCGCACCTCGCCGGCCGCGGGCGTGTAGAACGTGAGCCGGCGCACGTTGCCGCCGAGCGTCGCGGGGTCGGCCACCGCGCTGCCGTCGGGGTTGCGTCCCGTCAGCGTCCGCAGGAACGCCGTCGTCTCGTCCGCGGTCGCGAGCACGTTGCCCGTCCCCAGCGCGGGAAGAAAGCCGTATTCCTGCCGGAACTGCGCGCAGGCGAGCGCCCACTGGTGGAACATCACGCGCGTGCGGGCGCGGTCCATGGTCGCATGGGCCGCGGGAATGCCCGGGATGAGGATGCCCGCAAGCACGGCGACGATGGCCACGACCGCGAGCACTTCGAGCAAGGTGAAGCCGCGGCGTGCGTTCATGGGCGGGCGTAGAGGTTGTCGCGATCCTCGGCCGCGGCACCGGGCGCACGTCCGCCGGGATGCGCCCCGGCGAGTTTGTCGGGACCGCACGAATACAAGAGGTAACCGGGCGCGCGCCAGTCCGGTCCCGGTGCGAAGACATAGAGGTAGGGAAGCCCCCACGGATCGAGGGCGCGGTTGGTCGGGGCTCCGGGTGCGTCCGCTTCCAGGGCGAGTCCCGCAACCTCCAGAAAACGCCGGCCCCGCACCGGCAGCGCAGCGTTGTCCGCATTGCGCCATCCGGTCAGCGCCGCAAAGAGATCCTCGGGGCGGTCCGTCCGCGGATACGAGCCGTAGTGGCGGCGGAAAGCCTCGAGCGCCGACGCCAGCGCCGCGAGATCCGCCCGCGCGCGCTCGCGTTGAGAGCGTTCGCGCAGCGCCATCGCCCCGGATCCGAAGCTCAGGGCAGCCAGGGCAACAATGATGCCGAGGACGGTGAGCAGTTCGACCAACGTAAACGCGACCACGGAGCGCCTGCCGCGAAACGCACGCGCCCCGTCGTCGCCGGATGACGGCGAGCGACGATCTTGCATAGGGGGACGCAAGGTGATGGGCGCCAGCCGGCCGAAGGCAAATGGATAATGGCTTGCGTTACAGAAACGAATAAGGGTCGTCCGCGACCGGCGCCGGGTCCGGGGACCCGGCCTACAGCGGGGCGGTGCGAATTGCAGGCCCGGTCACCGACTGGGCGCGTTCGCAATTGTAGGCCCGGTCCCCTGACCGGGCGCGCCCTGTTCCGGCGCAAGACAGGGACGGACAGGAGTGTCCGTCCTCCCAGGAGCGCCCGGGCCGTCGGTCAGCGGCCGCCGGGGTTGCGGCGGACGAGCAGCTGCTGGAGCAGAATGAAGACGAAGAGCAGGCCGCCGACCGCGATGCGGGTCCACCAGGTGTTCAGGTTTCCCTGGAACGTGATCAAGGTCTGGATCACCCCGAGGATGAGCACGCCGACGAGCGTGCCGGGGATGAAACCGACGCCGCCGCGCAGCAGCGTGCCGCCAATCACGGTCGCGGCGATCGCGTCGAGTTCCAGTCCGACGAAGGACGCAGGATTGCCCGACTGCATGTAGAAGGTCGCCACCACGCCGCCGAGCGCCGAGAGGAAGCCGGCGAGCGTATAGACGAGGATTTTCGTCCGTCCAATGTCGACGCCCATGAGGCGGGCGGAACTTTCGCTGGACCCGAGCGCATAGACGTTGCGCCCGAAGGCCGTCCAGCGCGCCGCCACCGTTGCGAGGACGACGACGAGGACCAGGCAGACCGCCGTGAAGGGAATCGAGAGCCGGTCGGTCACCGGAATCGATAGCGTCTGCGCAACGAAATCGCCGTAGAAGGGCGCGTCGATCGAGAGCGACTGCGGATGCACCACGAAGCCGAGCCCGCGCGCAAGGAACATGCCGCCCAGCGTGACGAGAAACGGCGGCAGCGCGAAGACGTGGATCAGCGTGCCCATGAAAGCGCCGAAGCCCGCGCCGACCGCGAGGGCGAGGCCGATGGCGACGGGCGGCGGATAGCCCTGCCCGACCAGCGAGGCGATGAAGATGCCGGTGAACGCCACCACCGCGCCGACGGACAGGTCGATGCCGCCCGCGAGGATCACGAAGGTCGCGCCAACGGCGGCGACGCCGAGAAACGCGTTGTCGCCGAAGAGATTGATGAGCACGCGCGGCGAGGCGAAGTTCGGAAACGCCAGGCAGCCCACGACGTAAAGAATGACGAGCACGGCCGCCGACGCGGCGAGCGGGATGACCTGCGGCGAAAGGCGCGGCTTCATGCGGACTTCCTCCCCTTCCCCAGCGCGGCGAGTTTCGCCCGCAGCACGGGCGACTGCAGCAGGCACACGGCAAGGATCACGAGCGCCTTCGGCACCGGGGCGATGTCCGCGCTGACGTTGCGCGCGTAGAGCGTGGTGGTGAGCGTCTGGATGAGCAGCGCGCCGATCATCGAGCCGGCCAGCGTGAAACGCCCGCCCGTCAAGGCCGTGCCGCCGACCACCACGGCGAGGATCGCGTCGAGTTCGAGGTAGAGTCCGGCATTGTTGGCGTCGGCGCTGCGGATGTTGGCCGCCGCGACGAGCCCGGCCAGCCCGGCACAGAGGCCGGCGAAGACGTAGGCGAGGAACTTCACGCGCTGCGCCGGCAGCCCCGTGAAGGTGCTGGCCGTCTCGTTGTCGCCCACCGACTCGATGAACAGCCCCAGCGCCGTGCGCCGCGTGAGCCAGGCCGTGACGCCGAACATTCCGGCGACGAGGAACACCGTGAAGGGCAGCCCGAAGACGTAGCCGTTGCCGAGGAAGGACAGCGTGGGATCGTTGAAGTTGATGATCTGTCCACCCGTGATCAGCTGCGCCACGCCGCGCCCCGCCACCATGAGGATCAGCGTCGCGACGATCGGTTGTATCCGCAGCACCGCGACGAGCAGTCCGTTCCACACGCCCGCGAGCATGGCCACGGAGAGGCCGGCCACGATGGCCACCGGCGCGGGCAGCGCCGCCGCCGTCACCGCCTGCGCCGCCACCGCCCCGGCGATGGCCATGATGGCGCCCACGGACAGGTCGACCCCGGCGGTTGCGATGACGAGCGTCATCCCGAGCGCGAGCAGCATGACCTTCGCCCCCTGGTTGAGAATGTCGACGCGCGTGCCGTAGAGCTGGCCGTTGCGCACCTCGAGGTCGAAGAAGCCGGGCGTGAAGAGCTGGTTGAAGAGCAGCAGCAGCCCGAGGGCCAGCAGCGGCCAGAAGATGCGCTGACGGCGGGAGAAGAACAATCCCGCCGCGAACGCCACCCAGAACAGCGGATCGAACCACGCGTTCATGCGGTGCCTCCTTGGCCCGGGTGAACGTGGCCTTCGGCGATGGCGTGCATGATGGCCTGTTCGTCGACCGCTGCACCGGCGAGTTCGCCCACCTTCGCGCGGTCGCGCAGCACCACCACCCGCTGGCTGTTGCGGGCGAGCTCGGCCGTTTCCGAGGTGATGAGCACGAGCGCAAGGCCCTTGGCGCGCAGGTCCGCCAGCAGGCGTTCGATGTCGGCCGTCGCCCCGACGTCGATCCCGCGCGTGGGTTCGTCGAGGATGAGCAACCGCGGCTCCGTCGCCAGCCAGCGCGCGAGGATGACCTTCTGCTGGTTGCCGCCGCTCAGTTGGGAAATGAGCTGGTCAGGCCCGCTCACCTTGATGCCGAGGGCCTTGATGAACCGGTCGGCCAAACCGTCCGCCTCGGCGCGCGGCACCCGCCGCCACAGGCCGCGGCGTGCCTGCAGGGCGACGATGAGATTCTCGCGCACGGTGAGGTTGGGGAGAATCGCCTGCGTCTTCCGGTCCTCGGGGGTGAACGCGAAGCCAAGGCGCATGGCCTCGGGCGGCGACGCGAGGCGCGCCGGCCGGCCCGCCACCGTCACCTCGCCGCTGTCCGCCCGATCGATGCCAAAGAGCAATCGCGCCAGTTCCGTGCGACCGGACCCGAGCAAGCCGGCCAGCCCGAGGACCTCGCCGGCGCGCACCTCGAGGTCGAGCGGGGCCAGGGTGCCGCGCCGACCGAAACCGCGCGCAGACAACACCGGTTCTCCGGCAGCCGTGGGCGTCGCTTCACGGTGATGCAGAGCCTCGATCTCCTTGAGCTCGCGCCCCATCATGTGGGCCACGAGCTGGAGCCGCGGCAGCTCCGCCGCGGGAAACTCGCCGACCAGGCGACCGTTGCGCAGGACCGTGATGCGATCGGAGAGCGCATAGACCTGGTCGAGGAAGTGGCTCACGAAGACGATCGCGAGGCCTTCGTCGCGCAGGCGGCGGATTACCGTGAAGAGCTCCGCCACTTCCTTTTCGTCGAGGCTCGAGGTGGGTTCGTCGAGAATGAGCACGCGCGCGGAGACGTCGATGGCCCGGGCAATGGCCACGAGCTGCTGTACCGCGATCGAACAGGTCGAGAGCGTCCGGTCCACATCGACCTCCAGCCCGAGCCGGGCCAGCGCCCGGCGGGCCCGGGCTCGCATCTCGCCCCAGCGCACGAAGCCGAAGCCGCCCGTGGCGCGCCCGAGCGCGATGTTCTCCGCGACGGAAAGATCCGGGATCAGGTTCACTTCCTGATACACCGTGCTGATGCCCGCAGCCTCGGCCGCACGCGGCGAGCGCGGGTGGATCGAACGTCCGTCGAGCACGATCTCGCCCGCATCGCGCGGATGCACCCCCGTCAGCGCCTTGATGAGCGTGCTCTTGCCGGCCCCGTTCTCGCCCATCAACGCGTGCACCTCGCCGGCGCGCGCGGCGAAATCGACCCCGTCGAGCGCCAGCACGCCCGGGAAGCGCTTGGTGACGCCCCGGGCCTGGAGCACAACCGGGCGGTCCGAAGATGGACGCAGGTCCGTCATGCAGCGACGCCCAAACCGCCCGGTCCGGAGACCGGGCCTACCGGGGTCAGCACTGACGCGGGGCGGGGCATGCGGCAAAAACTCAATACTGGCGCGTGGGCAACGCGGCCGCGGCCTGCGACTGGTCGAAGACCCCTTCCTCGACGGCGACGCGCGCCGGCACGGGTTCGCCGCGGGCGACCTTTTCGATGAGGTCGAAGAGCTGCGGGCCGATGAGCGGGTTGCACTCGACGGTGCAGTTGAGCTTCCCCGCCACCATCGCCTCGAAGGCGGCGCGCACGCCGTCGATCGAGACGATGAGAATATCCGTGCCCGGCTTCAGGCCGGCCTCCTCGATGGCCTGGATCGCGCCGAGGGCCATGTCGTCGTTGTGCGCATACAGCGCGGTGATCTGGCGGCCCTCGGGCGACTTGAGGAAGGTCTCCATGACCTCCTTGCCTTTCGCACGCGTGAAATCGCCGCTCTGCGACTTGATGATGCGCATCCCGGGATGGCTCGCGAGGATCTCCTCGAAGCCTTTCTTGCGGTCGATCGCCGGGGCCGAGCCGGGCGTGCCGACGAGTTCGGCGATCACCGCCTTGCCGCCCGTCTTCTCGGCGAGCCAGCGCGCGGCGCGTCGGCCTTCCTCGACGAAATCGGAGCCGATGAAGGTCACGTACAGCCCTTCCTCGGAGACTTTCACCGCGCGGTCGGACAGCACCACGGGAATGCCCGCACGCTTGATTTCCTTGAGCACGGGTTCCCAACCCGTCTCGACGACGGGCGAGAACGCAATGACGTCGACGCCCTGCGCGATGAAGGAGCGCAGCGCCTTGATCTGGTTCTCCTGTTTCTGCTGCGCGTCAGCGAACTGCAGGTTGATACCGCGCTTGGCGGCCTCGGCCTTGATCGACTCGGTGTTCGCCGTGCGCCAGGCGCTCTCGGCGCCGATCTGGGAAAAGCCGACCGTGAGCTTCTTTTCGCCGGAGTCGGTTTGCTTCTGGCCACAGCCGGCGGCGAGCAGGCCGGCCAGGAGGGCAACGAGGGGTTGGAGGAGTTTCTTCATAACGGGGTCGGGTTGAGGCGTTGCGGATGAGTGTGCTGAGGGTCGGGAGCGAACCTGAAGGTGTAGGAGCGGCTTTACGCCGCGATGGCCGACGGACGGCTTTCATCGCGGCGTAAAGCCGCTCCTACACTATGCGACATTTGGAGGGGTGAAACATGCGAACCTAGCAGCTGCCGCCGGCCTGCCCGTAATAGGCACCGGGGCCGTGCTTGCGCTTGAAGTGTTTGTTGAGCAGCTCGGACTCGATCGGGGCAAGCCCGGGCGCGAGTTGCAACGACATCAAAGCCATGTGGGCGACGCATTCAACCGCGACCGCCACCTCGACGGCCTTGGCGACGGTCGGGCCCCAGGTGAAGGGCGCGTGGCGATTGACGAGCACGCCCGGACAATCGAGCGGGTCGATCCCCTGGAAACGTTCGAGGATGACGGTCCCCGTCTCCCATTCGTAGGCCGACGCAATCTCCGCCGGGGTCATCTTCCGCGTCACGGGCACGTCGCCGTAGAAATAATCCGCGTGCGTCGTCCCGAAGATCGGAATCGCGCGCCCCGCCTGCGCAAAGGCCGTCGCGTGCGACGAGTGCGTGTGCACGACGCCGTTGACCGACGCGAAGCCCAGGTAGAGGCGGCGGTGCGTGGGCGTGTCGGACGACGGATTCAGCGCACCCTCGACCTTTTTTCCGTCGAGATCGACGAGCACCATGTCCTCGGGCTTGAGGACGTCGTAATCCACCCCGCTCGGCTTGATCGCGAAGATTCCCTTCGCCCGGTCGAGCGCACTCGCATTGCCAAAGGTCAGGTTGATCAACCCATGCTTCGGCAGGGCCACATTGGCCTCGTAGGCCTCGCGTTTCAGTTCGGTGAGCATGGGGGTGGCAGTAGCGAGTAGCGAGTAGCGGGTAGTGAGTAGAGGATAGGATCCCTACCGGCGCGGAGCGGGGCCGCTCCGCCCTCAGGTTTCCGGGCTCAAGCCCGGAAACCTGAGGCAAGGTGATAGTACACTTCGTTGTTGCGGAGGGCTTGTTTGAAGTCGGAGAGCTTCGTGTCCGCGCCGATGAGAATCATCTCGATGCCGGCGATGGTGGCGAAGTCCTCGAGCATTTCGCTGGTGACCTTGGTGCTGTAACCCGTGTGGTGGGCGCCGCCGGCGTAGATCCACGCGGCGCAGGCCGTCTTGAAGTCGGGCTGGCATTCCCAGACGGCGCGGGCGACGGGCAGCTTGGGCAGCTTCGGGGTCTTCACGGCCTTCACTTCGTTGACGACGAGACGGAAGCGGTTGCCGAGGTCGACGAGCGAGGCGTTGAGCGCCGGCCCCGCGGCGGCGTCGAAGACGAGACGCACCGGATCGGCCTTGCCACCGATGCCGAGCGGGTGGATCTGCACGGAGGGTTTGCCTGCCGCGATGCTGGGGCAAATCTCGAGCATGTGGGCGCCGAGCACCTGGTGCCCCTTCGGCGACAGGTGGTAGGTGTAGTCCTCCATGAACGAGGTCCCCTCCCCGTCCGCCATGACCTTCATCGCCCGCACGAGCGCGGCCGTCTTCCAGTCGCCCTCGCCGGCGAAGCCGTAGCCGTCGGCCATGAGGCGCTGCGGCGCCATGCCCGGCAGCTGGGCGAGTCCGTGCAGGTCCTCGAACGTCGTCGTGAAGCCCTTGAAATCGCCCTCCTCCAGAAACGCGCGCAGGCCGAGTTCAAGGCGCGCCGAGTAACGCAACGCCTCGTGCTTCGCGCCGCCTTTGCGCAACGCGGGCGCGAGCGTGTAGGCCTTGGCGTAGTCGGCGACGAGCGCGTCGATGGCCTTGTCGGTCGCGGCGTTCACCTGCTCGACCAGGTCGCCGACGCCGTAGCCGTTGACCGCAAAGCCGAACTTCATCTCGGTCGCAACCTTGTCGCCTTCCGTCACGGCCACCTGCCGCATGTTGTCGCCGAAGCGGGCAAAGTGCGCGCCCTGCCAGTCCTGCCACGCACGCGCGGCCCGCATCCACGCACCGATCCGGTCCTGCACCTCCGGGTCGCTCCAGTGTCCGACCACGACCTTGCGCCCGAGGCGCATGCGCGTGTGGATGAACCCGGCCTCGCGGTCGCCATGGGCGGCCTGGTTGAGGTTCATGAAGTCCATGTCGATCGTGCCCCACGGCAGGTCGCGGTTAAACTGCGTGTGCAGGTGCAGGAACGGCTTGCGCAGCAGGTTGAGCCCGCGGATCCACATCTTCGACGGCGAGAAGGTGTGCATCCACAGGACGAGGCCGGCGCACTCCGGCGCGGAATTGGCCTCGATGCAGAGGCGCGTGATCTCGTCCGGCGTGGTCAGGACCTGCTTGAAGACGACCTTGCACGGCACGCGCTTCGAGCCGTCGAGCGCCGCGACGATCGCCTGCGAGTTCTCCGCCACCTGCCGCAGCGGGCCCGGACCGTACAGGTGCTGCGAGCCGGTGACGAACCAGAATTCGGATACGGGAGAGGAGGGCATGGCGGTGTGGCTGAAGTTAGAAGATGGAAGATAGAAGATAGTAGACGGTTGTGAGTGTTTTCGAGGTGCCGAGGCTCGGCATGCTCGCTACTCGCTACCCGCTACTCGCTACTGACCGCCTCCTTCTCCCCCAACAGCGCCTTCATGACGCGCGAGAGGTCGGCGGAGGTGTTCACGCCGCCGAAGGCGTCGTGGACTTCCCGATACAGGGCGTAGAGGCGGTCGTAGGTCCTGCGGGCGGGCGCCTTGGGCTTGTAGGCGATCTTTTTGAGCGAGGTCATCCGGCGCTGGGCGGTCGGGAAGTCCTTGTGCGCGCCGGCGAGCACGGCCGCCGAGACGGCCGAGCCGAGGGCGCAGGCCTGGCTCGAGCCGGCGACGAGCATGGTGCAGCCGGTGACGTCGGCATAGATCTGCATGAGCAGCGGGTTCTTCTCGGCGATGCCGCCCGCGCAGACCACGCGGTCGATGGGCACGCCGTACTCGCGGATCCGCTCGATGATCGCGCGCGCACCGAAGGCCGTGGCCTCGATGAGGGCGCGGTAGATTTCGGCCCTCGTCGTGTAGAGCGTCTGCCCGAGCAGGAGGCCCGTCAGCTGCTGGTCCACGAGGATCGTGCGGTTGCCGTTGTTCCAATCGAGCGCGAGCAGACCGCTCTGGCCGGGCTTCAGTCGCGCGGCCTCCTCCGTGAGGCGGGCGTGGAGGGCGCCGTCGCCACCGCACACGACCTCGACCCACCACTTGAAGATGTCGCCGACGGCGGACTGGCCCGCCTCGATGCCGTAGTACCCAGGAAGGATGGCGCCCTTGACGATGCCGCAGATACCGGGGATGTCGGGCACGGTCTTCGCCGCCGAGACCACGCCGCAGTCGCAGGTGGAGGTGCCGATGACCTTGACGAGGGTGCCCTCCTTCACGCCGCTGCCGATGGCACCGTAGTGCACGTCCATCTCGCCGATGGCGATGGGGATCCCGGCCGGCAGACCGAGCCGCTTCGCCCACTCCGGGCAAAGCGCGCCCGCCGCCGTCGTGGCGTCATGGGCTTTCTCGTAGAGGCGGTCGCGCAGGTCGGCCAGCTTCGGGTCGAGCAGCGCAAGGAACTCCTTGTCGGGCAACCCGCCCCAGTCCTCGGCGTAGAGCGCCTTGTGGCCGGCGCAGCAGACGCCGCGCATGACGGCCTTGGGATCGGTGACCCCGGCGAGCACGGACGGAATCCAGTCGGCGAGTTCGACCCACGAATACGCCGCGTCGAACACCTTCGGCGCGACGTTGCGGCAATGCCAGATCTTCGACCAGAACCACTCCGACGAATACGTGTTGCCGCACTTCGCGATGAACTGCGGGCGGTGCTTGGCCGCGAGTTCCGTGATCTGGCGCGCCTCGCGCCAACTCGTGTGGTCCTTCCACAGCCAGCACTGCGCATCGAGGTTCTTCGCCCAGCGCTTGTCGAGCGCGAGCGGACGGTTGTTGCGGTCGACCGGAAGCGGACTCGAGCCTGTCGTGTCGACGCCGATGCCCACGACCTTCGAGGCATCGAAGCCCTTCTGCTTGCGCGCGGCGGCGAGGGCGCCCTTCACGCTCTTTTCGAGCCCGAAGAGGTGGTCGCCCGGATGCTGGCGGGCGAGGTTGTGGTCCCTGGGATCGAGCAGCACGCCTTGATGGCCGCTGGGGTAGTTGACGATGCAGGTGCCGAACTCCTTGCCGTCCGCGCAACGCACCACGAGGGCGCGCACGGAGTTGGTGCCGTAATCGATGCCGAGGGTAAACACAGGATGGGTCATAGGAAGGGTGAGGATCGGGGTAAATTGCCGGGTTACTTGACCGTCATGTCAACGAAAGGAAAAACGTTTTGCCCAAACGCGACTCCGCAGCCCCCTCTGGGACGACGGACACTCCTGTCCGTCCTTCGACACTATCCCGCAAATTTCGCCAAAAATAAGGCCAAGACCGGTTTCACAGAGTACACGGAGCCCAGACACAGAGGCCGCGGGAGGCCACACGGTGTGCGGGAAACTTACGGCGGATGACGATCGAACCAACGCTACGCTGTAAGTTCGGATGGGAGGGTTTGTCCTCTGTGGCCTCTGTGTCGGCGCTCAGTGCTCTCTGTGACCCCAAAAAAAGCCATTGTCGATGATATGAAGTATGCGGGCTATCCTCCACCCACTATCTTCAATCTTCCATCTTCGATCTTCCCACCTCCCTCCGCCTTCCCGCTCGTCACCGGCCCGCCTTCTTGACAGTCACGTTGCCATGCCACGCACGACCATGGCGCAGATTGCGGCGCGCGCCGGTGTCTCCAAGAACACCGTCTCGCTCGCCCTGCGCGAGGACCCGCAGCTCCCTCCGTCCACCCGGCGGCGGATCCAGCGGCTGGCGCAGTCCATGGGCTACGAGCTCAACCCGGTGGTCGCCCAGCTCATGGTCGAGTTGCGCAAGGGTCAGGTCGAGGGCTACCGGCGCACGCTCGCGCTGTTGAACGCGAACCAGGACGAGCACGCGTTCCAGCGTCATCCCACGGTGCCGGCCTACGTCGAGGGCATCCGGCGCCGCGCGACGCTGCTGGGCTATCGTCTCGACACCTTCTGGCTGCACGACCCCGCACTCAACGGCGAGCGCCTCGAACGCATCCTGCGCGCGCGCGGCATCCGCGGGGTGCTCGTCGTCGGCCTCATGAAGGAGAACCGCCTGCCCGCCCGCTTCGCCCCGCTCTGGGACGCCTTCCCGACCGTCGTCACGGGCGTGCGCACGCGCGAGCCCACCCTGCCCTTCTGCTGCTCCGACCATCACGCCCTCGTCATCCAGGCCATGGAGCAGGCGCTCGCCCTCGGCTACCGCCGGCCGGCGCTCGTGGTCGACGAGCACATCGACCGCCTCGTCGAGGGTCGCTTCAGCGCCGGCATGCACATCGCGCAACGAGCGCTGCCCGCCCGCCAGCGCCTCCCGGGTTTCTACGAGGTGGAGGCCGCACGCCGGAACCCGCGCGTCTTCCGGACCTGGCTGGAGAAACACCGGCCCGACGCGATCCTGACGCTCTACAATGTCGTCCGCACCTGGGTGGAAGCGGCCGGCCTCCGCGTGCCCGCCGACCTCGGCCTGATCCAGCTCGAACGCCGCACCGGCAACCTCGACTGGGCCGGGATGGACCAGCACAACGACCAGACCGGCGAGGCCGCCGTCGACATGGTCATCGGCATGCTCCACCACCACGCCCCCGGCCAGCCCCCCGCCCGCCGCGCCACGCTGATCGGCGCCTCCTGGGTGCCGGGCACGACCGTGCGCACGCCAGAGGGCGCCGCGGCACGGTCCGGACAATAGCGACCCACATGTTTCACCAGACGAAAGGTGTGAAAGTAGGAGCAGCTTTACGCTGCGATGGCTGGCGGACGGCGTCCATCGCGGCGTAAAGCCGCTCCTACGCAATCATTGTGAAACGGTGCGTCTTTGCCGGTGAAATTTGCGGGGAAAATCGGTCTGCCATGAAGTCATTCGCACAGATCCGACAGAAGGTTTGAACAGCAGGAAACAGAGGCAACCGAGGGCAAAGGGCAGTGCGGGATCGCTCTCTATTACCTCCCTTACCTCTCAAGAAACTTCAACCGGGTTGTTGATTTGGAATGAGTTGGAAGCCGAGATT
>VFQQ010000184.1_pt1 | contig 156327 bp, 264 predicted proteins | sample 3512341 | NCBI WGS metagenome assembly VFQQ01 (sample SAMN10412373, study PRJNA504923) | tailings metagenome | isolation source: Relicate 2 Philex TSF1 revegetated site | place: Philippines: Tuba, Benguet | collected 2017-08-29 | reverse complement strand
CATACTCGACCCGCAGCTGGGGCGGGGCGGCGGGGTTGGAGAAGCTGGTCAGGATGGTCTGCAGCGGCAGCGGCTCCAGTTTGCCGTCACCGTTTTGGTCCACATAGGTAAACCGCCCTCCCACGGCCAGGTTGAGCAGGATGTGGAACGGCTGCAGGCAGGGGAGGTGGTGAAAAGGGGGGAGAGAGCTGGGGGGGGGGGGGGGGGGGGAGGCCTGGGTCATGCCGGTCGCACGCTCTGCAGCCTGCTGCACGGCAACACTCTGCAAGGACTGCTCTGCAAGTTGCACAACTCGCCAGCGGAATCACCTGGTCAAAGGGCGAGTCGGGGCCCGCGTTGGGAGCCGTGCTGCACCACAGCGGCGGGTTGATGGGGCTGGGCTTGCAAGTGCCCTCGCCACTGAAGGCGGCATAGAACGGCTGGCCGTCCAGGAACCAGCGGATCTGAGGGCACATGGTTGGTTATGGATGCAAACCTTTGAGCTCGGTAATTGCTTCGTGGAGGCAGTGCCTTCAGGCTAGACTGCTGGAACAGCCGAAAACAGCACCAGACGTGCACCTGGCCTGCTGTTCCCAATTAGCGTGAAAGCAAGGATGACTGCTCACCCGGTTTGCCTCCCACTCAATTGCATACGTGTGCCAGGCGTTGGGTGCGTGGGGCGTGTCGTAGGACGCCAGCAGGTTGGCCGGGTTCCTGCACCAGAGAAAAGGGCAGGTGTGGGAAGTCAGTGCCTCAGCACCGCGCCGCAAGTACTCCGGCATGCATTCAACAATTGGCAGCAGTCACGGGAGGAGATGGGCGGCAGTATTCACACAACTGCAAAGATCTTTTATCTCACCAGTTGTACTGGCCACCAAAGTGAAGGGAGCCGATGTTCTGAGGCAGGAAGGGAGGTGGGCAAGGGGAATGAGACACTTTGTTGCAGCCTTTTAATTTAATGCGCTGATGGCACACACACCAGCACCAGCAACTCACCAGCTGCATCTGGTTCCTCAGCTCTGCAATGTCGATTTCACCGCTGGTCGCCCATTCGCCTGCAGGGAGGGGCAGGTAGGTGGGTTGTGCCGGTGGGCGGTGAACAGGGATGCAAGCCGATGGTGGGCTGTGCTTCAGCGCCATATGGGTGTTGGAACCTATATGATGCTTGCCACCCTTCCCCTGCTCACCATAGATGCCGGAGCCACTGCTGAATGCGCTGGTCGCTCCTTCCGGCAGCATCCTGCACACAGGGCGGCATGCATGCGGTGAGGGCCAATCTGGGGCCTAGCTTGCAAGCGCACTGTTGCTGGAACTCTTCATGCAGCGGGGTCTGCATGGTTTGGCAGGAACCATCGCTGCCCTCCATTAGAGAACGAGTTTGGCAGGGGCAGGGGGAATCCTGGCAGAGCAGTGTAAACAGGCTTTCCTCACCAGAAGGCTGGCCACAGGCCCCAGCCGGGGGTCGCCTTGAACCGGGCCTCGATGCGCACACGCCTGTGCACCGGCCCCGGCGCGACAGAGAAGCGGGAGTAGGTGCGAATGCGGGCGGATGTGAAGCGCTGCACGGGGGGCAGGGCAAGGGGGCAAGTCGATGATGCACGTGTGATGCTGAGGCTTTACAGGGTCAGTTGCAGCATATTTCGTGAAGCTGGTAGGCAGCAGGGGGCCCTTGACACGCCATCCAGCACGCCAGCCAAGCGCACAGCAGCTGCTTCCAATGCCACCACCCAGGCTCACCAGCCCCTCCGGCGCCGCTGGGTTGTACTTGGCTTCGATCACTAAATTTTTCTTTCCTCCTCCCACCGACTCCAGGCGCAGGTTGCTGGCATCGCTGGTGTAGACCTGCAGCTCATCGTTGCCCCCTGTGCAGCAGGAATGGGTTGGGGCAGCAGCCGCGGGTGGGAGGGTGTGGCGGACGAGAGGGATTCCGCTGCGGTTGAAGGTGTGACAGGCATCAAGAGTGCAGGAGAGGGTGAGAATGCGGTGCGAAATGCTGGTATGCTGTAGGCAGCAGCACAGCAAGCGCAAATGGCGCATCATGCGCAAGCGGTGAGGCAGGCGTAAGCGGTGCGTCACACGCAAGTAACCGGGCGGGCGAGAGCGGTAAACGGTGCAGGCGGAACCGCTCAGGCGAGGCAGCAGACAGCTTGTCACTTCACTCACATCCCGGGATGTAGTAGTCACCACCGTTCTGCGCGGGTAGAGAAGGGTGGGCAGGAGCAGGGCACGGGTAAGGAGCAGACGGGATGCGTGCATGAGACCCGGCGGCATCGGCACTCAAGCTGCGCACATGCACACACAGCAGCAGCCGCTCGCACAGGCAGCAGTGCGCAGGCGTGGCATGCAAGCCTGCTGCAGTCTGTGGCAGGCCAGGCCCCTGTGCAACTTTTCCAGCGGTGGCCCCCGCCCAGCGGCATCAAACCTCGCACCCCGAGCTGGGCAATCCACTTGGAGTTGCCGCCTGTGGGTGCCTGGCGATCGCTGAACCGGTCCTCCCAGATGGTCACCCATCGCCTGCGATGGAAACAACGAAGGTGGCAGAAATGTGCGTCGTCAATAGCTACCCCGCCGCAAGGCCCGCTCAAGCGCCGCACCGACCCGCCGGACGCCGGCGCCCGGGAGCAGCAGCAGCCGGATCCTCGCCCTGCCGCGCTTCCCACGCGCTTACTTCTTCTTCTGCGCCGCTGCTGGGGCGGCCGCGAGGAGCAGCAGGCCCAAGAGAGCGCAGGCGAGCGCCGCGCTGACCATGAGGGGCGGCGGCGCTGCTTGTAAATAGACTGGCTACCCTCGGCAGGGGGAGATGAGGCAGAGGGCGGCCTCCTGCGCTTGAAATGGCGTGGGGCTGCTGAGACCCCCGGATGCTTGCGGACCCCTCGGGTATCAGCCCCTAATTGGGCGCTCTCAACACTGGATGGCACTGCAAGTCGACAGAGCATTCAATGGAGGGCCCACCGATGCTGCGGTCGAGGCTCTAAGCTGGCCGGGTCCGCTCGATGCCGCCGCCCAGCCTCCAGGACGCCGACAAACTGAAGTCCACCCATCCCGGGTGCAGGGATGGGAGCATCACAGGGGAGAATAGTGGCCAGCAAATAGTGGGGGCAGGGATGGCGCAAGAATGGGAAGCTAGGATCATCTGTTGCGTTGCAAAAGGCATGTGACCTATGCGGGACGCAGCTCCCGCTACGCAAGCGGCAGCCAGGCGCTGGGCAGCAGCCCCCCCGGCCCCCAGCCCAGGCCAAAGCGTGCAGCCGCTGCCAACACCACGGCCAGCAGGCCAACGATCAGTGACAGCCGCACGCCCGTGCTATGCAGCGGGCTGGCCCGTTGCTGCTGCTGCCGCTCCATCTGCCGTAGCACCTCCTCCACCGCTTCCGCCGCGGCTGGGTCGACCTGCTGGGTCGGCTGCTGCGCTGGCGCCGGCTCCGGCTCATCGTACAGCACTTCGTTGGACTTCTCAAAGAAGCCCTTGAAGAGCTGCCCCGAGGCCTCGCGCTCCTGCATTATGGCGGCAGGGCAGCACAGTGAGGGAGGGCGCTGGGGCACCGTAGTGATATGACCCAACACCGGCACTCGGGGAGCAGTGTATTGGACGGCCACACGAACATCCTGTCTTGCCAGAACCGGGCCAGCCAGAGCAGGCCGGCCACGTCTTGCAACCAATCATGCACAGTGCAGCGCCCCGGAGCAGCCCCAACCGCAGACCCAGCGACCCACCTGTTTTGCCACCCGCCGCGCCGCCGCCAGCTCCCGTGCGATACCGCCATCGCCAGGCTCCGCCCGCTGCGCCGCTTCTAGATCAGCCACCGCCGCCTCTGTCTGGCCCAGCGCAAACCGGGCCTTGCCGCGCCTGCAGCGCAAGTTGTTTGGTTGGTGGGCAGTGGGGGCAGCGCCGTGCTCACAGAGAGAGAGACGATGCTAGCTGAAACGGCTGGCTGGCCACAGCGGGCATGATGGAAGCTGTGCTGTGTGTGGCTGCCATCAGATGCCACGTCCACACCCAGGCAAAGTTCACTGCCGCAGCCCTGCACCGCTCTGCACTCACCGGAACAGCGCCTTGGCGTTGGTCGAGTCCTCAATCAGCACCTCCCCGCAGGTGGCGATGGCGCCGTGGAAGTCCTCCTGCCATGTGGTTCAGGGTGGAGCAGGTGGAGTGCCAGCTCAGAGTTTGGTCAACATCCAAACTTATTCCGGCGCTCGCAATGGAAGTGTACACAGTCAGGCAGCACTTTTGCAGCATTGAGACTCAGGCTGTGGCAGTCTACCCACCTTGCGCAGCTGCGCGGCCGCGATGTTGAGCAGCGTGGGCCGGCGCACCGCCTGCGCCTGCTGCAGGTGCAAGTCGTCCAGCTGCATCATCAGGTCTTCGTTCAGGAAGGACAGCGCCAGCCTGCGGGGGAAGGATCAACACATGGCGGCACTGCTTGGATACAGCAAGCAGCGCAGGTCTTCGTTCAGGAAGGGCAGCGCCAGCCTGCGGCGGGAAGGAGCATAGAGACAAGCTGTTGCTGAGCGGAAGTGCAAGGGAAGGAGTGGGGCAAAAGGTGGCATTTGGGGCAAAACAGCACGCCTTCATTCAAACCCCCGCACCCACTTGCTCAGCACGGCCTACAAGCCAGCAATACATGTCCCACTCAGCAATCAACCGCCCACCTGTACTTGCTGAGCGCGACGTCCAGCTGCCCCTCCTTGAAAAGCTCGTTGCCGTCGATGCGGCGCCGCTCTGCCGCCTCCAGCCGCTGCTCAAACAGCATGCCGGCCGCCTGCTCCGTCTCCTCGGGAGGCTCAAAGTCAAGCAGCTCCAGCTCGTACCTGCACAGTCCGTTGAGGCACATTGTTGTTCAATCGTGCATTGCGCAGCATGGCGGCTAGCTGCGGGGGCTGCGGCTGCGGCGCCCCTGCTGCCATGTAGCACTCATACGTGCAGCTACACACTCACGCAGACAACGGCTGCAGCGCACAGCATACAGCCGTAGAAACAGCGGCGGCACACAAACTTTCAGACCCAATGCTTACACGAGGTCGGCGGAGGGCGGCACGGTCGGGAAGGAGAAGGAGCCCTTCTCTCCATAGCCGTACTGAGGGCCCGCCCATAGCCGTGCCAGCTCGCCGCGCCGCATCGTGGCCACAGCCTTGTTCAGCCCCAGCTCGCGGAACGCGCTCTCTGCGGAATTTGAAGTTTGGAGGGGCGGTGTTAAGGGTGCAATGGGGAGGGGACGGCGCCAGCACCCGGCAGCAAAAGCGGCTCATCCAGTGCGGCTGTATTGGCAAGGGATGTAGCAGTGAATACCCTGCTGCCAAACGCGCTGCTTCATGCATGCGATGCTTGGAAGCCCGCAATACTGGCGCAGCAAGGCTGGCATCACCAGCAGCGGGAAAGCAGCAGCCAAGGCAAGGTTGCACACTCACCCCGCCCAGCCACCACTTCCTCTGGCTCCTCCGTCTGGCTCTCCTGGCGGGTGTCCATGAACACCTCGCCGTTGGCGGCCAGCCGGCCCACGTAGTGCACTGCGGATGGTGCGGCGAGAGGCGGGGAGGCCCACTGGTCAGGAGTGGCGGCGGCGATGCGGCAGCGGCGCTCCTGCCCTCTGGCCTTCCAGCAATGCGGCGCGGGGCTCCCCTCACCCAGGCATCGCGCGTGCTTGGGCGGCAGCTCGCCGCTGCCCTCCCGCAGCGTGAGCTTGAGGAGCTGGCCGTCGGAAGTCAGGGCTTCCGCGTCGGCCGGCGGCTTGCCGTGCTGCCAGTCGTCTACAAGCTTGTCAGGGCGCCAACCGGGCTCCAGCACATCCTGCGCAGAGTCCTCCGGCTCTGCCATGGCTTTCCAGCACCGTGTTGACCGAGCCGATGGGCTTCCCAGCACTGTTAAATAGTTGTGAGGATCGGTATCAGATTGATGCAAGCGCGGAATGCAGGCGGCAGGGCTCCCAGCGATGGCGGCGGTGCTGCGCCTGGGCAGCGCTCGCATGAGAGGCGGCCGCTCCTAGAAACTCCTCTGCTCCGCCTCCCCTGCCTGCTCCTCCTGCCTGCTGCACCCACACCAAGCCCTCTACAGCTGCTCGATCGCCCGTGCAGCCTCCAGCGAGCGAGCATGAGTCGCAGGCTGTTGTGGGCGGCCCTGGGGCTGGCCTGCCTGCTAGCTGCCGCCAGCAGCGCCCAGGCATCGCCAGCAGCCCGCCGCAGCCTGTCCCAAGCAGCTGCCGCGCCAGCTTCCTCGCCTGCCGCCGCTCCCGCCACGCCCGCGCTGGCCGCCGAGAGCGGCGCGTGCTGCACGCAGCTGGCGGCCATTGGCTTCACCTCCAACCTGCCGGTCGTGGTGCTGGACACTGCGGGGCAGCCACTAGTCACCAAAGGGCTGGACGTGCCCATCCGCATGTGCACCTGCAACTCAGGTGGGTGGCAGTGCGCAGGGCGGCATGTGGCGGCTGCGGCGGCCACACGAGCGCCATGGCAGCTTGCCGGCCAGCGCAACAGCGTGCAAGCTGTGCCATGACGTTTGATGGCTGCACCAACCGACACCTGAGTTGTGCACCCACCCTCTGTGCTTCCAGGCCAGCCTTTTGAGGACTATGAGGGCCTGGCTTCAACTTCAGTCAGGGGCACCAGTGAGTTGGGGTGCTGTTGGCTGGCGGAAAGCAGCAATATGGTTGTTTGACAGTGTGTGTGCGGCCCCACACTCCTCTTGAGGATCGGGCGGCCTGCTTTGCACATGTCAGGGCAGCACATACCATGCTACCATTGCACCCACCGCCTCCCTCTGCATGTCCTGTCTTGCAGCCAGTGCCAACGCCACCAAGAAGAGCTTCGCCATGACGCTGCAGCAGCCCGACAACAAGAGCAAGGCCGGCAGCAATGGTAGCGGCAGTGCTGCGGGTGGCAACAGCATGGGCAAGGGTGATGGCCTCAAGAACCGGCAGTTTGCTTTCCTGGGCATGCCGGCGGACGAAGACTGGATCCTGTGAGTACTGTTTATGCTGCCCTGCAGGCAGTGGCAGTGCATTGCTGGCCACAGCTTGGCCAGCACATGTGCGTACAGTGGTGCAGATGATCGCCACTCGGCCAGGCAGAGTCCCCACCTGTTGTGTTGTTGATGCTCTGCGGTGCTGACGCCAATATCTGCCCGCCCTTGTTATTGCATCCCTGCAGGTACGGAGGCGACGAGGTGGACCTCACCCAGGGCATGCGCAACTGTGAGTGAGAGAGGCTGAGGCCTATAACACTCGGTCAGGGTCTTGGACAAGGGCTAGTCTGGGGCGCCGAGCGCTGCAAGCAAGCAGTTCCCGTTAGGCTACTCACTGGGACCCCTCCGCCGCTTCTTGCAGGGCTCACTTACAACCTGGCACGCGCATCCGGCCGCTATGCCTCCCGCACGGTGGGTGAAGGCCGCTGGGCTTGGCTCACTTGGTGCTTGTGATGGCTGGAGGTGCCTAGCTGTCTGCGGATGGCGCATGTTTGCCGTGTAGTGCGCGCCCGGCTGCAGTGCATAAGTTTTGCAGCCAGCACCGAGCTCCCGTGCACGACTGCTCTAAGCTTCCCTCCTGCCGCCCCCGTTGAGTGTCGCCCACCGCTCACCACTGGGTGCTGCCCGCAGGTGTGGTGCGAAGTGTTCCTTCGCGACGATGGCAAGCCGCTCTCGCTGGACCACTACCACGGCATCTACATCGGGCTGGAGAAGCTGAAGATTGTGAGTTGCATGCCTGTGCATGCGCTGCGGTGGTTGCCTGCGCTGACTGGGTGCCTGCCCGGGTTTGGGCTGTTGTTGCAGGTGGCCCAGGCTGAAGCTGGATCGCCAGCGGGCGCCCGCGGTGCCGCCAAACATCGCTCGCTTTAATGAACTGCATGCCATTGCACAACCACCCAACCTTGCCCCGGCAGGCCAAGCAGCGGGTTAATGTGTCCAAGCTGGTGCCTGCAAACCTGAGCGGCGGCTACCTGCTGAGCTATGAAAACGACAACATCGAAGCGGGTGCGGCTTTTGCCTGCCAAGGTGGCGGGGTCGCCAGCTAGCTCGCTGGTCTGCTGCCAACATTGTGCGCTGTGCAGACCTGCCACGCATGCACACATGTGCTAAATTGTACGGCTGAAGTGAACTATAGCAACACCATGCCTGCCCACCCCTTCATTACCCAGGCGATGTCACCTTTGGGCCTATCCCCGGCTGGGATCACCCCTTCCTGGTCAAGTGAGCTCCAGGGGCGCTTAGTGAGTCGTTGGTTAGCAGCAGCTTTGCGTGGTTAACATTTTTGTCCAATCTCTGGGGAGAAACATCTTGGGGATGGAGCCCAAGAGCCCTCCGTTGAGTAGGCTGCCTGGTGCGGGGGCGCCCAAACTTGGCAACTGCACGCCTGCAACAAATGTGGCCATTTCTCTCCCCCCAGCTCTGTGGGCCACCTGGGGGCGTGTAGTCGCCTCGCACGACAGACATGTAACAGCCACCCAGCCAGCCAGCCAAATACACCATCCCTCAGACCGCCCTGTGCTGCCTTCCCTGCTGCCCCACTGCTGCTGTGGCAGGGACCCCAAGAAGAATGCGACCGCCGATGCGCTGGCCTGGCTGAAGCAGTACTTCCAGGCTTTCCAGGACGCGTTGGAGGCGCCCGACTGGCTCAGGTGCGGCACAGGGCTGTGGCACCATAGCCAAGGTGTTCAATGGCGGGTCGGTGGCTGCACATTGGGCCATGCAGAAGAACACATCTTTGCAGGCCTGCTACAGATGCAAGCCTGCTGGCCTGCTGCAGGCCTGCTGGCTGCCTCCCCGGGTCTGCTCATGCTGCCGCGGCCCCTGCACCCTCCCCCCTGTACAGCCGCACCCCGAGCTACACCACCTACATCGACGGACCCTCCTGGGTGGACTACTTCCTGCTCACAGAGGCAAGGAAACCCGATGAAGTGTTGCCGGGCAGGGATTGCTGCCTCTGAGTGGCAGAGGCTCTTGATGCGCCTGGCATGAGCGCCGCTCAGTATGCGGCAGGCGTACAGCCATGGCCAAACCTCATGCAAATCACACCATCTGTGCTCGCGGCTGCCTGCCTCCTTGCAGCTGACGAAGAACAACGATGGCTACCGGGGCTCCACGTACATGCACAAGGACCGGGACGGCCCCCTGGCAGCTGGGCCTGCATGGGACTACAACGAGGCGTACGGGCTGTGCTGCGGGTACCCCATCGAGGGCTGGGACAAGCAGGGCGTGAGCGGGCCAGGTGGGTAGGCGGGTGGGAGGGTCAGAGTGCTAGTGAGGCTTGGGGCATGAGCGTTTGCGTCCCCAGTTCGACTGTCTGCACACTTGGCACCAGGTGCAATGTGTGTCTTTGCCAACATAGCTGTACCCTCTATGCATCCACCCACCAAGCAGGCCAGGCGGGCGGCAGCGCCATCTCCCCAGAGGGCTGGCGCTTCCTCATCTGCGCCGACCAGGAGCGCTGCAAGATCGACCCCACCGACGGCATCAGTCGGTGGTACCGGTGAGGGAATGAAAAGGGTGCTGGACCTGGAGGGGGCCGCGGCCGGCGATCAATCCAGTGAACAAGGAAGCAAGGCAGAATGCAGAGTTGTGGCCAGCACGCTGGCTCGGACTGCCAATCTATAGGATGCACTCACCCGCCTTGCACATGTCTACTGATCCTCTCTATGCAGGCGCATGTGGCAGGACCCCCGCTTCAGCAGTGGCGCGGCGCAGCGCTGGGCGGAGCTGCGAGCGGGGCCGTGGTCGGATGCCAAGATTGACCGCATGTTCGGCGAGACGACCGCGCAGGTGCGGGGCACAGCGCTGTTGCATTGTCTGTTCTGGTTTCGGTCATTGGCTGCTGGGGATCGTGCCTCCATTTGCAGGGCTGCGTCTGAAGTTCATTACAAGCCGGTTTATTTCAGTCCTGTGCCACCCCAACCCTATCTCCACTGCAGATCAAGCCGGCGGTGCTGCGCAACTTCGACAAGTACTCTGCCGTGCTGCTCAAGCCCTGGTACAGCAACGCGGAGCAGGAGTGGACGTCAGGTGCGCAGCAAGCTGGGACGAGTTGACATGTGGTGGGTGTGGTTGAGACCAGAGATCACTCATTGGTAGGGTTGCTGGGCGGGGGCACCCTTGCGGCACACAACTGACCCCATACCACCGCCGTACCGCCTTGCCATTCCTGCAGAGGTGGCCAACCTGCGAAGCTGGCTTGCGAAGCACCTGGCCTGGCTGGACGGGGAGTTTGCAAAGCTGGCGGGCGGCGGGAGCAGCGCCGCTGGTTCTCCCGCGCCGCTGGCCGGGCGCTGAAGGACGGTGGGCAGCGGCTAGTGCGGTGCCCGAGTGACGGCATCAATGCACCCTTGCAAGAACAGCAATGAGTAGTCTGCATGCACACATGCATTGCCTGTAATCTAGTGCCATCTGGAGGGCCTGAGCTTATGCGCCCACTTGCCCACGCTCCCACGACCCGCCTGCCGTGGCGGCAGGGCTTTGGTGGGTGCGTGAGCGTGCTGGGCCCTCTTCCTCGCTCGACGGCCTGCTCGGTGCGTCAATTGAAGCCATCAGCCCTAGCTTCAGGGCCCCAGAGAGGAGCAGCTCTTGAGCCCGCAGCCGCTGCGGCTTGGGGAGCCCCCTCGCTGCGCGCGTGCGATGGCGTGTTGAGCACTGGGCCGTCATGCTGCTCAGGAGCGCGCACGCCGGGCCTCCGGCCCTGCGCCTGCACCAGCGCCCTGCGCTGCGGCTGGCGCCCTGCAGGGCGGCCGGCGCGCCCCTGGGCTCCGATGCAGGTGCGTGGTGCAGATGCAGGGCCGCGAGGCTTGCGGGATGCTCCCGAGGGGCTCTCTTGGCCGTGGAAGCCCCGCTCGCTTGCTGATCTTCTGTGCCTGCGCCCGCCCGCAGGTCGGCCAGGCGCCCACGATGCTAGCAGGCCGGCTGCAAGCCCGCCCCAGGAGGTTGCGCCGCAGGCGCAGGTGAGCGGCGTGGCCGGCGGCAGCTGCGGCGAGCTGTGCGATGCGGCTGCATCCTTCTCGCGCCGTGCCGCAGCCAACCTCACAATCATGCCAGTCGCCAATCATCCCATCGCCACCCACTCCCACCTTGCAGTCGCAGCAGGGCGACGACGTGGCGGCGCCGGCGCGGCGCCCCCGCGGCCGCCCACCCGGCACCCCCGCCTGGAACAAGGGCATCCCCATGTCCGACAGCACCCGCAAGCTGCTCAGCCGCCGCATCAAGCAGAAGTGGAAGGACCCCGACTACCGGAGAGCCGTCACAGAGGGCCTCAAGGTGCGGCGGCCAGCTGGGACACAGCCTTGTTTGGAGTCGCATGAACCATTCGCTTGGTATTCCAGAACTGCAAAACGCGCAGGGCAGGCACCAACAAAAAGTCAAGCTGCGCTGCTGTGCTCCCGGCAGGTATAGTTGATGCATTTGCGAATGCTAAACACACTCCCCCCCTGTACTGCCGCCTCTGCTGCCACCACAGGGCGTGGAGGTGTGGAATGCGGGGCGGCCTGTTGATGCGGAGACGCGGCAGAAGATGAGCGAAGCCAAGCTGGGCAAGCGGGTGTCGCTGGCCACTCGCAAGCGCATGAGTGTGGCAGCCACGGGGCGCCCTGCCGGGCCCGAGGTGGCGGCGGCGGTGGCGGCGGCGCAGCGCGGCCGGCCTAAGTCGCCGGAGCACCGTGCCAAGCTGGCAGAGTCAGCTCGCAAGAACCATGCCGCTGTGCGGGTGCTGCATGCGGTGGAGGCGGTCTATTCGGCAGCCTCCTCCATGCCTGCATCCGGCTCCGCACGCTCGGTGCGTGCCGCAGCTCGCAGCAGCGGCGCCGCCGGCGCCGCAGGCAGCAGCGCGCCTGGCGGCAGCGGCGGCACCGCGCCGCCCGCCCGCAGCGCCGGCGGCCTGGCCGGCGGCAGCGGCAGCAGCAGCCCCGCTGCTGGCGGTGGCAGTAGCAGCGGCGGCAGTGGAGGCGCCAACCTGGGCGCTGTGCGCGCTGCGGCCTACTCCATGGGGCTCACCGGCCTGTCGGACAACCGCACTGGCAAGCGCCTCACCCGCGCCCAGATCCTCAACACCTTCAAGGCTGAGCTGCGGGAGTACCGCGCCCTGCAGGTGCAGCTCCGCTTGGTGGCATGTTGTGCTGCTACTGTTTGACTGCTGCAAGGGCAGGCGCTGGGGTCGGGCGGTTGGTTGAGCAGACTGCTGCTTCAGGCACATGCAGCTCAGATGCATGCCAGCAGACAGCGGATAGTGCAGCCGGTCGCCTTGCCCACTCCCTGCTGCTCTTCTGCCTGCAATTTATCCGTTTTCCTCGTCATTTTGCTTGTTTGTGTGTGCAGGAGGAGCTGTCCACATGGACGGCCGCTTTCCGCGAGAAGCACAACCGCAAGCCCAACCTGGTGGACGTGCAGCGCACGGGTGAGCTTAGTTGGGAATTGGCATGGCAGCCGACAACATGCTATTGGCGTTGGCACCCGACGATATGCACCAGCCTGCGCAGCACAAGCTGAACTCCGCACCTGCCTTCCCATGCTGGACCCCCCTTGCCTGCCCGCTTACTTGGTGACCCAGTATGCAACCCACACATCTCAAGCACAATTCGCCCTGCCTGTCGCACTTGCCTGCCCGCCCTGCAGGCATCCCCTGGCTGATTGACCGCTTCAAGCAGTACGTGGTGCTTCGGGACCGCCTGTTCAGCGACACCTCGGTGCTGCGGGGCAAGCTGCAGGAAGCCATCCCCGGTGAGCCTTTGGGGGGTTGGATTTTCCCAGTTGACAGAGCGCTGCTGCTTGTTGCCCACCCATGCTGGTTCCAGCCGGGGCAGGCTGACGAGCTGATTATGAGCAGGCCCCCTTGCTGTGTGCTCCTGCTGCTGAACCTCCTGCCATGCTGACCCAGCATTCCTTTCCACCCGCCCACCCACCTGGCTCCCTTGCAGACCCCGACTCCCTGCGCAACGCAAACGGCGGAGGGCCCTCTGCTCCCAACGCCGCCGGCTCCCTGGGCCCCACCAACGCCAACGGGCCGGGCGTGGGGGCGCGCAACGCCGCCGCCGCCCGCTTTGCAGCGGTGATGGAGTATAAGAAGGCACAGCAGGAGGGGCAGGCAGGTGCTGGTGCTGTGGCCGCCGCCACAGCGTCTGCGGCAGCGGCAGCAGCTGGCGTGGAGCAGCCGGCGGCCAGCGGCGATTTGGATGCGCAGCTCGCGGCGCGGATGTCGGGGCCGCAGGTGCCTCCCCGCGTCAAGCTGGCCATGCAGGCTGCCATGGATTACAGGGCCAAAAAGGCGCAGGAAACCAAGGCCGCTGCAGATGCGGCTGCGGCAGCTGCCCGCGCCGGCAGGAGCACAGCCCGCCCCCTGGGCAGCCTTGCGGGCGACGGCCAGGCAGCGCCAGCGGCGGCAGCGGCAGCGCCCGCCCAGCTGGCAGCCATGTCAGCAGCGCAGCAGGCAGCCCAGGCCCCAGCGCCGGCTGCCCAGCTGCCGCAGCCAGCCACCCCGCAGCCAGCCATCGCTGCTGCATCTGTCGCAGCAGCTGCCAGTGCTGAGGATGTGCCTGCAGCAGCTCTGGCGGGAGCAGCACCAGCGGCTGCATTGACGTGAGGCGTGTCGTCCGCGCTGCAAGCTGCCAGCAGGCAGGCTGCGGAGCGGGGGCGCAGCCCAGCAGCCCAGGGTTGACACGCCACTCGGCATGCACCTGACCCTGCCCTGCGTAGCCCTGCGTGCACTTGGCGCTCGTGCGTTGAAGCGGAATTCCTTGTTTTTGTCCCCCTGCCGTTCGGCGGTATTCTTTTTCTCTGCCGGCTTTTCTGTTGCCCACCGCCCCCTCGCCGCCTCCCCCCGGCCTCGGCCTGGACATTTTGCCACATTGATCGGGGGCCGTTGACCCCACCTCCCACCTCTTTCTCTGCCCCCACCCGCCCCCTGTCCCGAGAAGACGATCCGAACTCGACAAGAAATTTTATGTATGCTGCCCGCGCTGCGCTTCCATCTGATTTCGTTTGCTTTTTGGGTGCCCCCTCTGGCTGCCGACTGCATTACTTGACATCCGTGGCCAGGGCCGCCCCATGCCCCACGTGCCAGGAGAACGAGCGACCCCTGTTGCAACCCGCGCATCCCACTTTTCTCACTCTGTAACTTGTGCTGTCGTCTGAGCCATGCAATCTTTGCAAGCAGCGGCCCAAGATGAAGATGGTAGCCGGCATGGGTCCAATTGCAAGCACTAAGCGAATGTGTGGCACCTCACACTTGCCAGCTCAGCAAAGTTGTGCATAATTCGCCCGCCCTGCCATGCGCCCCGCTCTTCGGTAGTGGCACGGCTGCCCGAAGCAGCTTGCATCCCGGAAGCAAAGCCTTTCAGCCGAAGCGCAGCTCGACAGCCAAGCCACCGCCGCGCAGCGCCGGCTTTGCTGCACAGATGGACATGGCGCTCTATCCGACGCCTTTTCACGCCGCTGCAGGCAAGTTCGCTGGTGCAGCCCACTCTCTACCACACTTGGCGCATACTTGTCGCATAACCTCCACTCCAGCGGCCCCAGGGCCAGCCCCAGCGCCCTGGTTGGACTTGTGACAACCTCTGGTGAGCCGTCCCAACCCGCCCATACCCTTGCCTCGCAGGCGTCGCACCTACCGTGGCAGCTCCCCCTGCGCACCCATGCATGCCGCCCCTGGCCAGCTGCCTGCCCCAGCCATCGCTGGGCCCCGCAAGCCCACACTATGTGGACCACGGCTGCCTCACGCTGCACAGCTGCAGCAGCGGCGAGGGCTTCATCCCCCCGGCCAGCGCAAACCTGGGCATCTCGGCTGGGGCGGCGGCAGCGCAGGCCGGGACCACCGCTGGGATCCCGGACAAGCTGCGGCAGCTGTGTGCAGACCTGGACGCCCGCCTGCCCCTGGCCGGTGCGTACTTGTTGGGGGGTTGCTGCTGCCAAGATGTTGGCAGCCGTTCAGCTGCAGCAGGGCGGCCACACCCTGCCGCACCCTAGTACTGCATTCTTCGTCCCCCCCGATGCCCTTACCCGCACTGGGTCCACCCCCAGCCACCCACCCTGCCCTTAAATCTGCCCCACGACCATTGCAGACGTCCTGCAGCTGGACCAGGGCCGTGGCTATCTGGTGGTGCGCCGCCGCCTGCCGCCGGCTGCACCCAGCCCTCATGGCGGGGCGTTCGCCGCCCGCCCAGGGACCACCTGGTCTGCTGCCCACGAGCATGGCTACCAGGCGGCTCTGCAGCGCCTGCGGGTCACCGCTCAACAGTTCAACACGCGCCTCCTGCAGCAGCTGGTGGCGCAGCGTGTGCGTTCTCTGCTAGCAGCCGGCCAGCATGCGGCGGCCAGTGGCGCCGACCCGCTGCTGGTGCTGTGTGCCGCTGCCCGCCTGATCGAACGGGCGCAGCTGTGGCGTGAGCAGCAGCAGCAAGCTGCCGCGCAGCTGGCGCGCCAGCCTGGCACAGCCCCTGCTCAAGAGCTGCTGAACAGCGGCACACAGCAGGTGCAGGATGCACCGCGCCCTGCCAAGCGGCTGCGCGCCAGCATGCCGCCCAGGCCTTAGCTGAACCATGCAAGCTAACTGCTGGTGCACGTCAGATGCACCACTTTTGTTCAAGCCAGTTGCACTATCGCACTTCGCCCTCCATCTGCAGTCCTATCGTAAACGCCATGCGTGCTTCCGGCACAAGCACGCCAGCCTAAACTCGTACTTCCCCCCTGCTATGCATTGATCCCTGCCCTTTCATGCCACACCCACTGCGACCCCCGACGTTGCGCACTACCTACTTTGTACCATCCATCGTACTTTTCCCTGAACCGCCCTTTTCAAGCGCCTCTCTTGGGCCCTGAATAACTGCTGCGCTCCTCGACATGCCTCTGCGGCTGTCCCTCTGCCCCGCCCCCATCGTCACCCTCACCCTCGCCCTCCCTTCACCTGTCACCCCTCTGAGTGCCCCTGTACGCTTACCATGCACTGGTTACTTAGTGCCGCACGCGTCATCCACAATCTCACTGCCCACTCACATCGTCTACCCAGCTCCCGCCCAGCACCCTCCATTCTTCTCCAAGCATGAGTGCGCCGCCCCGCGTGGCAAGCCATCCATCCCGGCCGCTGTGCCTGTGCTCAGCGTGCCTGTGGCACACCCGCATATGTGTGCCAGTCCAGCAGCTTTTGCAACGTCTGCTATGCCGGTCTATATACTGCATCTGCCCACTGCGCAAGTCGAGCCGCCACCCACCTGGTTGCCCTTCTCGCATGCACCATGCACGCTGCAATACACCCATCCATCGCTCCATGCCAGAGGCTGCACAGTGGAAACAGGTGGAAGCATGGGGGCAAGGCACAGCCAAGTTGATGCCTTGCCGCAGTTTGCCTGCTGCGGCGGCGGCGCCAGCGGAGGGCGGCCTGTTCAGGGCGGCCCGAACGCCCTCCCGACACCGACATCGTCATGCAGCGCGCCTTGCTGCTGCTCCTCGTGCTGCTGGGAGCGGCGAGCGGTCGCCCGCTCGAGGCTGGGGCGGAGGTCTTGGCAGCGGCAGCCGCTACGGCGCCAGAGGACCTCATACACCTGCAGGGCAGCATTCCCCGAGACACGGATGGTCGACAGGTGAGCGCCAGGAGGCGCGCCGGCGGGTGGCGGCGGCAAGCCGGCGCCCCGCCGCCTTGCACGCCTGTGGCGCCGGCGGCCGGCTTCCCATCTGCCTGCAACCTGGAGCTCCCCGCGGTTCCTGACGCAGGTGCACGCGCACGGTGGCCAGCTGCTGCACATCGACGGCGTTTACCACTGGGTGGGCACCAGCCGCAAGGAGCAGCGCGCCCTCGTCTCAAGCGACATCAACCTGTATTCTTCAGAGCAGCTGAGCGGCCCCTGGACGTTCCTGGGCTCCGTCTTTAACTGGCGCCAGATTCAGGGCTACCCCGACCGCTGGCCGTGAGTGCGGTGTGCCCTGCATGGCACCTCTGAGCCGCCGCCCTGTCACCGGCTGTGCCGCTCCCTATCTGCCGCCGCCGATCCGGTGAAGCGCCCACACTACAAAGCGCCGCATGTTTCTGACGGCCTGCAGGTATGGGCACCTGTGGACCCCGCCGCCGCCCTTCCGAATCGAGCGGCCAAAGGTGCGGTCGGGTGGATCACTGTGACAGCCTGGAACTGCCTGTGTGGCAGCTGTGCACTGCTGCAGAACAGCAGGGTGGCGGCACACCGCCCACCGCCCGCCCTGACCCTTACTAGCGTGCCACCTGCAGATTCTGTACCATCCCATCGACCGGCGCTACATCCTGTTCTTCCACCTGGATACCCCTGAGTTCGAAGTACCAGCCGTCGGCATTGCAGTCAGCCCTGACATTCGGGGTGAGCACACAGCGGCGCCGCTGGCACAGAGGGCATGCCCGGCGCTTGCTCGAGTGCGCCGACGTTGCACCACAGCTTGGTGTTGAGACCATGGCGCGGCTGCCCTGCTTCGTTGCTGCAGGACCATACACATGGGTACATCACATCTTTCCAGACAACAACACCTCCTGTGCGCGGTTGGCTGCGGTTTCTGAAGTGATTGAATGCAATGCTGCTTCCCATCGAGAAGTGCATGCCTGCCGCTGGGATGGCATGTGCCGCCTGCATCGTCTGACTCTCACCACCTCTGCCGCCCCGCTGTTGCACAGATGACATGACTGTATACCAGGATCGGGACGACCCCTCAATCGCATACCTCGTTCGCAGGTCTGCTGCTGAGCTGTGGGCGACAGTCTCGCGGCGTTGCCTGCAGCCTGAACCAGCGAATGCAGGCTATGCACACACATGCATGATACGTCTCCCATCTACCCGCTGTCGCAGCTGCCCGGTGATGCGGCACGCTGTGTCGCGCCTCCGCCCAGACTGGCTGGACACCGAGGGCCATGTCTGCTCCTCGGTGGGTGCCCACAGCATGGCAGCCATTGCATACTCTTCGGTTGAGATGAAGCATGCGGGCAGCCCCAGGGGCGTGCAAACGCTGGACGGGCTGCCACTGCAGCCCACGTTGCACTGCCGCTACCGCCGCTCGCACCAGCCTTGCTGTCCTATCTTGCTCAACCTGGTAGATCCCAGCTTGCCATGCACTGCCTGCCCCGCAGAGCGGTCTGGGCGCCGAGGGGCCCGCGGTGTTCCGCTGGCATGGCAAGCACTACCTCTTTGCCTCCCACCTCACTGGTGAGGGTGCAGTTGCACGAGTGGCCGGCCACTGCAAGGGGGAATTATGCTTGCTTGCCACAAGTCCATCCAGTGCTGTGCCGCAGCAGCCAGCCAGCCACTTGGCAGCAGTGAGCCGAGGCTGAATGTTCCCACGTGCAAATCTGCAGGCTGGGAGCCTAATGTGCCCATCCTGCACGAGTCGACAGCAGGCGGCATGTGCAGCACGTTTTGGAGGCTGCTGCCCCAGCCCACAGACGGGCCAGGTGCAGACACCACCTACAACTCTCAGGCAAGAGACGTGCAATGATGTGAGGCATGTGGAGGGCCGCTGGGCACTGAGCCTGGCCGCGTGGCCTGTGCCGAGCCAGCCGCCCCTTCACCTGCTGTGCCTGCAGCCCAGCTGCATGCAACCAGGAGCTGCTGCAAGTTTGCTTGTGCAGTCACCTTCTGTTGGCCCTGTCCGTTCATACCCGCCTGCCCCTGGCCTGCAGTCGACCTTCATTTTCGAGCACCGGTTTGCCGACGGGACGCCGCTGCTCCTGTGGATGTGAGCTTGAGCTTGTTAGGGGCGGGAGTCGGCCTGCTGCGCTCTGGTGCACTCTTCAGGTACTGTACTGCATGGCAATGATGACATCGATGCCCTTCACACCGTGCTGGTTCTGCAGGGGCGACCGGTGGAACAGCCAAGGACCGGGCGGAGTGGGCAACGCAAGCTATGTGTGTGTACTGGGGAATGCAGTGCAGCCAGCAGAGCTTGCTTGGGAGAGTGGAAGGCACACATCAAGGGCGATCAGGCTGCTGGCAGTGAACGCTGTGCACTGGCAGCGTTTGCTGCGTCAACTTAGTTTGCCCTGCTTGCCTCATCCCACGTGACATCTGCAGGTATGGCTGCCGCTGCTCCCGCGCATCGGCGCGCCAGGCTTCGAGCTTGTGTGGGCGGAGGGCTGGAGCGTTCAGGCGTTCAAGGGAGCCACCTGGGACGCCAGCGCTCAGCAAGTGCGCTTCCTGCCAGGCGCGGCTGGCGCAGGCAGCTCCACCGCTGCTGCCGCCGTCAGCTGACCCCGTTTCCCGGCTAATGTATGGGAGCGCCGCCGTCAACCTTGAAAGTAAATGTCTCCACCGGAACCCCTCAGTCTGATGCATCTGTACATCATCCTGTGACCCCTCTCTTCCATGCCTTCCTGTATTAGTCTGAGTAATTTTTTGTACGCCCAGATCTCTCTTGCGAGCCCCGGCGCCGGCGCGAAGGGGCCAGGGCAGCGCACAGCGCCGCCAGGCACAACAAGTCGTCTCATGCTGCTCAAACTGCGTTTTAAGGTTCGGCGGGACGCTGGAAGCTCAGCTGAGTGGGCTGAGGAAGCTGCCGCAAGCCCGCGCGGTGCTGACTGCGCCCAGCGTCGCTTCTGCGCGGCGCCAAGCGCGCTGCTGTTGTGAGCGGCAGTCGCGTCTTCACATAAAGCGCCCCCCGTGCCCCTTAGCGCACCGGCAGCGGCAGCTCCAAAGACCCGCCACGCCGGCGCGGCAACCCGCTCCCAGCGGCAAGGGTCGAGTTCCTGGGCGTGCCGGCAAAGTCGGCTAACCCTCCTTTGGGCTCCCCGGCAGCAGCAGCATGCAGCCTCCATGGCGGCAGCCGCCTGAGAGCCCGCAGAAGAAGCGAGTGCGGACAGCAGCGCTCCATGAGCAGCCGTCGCCGCAGGCTACAGCGGCACAGAGGGGGGCCGCAGCGGCGGCAGCGCTGCCCCAGCAGCAGCAGCAGCAGCAGCAGCAGCAACCACAGCAGCAGCCGCAGCAGGGGGAGCAGCAGCTAGTAGCTCTGACGGCCAGGGCGCTGCTAGCCTCGCTTGGCGTGTCCTCTGATGCTGCACCGCCGGCGTCGCCGCAGCCGGCGCCAGCGCCTGGCTTTCCCCTGACTGCTGGCCCTTCGGGCGGTCTGCCGCCCATGCCGCGCACTCTCAGTGAGCTGGCATCCGGCATTGAAGGCCTGATCGCCCAGTATGGGAGCGGTGCTAGCAGTGCAACAGCAGGCGGTGGCGGCCTTGGCGGCAGCGGCAGCGGCGCAGCACCGGCGCTTGCACCTGCAGCCGAAGCAGCGCCTGCAGCCCAACCGCTGTGGCAGCCAGTTGGCTCTGCCCCAGGGCCGCTGCCGAGCCAGCCTTCAGACTTGCAGCTGATGCTGCAGGTGCTGGCTGCATCGCCGCAGGGCCCGCCGGCAGCGGTGCCACCAACAGGGGAGCCAGCACCCGCCCTTCAGCCAGCTGCCCTCCTTACACCGCAGCCGCAGCTGCGGGGCGCACCTCCCATGCAGCCGGCTACAGCGCTGACACCCAGGGCACCGGAGCGGGGTAGGCCACCCGAGCAGCCGCACCAGCGAGCGGCAGTGGAGCCGCCGCCGGCCGGCGTGGCGGCAGCCCGCGCAGCTCAGGCTCCGCTTGTGGCCTTACAGCAGCACTTGGAGGCGCTGGATCATGAGGGTGAGTGGAGGCTCTTTTTATACGAGTGTTGAGTGGTGGCAACCAGAAGGTTGGGCAGCCGTGCCTGTTCTGAGTATGCATCCAGCCGCATGATACTCCTGGCTTTGGTTCAGGCGAAGGCGGCTTCCATTCTGTCACTTGGATGACTGGCGTGATTCAGTCTTTGCGCATGCTTGCTTTCTGCCGCCGCCCCGCAGTTGCACAGGGCATGGCCATGCTGCAGCAGGTTCAGACGGATGTGGCACAGCACCAAGCCAACCACCAGCGAAAAATTCAGCTGTTGCACACCTGGGGCAGGTGGGGGCCTGGGACTGTGGTGCAGCTGCCTTGCACAGCATGTGGCGTCATGAGGCCGCCATTGGGGAGGGAGGCTTCAATGCCCTGCGGAAACCCTGCAGGGCCTGACTGCTTCATGCTGCTGCCGCTGCCGCTCTGCCCTGTTGCCTGCAGCAAGGTCAACACCTGCACGCAGCAGATGCAGCAGGCGTGGAAGGAGCTGGTGAGTCGGCAATGGCAAATTCGCTGCATGCAATGCAAGGCAATCATGCCAAGTGTTGACCAGGGTCAAGAGCATGACCTGCCCATCACGATTACGATTTGAGTCGGCTGTGCGCCTTCCCTGCTCGGCCTGCCCTGTGGTTGCAGGTTGCCGCCATGCAGCATGCCGTGGGCGACCTTCACACGCGAGTGGAGCAGCAGGGTGAACTGCTGGACACGCTGCAGGCGCAGATGCAGCAGGCACAGCAGGCACAGCAGCAGCAGGCGCAGCAGCGGGAGCAGCAGCAGCAGCGGGAGGCCAGCGCTGTAGCCAGGGCTGCCGACGCGCTGACGCAGCAGCGGGTGCAGCACCTGACTGCGCAGTTAGACGGGGAGCGGCAGCAGCGGCAGCGTTTGGAAGGTGTGCCAGCTGGCAGGGTGTGGGGTCTTGGGGCAGCCGCACACGCCAGCCAAGTGCATGGGGAGGGAGATTTGGACCTGTGATTTCTCTGCTAGCCTGCTTGGTCCTGCCAACCTTTCTTGCCTGCCCTCCTCTTCCCATGCAGGCGAGCTGGCGGAGCTGCGGCAGCAGGTCCAGCAACTGCTTGCCGGCCAGGCAGCAGAGGCGGCAGCGGCGGCAGAAGCGGCGGCAGCAGCTGATTCGGGCAGCCCGCCTGCGCCGCCTGGGCCCCGGCCTTCTGCGACCTTTTGACTTTTCAAACTTGCGGCGCAGCACTTAGTTGATGCAGTCTCAATCTATCCATGGCATCAGAGAGCACTTGCTGCCTTGGCAGTTTTGCATGACCAACCCAATGCCCATTCCCCTGCCCAATGCCTGACGACACAGCTTCCTTTCTCTCTCAGTGCATCGCCTTGCCTTGCACAGCCGGCGGGGTCATTCTCTTTGTGTGTGTTGGCCTGTTAATGCCCTCCCCTGGCATTCAAGCTGAGATGCAAATCCAGTCTGCAGCGGGCCAAGTGAGCGCTCCGCAGCGCAGCAGGCAATGTGCGCTGAGAGTTTGATGCAGCTTCTGTTGCTGATGAAGCTTGCCTTCCTTGGGTCTTAAGACCTCCTGTCCAAAATTACTCGGGGTGCAACCATCCAGACGTGAAGCAGGCCGCGTCCAAGGCGGCTCCAGCAGACCACCAACGGCCTCTCAGCGACTCTTGCTGGTCAATCAGGTGAGCAGCGTTACCAGAGGGATCAGATCAGCTGTGCTTGCAGCCACTGCCGCTGCCGCCATCAGGTCGCAGCCATGGTCAAAGGCCAGGCTGTGCTGGTAGTGGGCGCGTCCCGCGGCATCGGCGCCGCTGTAGCCGAGCGCTGCGCCCGAGAGGGTGCCACCCTGCTTCTGGCCGCTCGCTCGGTGGACAAGCTGCAGGAGGTAAACTGGTGATTGTTTGCTGGGAAGATGTTTGACTGTGCGTGCTCAACTGATTCGGATTGAGTATCCTGCTGCCTAGCGTCACCTGCCCCTCAAACGCCACTGCCTTCTCCAGGTGGCCGAGCGCTGCCGCGGCGCCGGCGCTGCCTCCTGTGACGCGCTGCGCTGCGACGTGGCCGACGGCGCTTCGATCGATTCGCTTAGCCATGAGTTGCACAAGCGGCACCCGGATGGGCTGGACGCCCTCATGATTGTGTCGGGAGTGGCCGCTGAGAAGCAGGACATCCTCACAGGTGCGGCAGTGCTTACCAGCCAGCCGGCTGCTCAGAATGACTGTATATGTGCAGGCATGGATGGCTGGGCACCCTCGCTGCGCAGCTCAGTCAAGCTCCGCCATCAGCAGTGCACAGCCCTTCCCATCCTGCCTCCCGCTGGCACCCTCCTCTCAAACCAACCGGCAGGCGACCCAGATGAGTGGGAGTCCATGCTGGCCATCAACACCCTGGCCCCCATGCGCCTCACCCGCGCATTTGCGCCCGCCATGGCCAAGCGGGGCGGCGGCGCGATTGTGACGGTCGGCTCGCTTGCTGGCACGTTTGCCTCAGCCGGGTCTGCACCCTATGCCTCCAGCAAGTGGGGCGTGCGCGGCTGGGTGCTGTCCACGTATGAGGTGAGCAGGCGCGAGGGATGGGCAGCACAGGAATGGGATGTGCATTCTGGCTGCCTGCACCTGCGTGTCTCAGCCGAATAGCTCAGTGGAATGCATTGCGGCTTAGCAACGGCATACCCAAGCCTGCGCATGCTGTGCCGCACCCCATGCATGTGCAGGAGCTCAGGAAGCATGGCATTAAAACCATGGTGCGGCACAGGCCGCTGGCTTGTGCCTGGCTCTGCTGGCGTGGCCTGCTGGGGAATCCCGCTGCTGTTGTGGCTTCTTCGCTCCACGATTCCCCACACAGGAGGCACCTCACCGCTTCACCAGCCCCAGTGCCCGCCTGCGCTCCCCACCGCCTGCCACATCTGTCATCAATGCAGGTCATCGAGCCCGGCTTTGTGGCAACCGACATGGTGGTGCACAACGAGCGCCTGGTCCCAGACAAGATGATCAAGCCGGAGGATGTTGCAGAGGCGGCGCTGCTGCCGCTGCACCTGGGGCCAAATGCCACGCCGCTTGAGCTGATGCTCAAGTGCGTGCTGAGGCCGTACAAGGGTGCGGCATGAGCGGCATCTGTGCTTTTGTAGAAGGCCAAGGCATGAGCGGCAGGCGGCGGTGCCGCTCCAACCAACCCTGCTTTGCAGAGCTGATAGTTTGCAACGCCGTACGAGCGCCCTTGAAGTGGACACTTGTGCGGAAGGCTGTGCAGAGGCTGTAACGCTTAGAGTTGAGAGGTGACACATGCCAATCATGCACAAACACACGAGCAGTGCAGGCACAGTGCAGCCAAAGGGTAGTGAGGCTCTGCCTAACGTGTTGCGTTGCATGGACCGCCAGTCGGGCGCCGCTGCTTCCCACCGCTGAGCGTTGCTGGCCAGATTGCCCCTAGCTTTGCTTCGGAATTGGGCACTCAAACATGGCGCCCAGCCAGGGCAGCAGTGGCAGCGAGGGCGGCAAGCGCAAGCGGCAGTCGAGTCTCACGCCAGACAGCAGCGAGGCGGAGACCCTTGAATGGATTCGAGTAGAGGCTCTGGGTGGCAAGAATGCGGCCGTAGCGGTGTTCGACAAGGTGCGGCCGAGTTTGAGCTTCGCCCGGGGGCCTCCCGGTGCGCCGCTGGCTATCTGAGACTGCAGCATGAGATGCAGATGCCCTGGGCTGCCCCACGCCCGCCTGCCGACGCCACCCACCTGCCGCCGCCGCCTCCTCGCTGCCGCGACGCCTTCTGTGCTAGCCGACTGGCTGGCAGCCTGCCGTCTGCTCACCTGCACTGCAGGCCGCCCTCTTGCCTGCCTTCGGCAAGTGCTTCTTTCTGATCGGCGCAAGCTGCGCTGCCCAGTTCAAATCAACCCACAATTTTACCCAATTTCTGTGCAGCTGGCCGCCGAGTGGCAGCGCAGCGGTGAAGTGCTGGATGGCGACGTGCTGTGGACCGCCGACGAGGCGCACCTGCGCAGGCTGGGCTGCTCCGCCACTGTGGCGCACCGCATCATGAAGGCAGTGCAGGAAGCGAAGGCCGCTGCCGCCGCCACGCAGGTGGGTGCCTGCCCGTTGCCAAGGGTGTGTTGTTTCGGCGAGCGTTGTCGCCTTGCTTTGGCCTGGCTGCCGGCTGCCTGCAGCCTGCGGTTCAGCCTGTACCTGTGAATCATTCTGTGCACTGTGGCTGGTTGTCCAGCTGTTTATTTTGCATTAGCACGCAGAGTGGTGGGCCGGCCCCCGCCCATTTGCTGCCGTTGCTTTCCTCACACTTGGCTCGTCCGATCTGCCACGCTTCTGGGAGCGCAGGAGCTGCAGCCCACCACGCAGCAGCTGGCAAGCGAGCCGCAGCAGGAGCAGCAGCAGCTGCAGGCCAACAGGTGGCGGCAGGTGCGGCGGGAGCCGCCGCGGCGCCCGCCCGCCACGCAGCTGGAGCCATCGCCGCTGCCCAACGGCCAGCAGGAGACGCAGGAGGCGACTGATGAGCAGCAAGAGCAGCAGGATGAGCAGGAGGATGAGCAGGAGGATGAGCAGGAGGACGAGCAGCAGCAGGAGGGAGAGGAGGAGGAGGATGGGCAGGAGACTGGCGATGAGCAGCCGCCCCAGCTGGCGCACGTGCAGATCAAGCCCGATCCTGCGCAGGTGGAGGCTGAGGCCGCCGCCTGGGGCCAGCAGCTGGAGCAGGAGACGCGGCAGTCGGGGCAGCAGGGCACGCAGCGCCGCTCGCAGCGGCGGCGCAGCGGGCGGCCGCTGGCGGCGGAGGGCGGCGGTTCGGCCATGGACACGGATGGGGCAGCGGCTGAGGAGGGCGAGGAGGAGACGCAGCAGCAGGAGGAGCAGGACGAGGATTATCAGCAAGAGGAGGAAGAGGAGGCAGATGAGGAGGAAGAGGAGGAGGAGGAGGAGCATGTGCTGGCCAACGGCCGCCGCCGACGCAGCGTGCGGGTAAAAAAAGAGGAACCCCAGGAGCTGCCCACCGGCGCAGCAGCCGCACAGCAGGCGCAGCAGCGGACGCGGCGGGAGCGGACGCCGCAGGCTGGGTCGAGCGGCGCCGGGCCGAGCGGCACGGGGGCGGCGGCTGCCGCTGCGGCGGCGGCGGCAGGCGGCAGCGGGCGCATGCTCACGCGGCGGCAGCGGCAGCAGCAGGAGGACGCAGCGCTGGCGGCCACGCGGCGCCAGATGCGCGGCGCTACTATGGCTGAGAGGCAGCGGCGCGAGGCGGAGGAGGAAGCGCAGCGCATGGATGAGGATGAGGAAGAGGATGAGGTGGAGGCGCCGCAGGTGTGTAGGGGATAAGGGGTGGCCCTTGACTGGGCGGGTCGGCGCGCGCCATGAATCGCTTGCTGGAATCGCTGGGCAGCGGTGGCGGGTGCACCTTCCAGTGCAGCCACAGGCCTTGATGTTGGCGCTGCCCTGCTGGGCAGCTTTGTGGCTCAGCTCAGCCGAGTGCTTGCGGGTGCCATGGTGGCTCCGCTGATGCAGCTGCACTGATGGCAACTGCAAGTGCCCTACCTGCCTGCGCTGACCTGGGGCGCTCCGCCTCTGCGCTGACCTCACCGCCCTTGCTGCAGGAGGGGCAGGAGGCCGGCAGCGATGAGGAGGAGGAGGAGCCGCTTGTGACCGAGGACCTTGGTCCCGAGGCACGCAAGTGAGCAGGGAGGCTGTGAGTTTGGGCAGGGCAGGCGTCGGGTCTGCCCTTGGTTCATAGGAAGGACAGCCATGCGGCTCATGGTAAGACCCAGTTGCCCCACCTTGATGACCAGGGCGGCTGGCCAGGTAGCAGCAACGAGTTCTGCCCTCTCAGCAGCCGCACTGCATGCCTGCCTGCCCGCAGGGGCCACTACCAAAACGACTGGCAGCGGCGGTGCCGCTGGGGCCTGCAGGAGATTTTCAGCTCCATGTCTGTGGACGAGGTGAGGGCGAGCAGGGCAGGACTGGTGTCTAGTTGCAGGGGCAGAGGGCTACTGAGGCGCTCGTACGAACGCAGGTGCTGTTGGGGCATGTTGAACTGTAGCTGCCCAGCCCGCATGGGTGGACAGCGCGAACCAGCGGCCCGACGCACCTGTGCTTGGGGGCTGTGCTCAAAACTGGCTGGCCGCCGGCTGACTGCCTTGTGTGCTGCCTTGCACCCCCGCAGCTGAGCGAACTGATCAAGGCAGAGGAGGAAGATAGCTGGCCCGAGCTGGTGCTCAAGTGCCTGAAGCAAAAGAAGAAGGTGGACGGTGTGACGTGAGTGCAGCGCAGTACACCTTTAGTGAAGTTGTCCCTCTTGTTTCTCTACATGTCCTGTTGGCTGGGGAGGGCCACACACGTCAGGCTGGGACACAATGGCGGCATTGCACGTGCACGAGCGAGCTGCACAGCGCCTGCTGGCAAGCTGCTGGGTCTGGTTGGCATATCAGCACCACGTGCGCGCTGTTGGGCCATTGCCCGAGGGGTGCATTGACGTGTGGTTTCCCCAACACTCCAGTCCCTACCATTTTTCTTTCTCTGGTCTCCCTCCTGTCCATGTCGAAGCGAGTGGGTCGACCATACCAAGAGCAAGCCGATTGCCAACAAGCTCACCAACTACCTGCTGACCGGCACTCTGGATGGCAAGCCTGGCCAAGATGGTGAGCAGCTGACTGCACGTTAATTCACATCTGCAGGCTTACCTGCTTGGCTACCGTGCAGCACAGCCAGGCTGGGATGAGGCTGCACCCATGCAACGGAAGGCATCTGCGCGACTGCAAGGGGCCTTGCACCGAATGTGAACATGCGCCTGCCAGCCAGGCACCGTTCAACGGGCCTGCTGGCCCTTAGCCGCCAGCTACCAATGCTCCCTGCATCATGCATCACCCCCGCGCCTATCAATGCAGGGGCGGGCGGCATGCGCAAGGAGGACATTGCAGACCTGCTGAAGCGGCGGTGCGACGAGGCGGTACGCATGTACGTGCACCACGTCCTGCGCAAGCGGTACCAGGTGGGTAGTGTAGAGGGGCAGGCTTTTATCGCAGGGTGGCAGTTCACATTTTATGCACTCTTTGGGCTGCAAGAGGGCGAACAAAAGCAGCCAGTTTGGAGCAGGGGCGCCGGGGCTGCCAGAAGCGGGTTGGGACGGCAGGGCTGGCTGCTCTCCCCTGCTCGCACCCCTGCTCACCAGCATGGTCCTGCAAAGCGCTGCCCCTCCCGCTGCCTGCCTTGCACAGAACCTGCCTCGATTCGTCGACCCGCACCGACTGATGTGGAGGCTGTGGCGCTTCCCCGATGGGCCGGCCTGCGGCGCGGACGAGGTGTGGGGCAGAGGAGAGGCTTCGATGCTGCACCGCTCTGGTTTTGGCCTGCTGCCGAAAGTGTGTGCTGAGGACCGAACTTGACGATGAGGGAAAGGAGTGAACGCAGGTGTAAGAGGCGCAACCGTCCTGTTCCCAGCAGCACTGGGGACTGCACACCCGCCCACCCCAGCCCACAACACCTACAATCCCGAATGCATTCTACCCTGCCCGCCCACCCCGCTGCAGGTCACCCTGGGCACGCGCCTGCTGCGCTGCGAGAGCATCCGTGGGATTGAGCCTGGCGACGACCACAAAGTGCCCTTCCGCTTTGTGCTGGCAGCAATTGAGGATCACCGCATTCTGTTGGAGGGCTGGCAAGACGTGAGAGGCCGCCCTCTTTGTGCTCATTTGTTTGCCGGCGGTGTGTGCATGCCATGGCCGGGGCCTGCACGGTTAGCAGACGCAGCTTGTGTGCAATGCCTCGCTGCCGCTGCTGCTGCCGTCTGCGCCTTGCAGTTTCAGCGCGTTTTGCCAGTCAATACCACAATCATGGACTCGCACCATGTGCCCGCTGTGCTGCCCTCACGTGTGGTGCCCCCTGCCGTCCCCCGCTGTGCTGTGTTGTGTGGTGCAGGCCAATTTGGCGCTGTGGATCCAGCACCTGTCAGACCTGACCGGCCACCCCAAGTTCAAGGTGACAAGCAGCGATCGTTTCACATGGGCTGGGCAGTGCTGTTTGCAAGGCCGGCTGGCCGCCCTGCTTTAAGGACGACAGGCGCTGCTTCGCCTGATGTAACTGCTGCATGCTCATTGCCTCAGCCCGCCTCCAGCTGATGAGCAACTGTATGTATCGAATGGTCCGCAGGTGGTAGCGCGCGTGTACCTCGAGCCCGGCAACCTGGCGGTCAAGTTTACGCTGCGCCAGCTGTTCACCAAGGACAGCCTGTCCGCCTCGCTCGTCAGCGGCACGGTGTGTGGCAGCTGCTGGGACCGCACAGCGGTGGCACATGTGCTGAACTTGCGCTGCTTTTGCACGCCAGCAGAACTGCGGCGTCTGCACTTTCAATGGGGCGAATAGGACGGTAGCAGTGCCATTTGCGGTGGCAAGGCAGCTGCATGAGCAGGCATGCCGCCTGATGCAGGCATGCTTGGCCCTGGCGCTGCAGCAGGGACCCATTACCAAGCCCAACAAGTGCCAAAGGGTGCTGCAAGCTGCTGCAGTGGAACCGGTTACCAAGCTCAACCAGCCACCCAATGTTTGCTGCAAGCTGCTGCAGTGGAAGTACAAGCGGCAGGCCGCGGAGACGCTGGAGGGAGAGGCCGAGGAATACCTGGTGGCTGTGGACATTGCCTTTGTGATGTCCTGTCTGGATGAAGTGGTGGGCACACCCTTTGACGACAAGATGCAAAGGTAGGCAGCAGTTGTGCGCTGGCATTACCTGCTCAGGACCAGCCAGTGAGGTATGGACGGCAGCTCGTGCACCCTCCAGCGCATGATTTCTGCCACAAACTTCCCACTGCCGAGCTGCCACATGCCGCTGCTGCCGCTCTGGCACTGGTATGAGCCCTTCCCAACTCCCCACACTGTGTGTGTGCTGTACCGCAGGCTGCTGGTGCAGTACGAGGCCACGGAGCAGGAGGTGGCCAGCAAGGGTGTGCCCATAGAGCTCAAGTCGCTGGACAGCCCCATCACCTTCAAGCAGGTGCGCGAGTTGGCAGCTAAATGCAGCCAAAAGTTTTTCAGCTAGCTGCGAAAGCCTGCAGTCGGTGCTGTGAAGCTGGAGAAATGAATGCGGTAGCGGCCAAGGCAGCAAACGTGTCTGTCGGCACCGCTGCTGTGCGGTTTGGCGTGCCCTGCTACTCCCCTTCCTGCTGAATGCTCAGTTGGACGATTGCACGGCGGGCCCGTCAACCAAGCAGCATGCCTTGCCTGTCCTCCCGAGCAGTTTGACAAGTGCATGACGTGCGTGGAAGACCTGGACCGCCCGGAGCCGCCCAACTTCCAGCAGGAGGTGCGCACTGCAGGGTGCTGCACAATGCGGCTGTTCTGTAGTGCTTGATCAGCTGACGTGCCGAGCGACGAACGAGCAGTGAACCGGTGGTGCGGCAGCTGCAGGTGTTTTGCCAGTGGGTGCACAAGCTGTGTGGCTGAGCAGCTTTGAGCTTGCTGGAACATCAGGCCTGGCACTCTTCTGAGCACAGCAGTCGTATGCCCTCCTTCCCCCACTGCCGCAGTGTGACGACGCGTTCCTGCTCCGGGTGAGGCCGCCCCACGGGCCGCTGGCTGGAATGTACAGCCCCTGCACCCGCTGTGCCTTGCGCTTGCGTCGTGTAGTGCTTGTGCCTGTGCAGCATGCCGTTTCCAAGCACGGCGCCTCCTCAGTGCTGCCTACCAGCTGTATCCCACTGCTACTCACCCATCGCAGCTGCGGCCGTACCAGCGCCGCTCGCTGGCGCACATGCTGCACGAGGAGCGGGCGCAGGGCGGCTCGGCGCGCCACCTGTGGGTGCAGTACAACCTTCCGGAGAATCCAGGTGGGTGCTGGCATGCATGGGCCGTGCAGCGCTGCAAACCGCTCTGCTGCGAAGGCTGACTGCCGCCGTACCTGCCTTCCCAAGCATTGCTTGCCGCGGGCATGCGCCGCGCTCCCAGTCCGCGGCAGCTACTTCCAAACCCACTGCACTCAAGCCATGTTCTGCTCACTTCCTGTTGTCTGCAGAGATCTACTGCTACGTGTCGCCCATCCTGCACCAGATTCGCTGCTCCACCTCCAAGATCGAGATGGAGCAGTGGATTGGCGCCAAGGGCGGCGCCGGCTGGATCGCGCTGCAGGTGCAACAATGCATTGTGTGCGGGGCAGGCTTCCGCTTACCTGCTGTGCACTGGGGTGGGGGTGTTTCGGACGCTTGAGTTGAGCTGCGGGCATGCAGGAAGCCTTGGGCAAGGTGGCATGTCATGCAATGTCCGGTCAAGCAGTGTCCTCGCTCACGTTTCCGCTGCTCTGCGTGCTGCACACTACTCCCCCCACAGATGGGCATGGGCAAGACGGCGTGCGCGGTGGGCGCTATCCAGTTCAACCCTCCCCCAGAGGGCTGGCGCGCCAACCGCGCCTGGCAGGGCCCACGCCTGCGGGACCACCTGTGTGAGTGCCTGGGCGGCTTTGCTGTTGTGATGAGAAGTGGTGGTTCTGCTGCGATGTAGAAGCAAGCCGGGTGCTGCAGGCAATGCACATGGCAGTAGGCCCCGCTGCACCAGCCATGCAACGTCACAAGCCAACAAGAAAGCTTGACACGCCCTACCTCCTTGTGCTGCTCTTGCTGCCTTTGTGCAGCCGCGTTTGAGAACAACATGCCGCACGGCGGCACGCTGATCGTGATGCCGCCCACCCTCATTGACCAGTGGTGCGTGGGTTGCCTGGCTGGCTGGCTGGCTGGCTGGCTGGCTGGCTGCGACAGCAGGGGGTGGGCCAAATGGGCATCACCTGCGCGCATGCGTGTAGGCAGTCGTGCGCTGTTGAGCCTGCTTTGAAGGGGGGCTCTGCGCCTTTACGCCAACTTTGGCCTCCCTCGAATCTGCCCCTCTTGGACCCCAACACTTGCCATGCCCCTGCTTGCCCTTGCTGCGCCCCCCAGGGAGGACGAGATCCGCAAGACCACGCAGGCCGAGCTGAGCATCCTCAAGTGGACGGAGAACACAAAGGGGGCGCCCCGTACGCTGGACTGCAAGGAGATTGCCAAGTGAGTGAGGGGACATCTGTGCTGGTCGGGGCTGGTTGGCAGCCAGAGGGGGCATGTGCTACCGTGCAGCTGGATGGCAGGGAGATTGCCAAGTGAGTGCGGCGACTGGTGGTTGGCAGGTGGGCAGGCCCGGGCGAAGGGGAATGCCTCTCAAGAAGAGCTGTGCAGTCTGCAAACCGGGCCCTGCCACCATAGCCACGGCGTGTTGTGTTGTCAACCCGCCTCCCAACTGCTTTCTCCCCTCCACCTTCAGGTACGACATCGTGCTCACCACCTTCCAGCTGGCCACCCAGCTGCACACGCTCAGGTGCGCCCAGCAGGCAGAGAAAGACCTGGGTGTTGGACCAACAGCTTGCAATCCCGCATTCACCGATGCCCACTGCGCCTGCCCTGCCTCATGCAACCTGTGCTGGCCCCTGGCTTGCGCAGCATCGCCATCTGGAAAGCCCTTGGCTGACCGCACACAACCTGTTTTCGTCAACGTGCTTCTGTCCGCCCCTGCCGGTGCCCCTGCAGCCACATCCGCTGCTAACCATCACCACTTTTTTGCCCCTGCAGCCACATCCGGTGGTGGCGCATCGTCGCGGACGAGCCGCAGCTGCAGGCGGGCGGCTTCCTGGCGGACAAGGAGCACCGCTGGATGGCCAACCACAAGTGGCTGCTCACCGGCACGCCCATCAACGCCACGGGTGGGCGCAGCAAGATGGCCGCTGCGCGCTGGGCCGTGTGCGCACCGGTTGTTGAAGGGCTGGCCTGGAACAATGGCCGCCAACTGCAAGAATCCCGCCCTGCCATTGACGGCCGGGCCCGCAAGGTCGTGCCGAGACACCCTGCATTGTTTGCAACTCTTCCTCCTCCGCAGTGGAGAGCATCAGCCCCTCCATGCAGTTCCTGGGCATGGGCCAGTTCGACATGCTCTTCCACCACTACCCGCCCGTCATCACACAGTGAGGACAAGGGGGGGCTGCTGGAGGCTTGCAGGCAGGGCGAAGGCGCAGGGCTACAGGGCTAGTTGTGGTTGAAAGCTTGCAGCGCCGGTTGCCCTGCTCCTGATTGCCACTGGCCTTCAAGCGCCTTATTTCCTGCGCCACCAAATCCTTGCTCCGCCAACCAACCCATCCAACCCCACAGCGTGCTCAAGCGCTACATGGTGCGCTACACCAAGCGCGGCTCGGTGGACGGCGAGCCCAACCTCATCCTGCCGCCCCTGTCGGAGCGCGTCATCCAGGTGCGGTGCAGCGAGTGGAATCTTGCATGCAGTGCCAGCTGGCATGCAGTGCCACCAGGCATGCCATGTGGGAAGCTTGCGCCGTGCGTATGACTGGTTGGAGCAGCGCTGGACCGCAGCATTTTTCTTGGCAGGCATGGACGCTTGCTGATGGCAGCAAGGGGCAGCCACGCTTTGCTGAATGGGCCCCTGTTCTGCCCCACGACCTGCCCCTGACTTGCCATGCAGTGCATGCTGTGCGACGAGGACGAGCGCATGTGCCCTTGATTGCGGCAGCAACAACGCTCATGCCACTTGGGCTTGCACCTTTTCATGCAGTGCACGCTGTGCGACGAGGACGAGCGCATGTACCACCAGCTGAAGACGGAGCAGCGGCTGGCGTACCGCAACATCCTGGACAGGCTGAGCATCGACCCAGACCTGCTGGGGGGTGGGTGCCTGGGTGGTGCTACTAACACCAATGTGTTTTGGGGTCGTGGCCTGCGCCACAGTGTCGATTCTGGGCATGATGCACTGTGAGGAGGGAGGGACGTGCTGTTGCTGCTGCCACCTTGCTGGTGTTAGGTGGCTGTTGCTGTTGCCACCTTGCACCTCACTCTGCTTGCGCTGTCACTGGCTCACTGCTGAACTTGAGACTCGGCTTGCTCAACACTGCCCGCAGAGGGCGACCCCGCAATGACGACTACGCGTTGCCTTCCCTGCAACACTCCCCGCCCTCACTCTTCCGCTGACATTTCTTACTGCCCACTGCCTCTTTATCGCCCGCAGAGGGCGACCCCGCGTATGACACTCACACTGCACCTTAACTCTGCTGACATCTACTAGAGGAAGCTGACAACCGCTCAATTTGTTATGCCACTTTTCGCCCTCCCAGAGGGCGACCCAGCATACGACAACTACAAGCGGCCCAAGCTGAACAGCAAGATGATCAAGCTGCGCGGCATGGTGACCACGCTGCGCAAGGCGGCATCCAGTGAGGCGCCAGCTGCTGCGGGCCTGTGCATCAGCTCGCAAGTTGGCGGCACGCGGTTGCCAAAGGGCCTGCTGTGACACTGCTGTCGTTCTGCCATCGTTTCCGTCTCCCAGGCGTGCTGTAGCAGGACAGCTTGCCCATCGCTGCTGCGCACGCCTGATCGAGCAGGGTGCTGCTCTTCTGAGCAACACATTCCCTCGCGACCGCTGCCACCCAATGGATGCGCAGGCGCGCTGAAGCAGGACACCGGGGTGGAGCTGTATGATGAGGAGAAGGAGCGGCACATCAAGGAGAAGTACTGGTGAGCCAATACGACTGTATGGGAATCAAGGAGAAGTGCTGGTGAGCCAATACGACTGCACGGGAATCAAGGTGAAGTATTGGTGAGCCAACAAGACTGTACGGGGAACAGGTGGTGGTCAGCGAAACTACAGGTCCACACCTGTGCCTGTGTTGCGACCACGCGGGGGGTGGCTGGCTGCTGGGCGCGGGGCCTGCAAACACTGGCTGCGGTACGTTGTCTCGTAATGCATAACGCCTGAAGGGCAACTGCAGGGAGGCCTGCCGGCCCATCTACCGGTCTGCCCGCCGGGGTGCGCCCTCGCCCCACCGCCTGCCCTGCCTCCCGCCAGCATCGCCCAAGTGCCAGCCTGCCACAACTTGCAACCTTGCCCTGCTGCAGGTACACCAGCAAGGCGGAGGCGGTGATTGAGGTGCTCACTGAGCGGAATGAGGACGAGAAGGTGGGTGGGGGCGGGTGAATGGGTGGGTGGGTGGTGGTATTGTGGTTTGGGCACGACTGGCATGGAGCACCCGCGTGCCGATGAGTATGGTCGCAGACCGCAGAGTTGAAACTAAGTTCCTGCTTTGCAACACGCCCCTCCCTCCCACGGTTCCTTCCCGCGCCGCACCAACCCCACTTCAAATATCATACCAAAACCCATCCATGCTCCCTATCCCTCTCTTCAGACCATCATCTTCAGCGAGTACCCCGACTGCCTCCGTGCCATCAAGAAGCTGCTGCCCGACATTGGGCTGCAGAGCCGCGACTTGATCGGCAGCGGCAGCGCAGGTGCGCGCAGCTCGCTGGTGTGTTGACTGGGGGTTTGGGCAGGTTGGTTGAGCTTCTGGCCTGCTTAGCTCTGGCTGCAAGAAGCCTGGAGGCCGCAGCAGCTGCTGTTGCTCGCTTGCTGACTTCAATTTCCTGTATGGCCGCCCCTTTTGCCGCAGCGGCACGCGGCAAGGCGATCCGAGCGTTCCAGTCGGACCCGCCCACGCGCGTGTTCCTCATCACGCACAGGTGGGGGTCAACGCTTGCCGCTGCAGGCTGTGCCAAGCCAGCATGCCAGTGCCTCTGCGCCTTTCCTTGTAAGGGTGGTGCAGGGCGGCGAACGATTGGGGAAGGTGCATCTAGGCACTGACTCTGGTGGCTCTTACGTTTCCCGGCCTTGCAGGGCGGGCGGAGCGGGCGTGACGCTCACAGCAGGCACGCACATCATGTGAGGAGGGGGTGTCGAGTGGTGATACGGCACAAAGGCCTAGCAAACCCTGCATTCGGTGCCAATGGCATGCTGCCACGCCTGAAGCAGCTGCCCTGCTAGGTCCGCTTGGCAGCATCCGCATTCAGAAAGCTCACCCATCGCTGCCCCGGCCCTCTCCTCACCCCCTTGCTCTCAGCCTGTGCGAGCCGATGCTCAACCCCAGCTTTGCGCGGCAGGCCATTGGGCGCAGCCACCGCATGGGCCAGGAGCACCCAGTCACTGTGACCCGCCTCCTGATGAAGGGTGCGGTTGAGGGGTGGAGGCTCTTGCTCTGCCTGGTGTGGACGGCTCTCGAGCTGAGGGCCGTGGTGCAGCACCCTTGCTTGAGGCACTCTCGCTCTTGCGCGTTGCATGGGCCACCCTGCTGCCCGCTTGCAGCTCGCAACTGGGGAAACAGTGCTTTGCCAGCCTGGCCCTCACTGCTGCATTCCCTTGGCCGCCCCTTGCTTGCGGCAGGCACGATAGAGGAGAAGATTGCGGCGTTTGCGGCGCGCTGGGAGCCCGAGGGGGTGAGCTAATGGTGCCAGGCAGACGGTTCCCGCAGCTTGCAAGTGCATGTCAAGCCGACTTGCCACTGCATGGCTCGTGGGCAAACACTTAATTTAATCAACCCCATGACCCACGAGTGCATGGTTGACGAGTGCATTGAAACTCAAACAATGCAGGACGAGGATGAGGAGATGGCGGCGGCGTTGGACGACGAGGAGGGCGATGGCATGCGCCTGGCCAGCACAGCGCTGGAGGCCAACACAGGTGGGTGCAGGGGAGCTGTTTGTCTGGGATGGTTGGGGGTGGCGACTGGACAGGGTTGCAGCAGACAGAAAAGTGCACCTGGATGCCGGCACGGCATCGCCCGGCATTTATGCTGACCAGCTGCCGCCCCCGGGACCACACCTCCCTCATCATCTGCGCCCTTGCAGCCGCCAATGACGAGACCAGCAAGCTGAAGATCGAGGACCTGAGAGACATGCTGAACAACATAGACGAGGACGAGTGAGGGCTGCTGCGAAAAGCGCTCAACCGCACCAACTCGCTGCACCGCACGGCCCACCTGTCACATGTACCTGCCTGTACCTGTCAAAGCCCTGTGCAGCGTTTCCGTTTACCTTGCACATGCACATCTACATTGCGCTCTTTGCGCCGCTCTCCCTCTGATGCACGGCGCCAGGGCAGCTGCCTAGCGTGGTCGGCTGCCACCCTTGTAAATGCAAACCGCGACCGGGCGGCAGCTGGCGGCGCGAGCGGTGGGGTGCAGCTTGCACACCTCGGTTCTCAACCCTCCTGCACTCTACGCCCATTCGACGTCACATTAGAGGCATACAAGCTCCATCAGCGCAGTCTGCTCGCCGCCCCACGACCTCTGCGCGCGTGCCTGCCCTGCGACACGCCTCTGATGGTCGGCACGCGAGGCAAACGCGCTCGTGAGGCGGCAGAGGCCCCTGCAGCGGAGCCCGAGGCTGGCCGCAGCAAGCGACGCCGCTCCGCCGCCGCCGCCGAGCAGAAGAAGGCGCCAGTCAGCAAGCCCAAGCCCAAGCCTGCTGCCAAAGCGAAACCAAAACCTGCCAAGCCGAAACCTGCCAAGAAGGGTGCAGGGGCAGCAGCAGCAGGTGGCACCGTGACCGTAAACCGGGCGCCCGTTCTCACGCTCTGGGTGGCAGTGGTGGCGCAGCGGCAAGGCTACAGGTGAGCTATGTAACGCCGTGGGCGCTCATCAGCTGCCATGCACTGTGCAGCAGGGCTGTGATTGAGCCAGCCGAATACTGGGCGCTCGATTCCTTACCCCTGCCGGCCATCGGACCCATGACCCGCCCCCTTCTCCCTTCTCGCGCTCCCCTCTGCCTGCCCTGCCCGCAGCTGGCGCGAGGGCCTGACCTTTGGGCGCTGGGTGTCGGGCGTGCTGGCTCAGTCCAAGGGGCGCAGCCTGGGGCTGTACGAGGAGCGGGAGAAGAGCGAGGCTGAGCGGCGGGAGCGGGAGCGGCACGACCGACAGCTGGGCGTGCAGCGCATGGACTGCTTCGGCATGCACATCCCCGCCGCGCCGGTGGGTGGGCGGGCTGGTGGGTGGGTGGTCATGGCTGCGAGTGTGTGAGACATGGCGCATCCAACTGGGGAAGGCTGGCAAGCAGGTGCTGTGCTTGCCGCCAGTGCGGCATACTTGCGCATGCCTCGTCGCCTGCATGTGCCTCCTCGGTCGCATTTGCCTCCTCAGCAAGTCAGTGCGCAATGCATTTAACGTTGTGCCTGGCAGGGCCGTCCAGCTTGCCAGAAAATTGGCTGTGTACCCACAACCCCTGGGCTGCGCAGGTGGGCAGCGAGCACCACGCGGTGAGCAGCGGGCAGCCCGTCGACCCTGCAAGCGTGGAGAGCTACCTGCAGCGCTCGTTTGGCACACAGCTGGAGGCCACAAAGGTGTGTTTAGGAAGGGAGGTGGTGTGGGAGGCGGGGCAGTGGGTCAATGCGCTGCAATGCTCTTTCTGCCGAAATCTGCAACAGGAACACACCAAGCACGGACCTTGCTTGCCCAGCTTGCCCAGCTCCATGCAGCGGCTGCTTGCTTGCTCGGCTTGATGGAGACACTTCCATGCACCTGGGCTCACCACCAGTTTCCGCCCCAGCTTCTGCCTCTGCAGGGAGCCATGGAGGGTCTGGCAGGCGCCATCCCAGCAGGGGAGGTGGGGCACGTGGCCTACCGGCTCTACGAGCGATTCCGCCCTGCCTGGAAGGCAAGCGCTGGTGGTTTGATTTGGGTTTGGCACGAGATGGGGGCATTGGACGTTTCGTACCAAAGTCTGGCCGGCGAGGTTCGTATTCCAGCTGCACCAGCAACAAGGGGCGTTTCGATTGTACAGCAGCGCACAGGCCTGCTTGGCTGGATGGCAGCATGGCACGTTGCCCTGGACATGCACGAGCGACATGCTGCTGAGCCGCAACTCTGCGGCCCATTTGGCCTGCAGGGATGGGGAGCCAAGTCGCAGCTGCACCTGGGCACGATCAGCGGCCTGGCACACAGCTGGAGGGAGGAGGAGGAGGAGGAGTAAGAACCGGCACGGCATTGTATGCTCAGGAAGCAGCGGCAGGTTTCGGCTTTGGATCCCACGGGGCAGCAGGCTGGGGAAGCGCTGGGGAGCGGCAGGCAGCAGCCACACGCCTGGCTGAGAGCACGCCGAGCAGCGTGTCAATGCAATGGGGGCTGGTGCACGTCTGTATGATTTGTTGTGGCTGTATGGACAGCGTACATGTGCTGTAAATGTGCACGCAAAGGGGCCCTGGCAACAGGTGCGGGACCACCCAGTGCATCTCACCATTGACTCACAAGCTTGGGTTGAGCAGGGCAGGCTGAAATGCAACGACGAGGGCCATCGCACGGCAGCAACCTGTGCGGCAATGGCCGCCAAGCCGTCAATTACAGATAGTTTACAACCGAAAAACATACAAGACGTGCTGTACAGCACAGCTGTGCGGCTGCCACGCCCAGAGAAGCGCACAGAAACATGTGATTGGCTGGGGGAAAAGGTGGTGGTCACGAGTGGTTAGAATGTTGACAAGCAACGCGCAGCGCTGCCTCACTAACATCACGCGGGCGAAAGGCGGTACCAAAGCTTCTGGCCACTGTTCAGTGCCTGCACGTCCCGCACCAGCCACCAATCGCCGTCTTGCTCGCTGAACAGCAGGCCCTCGAGGTTCCGGCGCACATCCACAACCGAGCCGCAGTTGTCGGGCGTTCGCACAATGCCGCCCTGCTGGACGTAACGAAGCCCGTTTGTGGACAGGCACACTGTGGTCCCGCGCAGCCGGACTTGCAAGCCGTTCTTGAAGAGCTGCAGGGTCATGCTCTGCAGGCAGCAGGCGTGGCAGGCAGCAGCTGGCGGTATTGGCCAAGGCGGCGTCCAGCTTGGGGATTGAGCAGGGCCACAAATCAGATAGCGTGCGCTCGCGTCACCGCTGACCGCCTCGGTGCACGGCATGCCACACAGCACCCAGCCCATGCATGTCGGCGCACCTGCTGCTGCTGCACAGCCTTGGGGAGCGGATCGTCTGGTGGGCTGAGCACAAAATGATTGAGGGCCAGAGCGGCCCAGATCCAGATGCCAAGGCTGCCGCAGATGTGTGCGGCAAAATTGTAGAGTGCATACCATGCCGGCAACCTGAACAGGGTGTGTCCAACCAATTCCCAGTCCGTGTACAGGCTATCAAGCTCGCCGGACGGCTGTGCCTCGCGGATACCTGCACAGCAAAGCAAAGCGGGGAACATTGGTCGGGCGGCACTGGTGGGGCACATGCAACAAAGCGCCATGCTGAAACTGGCCAAAACATGGGGCCAGCGTGGTTTGCGGCCGTCGCACGCCCGGCTCACTCCAGCAGTATGTGCCAGCATTGGTCCGCCCAAATGGGTAAGCAGCAGGAGGGTTGAAACATGCGCGTGAGTGGCGGCGGTGCACGGTGTGGCGCAGAGAAGCGGCAGCTTGTAAACGGCCTGCGCACAACATCCTGAGATCGATGCAACGGCAATCATTGATGGCTGGGCGCCGCAGCAGGGTGAGCCCGCAGGGTCCATCAGGGCGGAGCCCTCCCGCTCGTCCACCGTCTACCCCAAGTTGCAATCGGGCGTGCCGCCCTCCAGTCTGATCACAGTGCAGCATGCTGGCGTCACGGCCACCAGCGCTGCTGGCCCGCCCCGTCCCGGCGGGACTCCCCCGCGCGCGAGAGCTCGTGATCAGCGGGCACAACGCAGCTCAGCGGGGCGAAGCGCTCGGCTGTCGTGTGCAGCCGGCAACGCCACATCCTGCCTTGCCGCTGGCAGCACGGCACGGGCGGCCGGCGGCACAGTAGGATGGGGCTTGCTAGGCTGCACACTGCAGCGCCTCAGCACCCAGCCGTCCCGATCAGCTGCACTGCGCTTGCTGAGCGAGAGCTCGCGCCCGCTGGCGCCAGCGCGAAAGACGCCCCGCCGGGAGGGGGCGGGCCGGTGGGCGGAACGCCAGCATGCTGCACTGCCAGTGATCGAGAAGAGCGGCACACACCCGATTGCAAAGGGCTTGGCACAGATGGCAGACGAGCGGCCGGAGAGCCTGCTGCGGCACGCCCAGCCATAAATGATCGCGCGCATAGAGCTCAAAATGTCGTGCGCAGGCCGTTTGCAAGCTGCCGCTTCTGCGCCACACCCTGCGCCGCCGCCGCCGCCTGCCACCGCCACACCCGCGCAAGTTTCCCAGCCCTCCGCCCCTGCCCACCAATGTGGTTCCTGGGCACGCCAGTGTTGCTAGACGTTTGTTGGTAGTTCGGCGGTGTCTGGAACAGCCCACAAACCACACTAGCCCTGGATTTTGGGCGGGCACCAGGCAGGACCGAGGGCCGATATGCAAGCCAGGGTGCGCATGCCCCCTTGGTGCAGTGGCGCGCAGGACTTCCATGCGCAGCGCAACATGAAGTCAAATAAACGAGAGGCATCACACATGGCGCTCCTCCAGCTGCAGCAGCATCCGCTGGCCCATTGAGCACTTGGCGGCGGATGAGCATGCGAGGGCAGAGGGCGGCCTGCCGCAGCCTGATGGATGTGCATGGTGGCATGCTCGCCAGGCTAATGGAGGAGGACTAGGTTACGGTAAGCCTAGAGTGCCCAACAGGGATGGAGCCGGGAGTTGTGTACTGCTTTGCTGCGGCCTTCTCCAACCATGCAGCCTCCGACTCCAGCACACTCGCCGATAGTTGAACCACCACCACAGACCTGTGCCCGCTGGCCGCCACTGGCCGTCCGCTGGCTGCAGCGCCTATTCCGGACCTGTTCTGTACTTGTGAACGGATACGGCAGGTGTTCCGATGGAGAGGGCGGGCAGTGGGCACCTCGGCCCATACAAACCCAAGCATGCATGCACTTGCGACTGCTCGAGGGATCCGGCTGTCGGACAGCTGCGCTGCGGGACTGTGCCTGTGCCTGCTGCTGGCGGCGGACGCCACCTCCGGAGGTTGTGTTATCTCGAGCATGTTGCCTCCTGCCACCAATTCCTGACCATGAGCGGCGTTCTTGAGCCCGTGGGCGAGGCGCTGGGCGTCGACAAGTGGGGTGCGGCCCTCCTGCTCAGCTCGACGGCGGCCGTGTCGCTGCTGCTGGCGCACTGGAGCGTGTCGAAGTATCGCGCCGGGCGCAGGCTGGGCCTGGACCCGCTTTCCAGCGGGGCGCTGCGCCTAGCGGCCGCGCGGGGCGCTGTGGCCCAGCTCCAGCTACTGTCCGTGCTGCCGGTGAGCCGTTGGGGGCGGGCGGCGGGCATGCAAGCGAGCTGGGCAACCTCCCGCCGCCGCCGCCGCCCTGACGCGCGCATTACCAAGCTGCGGGCCGCACCCGCTGCGGGCCGAATTGCACCTCCCTGGCGCTGCAAACGCCTCCCTGAGCTGCCCATCCGACGTGTTGTAGGGATTTGACGTCGATGCTGCCCACGAAGGCTTCACCGCCCTCCTGGCCGCCGCAGCGCAAGCGCAGCCAGGTCCGTGCCTGCCCGCAGTTTTCTTCCCCCCAGCCGCCGCAAGGATGAGACCTGCTCCCTTGTGACCGCTGGCGCACATGCGACCTTGCCGGCAGCCAGCTGTGAATGAGGCCTTTGCACAAGCTGTCTTCTAGCCAAAGTTGATATGCCCGCGCAAGCATGCCGCCACATTTTGCCGCCAACCTGTGCGCTCGTCCCCCCGCCCTGCTCACCCAACCTTGGATGCAGCCGCGGCAGTCTGGCTGCTGCACCATGGCGCCAGTGTGGCAGCCCAGAAGGAGGACGGGTGGAAAGACACAGCCCTGCACTACAGTGCAGGGCGCGGCAGCCTAGAAACGGTGCATGCCCTCCTCGCCTGGGGGGCCGACCCAGCAGCAGCAAACGCGCTCGGTAGGTGCAAAGAAATTGCGCATGCTTCGTCGCACAAAACGCTGCATTTCGAAGTAACACACCTGGCATGCACAAACAAGCCAGAGCAGCCAGCCCCAAACCTTGCTCCTGTCCCCCGCACTGCAGGCGCCACCCCTGCGGATGTGGCGGAGAAAGCGGGCCACCTGGCGGTGGCGCAGCTCTTGCAAGCCGCGGCAGAGGGGCACCCGCCTGAGGGCCTGCCCAGCCGCGAGGAGCTTGTGCAGCGCTACCTGAGCAGCAGCGACAAGCTGGCAGCGGCGGCTGCCGGCAGTGGCGGCGCGGGTGCCACCCAGCTGGGCGCGCGTGCAGGGTCGCTGCAGCTTGCAGCAGCAGAGCTGGGAGATGCGTCTGTGCAGGTCCAGACCGTGGCCGGCAGGCACGTTTCGGCCGCACTGGACAAAGTGCTGGAAAGCCCCACCACCAGCGAAGGCCAGGGCAGCAGCAGCAGCAGTGCCGGCAAGAGCGAGCAGTCGGCGTCGCTGCCGGGTCCTGCGGCAGCGGCAGGAGATGCGGCTGCACAGCAGAAGCCGACGTCGGCGGCGCTGGCGGCAGCGCGCCAGCTGGCGCGCCGCGGCTTTGAGGGCTTGGGCTCGCCAGGTGAGAGGGCCAGCCCGCTGGCTGCTGTTGTATGCGCACGTTGCTGGCGCGGCAGAAAGGTATCTCACCATGGCACATGTTTGTGCTGCCCTGCCTGGTGCAGGCACGGAGCCTCGGGCGGAGGTGCGGCTCTTCCGGCCCCTTGCGGTGCTGACACAGGTATGTGCCAGTGGGCAGGCGGCTGCTTGTGCAGGTGCCTGTTGCGCTGCATCACCCACACACGCATATGGGTCTTCTCATATGTGTGCCTTGTCGTATAAACAGCAAGAAATGCACCAATGAGCGTTGCGCCCAAACTGCCGGCAGGTTCTGGGCGGAGTGTACATTGTGTGGCGCGCGCTGCGCACGCTCCACCCCGGCCTGTGGTATGCCTACTCCATCCCGTTCTGGGTGAGAGCGTGCGCTGGCAAGCACTGCCTTGCATACAGTGGCCTGCAAGCTCGCTTGCCAAGGAAACTCTCAACATGGCGTGCTGTGGTGCGCTTGCCCGCACCCTGGCGCGCTCCACTTTCAGTGCGCCATTGCCGAGCAGCTGGCATGTTCCATGCCTGCACGGATGCTGAGCATCCTGAGCTGCTGCATTGCCCTTTACGCAGATGGCGGAGTTCATGTCCTACTGCCTCTCCTTCTGCTTCTTCACCAGGCGAGGCGGCTTACCTAAGGCGGCTTACCGTGTTTGCTGCACTGTGCACCAGCAGTACGCAGTGGTGACACCGGTCTGGCTATGGCCACCAATTCAGAAGCTCGTTGCATGGTCTTCTGTTTCTGACCGGCTGCAACTGCCTGCCATGTGCCTGCCCTGGTGCAGCCTGTGGTCCATGATTGAGCGCCCGCAGCGCAGCGTGCACGAGATGCTTCCGGCTGAGGAGGTGTGGCCTGCTGTGCAGTGCTGTGTGTGTGGCTGCCGCCTGGCGTACTTACTGTGTCTGCATGTCCACAGCTGCTGGGGCAACGTTGATCAGTGCCATAGCCTGGCATGCATGTTGTGTGTGCAGTTGTGCATAAAGCGGTTTCGACGCTCACTGTGATATTTGCCCATGCTGTGACATGTGCAGGTTCCGCACGTGGATGTTTACATCTGCACCTACTCAGGTCAGTGAGGAGTGAGGAGAAGGCTGCAAAGCAGTCGCCGCTTGCCCAGTGCCAGATGCGTGCACACGTGCATGCCCTTGCAGAGTGACTAACCCTTTTGCCCCATCCTGCTCCTATGCTGCTGCAGAGCCTCCTGAAATCGTGAGCAAGGGGCTCCTTGGTAGAAAGATGTACTGAGCAGGGGCTGAGCCGCCTGGATGCCGTGTGGCAGACATGTGGGATCATTGCACGCTCTGTTCCGCGGTAGCATTGCTGCAGCTCCTTGTGCTCAATCACTGTCCACTGCAGGTCGAGCCCACAGCCATTGCGGCTCTGAACTTGAACTGGCCGGGCAGCAAGCTGACTGTGTGCATCCTGGATGATGGGAAGCGGCCAGAGATGGCGCGGCTCGTGCGCCGCCTGGCGTTCCAGTGCCGCTATATGCAGGTGAAGCAGATGGGCGGTAAGGGGGCTCAGGATGCATGCGGCTGGCAGAGAGCACGCATGACATGCTGTTGTCGCATAATGTTTCGGTCTGAGGGGCCCTGCTGGGTGCAGGCCACCGCGGCGTTATACATGTTGTCATGCCGCTGGGGTGAAGCACTCGCTGCGTGACACGAGAGCGACCTGCCACCTGCCTGCCTGCCTTGCAGCGTGAAGCCAACATTGTGTATGTGGCGCGTGAGAAAGTGAAGGGAGTGCCGCACCACGCCAAGGCGGGCAACATCAACTCCTGCCTGCTGAAGGAGGGGCCGGGCAAGGTGGGTGGTTGGGGCGGTGTACGGGTGGGCAGGTGGGTGAATGGATGGATGGTGAATGTGCGCTGTAGTGCAACACATTTGTGGGACCTGAGCTGATCGATGCAGGGAAGAGTTGCACACGCAGAAATTCTGCATACCCTGGCCCTTGCTGTTCCTGCAGGGGGAGTACGTGCTCATCCTTGACGCCGACATGAGTGAGTGCAGCGTATTGGGGTCATTGTCGGCTTGCCGTGCATGCCAGCTAGTGCTGTGCCGCAGCCCTGGGTGCTTTTCTGACCTTCCTGCCCAGCTGCTGACTTTCAGGGGCCTGACCCTGCACTTGCCACATCTCAGCCCTGACCCCACCCCCCACCTCCACCCTTGCTTGCAGTTGTGCATCCAGGCAAGGCGGCAGGGCAGAGAGGGGATACACTGTGCTTGCTGCACAGCTAGAGGGATACGCAGGGCAGCTGCTGGTTTTGTTGCTACACATGTGCTCATGCAGCGAGTTGATGTGCATTTGTGAAGTACCTACTCTTTGGATGCCTCCCACGGCCAACTGCTGTGCAGACTTTCTGGACCGCACCATCGGCCACTTTTACAACAGGGCAGACGACAGCAGCAGCAGCAGCAGCACGCAGCAGCCACCATCCACTCCATCCGGTGACATTGAGCAGGGCAAGCCCCCGGCCAGCGGCAGCAGTGGCGGTGCGGGGCAGGCTGCGGCGCAGGCCGGATCGCGGTGGTGGGCGCCTTGGCGCCGCCGTGTGCAATCCAGCAGCAGCGAAGGCAAGGATCAGGCGGCCTGTGCAGCCTCGGAGGGCGGCAAGGAGGAGGCGAAGAGCGAGGGCGGCAGTGGCGGCAAGCAGCTGGAGTGGGCGCAGTGGGTGCCCAAGAGCAAGGCTGCCTTTATCCAGACGCCCCAAGACTTCTTCAACGTTGATGCCAGCGACCCGGTGAGGGCCAGGCTTTTGGCTGCGTCTGTTTTGTTCTGTGGAGAAGGAGGGAGTCTGCGCACGAGCTTTGCATACTGAAAAGCAAGCAGCTGGAGCTTGAGTTTCTGACCCGCATCCCCTGGCCCGTCGACCTTCCCACCTCCCCGCTGCAGATGGTGCACTGCGCCCGCTTCTTTTACGGTAACCCACCGGGCCGGGGGCGCCCGACTTGCTTGCAGCTGCTGCTCCTTGTGGCTCAGTTGCATTTGCTATAGCGTATAGCTGGTGGCCCAGCCTTCCGCAAAGCCGACCGCACGTGTTCCCCTTTCTCGAGCACTTGCTGCCCCTGCTGCCCCGATTTCACTTCTTCATGTGATGCTGCAGGACCAATGCTGCAAGGCCGGGACGGCATCGGCGCCGCGCCCTGCTGCGGCACGGGGGTGGTGTTTCGCCGCGACGTGCTGGTGTCCATCGGGGGGCAGAGCTACGGATCCATCACAGAGGACTACAACACAGGTGGGGGGCATCTGGGGAGGCTGCAGGGTGCAAAGGAGCTGTGGGGATGATTGAACCATGCTTCTTGCATCTGCGCCCGCTTGCTAGCACAACGTGGCAGCAGAATGTCAACATGCTGTGTCCTCCCGCCCTTCCATGCCCCCATCACCTGCAGCCATGTCGCTCATGTCTGCTGGCATGGCCACCATGTACTTGAACGAGCGCCTGTCCTTTGGCATGGCCCCTGATGACATTGCCGGCGTGTTCACCCAGCGCTTGCGCTGGTGAGTGTGCATGTGGCCTCCTGCTGCAGCCATGAGATTACTGGCTGGCGTAGCAACCCGCTGTGCATGATGCATGGGGCCTCCTGGATACCCCCTGCCTCAGCCATGCCTGGGGAGTGCCACATCCGTTCAATGGCTGCCCGCCCTCATGTACCGCTTTCTGCAGGGCCATGGGAGCGCTCCAGATTTTGATGCGTTCCAACCCCATGCGCCTGGTGCGGTCGCACAGCCAATGTGCCAGGCAGCGAGCCTACACAAAACTGTGCACCTGCCATCCAATGCGGATTTCAGTTGCAGCTGCACGCCCGCATGCCCGCATACGCAGCACTTTGCAGACACCCTTACCTGTCCGCCCTGCGCCTGTCCCCACACTGCTCCTGCCCCTGCAGCCGGGCCTCAGCTTTGTGCAGTCGCTGCTGTTTTTCGAGGCGGCGGCCCACCACTGGCTGGCCATCCCCACAATTTTCATGGCCATCGTACCCATCGTCTTCCTCTTCTGCAACTCCGCCTCGCCGCTGGTGGTGAGCCCGAGGAACCTGACTTGGCAGGCAGGGGTGGTGGCCTGGCTCGGCAGAGCCTGCGTGCACCGCTGCTTCCAGCCTGCGTGTTGCACCACTTCCATGGCCAGCTGCCCAAACTTGTGCTGCTGCCCCTCCCTGCAGGCCGCCCACATCTGGGAGTTTGTGGCCTTCTTTGGTGTTTGGTGAGCATGTCTGCGTGTGCGGCTTCCCTGCTGTGCTCTGCAGCAGGAACTGGTTTGAGTGGCCCTCCTGCATGATGTGCAGTGATGACTTTGACGACACGTGCCGTAACCCTCGCCACTTGCAAGCGCCCTGCCTCCACGCCGCAGGTACATGAGCAACCGCCTGGTCATGTGGTACGTGCACAGCGGCACCGAGGGCGGTGCCCAGGAGTTGTGGCGCGGCTCGCAGGCCTGGATCTGGATGGGTAAGCCAGTGCTGTTGCTTTGGCTGGATGGCTGGGGTTGGTAAATGTTGTTGCCACAGTGGCGGCAGGAGCGGAGGCTTTGTTGGCAGGCCGGTGTGGCATGGAACAGGTGGCAAACCTGCAGGGCAAGCGGCATGCTTAGTCATGTGCGCCGCACTCCCGCCGCTGTTGCAGCCCCCAACCACATCAAGGCGATCTGGAAGGTGTTAATCTCCGAGAGCTGGCTGTTCAAGAAGCTGTTCAACCTGGAGATTGGCTTCACGGTCAGTTCATTGGTTGCGTGGGTGGGCTGTGGTCGGCTGGCTGGTCATGCAAGCTGTACTTGTGCTTCACTCCTCCAAACATCCGCATGCCACACTCACGCATCTTGTAACTTTCTTGCCATGCAGGTCACCAAGAAGAAGGTGGCGGGGGAGGAGGAGCCGGAGTCGCACTGGGAGGACTTGAAGCGCGCGCTGCGCGTGACGTGGCCCCACCTGCTGTACTATGTGGCCCTCACGGCCGGCACCATCTACTTCATCGTGCGCGCAGCACTGGGGTGCTTCAAGTGAGCGGGGGGCGGCAGATGTGTGAAGCTGGGATGGCTTGTCCTGGGGTGCAGGTGGCCTGAGCGGCACACGCGCTTGTCACGATGGCTTAGTTCACTTCACTTCACTTCACTTCACTTGGCGCTGTGCATTCTGGTTGATGCGACGGGCTGCGCCACAGATGCCCCACCCTTTGAGGCCAGCTGCTTGATGCACCATGCACCACCTCTGAGAGTTCTATGCAACCCCCCTCCCTCCCCTTTCACCCGCAGCGCTTGGGAGGTCATGATCAACCTGTCCGCCGTCGGCTGGGGCCTGCTGGTGGCGCTCTGCATCTGGCCGCCCATCTGGACGCTGGTGCCCCGGTGAGCACTGCATGTGGGGGCAGCCTGGGGAGGTTCTGGTGGCGACAGAGCTGGCGGGCGGGCGGGATCTGGCCCACTCTCTGGGCTATGCATGTTACCATGGGCACGCCTCCTCGACCGCTGTCCTGAGCCATTGCTGCCTTCACGAATCCCCGCCTGCCTCCCACAGAGTGGAGACGGAGCAGGGGTGGAAGATCAAGTGGGATGTGTTCCACCACCCGCCCACCAAGCCAGCAGCAGAGGGCGAGGGCGAGGGCGAGCACCACGGCTTCCTGCACCGCCTGGGCGACCGCCTGTCCAGCCTGCAGCACAGCCTGGGCGACCGCCTGCACAGCCTGCTGCCGCACTTTGGCCACCACGAGCCGGCTGCCGCGGAGCAGCCGCAGCCGCCGCAGCAAGCGCCAGGCAGCGGCGGCAAGGCGCGCAACCAGAGGATGTCCGTGGATGTGCACCCGCTGCCGCGGTCTTCCTTGGACACATCACTGACCCGTGGGCCCCCTCGAGCCGGCTCCCTGCCATCCGCGCTGGACGCAGCCCCGCTGTACGAGCTGCACCACCACCACCGCGCGCCCATCGGCATCCCAGAGACCATCACCGAGGGTGCGCTCGGGGCATGAGCGGGAGTGCCTGCAATCTGCTGCCAAAGTGTGTGTGCAGGCAGGCCTGCAGGGCCGAGCTGCAATGCAGTTGGCAGTGCTCTCGCTCAGCAGTGTCCCACCTCTCGCTGAGCAACCTCCCATGCCATTGACTCCCCGCAGGTGTGCCTGAGGACTTCTCCTTTGCTCCCCTGCCCGCACCGGCCGGCAGCGGGGAGCACACCAGCGGTTCACTGCGCACGCCCTTCACTGCGTTTGCTCAGGCAAGCGGCGCATGCGAGGGAGATGCTGTGTTTGCTTTGATGATTGGGATGGTCACTGAAGCCCCTGATGGGCAGGAAGCAGATAGGAGTGGTCCCCAACTGGCCTCGTCCACACCACTGCCGCTCGGTCTCACCCACTGCACTGCAGGCCGGCGCGCTGGACACCACCACGCCGCGGCACTCCCTCAACCTGCAAATCGCACCCGGCTCGGAGCACGTGGCTGTGAACATTGGTGGCCTGGGCCGCGGAGGCAGCCTGGCACAGGCAGGCAGCCTGGCACGCTCCGGCAGCCTGGCGGGCAGCTTGGCGCAGAGCAGCGGGCACTTGGAGCGGCAGCAGTCGGGGCTGGGCAACTTTGGCCGCTTCGGCATGCCGCGCCACACCAGCAACGTGCTGTCGCAGTCGGCGCTGCTGACCGGCATGGTGCGTACCTGCTGCTTGCTTTGGCGTGGGCGATGGTGTTGACTCTGCTTTCAGCCGGCTGGCCAGCCTTCCCCATCCTCCCAGGCCTTGTGTTGCGTTTCCCCACCCTGAATCTAACCTTCCCCAAAGCCTGCCTCTCTTCCTCTCTCTCCTGGTTCTGCAGATTCTGCCAGAGCGCTCGTACGCCGCCCCGCACGAGGCGGTCAACGTGCTGCTGGATGCTGAGGGCCACACTGCGCCTGGCGGCCCAGTAACACGCGGCCAGTCTCGGGCGATGAGCAGCCTGCTGGACGATGTGCTGCTGGAGATGGGGCTGCACGAGCACTCGGGCAGCGTAGCCACCTCTGCCAGCGCGGGTGAGCTGAGTAGGTGGATGTGAGCTGCACTTGCTGGTGGGTTGTGTGCATTGGTAACAAGTGCGCGCAGCATGTATGCCAACAGAGTGCAGCTTGGATTTGACTGGTCTGGCGTCTATCTGGGCTGAGTTCCTAACCAGCGGTTGTTCTGCCCCCTGCCACACCGCAGGCATGAGCCATGCCGGCAGCCTGGCGCTGCCGCGTGCGCAGTCACAGGCGCTGGCCCGCCTGCAGTCACTGACGGGAGCGCATGTGGAGCTGCCTGCCTCGCCACCCAGGCATGGCAGCGGCGGGCGCCGCGGCCGGCGCAGCATGCAGCACAGCGGCGGCGCCACGCGCCAGGTCAGCTTGGTTGCAGACGAGCTGCCCACCATCAGCAATGTGGTGCTGGGGCCGCGGCCCAGGGCGCAGCGCCAGCTGCCGCCCACGCCGGCAGAGGAGGAGCCCCTGCCTCCCCTGCCTCCTAGCCAGGCCAGCGTGAAGCTGGAGCGGGCAGCCACTCTGGCGCCACAGGGCAACTGGCAGGTGTCTGGATGGTACACCAGCAGCGGCAGCACCTCGCCCAGCCCCTTTGCAGCCGACGTGCTGAGCCCCTTTGGCATCACGCCGGCCCGGATGTCCGAGGACCGCGGCACCGGCACGGCCAGGAGTCCAGCAGACACACAGCCCTCGCAGGCGGTGCAGCCCGAGACAGCCGCAGGCAGCGAGGGGCAGAAGCCTCGGCGGCCCTCCTTCGACGAGATGAATGCAGCTGCGGAGGCAGCCATGGCAGCGCCGCCAGGCACCGCCGGCACCATGGAGCGGTCTGCTGCAGGCGCGAGGGTGCCTCCGCTGGCCCTTCCACCGGCGGCGCCACCCGCGGCTGCAGCAGAGTCGCCTGCCCCCAGCTCAGCCCGCCCGCCACGGCCGCCCAGCGCTGACGAGACCAACGCGGCAGCACAGACGGCCATGGCGGCCCGGCCAGCGGGCAGCGGTGGGGAGACCGCCGGGCAGCCCATCTTTGGCGGTGTGGCAGCCTCTTCGTTTGGCGGTGCTGCGGCCTCGCCCTTCGGCCAGGCCGCCATTGCCAGCCCCTTTGGCGCCTGGAACAACCCACGCGCCAGCCGGGACATTGTGCGGCGCAGCCTGGAGGCAGTGCGCATGAGCATGGAGCGTGTGGGCGGCAGCGGCGCCAGCGGGCTGCCCCTGTCCAGCGGGCGGCTCAGCGGCAGCTGGGCGCAGCAGGCCAGCGGTCGGTTCAGCGGCGGCAGCGGCGGCGCGCCGCATAGCAGCGGCCGCCTGAGCGGCGGCCGCATCAGCAGCGATGCCGGCCGGCTGAGCCTGGACGCCGGCCGCCTCAGCCTGGACGCCAGCAGGCTCAGCCTGGACACCAGCCGCCTCAGCATCGGCGGCGGCGTGCAGCACCGCCGCGACGGCAGCTCGCGCCGCCTGCCGCGCCTCTCCCTGCAGCTCATCACGCCCTTCACGGCGCTGGCGCAGCAGGGCTTTTCAGATGAGGAGGAGGAGGATGACTTCAGTGTGGGCAGCGGCATGGAATCAGAGGATGCAGAGCTGGTGGAGCAGCTGGCGGCGGAGGCGGCCGCTGACCTGGCGGACCGCGGTACCGTCCCCGGTACCATGTCTCGCGTGCGCCAGCTGTCGCAGCAGCTGGTGGACATTGCCGCCAGCCTGTCGCCGGAGAATGCGTCCATGCTGCTGGAGCGCGGCTATAGCATGGTGAGCGGGAAACCTGCCTTTTGGAGGCAGGAAGGGGAGGGGCATGTTGAGGCTCTTGAAATGGGGCCAGCGCTGGCTGTGTCTCAGCGGCGTGTGTGACTGTCTGGCGTTTCTGAAACTTGGCGGCTTGCGCTGCTACAGCAGGTGACCACACACAGTGTGGCTGAGCAACAGCTGTCCTCTCTGCCTCCCCACAATGCAGTGCGTGCCCGTGGTCCCAAGCAGCGTGTATGAGCACACGCTGGTGGCCCGCCCCAACTTCCAGCTCAGGCAAGTTTGCAGAGGAGAGCTGCGAGGTTGCCGCTGTGGCAACAGCTAACTTAAAATGCGGCCTGCACTGGCAGGTCGGTCGCACTGCTTGCCGCCTATGTGGGCCTACATGCACTGCACGTCCTCTCTGATCCCCTGCAAACTGTCTCACACGTGTCTCCCCATACCCTCCCCGCCTTGTGTATGCAGGGAGGCGCCTCCCTCGAGCTACATGTACTTCTTGGTCAATGCCGCCCTCCTCGTCTCTATGGTGGCGGCGGCCGTCCTGGAGCAGGTTGTGCGCTGAGGGGCAGCCAGGCGCAGCACCCAGCACGCCACCGCCCCTCTCCACAAGCTCCGCCTCTTTTCACTTGCCTTTCAATTAAAAAACTGCAAGTAAGCAGCCGTTGTGCGGTGTGTGCACACGGCCCAAGCTTTTCCCCTCTGGAGTATCCCCCACCCGACTGCTGCGGTCGCCTGGACCTCAGTGAGTGCCGTAGTGGGCCCCGTATTACAACCTTTGCCTTCCTTGAGTTTCGTGCCGCCCGAGGGAGTATTGCCCCACCCGTGCGCAAGTGCACTCTCTTTCCCCCGGTGTCTGTCGTCCCCTTTGCAATGCCAACGCTCATCCATCACCCAATTTTCCATACTCCTTCCCCATGTCATTATCAACCCTCCATGGTGCCCGTGTGCAACGGCTTTTGTCCTGAGCCCGCCCACACCCCCTTCCGTCATGTGTTGTGTGCGCACTGGACAGCGTGTGCTGCGCGTTACTCCGAATTACCCTCCTGATCCCCTCCAAGACGCTAATTACTAGCATTTTTCCCAACAAGCAATTTGCCCATCTCCCCAAGACGCTATTTGTGATCCAGTTCCTGGTCCCTCAGGCACTCGATGTGTGCATGTGTCAGCAAGCGCACAAGCACGCAACGCAACAGGGCGCGGTGGGTGTCGCCGCCAGCAGCGAATACCACTTCAACAGCAAAACTACAGCACTGTATTCCATCACGCCTTTCGAATGGCTTGCAGTGGCTCGTCCAATATTACATGCCCTGCGAAACAGCACACCCCCGCTACCCCTGCTTGTTCCGCCGCTGCTGCCGTTGCCGCTGCTGCCGTTGCCGCTGCTGCTGCTGCCGCGGCGCTTGGCTGGCCTCGGGTTGGGGTTGGGCAGGCGCTGGGTCGGCGCAAAGGCGCCAGCCCTGGGCGCGCAGCACCCTCTGCTGGCCCCCGGTGAGGGCCGGCACTGGTGCACCCACATCCGATAGACGCCCGCTGAACCAGCCGCCGCTGGCGTCCGTGGGGCAGTGCACCCTGATGTCGAACCGCAGCAGCTCACGGCTGCAGAAGAGGCAGGGCGCGGCTCGGGCCAGCGCGCCGTCGGTGGTGCACCGCCACACCGCAATGTTGCTGCCCAGCTTGCGTCGCACCCAAGGGATGAGCTTGTGTGGAGGCACCCCCGCCTTGCGGCCCTGCCGTACATACGTCTGAAGCAGCCTGTGGAAGAGGAAGGGCAGGCAGCAAGTTGTGTGAGAACAAGGAGAAGGCGCGTGGGTTGAATGCACCGGTTCAGCACTGTTGCCCCCGTTTGCCGCTGCTCAACAGTGCCCCGTTGCCGCTCTCAAGGCGCGCCCGCCTGCGCACCTGCGCTCCGCGCAGCACCGATGGTTGCCCTCCACTGCGTCCTCAGTGCTCAGATAGTGAGTAGCGGTGTACTGGCAGGAGCAAGGAGAGGACGGAGGGAGGGTGAGGGTTGGCGAGGCGGGAGTGCGGCGGCAAGGGCGGCGGCGGCGGGCAGCCCAGCAGCTCAGCGGCCCCCGATCATTGCTGACCACCGTTGCAAGCCCCAAACACGCAATAGATAGCCCTCGCGGGTAGCCAAAGGCGCAAGAATATGAATGGCCGTCTCGTTCTCCTGGCACACCGGCTCGTTCGCCTCATCGGCGCTCTGCTCACCTACTGCTACGCTCTCCGATACAGTTCCGGCGCGGCAGAAGGAGGAGGACACGGGCATGGAGAAGACGGCCTTGGGGTGGCTCGGCATATGACTTGAAGGGGCGGGAGGAGGGCAGAAAGCGAGCGATGGCGGCCCGGGAGTGCAAGGCAGATCGCGGAGCAGCCCCACAGCCAGCGGCTCGGCCTTTCAGGTCGCCGCTGCGGCGGCGCTCGCCTGCTGCCGCTCAGCGTGCCGCATGGGCCGCCGCCTGCCTTCTGGGAAGCAAGCCCCGCCCTGAGTGTCGTCCCTGCTACCGTCACAAGTTTGGGTGTCCACAATGGGAAGCCTGAAGGCTGCCGCTCTGCCGCTTTGCCTGGCCCTGCTGCTGCAAACCTCTGTGCTGGGCCAGCAGTTGGAGCAGCGAGAACCCAAACAGGCGCCCAGCCTGCCTGCTTCCGAGGTCGCCTCCAAAGGCCCAGACGGCCTTGCAGGCAGCGGCGGCACCGGCAGCAGCGGCGGCGCTGCCGACAGGAGCGTGCGCAGCCTGCTGCAACCCGGCCGCCGAGTGGACTACCAAGCAGATGCAGGTGCAGGGCTGGGGTGCTTGGACGCTTGCACAAAAACCCAAGGGCCGGCTGCCATCACAGTTCAGGGATAGTACTTGGGACCACACTCTCTTCTGCTGCAGGCGACGCTTGCGGCCGCGTCGAGACCGGCGCCGGCGGCTTTGTGTTGCACACCTGCGCCCCCGGCCTGTGCTGCGGCAGGACCGGCCTGTGCAGTGTGGTGGTAAGGGGGCACTTGGAACAGGGTCTCAGTGGCTGGCTGTCAAGGATGCATCTGGCCTTGCATTGCAACTGTGCGCAGCAGCCGAGGACAGCTGCTGCTGCACTCTGGCTCAACAAGCACGCCGCACAGCTGACCACTGCGTGGTCATAATGCCCTGCTGGCCAACCATCACCCCTGCCTTGCCTCCCCTTGCTGGTGCGCTCTGCTGCAGGCCTGTCAGTCGCCGGGCTGCCAGCAGGAATTCACCCGCCAGTGGAATGGCTGCTGCGAGGCTTGCATTGGGCCCACGGTCAGTGTGACCCATGCAGCAGCAGCACCAGCAGGGGAGTGATGGTGCCCAGCTGTTGAGATAGTGCACCCTTCCCAGCCTGGCTTGTACTATGTGTGTTCCAGCTTGTCTGTCGTCTACTGCGCCACTTGTTGTTACCTTTGCTAAGGTGCGTGCTTGCTGCTAGCATGTAGGATCAAATGAATGAAATGTTGGACAGGGTGTATCACGAGCATATGTGTGGCTGCCTACAGTCGGTCAACGTGCGCTCAGTCCAGCTGTGGCGCCTGGCTGGAGACGCGGTGCAGCCATAGATTTGCTAATGGCACCAGGCATGGGCGGCCGGCCAGCGCCTCCCAGTTGGCTACCGGCAGGGCACCCTCAAACAGGCTGCAGGAGAGGGGTACAGAACAGGGGCAGGAGTGGGTTATGAGGGAACAAGGTGTGTTGCCCAGGCCCAGCACGCTTGCCGCCAGATGAGCTTTCACGCGGGCATTAACCATAGCCCCGGCAGGCCCCAGCCCTGCCAGCAGTCTACCCCAAACACACCTGAGGGGCAGCAGCGTCAGGCCACAGAGGCCCTGCGACCAGGCCAGCATCCGAGGGAAGTCATCAAGGCTCATCGCGCCTAGCTGCGCTGCAGCGGACTGCAGCATGCTCTGCACAGCTGCCGGGCTGCTGGCGCCTGGTCCGCAGGCTGCTTCCCACGCCGCAAGTGCTGCGTCACGGAAGGCTGGCTGCTGCTGCTGCTCCGCAGGCTCAGCCCCATCTCCATCGGCAGTGCTGTCACTGATCAGGGAAGCAGTGCTGAGCCAGGCGGCCTCCACTTGTGCCCAAGCCTCCTGCAGCTCTCCAACCAGGGAAAACAGCCCCAGCTGCTGCGCCGCCAGCCTGCAGGCAAGCAATGCGAGAAGAGCATGGTGAAACAGCGAGGAGGCGGGCACAGCAGGTGTGGTTGCAGCGCACCACAGCCAACTAGGCAGACGTGCAGACACCACTCCACACAGGCAGCTCACCGTACGATGGCTGACTCATGGTACAGCTGGGCGCAAGCCGCCAGGTGCCGCTGTGCTGCAGGCAGCTGCTGCACCTCCTGCCAGCAGCCATGGCTCGCGGCTTCCGCCCACAGCATCGCCGATGCCTGCAGCTGCGCCGCTGTAGCCTGCAGACGACGGCAGAAGCAGTGCAATCGGCTGTTTACAGTGCACCTATGAAAGTCACAGAGGTGTCGTTTCACCCTGTCATTTGCAGCCAGCAATGGCCAACCGCCCCTTCTGTCTGTCCAGGCGTGCTCACCTCCAACAGCCGTGCCCAAGCCACAGCATACTCCTGCACAACCTCCTGGCCCACAACTGGCCAGACTCCTGCTGCTGCAGGCGTTGCCGCTGCTGCTGCCGGCGCTGCAGCTGCTGCTGCCGGCGCTGCTGCTGCGCCCGCTGCCGACAAGGCCACTGCGGCCAGCGGCACTGCCGGCGGCATGCTGCCCCACTGCTGAGCTGGCGCTGCTGCAACCACTGCCCTTGGCTGCTCAAAGCTGCTGCGTGCGCTGCTAGCTGTGCTGGACACAGGGTGCAGAGTGGCCATCAGGGCCGACTGCCGGCTGCCTGCACTGCCCACACTGCTAGGCGACACCGGCTGCTGCTGCGGCACCGGAAGCGGTGGCGGCGGGGCAGGGGCCGCTGCTGCGAAGCCATCCCACTCAACGCTAGTTGGTTGCTCAGTTGGCCCTGCGCCTGCTGCTGCCAGTGCCACTGACGCATGTGGACAGTCTGTAGCGGTTGCCTCTGCGCCAGCCGCCAAGACTGGGATGCCCAAGATGCCACCCACAGGCAGTGGTGGGAAATCTGCCTCAACAGCAGCAGGCCCCTGCACGTGCCCTGCTGGTGGCAGCTCTGCTGCGTGCTGCTCTGTGCTGCCCAGCTCCGCTGTCTGCTGTCTCGCTGCTGCAGGCTGTGCTGCTGCAGGCTGCTGCTCAGCTGCTGCTGCTGCTGCTGCTGCTGGGTGCGGCACTGCAGTGGTAGCTGCCTCAGCTGCTGCAGCTGGAGGCGAGGAAACAAAGTCAGCAAAGTCGTCATCCCATCCATCGACACTGCCTGCTGTGCCTGCTGCCGCTGGTGCTGGTGCCGCCGCTGTTGCAGCCGCTCCAACTGCAGCCGCACCCACGGCTGCTGCGACTGGCGCCAATGCTGCGGGAGCTGCAGCAGCACAGGGCTGCATGGCTGGCTCAATCCCTTTGGCTGCCCCGCTTTCGATGGGTTCCTCTCCAAACAGATCGAGAGGCAGCGGCGCATCACGTTGCACACCCCTGGGCGTGGCTGCGCCAGCCGGCTGCTGCGGCTGCTGTGGAGACTGCGGCTGCTGCTGTAGAGACTGCAGCTGCTGCGCTGGCATCTGTGGCAGTGTTGCCATCGGCTGCGGCTGCTGCTGGGTCAATTGCGGCGGCTCGGCCGCTTCAAAGCTGCCAAAGTCGTCCTCCTCCCAGCCATTGGCTGCTGCTGGAAGCACCGCTGCTGCTGCTGGCGCTGCAGCAGGTGCAGCAGGCGGCACCCCAGCTGCCGTCGCTGCGCCCGCACGCGGCGAGGGCGGCAGGTGCGCCGCCGCAAACTGCTGCAGGGAGTCGTACGCCTGGTGCCGCTGCTGCTCCACCGCCGACCGCTGCTCCTCTGCTGCCTCCTCAAGCTCCAGCTGCTCAGACACCTGGGGTGCCGCCGCATGCAGAAACGAGCGGAAGCGGTCCAGCATCGGCGAGGGCGGGGCTGCAGCAGATACGGAGGGAAGCAAGCAGATGGGCGGTGGGCAGACACGCGCTTGAGGAGGTGCGGGAGGCAACACGCCGATGCAAGGAATGTGCTGCAGGCTGCTGCATGCCCACAACGAGAACTGAGCCCCAAGCACTTCCGCTGGATGCACCGCAGCTGCATATGTGGGAACACAGTGCAGGCTGCTGCAGGAGCGATGCAAGCGCAGTCAAGTCGCAGAACGCCGCAATCGCAGGGCCAGTGCGCCTCAACGCACCTGAGCTGCGGGTGGGCAGGCGCTGCGGTGAGCCATGTGCGCTTGCTGGCGCAGCATGCACCATGGCGCCCTCTCTCCGCGGGCTGCCAGGAGCTGCCGCTGCTGCTGCTGGGCGTGGCGCTGCTGCTTGTGCTGCAGGCAGTGGCAGAGCACCCGCTGCAGCCCACTCTCCAAAGTCATCCTCCTCATCTTCCGCCGCAGCTGCAGCCGCAGGGCCTGCCGCTGCTGCTGCCACTGCTGCTGGCGGTGGTGCTGCCACAGCCGCGGCTGCCTTGGCTGGGCCGCCGGCTGGCTGGTCAAAGGGGCTGGCAGCTGCAGCAGCCCACGAACCAGGAGCATGGTGCCCGTTGGCGGCCGGCGGCGGCGCAGCACCCGGCTGCCGCGGCAGCAGTCGGTGCGCCTCCGTCTCCCGGTAGCTGCCGTCTGGCAGCTCTACTCCATAGCTGGGAGGATGGACGGTGCGGTCAACTGACACCACCTGCTCCAAACAGAGGGAGGGCAAAGGAGGGCTGAGGGCACTGGCCTCAAGAGGGGAGAGGCTGATGCGCTGGCCCAGGGCGCATGCGCATCCCATCCTGGGCAGCATGTTGACAACTCAGCACTTGCAGGCTTACAAATGGAGCCGAGGGAAAGCCGTAGGAGGCAGACAACCGAAATAACAAGGCCGCCTCACCCGAGCGTGCAACCAGGCGCCGCTGCGGCCATCGAGAAGCCAGGCCAGGTCGCCCTTGACCAGCTCCGCCTGCCCCTCCCGCTGCTGCTGCGTGGCATGGTGCTGTTGATCGGCCCGCTCAGGGGGCAGGGTGACGGGGGCTGCCTCAAAGCCTCCGAACTCGTCCTCTTGCGCGAACAGTGCGGGATCGAGCGGCTGACGAGCTGCAGAGGCGCTCTGCACCGGCAGCGCCTGCTGCTGGGCTGTCTGGGCCGCGGCGGCCGCTGCTGCTGGCGGGGGCGCGCTCCAGTCCCCCCAGTCGTCGTCCATCCGCGATCAGAGAACCAGTAAGGTCAGGAAAGACAATTTGCAAATGCATCACCTGGCGGTGGCCCGGGGCTCAGGCGGCGGCAACGCTGTGCACGTCTGCAGCAAAACGCCTCCGGCTGGAACAGCAATGTCAGCCAGCCCTGCTGCCCTTCCCCCACGCATCTTGTCTTGCTCAATAGTGCGGCGACCAATTACAGCACCGCCATATCAATAAGTGATGTGCGCGCAGGACTGGCTGCGCCGCCGAGCCAGGAGGGGGCTGGGCGGTGAGCCAGGGCGCGGCAAGTGCAGAGTGCTTGGGAAAACTGCGAGAGCCACCGGTGCCCAAATATGGCACAGAGTAGCATACAGGTGGGAATCAAATACAGCTGGGGCAGGGGGTGGTAGGCGCTCAGCAGTTAGCGGCAGGGGGCAGTGGGCCAAAAAACGAATGCATGCATGCGTGTGGGGAGTGCTCGGTGAGTGGAAAGGAAGATGCACGTCGAGTGCGGGCGGGGAAAAGAGGGGATGCACGGCTGAACAAACGGGAAGCAAGAGCCAGGGAAGCGTTTGTTTGGGGAAGGGTGTTAGTTCGTGGGGAGGTGCTGCTGTGGGGGGTGTAGCATCAAAGCAAGAGGATGCAGCGAATGGATGAATTCTGGAGCGGGTGTGTGGCACAGAAGCAGGCAAGACGAATTGTGGGTAGTGGGATGCATGCAGAGGGGTCAGCCCGGCCGCGGGCCGCCTGCGCTGAGGGCGGCCGCGGAAGCAAGGTGGGCTGCGAGCGGGCGTCGCGCAGCGGCGCCGCGTGTCAGCAAAAATGGGCGCAGTGCCTAGGGTGTTGTTCAGCCGTTGAAGTGGATGATTAGGGTCCGATCGATGTAGTGCAAGGCGGGAGCGCGGGCTCCCCAAGGAAACTTATGGCCGGCCGGCCGGCGGGCAGCAGGTTGCTGCTGCACCGTGCCGCCGCCGCATCATGCTGCCATGGACTTGACAGCGCCGTAGGCCGCGTTTGCTGCCGCCTCGGCCGCCAGCACCGCCGCCTCCACAGCAGAGGCTGCGTTGGGCACCGCCGCCGCTGCGCCGCTGCCGTCCATGTCCAGCACACTCAGCAGCGAGAGCAGGGGGTCGGCGCCGCCGGCCAGGCCGCCAGCGGAGCTGCGAGAGGCGGGCGGCACGGGGGAGGCGTCGCGGGAGGCGGCCACAGCCGCCACAACGGCGGCAGCCGCCGCTGCCGCGCGGCGCGGGCGCTTGGCGGCGCGGCTGGTAGGTGCGGAGAAGGAGGGCGAGGAGTCGTCGTCGCTGGTGAGGAAGTCCTCGTCGTCGTCCTCCCACTCGCGGTGCCTGTGTTTGGAGGGGAGAGCGGACAGGAGGGACAGTGGTGAGCCGTGGCGGTGGGCGGGCGGCAGCAGCAGAGCCAGCTGGCTAGGTACATGGATGCACTTCAGGCTTTGACCAGCAGTTCCTGGCCACCCAACCAGCCTTGTGCTCCTGCACTGCACACACACCTGCCAAAGGGGCGGCGGCCCAGCGCCGAGGAAGCGGTGGGCGATTCCCGCCGCTTGAAGCCCTTGTGCCCGCTGCAGAAGCCCTGGTGCCCCGCCGGCTTGGTGCAGGTGGTGGTGCGGCGGCACACCGCGCTGCCGCCGCCGCGCCGGTGGCTGAGCGGCAGCACGCCGCGGCCGTGGGCACCGCCATGCGCGGGCGCTGCATCAGGGCCATGGACCTTGGGATGCAGCAGCAGCGGCAGGGAGGCCCATGTGGGGGCCGAGGCCTGCGGGGCGGCGGGCTGGCGGGGCGCAGCCGCGCCGGCAGCACGCACCTCCACACGCTGCGGGGAGGCAAGGTGCAGGCGGCAGGCTGGGTCAGCGAGGGTGCGTGCATCAACGGCAATCCAGCAAGCCACAGGCGCTACAGCAGCTTAGCGGCTGGCCCCAGAGCACATAACTCTGGTTCCAACCACCGGAAGTGCAGCAGCACGCGCACCACCAACCTCCCCAAGCACCAGTGAACCCACCGGCGGCGAGGCGTCCGAGTCGCGATAGAAAGCCAGGCTGTCGCCCTCCGCTGCGCCGCGCGCCACCAGCCAGTCCGCAAAGCCGTCCAGCAGGTAGCCGCGGCGGCCGGCCACATTGGTCCAGGCCCGCAGCGTGGGGAAGGCCCAGCACTGGCCCTCATCCACAGCCGCCAGGGTGAGCAGGTCCACAGTGGCGGCAGAGGGCAGGCCGGCCTCAACCTCAGGCACAGGCATGACCACACGCCGGCTCGTCAGGTCGTAGGCAGTCAGCACCTGCGGAGGTTGGGTGGGAGCAGGGAGCGAGGCGGTGGGCATGCTGTGGCGTGGCACACAGCGCTATCTGCAGGCGGCTGCCACCCCGCAAGCATGCAGGCACAAGCCCAGCAGCACAGGAAAGACATGCCATGGCAGCGCGCCTTGCACGCCTCATTCACAATCCCGCCCAGCATGCAATGCCGCACCTTGCAGAGGCGCAGGCCAGTGGGCAGCGCCGCAATCTCGTGCAGCCCCTCTGGCAGGCGCGCCACCTCGGCTGCCAGGCTGTAGGCCGGGGTGCTGGTAGCATGGCGCGGCGTGCCCAGCCGCGTAAGAGCCTCCTCCCCGCTGTTGTCGCTGGCGGCGGCGCAGCCCCGCAGGCTGCCCTCGCTGGTGCCTGGCTGGCAGGCTGCAGCCGCTGCGGCGGCAGCTGCAGCGGCGGCCGCGGCGGCTGCCTTGGCTGCCGCCTTGGGGCCAGAGCAGAAGCCCGGATGGCCCGCCGCCTTGGTGCAGTGCGGCGAGCGCATGCAGCGGCCAGAGGCGCCTGCCACAAGCGGCACGGCTGCGGTGGCGCCCGGGGGCGGGGCCGCCAGCGCCAGGGCGCCATACTTGGGAGAAACAGTCGCCTGCCGCACCTCCTCTGTGTTTGCCTCCACCACCAGCTCGCCTGCAAGGCAGAAAGAGGAGAGGCTTGGGGCGCTCAGAACAGGCGGGCGGGTGCTGATGCAGCAGGCAGGGCAGTTGCCGTGCCTGCCCAGGCAAGCCGCCAGCCTACAGCAGGAGCTGCAAGCAGTCTGCTCATGCTGCCGCAGGGCTGCCATAGTGAAGCCCCACTGCAGGCAAGCTTCCGCCTCACCGTTCTCGTCGGTGCAGATGCCCACCGCGTCGCCCACGCCAATGCCGTGCGACCGCAGGAACTCGCCCGCCTGTTGAGCGGTGCAGTGGAGGGCGGCAGGCGGGAGCAAGTCAGGCAGGGCGGCAGGGAAAGCATCTGCCTACACGTTGCTGTAGCTGTGCATCGGCCTCAGCTTCAGCCACTCCTGCTCCCCCGCCCTGTGCTGTTTCTCGACAGGGTGCGATGGACCCCAAAGCACTGCATGCATTTGCTGCCTCTCTTGCCTGCTCCAGCACAAACACGCGGCGGTGCTCGGTGCCGTTGGCCCACGACTTGATCATGAACTCGTAGCGCCGCCCTGCAGGGCACATCAGATAACGAGGCGGATAGCATTGGCGGATAGCATTGGCGCATGGCAGGTGGATAAGCAAGCCAAACAGTGAGCAGACTGCTGTTACTTGAATGCAAGGTTAGGTGGAAGGGGTGTGATGCTGACTGAAACCAGGCAGGATAAGGGCTGCGTTGGAGGCTCTGGCCTGCCGGCAGCATGCAGGAGCGGGAGGGCGGGAGGCGAGGGGGAAGAGTGCGCGACAAAACGGCATTGTAGGCTGCAAGCGGCAGGCCAATAATGGCAGGTAACGCTGGAGGATCGCGCTGGCAATAGCAGCAATAGCCTGGCGCAGAGAGCAGGCAGCGCGCATGCTGGGATGTGCCGCCCGTACTTGCGTGCAGCGCCCGCCGCATCAGCATCAGCGGCAGAAGTTGGAACAACACGCTGCATAGCTGACTTGCAAACTAGCAATGCCATGGCTAGCAGCTGGAACAGCAGCAAATACGCAAATGCACAGCACACGGCCCTCCATGCCATGCAGTCAGCAGCTGGTACTTCGCATACACCCTCCGCAGCGACGGCCCCGGCTGGCCCTGCTCACCGTTGCAGTCACGGACCGCCAGCGCATAGTGGCGGTAGCCCAGCACAAAGGAGAGGTTGGACTCCACGGCCACTCGCGGCAGGATGATGCGCCCGCTGCCCGCGTCGCTGTTGGTCAGCTGCTTGGCCACCAACACGCAGCGGCGGCGCGGCAGCGAGGCGTCACCCGCCAGCAGCGCGCCAGCGGCGGCGCCGGGGCTGGCGCCGCGCGGCGTGGAGGCTGGGGAGGGGCGGAAGGCGCTGCGGGCGGGTGCTGACGAGGCGGTGGGGGAGCAGGCGACGGCCACAGGCTTGCGGGGCCGCGCGCGGGGCGGCGTGGGCCCGAGCCGCAGCCCGGCCGCCGGCAGGGGCGCCAGCGCGGGTGCGGCGGGGGCGGGCGCCTGCAAAGTGGAGCACAGCGTGGGGGGGTCGGCGGCAATGCATGGCAGGAGAGCGAGCGCGATCTTTGCTTGCACCGGATGACTTATATGCATGCTATTGCGCATGCATGGCGAGCGGCGGGCGAGGGCGGGGTGGCCCCAGCCGCCGTTTGAAACGGCGGGCCGCCTGCAGCTCCACCCGGCCCTGCTGCTGGCCAATTGGGCATACCAGGGGCACACACATGCATGCAAGGGAGGGCTGCAAGAGGGCAGGGGGGCCAAGGAAGCTGGAGGGACGAGCAACCCACTAACCTGCTTCTCGCTGGCTCCCCGCACTGCTCCGATCTCCGGCAGCTGCGTGCTGTCCACCGAAAAGGTCGCGGCGAGGGAGGGCTCGCTGGTGGCACGCGGCGTGGGTGCGTGCAAGGCTGGGAGCAGCGCAGGGGCGCCGCTGCACGCCTCGTTCAGCCCGCCGATCGGCGCGATCACGCTTGCCGGCGCGAGCGGGGCTCCCTCTGGCGCTCGGAGTTGGAGCGAGGTCTCGATCATGTTTGAGGCCTGGGGCACGACCGCCAGCGTGGGCATGGCGGCTGTGGAATGCGGGGAGCGTGCGGGGAAAGGCGGCGGGGCGAATGAGGCATGGGAGAGGAAGGCGGGCGCGCCAAATTTCGGTGGGCAGCGCGCGCGGCCCGTACGCCCCCGCATGCCGCTCGTGCGATGCTTGCATGCATACAACCGCGGCGGGAGGGCAGGAGCCGGTCCCGCAGAGGTTGGTGTTTCTGGTCGCCCTACACAATGGGGCCCGAGCTTACCCTTGGCACTCCAGTGAATGTGGGCGGGTCCAGCTTGAGATCGGAGTATTGAGGAAGGCGCTAAAGCAGCGGTGCAGCGAGATTGGCCGGGCAAATCTTGCTGCCAGAGCAGCCTCATGCCGCGTCGATGCGAGCATCGATCGTTCATGCATGGACGCCATCCTCGCATCTGCAAGCCAAAACCAATGCAGCAGGCGCCGTCGGTCGGCCGGTCGATTGGACTTCCGCCGCCGCCGACACCCTCTGGCAGTACTGCGTGGCAGTGCCAAGTCCACCGTGCTGTGCCGCCACGTTGCAGGCCCAACAACTGGGCCAGGGGTGCGCCAAGGCTCCCAACCATCCCTCCAACATTGGTGGACACTCTTCCCTGTTGAGCACCCCTCTGCTTTCTCTCCACCACCGGTGCAGTACACGCCTGGCACTGCCCCCTTGCACGTCTCTCCCACACAGCCGGCTCCTTCTCCCGCTGAGGCGCAACCAGCTGAGAGTGTTACATGGGGGAATAGGTGACTGAGGGTCTCTCAAGCAAGCAGGATGCAGGGGAAGGTGGCTCGCGGGGTCGGGTCATGCAGGGTCAGCAATGGCCGTGGGCTGCTCCCCTCCGGCGCGAGGTCGGGTGCAGAACATGCAAATGAAAGGTTTCTGGTGCCATATGAACGAAATGTCTCCACCGCTGGCGGAACACACGAGGGGAAGGGTACAGGCAGCGCGGCTGCGGGCGGGCGGCCAGCCAGCCACGGCGGCGGGAACGGCAAGGGGGGAGGCAACACCTGCGCTCAACCCCAAGCCATGCCGCTGCCGCCGGGCTTGTTCATCCACTTGGGAAGCAGTCATCCCAAGCGAGTCACCCAGGACTGGCCGCGGCACAGGCAGACTGCGTTTGCCGCTCAAGCTGCTCAGGCGGATGCGGCCACTGCCACGCCGCCGGCCACGCTGCCAGCCTGTGCCGCCTCGTCGGCCGCCTTGGAGGCCTGGGGGGAGTTGGCCTCGGAGGGCGGCACCAGCTGCCAGAACTTCTGCAGCGAGTTGGACCAGTCGGCCAGGATGGCCTTGCCCTTGGCGGAGCCTGCGGGCGGCGGGGACAGTGAGGAACAGGCGAGGTGAGCCGTGAGGCGGGGCAGGTGGTGGGGTGGTGGGCTGCCGCTCGGCAGAGCTGGCGTAATGCCTGCAACACGCATTCCTCACACTACCTAACAATGCCAGCTAGCTGCCCCATACAAATGAGCCCCATATGTCGATACAATTAAATCCCAAGTCCACGCACCGGTGCGCTCCACGTGCGCCTCGATCAGGCCGCGCAGGTGCGCCTCGCCCGCCGCCGTCTGCACGCGCTGGATGGCCACAATCTCCGAGTTGACCAGGGAGGGGAAGTCGCCTGGTGGGAGGGCGGGTGGGTGGGTGGGTGGGAAAAGGCAGCGTGGGTTGAGAACGCGGGATGATGGGGGTGGAACGGCGGTTGGAGTGGCGGGGTGGCGGGCAGGGCAGGTGGTCAACAGGGGTGCGCCGCACATCGCGATCAGTCGTACAGCCAGAGCCACTGTTCAGGAAGATGGGCACACAACGCCCAATGACATCAGCCTGCAGGCCTAGAAGGGGAGGGTTTTGGGCTCACCCTCCTCGTCGAAGAAGTAGCCCAGGCCGCCGGTCATGCCGGCCGCCACGTTGCGGCCCACCTGGCCCAGAGCCACCACGGTGCCGCCTGCAATCGAGGTGCAGAGGGTGGTTTAAAGGCCGGGGGCGGAGGGTCAGAGGTGTGCAGAGGTGGGCAGGAGCGTCAGAAGGACGACGGCTGCAGTTGCTATGCTGCTGCTACAGCAGTACCGGCGGGGCGGTACCAGCGGGGCGCCAGCGGCGGTTGCAGGCAGTTGCAAGCAGATGCCAGCGTGCCAACCGAACTGCTTGCCATGCAAGCCCTGGTTGCGGCCTGCCCAGCACTGCTGCTGGCAGAGGTGCTGCCAGCAGGAGAGAGTTTTCAAGCTCACCAGTCATGTACTCGCAGCAGTGGTCGCCGGTGCCCTCCACCACCGCCTCTGCGCGCGAGTTGCGCACCTGCAAAACACAGGCAGGTGGGTGGGGCGGGTGGCACGCGGGTGAGATTGGTGGGCTTGCACAGGGCAGGGGAGGCAGATCTGCAAGGCCCTGCCACACTGCTGCTGCAGGGAGAGCAGGCGTGGTGGGCGCATCCCAACCAACTAAGCGGCTGCTCTGCCACTCACCGCAAACCGCTCGCCGGCGCGGCCGCTCACAAAGAGGCGGCCGCCGGTGGCGCCGTACAGGCAGGTGTTGCCCACAATGGACGCCTTCTCCACAGCAAAGGAGGAGCCTGCGCAGGCGGAGGGTGGGGGTACGAAGCGGGGACAGGGTCAGGCCGGCGGCTGGCTTGGCAGGAGGGAGCCGCAGATGTATCGCCACATCTGGCGTGCAACCAGGGGCTCATGCTTCCGCTTCTTGAGCAACCCCAGCACCCAGCCTCCTGTGCAGCAGCAGCAGCAGCAGCAGCAGCAGCAGCAGCAGCAGTCGCATCAGCACGAGCCCAGCTGCTGCCAAGTCTGCCCAATTCCATCTCCCGCTCGCGCACCAGGAGGCGGCACGATGGTGACATCGCCGCCGGCCATGCCCTTGCCCACGTAGTCGTTGGCCTCGCCCACCAGGCGAACAACCATGCCGTTCACCAGGAAGCAGGCAAACGACTGGCCCGCGGAGCCGCGCAGGTTGAGCTGCAGGGAGGGGAGGAGATGGGATGGGAGGGGGTGAGCGGTGGTGCCGGCAATCAAGGCATGGCTTCATCAGCGCCAAACATGCCGACCCCAGACTTGCAGTCCCGAGTGCCACTGTTTCGACCCTTTGGACCCTAGCCAACCCTTGCACTCTGCTCACCGTCAGCGCGCCGGTGAAGCCACTGTCGCCGTACTTGCGCGCAATGGCGCCGCCCACGCGGCCCAGCGAGGAGCGGTCCACGTTCACAATCTCATACTCCTTGGTCACCGCGGTGGCGTTGGCGATGCAGGCCTGCAGAGGGGTGAGGGCGGAGATGGGTGAGGTTAAAAGACGCAGTTGGCAGCTGTGGCACTGCGCTGCGCAATCGGGCCAGCGACAGCAGGCATGCTCAGATGGAGGGACAGGGCGGCCTCCAAGCCAGCGATCCCCACCTGCACGTCGGCATCGGCCAGGATGCGGTCGTCCAGCTGCGGGCCGTTAGTGTGCACCTCCTGGCCCAGGCGGGCGGTGGAGGCGCCCGTCTCGCCTGCAGCAGCGCACCAGACGATGCAGTGGGACAGCAGGGGTGAGTAAGTGCATGGGCGGACAGGCATCCTGTGGGCAGCCAGGAGGGCAGGTGCATCAGCTGGGCAGTGATCATAGCACCCAGTAACACATCCACAGCTGCATCAGAGGCGCAGAGCACCCCGCTGCTAGCGCATTCACTCCTCCCCGCTCCAGCCAGCTGCCCACTGCCTCTGCTCACCCGCGAAGGTGGTGAGGAAGGACAGGTCCAGGCCCGAGGTCTTGGCCAGCGGCGTGGAGCGCTGCTCAGGGGAGAAAAAGATGGGGTGTGTTGCAGTTTACGAGGGATTCAATGGGTCGTGCAGTGCGGCACGCTGCTGCGCTGCACCACCTGGGCAACCATTCCGCTGCCGCCACACTGCAGTGTGGGAACGTCTGCATGCCCAGAATTACTGTGCCTTGCAGCCAAGTCTTGCAGCCGCTGCGCCCCACCCCATTTCCACCATTCATACAACCCCTGAACCCCAGTCTGCTCCCACCTGGCGCAGCAGGTCTGCGCGGCCGATGAGCTGGTCCAGGGAGCGGAGGCCCAGCGCCGCCAGGCCCGCCCGCACCTCCTCCGCCACAAAGTGGAAGTAGTTGACGAGGTCGTCGGGGGCGCCTGCAAAGGCACATAGTAAGGCAGAAAAAATCGTGAGCAGGGAGGCAGTGAGCAGGCGGAGGGGCGAGAAAGTGCAGGAATCGCTGCCCAGCGTTGGAGCCTGGGCCGGCAGGGCATCACCCATCACAGGTCGGCGCTGGCACTGCTTGTCAGATGCTTCACGACCACCCTCCTCAAACTATTTGATTGCTGCACCCACCCGGGAAGCGGGCGCGCAGCTCCTCGCGCTGGCTGGCCACGCCCACGGGGCAGTTGTTGGTGTGACACACGCGCGCCATGATGCAGCCGGTAGCAATCATGGCCTGCGGGGAAGGGCAGAAAAGGGGAAGGGCGGTCAGGGGGGTCTGCCAATCTTCTGGGAGGTGGCGTGAGCAGCTGAAGTGTAATGCCACGCGGGCAGAAGGGAAGCATACTTGCGCAACTCCAAACCAACCAGCCAAACCCCGCCTCCAGCGGAGCTAAAACGTAGCGGCCTATTAGGAAGCAAAGGCCACGCACCACGGTACCAAAGCCGTACTCGTCGGCGCCCAGCGCAGCGGTGACCAGCACGTCGCGGCCGGTGCGCATGCCGCCGTCGGCGCGCAGCGCCACACGCTCGCGCAGCCCGTTGGTGGTCAGCGTCTGGTGCACCTGTGGGCGAGGAAGGGGGAGGGGCGGCGAAGGGGGGCAGGGGCCAATCAGTCCAGGTGCATGCGGCGGTGGGCAGCCAAGCACAAGTGGCTTGGGCTTGTTTACCTGCTGCACCACAGCAAACCTGCAGGCCTGACTCCAAAGCCCCCATCCCCTGCTTCTGCCTGTCCCCCTGCCTGCCATTTCCCCCTCTCCACATCCCTGCACTGCTGCTCTCACCTCGGCCAAGCCCATCTCGATGGGGCCGCCGCAGTGCTTGATGGAGGAGATGGGGGAGGCGCCGGTACCGCCGTCGTGGCCCGAAATCTGGATGATGTCGGCGTTGGCCTTGGCCACACCGCTGGCCACGGTGCCAATGCCCGCCTGCAGGGTGGTGGAGAGGATGGGAGGGGGTGGGGTTGGTCAGCTGTGATGGGTGGGAGGTCGCTGAACCACCGGCAGGCAGGCCACCGGCAGGCAGGCCTTTTTGCAAGGATACACCTTCACATTGCTGCATGCACAGTGCGGAACTCCCACTACTGCAGTAAGCCAGCCAAAACTTATTCGGACCCACCTGCGCCACCAGCTTGACCGACACCTTGGCCTGCTCGTTGACCTGGTGCAGGTCGTAGATCAGCTGGGCCAGGTCTGCAGGGGAAGAGAGGAGGGTGAGGAGAAGGGGGATGGACACGCAATGAGCGGAGCGATGGGTGCCGAGGGGCAGCTGGATAGAAAGTGGGCTTGCATGCATGCAACGCGCCTGCCTGCCCGCAACTTTCAACCAGACTCTCCAGCACTGGCCAGGAGCACTGTCAGCATCAAACAGCCACCCCTTCCTCACCCTCGATGGAGTAGATGTCGTGGTGCGGGGGCGGCGAGATGAGGGGCACGCCCGGCTTGGAGCGGCGCATGCCGGCAATGTAAGGAGACACCTTCTTGCCCGGCAGCTGGCCGCCCTCGCCTGTGAAAGAGGATCACGAAGAGCAGGAGCAGGCTGAGGCAAGGGGCGTCATCCGGATGGTGCAAGCAAAGCAGGCAGGGGAAGGTGCCAACGCAGGGGAATGAAGGGGCGGTGTGCACCATGCAGGCCGCCCCGCGCGGTGCAGCTCAGAAAGGAACAACCTGCCACTCCTGGTCTACCCACCCGGCTTGGCGCCCTGAGCAATCTTGATCTCCAGCTGCTCCGCATTCACCAGGAACTCGGGGGTCACGCCAAAGCGGCCAGAGGCCACCTGCAGAGGTGGGAGGGGAGCGATTGGGAGGGGGAGGCGTTAGGACCGCAGCTGGGAGGGGGGCAGGGCAAGCTGGAAGGGAACCAAGCCGTCAGGCCGCCCTGGTGAAGGCAATCGGTCCAACCCGCTCTAGCAGCCCCCTCCATCTACAACCAGACACCACCAGCAGCAGCAGCAGCGGCGGCAGCAGCAGCAGCAGCAGCAGCAGCAGCAGCAGCAGAGCCACGCGCCTGCTTGATGCGCGAGGTGGCGATATCGCCGTTCTGCAGGCCGCGCAGGTGGGAGAAGGTGCCGCTCTTGCCCTTGGCGTCCACGTCGTTGATGCGCTGCCAGCGCATGGGGTCCTCGCCGCCCTCGCCTGCAAAGAGCGAGAAAGCGGATGATGGATGTGACGGCAGAAGAAGACAGAAGACAGTGATCAACGTTTTGCAGCAGCGCCCTGACTGCTGACTGAAGCAGCACGGCCCCACCCCTCGCGCCAGCTCAAACGGCGCTGGTTGCAAACTACCAACTGCAATGAACATGCAACACCCTCCCTCTGGTGCCCTCTCCGCCACTCACCGGAGTTGGACTTGCCGCCGATGCGGTTGACCGCAATGGCGATCGTCTCGTGCGTCTCGCGGCTGATGGCTCCGAGCGACATGCCGCCGGTGCAGAAGCGGGCCATGATGTCTGCGACAAAAAAGGCGGGCGAGGGAAACTGCGTTGACAACGCTACCACTACCGGTGACACTTCAAGTTGATGAACCTTGCAAGCAAGCTGTGCCAGCCAGCCTTGACACATGCAGGGAACATGCGGTATGCTCACATTCGTGCCCTGTAGACAGAGCGCAGCACAACTGCAACTGCAACTGCAACTGCAACAAGCACAATGCTCACCGGCGGCGGGCTCCACCTCCTCGATAGCAATGGGCTTCAGCTCGCTCTTCAGCTCGAGCATGTCGCGCAGCACGTGCACGGGCGCGTCCCGGAAGTGCTGCGTGTACGCATCATAGGCGGCCTGCCCCGCGGCGCCCTGGCCGCCCAGGCCGATGGCCTTGTGCAGCAGCTTGGCCATGGCCTGCGGGGTTACGGAGGGGCAGGGTGGGTAGGTGGGGCGGGGTGAGGAGGGTACACATGCTTGTGTACGAAGACCGCACGCAGCTGCTCGGCCACGTTCCCTCGTCAACCCTCCCAGTGCGCAGTAGGAGCGACTGAAACCACTGAGTTTCCATGCAGGCAGACAGGGCCCTGTCCCAGCGCGCACCTGGTTGTTGGCGTGGTACTCGTATGCAACACTTTCCAATTTCCCACTATGCATACTTCCCAAGGCCCCCACCTGGTTGTTGGCGTGGTACTCGCCCTTGGGGCGCGACTGGATGAAGCCGTAGTCGTCCAGCTTGGTCAGCGCCTGCAGTGGATGTGAACAGGATTGGAGAAGTGTGTTGCTGTGTGCACCAGCTCAGGCTGTGCGCAAGCCAGCGACAGCCACCACACACTCAATCAAGCCAGCCCCGCTCTGCACCACTGCAAATCCAAGCCTGCTTTCCACCCCCACCTTGTCGGGGAAGCCCTTGGCCCAGAACGCCTCCGTCTCGCGCTGGATGTCGGCCAGCGACATGCCACCGATGCGCGACACGGAGCCGCAGAAGGCGGTGTCAATCACCTCGCGGCCCAGGCCATACACCTCAAAGATCTGGGGAAGGAGACAGGAGGAGGGGGAGGCGGAGGGGAAGGGAAGCTGTGGGTGGCAGAGAAACAGAGCTGTGGGTGGCAGTTGAGTGTGGGAATGGCAGGCATGATCAACACTACTCTCATTACACACTGCAGGCCATGCCTTCTAATACACCCACCACCGCCCACACTTTCGCACCCCCACTCCGCACACGCACCTGGGCGCCGTGGTAGCAGGAGAGCAGGGAGATGCCCATCTTGGACAGGATCTTGAGGATGCCCTTCTCCAGCGCCTTTTTGTAGTTGGAGGTGGCCGTCTCCGCCGTCACGTCGGGCACCTGGGCAACCATAGGATGGGGGAGACAAGAATAAGGAGGGGAACAGCGCGGGACATCAAAGCGGCAGGGGGCTGAGCGTGAGGGTCGGCGCGCGGCTTAAGCCGCACACCCCAAACCAGATTGTGAAGCAGCCACAGCTGGCCTCGCAAGCCAACACAGGTTGCGAGGCAGCACAGCTACCACGCTACACACCTTGCCGGCCTTGATCAGGTTCTCGGTACGGGGGGAGGCGCGCCACTGGCGGCACGTCTCGAATGCCAGGTAGGGGCACACGGCGTGCGCGCCGTAGCCGACCAGCATGGCCACGTGGTGGGTGCTGAAGCACTGGGCCGTCTCCACGGCGATGGAGGTCTCAGTGCGCAGGCCTGGGGGGGGAGGCGGGGAGGGGGGCGGGAGGAGGGGGTAAGGAGCGGCAGGTCGTGGGCGACAGGAGTGCGATTTGTTGTGCATTTGTGCATTGAAGCCCTCTGCAGCTGGCTGGCCTGCTGCACTGCTCGCAGCTGCCATACCTCCTGCACTGGTGCTGGTTTTGAGCAAGTGCTAGGATTGTTCAGACGCACCAGCCTTGATGAGGTGGTGGTGCACGGCACCGGTGGCCAGCAGAGGCGGGATGGGCGGCGACAGCTCCGACATCGCGCCCTTGTCCGACAGCACAACCACGCCGCACCCAGCGCGCACAGCGGCCTCCACCTGTGTGGCAGCAAAGGGCAGCGGTAGCAGGGCAGGGTGGTGAGAGGCCCGTGCAAGCAGGGGCGGCAAGCAAGCGGCACACCCAGCGCCCTGCTTGCCTGCCATCTCCAGAAGGCGTGTTTGGCGCCTCAAGCTTGATCAAACAAGGAAGCCAGACTTTCAACACACCAGGAAGCCGAAGTCCAGCCTGCCCCCGCCCGCTGCCCCAGCCGGCCCACCTGCTTGCACAGCTCGGACAGCGCGTCGGCCATGGCGTGCGGCGTGCCGGCGGTGTAGTGCAGCGAGAAGGTCTGGGCGTTGAGCGACGAATCGTTGCGCACCGCGTCCAGCTCCGACTCCAGCAGCACCGGGCTCTTCAGCATGATCTGGTTGTACGAGCCTGCTTGGGAGGGAGCAGTGGCGGGGTGTCCGGCAGGTGTGTGAGACGGAGTAACAGGTGGCGACAGCTTCTTCCCAAACAAAGTGTGCCAGCACACAGCCAAGCCAGCTGAAGCGGGTAGCAGCAGAGCAGCACTTGAACAGAGCAGCAGCAGGCTCACCGGCGCCGGGCTGCAGCAGGTTGCCGCGCCCGCCCAGCCGCATCTCCAGGGACATGACCAGGCCCTCACGCAGCGGGTCGATGGGCGGGTTGGTGACCTGGCGCAAGTGGAGGAGGGAGCGGGGGTGAGGAGAGTGAGGAGGGGCAGGTGAGCAGGAGGCAGCCCAGGAGTGCAGGCAATGTGCTCAGCGCTACCTTGAGCTCAGCTGGCAGGTCTTGGAAGCAGAATGGAAGCAGCCGCATTCTGGCTGTAACATTTGAGAAGCCAAACTGCAAAAACATTTGTTGGTGCTTACCTGGGCGAAGCGCTGCTTGAAGTAGTCGTACAGCATGTGGGGCGTGCCCGCCAGCACCGGCAGCGGCACGTCGTCGCCCATGCAGAAGGTGGGCTCCGCCGCCGTCTGCAGGGGGACAGAAGCGTTGCACAGGGGTTGGAGCGGCGGCAGTGAGCGGCTGCAGGGGCAGATGCGGGCCAGGATGCGGCAGGGCCAGGATGCGGGCCAGGATGCGGGCCAGGATGCGGCAGATGCGGCAGGACGGCAGCCACAAGCTGGCGCACTGCACAGCAAGCAGCCTGGCAGCCTCCAGACCAACACCCATGCCCACGGCTCAGCAAAGACCAGAGCACAGTACAGCAGAGGCAGCATCGCACAGCAGACACATCGTGCAAAGCACAGCAGGTGCAGCGCAGCACAGCATGCACAGCACAGCACAGCGCAGCGCACCTGCGCCATGGACTCGATGATCATCTGCGTGTCCTCCAGGCCGTACCCCATGGCGGCCTGCAGGCGCAGCGCCTCGGACGCGTCCATCTGGCACTCGCCCAGCACCCTGCGGGCAGCGGCAAAATGAGGCAGTTTAGCAGGTGCATCCCGGCAGGCAGCAGCCGACTGAATTCACAGGCAGCGAGGCAACGGTGGCCGGGCAGGGGTGTGAGCCGGGACTGCACGCCGACTGCACTGATCATGATGCCACACAGTGATTGGCATTCCCCCAGCTGGATGCGACCCCACCGCCTAGATGCAGCCACCTAAGGAGCCGCTCGCTCACTTGGAGGCGTTCATCTCGGTCAGCTTGCGGGCGCACGACTTGAGCCACTCGGCGTAGGGGGCGCGGGTGGCCACATCGCGAGCAATCTCGGTGTTGGTGCGGAAGGTGCCTGCGGAGGGGTGGAGTTTCGGGGGCAGCAGGCGGCGGCTTAGGACAACTGCCGGCTTCACAGGTAACAACCAAACAGGGTGCACTCCCATTCCATCTCCGCTGATTGCACCCACCGCTGCACCCTCAAGCTCTCCTCAGCGCACTTCCGATACCCCAAACCCCAAACAGCCCCAACACACAGCCCTCCCAATCCCCAACCAGCAGCAGTACACGCACCCTCGGTCAGGTCGGCGCAGACCATCTGGCCGGGGCCCAGGCGGCCCTTGGCCACAATGTTCTCCGCGTTGGTCAGCACGTCACCCAGCACGCCCACCTCGGAGGCCACGTACACCATGTCGTCCTTGGTCTGCAAGGAGGTAGGTGCATAATGGACGAGTGAGCGAGCGAAGCAGTGGATGGCCACGTGCATGTGCGAGCAAGCTATGCCAGCAGAATGACAGTTTACAAAGGCCGCACAGACCACACGCCAGCTGCACATCGCCAGAGCCCTGTGCCATGGTAAGGCGATCATTGCTGCCAGCTTGCTCTGACCTGCCAGAAGCGGGCGGGGCGAAGGCCGTTGCGGTCCAGCCGGCAGCCGACCTTCTTGCCGTCGGAGAAGACGAGGAGGGCCGGGCCGTCCCAGCCCTCCTGCAGGCCCTCGTAGTACTCGTAAAAGTCCACCACCTGCAGTAAGGAAAAGTGGGCAAGGGAAATAGAAATCAGCAATATGGAGTTATGCTATGCAGGCCCTCGTAGTACTTGTAAAAGTCGACCCACCTGTGAACAGGAGGCAGGAAGGAGGCAGGAAGGAGCCGGACAGCCATTCGGATTCGTGCACTGCCGCAGCCATGGCGCATTTGCGCAGTCGGGCAGAGGCAGCAATCCTAAGCTGTGCAGCCAACTCCACAGCCAGCCTAGCACAGCACAGCACAGCGCAGCCCTCACCTCGGGGTAGTGCTTGACCAGGTCGGGGTGGTTGCGGTAGGCCTCGGGCACCAGCGCCATGAGCGCCTCCTGGGGGTCGGTGCCCGACCGCACCATCAGCTCAGCCACGTGGTCCAGGTTGGCAGAGTCGGACTCTGTAGGGAAATGGAGTGCGGAGGGCAGCGCGAACGTGAGCTGTCTGGGAAGGGAGAGGATGTGAGGCGAGGGCAAGCAAGGCAGCGGGTACAGGCAACAGCTCTGCTTTGTGGCCTGCAAGTGCACACTTGACGAGCAAGCCGGCCAGCCACCCGCATGTTGCACATGCTTGCAGAAGCCTTCTTGCCGTGCGCCCTCCCCTCATATAACTACTCACCGCGGTCGGAGCAGAGGGGCAGGAAGTCGTGCTCGCGGCCGCGCCACACCTCGTTGCGCAGGCCCGCCTGGCGCGAGGCCACCCAGTTCAGGTTGCCCTGCAGCGTGTTGATCTCGCCTGCGGGTGGAAGAGCAGGAAACAAAACAAGGGCTGGTGAACATAGGGGCTGGGCGGGGCGGCCCGTGGGCAGACGGGCTTTGCGAGGGGTGCATTTACAAGAACCGAGCGCATCGCAGTGTCAGCTCCCAGCAACCGCAGTGCCAGCCGCCCAGGCGTCCAGCTCACACTGCCTCACACCCCAAATCCCCCAGCCGGCAGCTGGGGCAGCGCACCGTTGTGGCCCAGCACGCGCATGGGCTGCGCCAGCGGCCACTTGGGCGTGGTGTTGGTGGAGAAGCGGCGGTGGTAGATGGCAAAGGGAGTCTCGTAGGCGGGGTTGGTCAGGTCCTTGAAGAAGGGGCCGACTGCGGTGGGGGAAGAATGAAATGCAGCAAAGGGATGAGCATGTAACTGAGTTGGCACACGCAGAGTGAGAGAACACGTGCATGGTGGCCTCGGCCTCAGCCAGCCTGCCACAAAACAGCCGCCCGCAGCCAAGCCGAGCACGCCCTTGCACACCCACAGTGCAGCGCGCCCACTGCCCAAATTCAACAGCCACCGCCGCCACGCACCCGCCGCCGAGTTGAGCATGCCCTTGTACACAATGGTGCGGTTGGACAGGGTGCAAGCGTAGAAGTCCCAGTGGTCCTCCCCCAGCGCAGCCGCCTTCTCCTTCTCCATGAGCTTGCGCACAATGAAGAGCTCGCGCTCCAGCTCGTCGCCCTTCAGGCCAGCCGCGCTCTCGATGAACACCTGCGCGCAGGCAGCGAGAGTGGAAGGTATTCATTCAGCACATCGCACTTGCGGCAACAGCAGCAACCGCAGTGCAGCACAGCAGCCATGCAGTGCAGCTGGGCGGGCGCAGCAGTGCTTCCCCGCCGCCACAACGTGCTCCCAGCAGCACACCCCTGGCTGGCTGGCTGCACAGCTGGCTGCAGCGGTGCACCCCCAGCTGGCTGCACAGCTGGCTGCAGCAGCGTGCCTGGCGGATGCGGGGCATGGTCTTCAGGGCGATGGGGCCCACCACGCTCGTGTCCACCGGCACGTCGCGCCAGCCCACCACCTGCAGGCGAACACAAAGGGCAGCGGCAGGACACGGCTGCGGGTCAGCTGCTGGTCGGAACTGCAGGCCTGCGTGTTTACACATGCACAGCTAGCTGCTCCACCAGCTGCACTTGCTCTCTGGCCGCCTGCCCACTGCCGGCTGTCCGCCCGCTGCCACTTCACAGGCAGCTGACGGCTCCAAAGGCCAGCTGACTGATGGCTGCACGGGTCAGCCAACAAGCTCTCTTGATTGCTCAGCCAGCTGAGAGGCTCCACACTAGCCCTGCCGGCTCGCCTTGAAGTTCTCGGCCTTGGCCACCTTCTCGAAAATCTCCTTGCACTTGGCCTCCAGAGCATCGTCATTGGGGATGAACATCATGCCCACGCTGCAGGGCAGCAGAGGAGCACAAACAAACACGTGAGAGCATATCAAGGCAACCACAAACGGCTCGCACACCCCCTGACCGCTGACTGCTGGCCAAAGCTGTCCTAATCTCAACACTTTGTTGCTACAGCAGCCATTGACCAAACATGGCCCAACCGACACCAACCCAGCCACACAACCGTGGCAGCCGCCACCACCACACCCGTCCCGCCCCTCACCCAGTGACCTCCTCGTTCAGCTGCGGCATCTCCGCCTTGAACAGCTTCCAGGGCAGCTTGGTCATGACGCCGGCACCGTCACCAGAGATGTCATCAGCGGAGCAGGCACCGCGGTGCTCCATGCAGCCCAGCGCGGTCAGCGCCTGCTCCACGATGCGGTGCTGGTGCTCGTTGCGCAGGCTGGCAATCAGGCCCACCTGCAAGTGGCAAAGCGGGCGTGACCGTGTCGTTGAACTGCCCACAACCAGGCGAGCATTCATACCCAGCAGGCGGTGAGTTACGGCGTGGTAGCGCACGCCGCCAACCGACGCCCGATCCACGCCCCCAGCTGGCTGCTGCGGCCACTCACGCCGCAGGCATCCAGCTCCTCCAGCAGGTGCTCAGCGTCTGCCACCTCGGGCACCAGCGCGGGGCGCTCCTCGTGCTGCAAACAGGCAGGGAGTGGGGCGGCGGCATGCATGCACGCATGAGCAGGCGGCACTGGCGGCGGCGGGTGGGGCTGCAGGGCTCGATGCGATCGCCGGCGCCCCATGCACCCGGCATCCCTGGGTGCACGATGAGCAGCGCGGTGGACCGAAAGCACTGCCCGCGAGGGTTGGCAACAGCGAGGGCAAGGCGGGCGCCACGCCGCGCCCCTGTAACCGCTGCATCGGCAACAGCAGTGCTGCCACATCCCTCTCACCTGCAGCTCTGCCACTGGGGCCGCATCGCCCCGTGCGGCGGCGACCCGCCCGGCCCGCAGGGCCGTGGGCTCTAGCTGTCCATCCCGCTGCTGGCTGCGCAGCCCAGTGTACGCGGGGAGCTGCGGGAGGGCGGAGGGCGCGGCACGTGGGTGCAGGGCGGCGCTGCATGGTGTTCTGGAGGCTCCTGCGCGCCTGGCGAATGCAGCCCTCACCTTGCCGGCCTTCTGGGAGCCCCGGGCGAAGGTCTTGCGGGCGGCGCTGCTGCTGCTGCCTGCGACAGTGCTCTTCGCAGCAGTAGCACGGCACTCCATACTGCGTGGCCCTGCCTAGCCACGAGATGGGTCGGAGGAAGTTGGCAGAAAGAAAGATCCCGCCGCACGGGCTGCAGTGGGTGGCTCATGGGGCGGCGGCGGCAGCATGGCCTCCGGGCCGGGCGCACATGCTCCATGTGATAGCGAAAGGGCCACCCCCCAGAGGCAGATTTCTGGAGTGCCGCAGCCCAACAAGTGTTGCAGAACAGCACTGCTGCCCAGCAAGCTGCCCACCTGTCCCGCCTGTAACCGCAACGCAGCAGGGTGGCGGCTGGCCCGCCCAAACCTCCCATCCGCCACAACAAATTGTTACACCCTGGGGCTCGGGCAATGGCAGCCTACTCAATGCACCAGTCAATGGGCAGCTGCCCCTGCTGCTCCAGCAGCCGGTTGGCAGCCGAGTAATGGCGGCAGCCAAAGAAGCCGCGGCTGGCAGACAGCCCGCTGGGGTGCGCTGCCGTGAGCACGTGGTGCCGCTGCTTGTCGATGTGCTTGCCCTTATCCTGCAGGAAGAAGGGCCGATCAGCAACGGGTTGGTTGCCACACAAGCGGGAAAGCCCAGGGCAGTCGCGCAGCAGGGCGCGGCAGATCTGCCGGCAGCAAGTTGCAAGCCGTCAGCCTGGGCAGGGCGCCAGGCGGCGCAACAGCTAGGGCAGCGCTAGGGCGACGACCAGATCTCGTGCCCTAGGGCTAAAACCGTTTTGCAAAGCTGTGCCCCACCCCAGCCGCCACTCGTTTCTCATGCATCTTATCCACCCAGCAACAAACACCCACCTGCGCGTAGCGGCCCCACAGCAGGAACACGACGCCCTGGCGCCGCGACGACAGCTGCGAAATCACGGCGTCTGTGAACCGCTCCCAACCCTTCTTGGCATGCGACGCCGCGGTGTGCGCCCGCACCGTCAGCACTGCGAATGAGCAGGCGGGGGATATGTAATGGGCAGCAGGGGCAATGCTGCTGGTTGCAGAGGACGGCCACGCACACACTACACCAGCGCCAGTGTAATCGCCGCCGCTGCCGCCTGGCTGAAGTTGTTGCTAAGTGCGCACTGCTGCTTGCCGGTGCATCCCCATCAGCGCAACCTGCGCCACACCAAGCTCGCACCCGCATTGAGCAGCAGCACGCCCTGGTGCGCCCACTTCTCCAGGTTGCCGTGCTTGGGCACTGCAAAAGGCAGGCAGGGATGGGCACACCAACCTCAGTTGGGCAGGAGTGGCACAAGCCATGCCAGTGCACAATGCCAACTGCACTTTTGCAAGTTGGCTGTCCTCAAACTGCTGCAGGGCAGCTGGACGCAAGGGTGCCAACTGCCTGTGCACCTACCAACTGCCACCCACCACCCGACACCACCCGACACAGTCGTCACAACTGCCAGCAGCAGCAGCGCACACACCCTGGCACCCCAGGTCCTCCTTCAGCTCCTTGTACATGTTGCGCAGGCTGCTGGGGATGGCCTTGCCCTGCAGACAGAGTGGTTGAGACAAGCCGTGAGTGTACGTGTTGCGCACGCTGCTGGGGATGGCCTTGCCCTGCAGTTACAATACACACAGAGCGACTGATGCCGGCACTCGCCATGTGGTGCGTTTGGCCGCCCCGCAAGCGTGGGCGACGATACCGGTGCAATCAAGCTCATGGTCTGGAGAGTTGAGCAAAAGGTGTGGGCGCCGCAATGCCAAGCTCCTTGATAAAGGAGTGGCACTCAACGATCACTGGCGGCGCCCCTTCAACTCACAACTGTCCTCTTCCCACCCTGCACTTGTGCTGCTGCCCACCTGCGGGACGCTGAAGGACAGCCCCATGGCCTGCCCCAGGTCGTGGTACGGATCCTGTGGCAATGTACCAGGGGCAGCCAAATGTTGCAGGCCAAACGGTGTAGTTTAACGGGAATGCTGGTCGAGGGGCGGGCAGCCAGAGGATGCAGCAAAAGCAGAGCTGGAGCGGCTGCCCCTGCTTGTGCATGCTTGCCACCTCTGCAGGGCAGCCCTGCACCCTTTCCTTGCACCCTGCCCCTCCACCCACCTGTCCCAGGATCACCACCCGCACTTTGTCCAGCGGGCAGGTGTTGAGCGCGCTGCAGCAGAGGAGCAGTGGGCGGCAGGCACGCTCCAACATTCACATCCTAACAACGGACAGACTGCAGCGAAGCACTGACGGGGGCAGCGAGAAGAGGAGATGCCCGCCATCATCGTCACCAGCCCTCCACCGCCTGGCAATGATCCGCCTCGAATTGTGCTTGCAAGCCTGAAAGTTCAAGCTTGCAAGCGGTGCGCACCGGAAGACGCAGTCCTTTGGCGGGAACACCATCTGGGAGCCGCCCCACTCGGAGCGCACAAACGCCTCCTGCAGGTCAACATCGCAAGCATTGGGAGCAACAGCAAGTCGGGATTGAGTGCAGCGGGATGAGCAGGGTGCCTTGGAGGCAGCGGCTTGCAAGCTTCCCATCCAGCACGGACGGCCCCGACGCAACCCCGCTCACCAGCCTCTGCCTAGCAGGCCTCCCGCCTCAAAACCGTGGGCAGCACCCTCCTTCACTTGCCAGCACAAGCAAAGCATCAGCTCAAGCTGACACCCAGCTAGGCTCACCAGGTCAGCCCAGTATGCCTTGTCCATCTCCCCCTCCAGCGCCTCCCTCCAGCTGGGCTCGATCAGCAGGTCTCCCAGGCGCGGCAGCCCGCCCGCCTGCTCCGCTCGGATCACCACCTGCGGTCCATGGGGCATCGTCAATATGCTGTTGGCAGCTATAGCTAAGGCATCAGATGAAGTATTGCACAGACAGGGTGTCTCCAGTGGCTCAGCACTAGTGAGTAGTGCGGCACCTGCCTTGCCCCAGCCGCTGGCAAAGCAGGCCCCAGCCGCTCGCACCTGCTTTGCCAGCGCCGCGTTGCGGTTGGCGGCAGCCCGCATGCGCTGCTGCTCACTGGCCTGCGCAGCGTGCACATCCTGCGCTGCTTCCGCTGCACTGTCATCTCCTGCTGCAGCAGCAGCGACGGCAGGCGGCTGCGGCGGCACACCCGCCACCGCCTCGGCTGCTGGTGGCTGTGCAGCATCGCCGCCACTGGCTGCGGCAGCAGTGGCATCCTTGGCAGCACCCTGGCAGCTGGCGGGCCGCTTAAAGAACGAGTCAAGAGACTTCTGCCCCATGGCTCTGCTGCTCAATGGCGCAGGCTGCGATCGGTGCAGGCCTGTTCGGAACGGCGAGCTGGGGCGGCGACCGGCGGCAGCGGCGGTGCTGCTGCTCCGAAGCGGCAAGCGGTTGACTGCTTGCAGCACAACCGCCCTCACGGCTCGTGCGGCTGTCCTGGCAGGCTGCAAGGGCATGCACTGGCCGCTGGGCGAGTCTGGGGTGCCGGGGTTTGAACAGGGAGAGGAGGGGCGGCCTGCAAGGAATGCAGATGATCGAGTGCGACGATCACAGTGTCGGAAGATTGCCCAGGGCTGCCTGCAAGCAGCAAGGCGTCTGCATGGGCAGTGCTGCATGGGCACGCACTTGTTGCGCTGCCTCGCCTCAGGGGTTTGTTGTCGAGCCATCGGAACCCAATTGCAGACTGTGAGCACAGCCAGGCAGCCGTCTGAAGCAAGTCCCGTTCGCCCCTCTGCCAAGCGGCGCTTGCAGCGCATGCGAGGGCTGAACGCAGCCCGAACAGCGTGTAGCAGCGGCGCAGCACTCCTGCGCCCGTCTCTGCGCGCTCCCCGGAGGCTGAGCACCGCCTGCAAGCGCGCAGCGGCCAGCCTGATGTCGGGACAAGGTGGGACTGATGCCACGAGTGCATAAACCGGCGGGACATTGGGGTTGGGGGCCGGTCGGGGGCACAGCCGCCGCTCCTGCCTGCGCCGCCACTCTACACTTGCAGGCAGGCTGCATTCGCTCCTTGCTCACTGCTGCTCTTCACACTGCCTGCCCATCCTGAAGCAGGCAACAACGGCGATGTGCCGGCGCAGCAGCAGGCGCAGCCGCCGCAGCAGCCGCAGCCGCCGGTGGTGATGCTGGCCGACGGGCGCCTGCAGCAGCCGGCACCGCTGGGAGCTGTGGTGTCCGATGCGCTGCGCCGCTGGTACCTGGAAACCGAGAAGGAGGCTCTGCGCGGCGATGTGGTGAGCAGAACGAAGTTGATGTGGTTGCCAGCCTCGGCACGCCTGTGCGTCATGCTGGGCAAGGCAGGGCATTTAGTCACACACCCCAGTACCAGCCCGTTCCGGCAAGCACATTCGGTGGCCCTGCCCCCTCACACCCCACCCTGCCTGGCTGCCCGCCCCGCAGAAGGCGCAGGCGCTGCTGGGCCAGATGCTGATTGAGGGGTACGGCTGCGAGGCCGACCCAGTCAAGGGGCGGGAGTGGGCGGACAAGGCGCGGCGGAGAGGCTACCGCATGGATGGTGCGCAGTGCTGCCGCTGATGCCGGCTTTCCTTGGCATTGCCTGGTTGGGTTGGGTTGCGAGCACGTGGCAGACTGGGTTTCGCTGCAGCTGTGCTTGGCGCCAACTGCGCAGATGGCTCAGCAGTGTCGGTTGAAATGCTGCGGCTCCGCCTGCTGCAGGTGTCTACTGCAAGATTTGAGTGCCGCCGACTGCGCAGCAGCTTCAGCAGCAGCCTGCAAACCCAGCCGCCCAAATGAGTTGCTGAGCGGCTTCATGCGGCTGCGTCAACGGCTGCATTAGTTGTCGACAAACCAGGCAGCAGGTGTGCCCCGTGCCTCTCGACCAGATTCTAGCCGCCGCGCCGGGATAGCCCGCCGCAGCCCAGCCCCCAGAACTGCCCCACCCCCCGCTACTCACGCTCTGTACCCAGTTTTTTCTCCTGCCCCTCCCTTCCTTCTGCCCTTGCTCTGTCGTGCCCTCTACAAGTGGGCTTTGTGATGCTCTCCTCCTGTCCCTCGTGCTGCCGCTCTCTGGTTCTCTTGTTTGTTGGTACATTAAGTGTTATGGTTCTTCGTTGCATGCGCCATGCGGCAGTGCACAGCGCAGATGCACACAGCAGGGCATGGAGGGCACGGTTGCTGTGAGTGCTGCAGATGGCTGCCGCGCTAAGCTCGTCCTGCCGAGAGGTTTGGACGGGGCTAGGAGGATGGCGGCACGTCCCATTGCCTTCAGCTGGTTGGTGCAGCGCTTGGCATAAGGACATGCACTCAGGCATGCCCATCACCAGTCGAGGGGTGCAGGCTTGCCACATGCAGGCACCACTAGTACGCTGCATCAGCGGGCCGCTGCATCAGCGGGCCGCTGCGGGTCCCGCTGCGGCGGGAGGGCCTGTGCCTGCCCTTGCACGAATGCTGCGGCCTGCAACCACATCGTGCGGTGTTCCCTGTGCCAATCGGATCGCGCATCAGGCTGGCCGGGCCTGCTCTCCGTTTGACGTGCAGAGTCCCTGCTCTCGACGTGCGACGCACCCTTTCAGTCGCTGCCAGCAGACGAGATTGAGATCTTGAGTCTTTGGCTGGACTCCGCGGCCCTGCAGCGTGGCCTCGCGCCATTGCCGCTGCTAACTGCTCGGCGCTGCGGCCCTTGGGGCCATCAACCCCTACCATCACCTCTGCGGCGCGGCCTGCAAGCGTGAGGCGCCATGACGGACGCCTTGCAGCAGACGCCGCCGCCGCCCAGGGCCGCCGCCATCGCTGTAGCCGTGGGGACCCCACGCACGCCCACCACACCCAGCAGCCGCCGCAAATCGCCGCTGGTGGGCGGCAATGGCGTGGAGCAGACCAAGCGGCAGACGCCGAAGCAAAATGGGCGCGGCGAGGGCAGCGGGCGCGGCGGCGCGGCCCGCAGCCTGCTGCGTGGCGCTGCAGCCGTCGTGCTGCTAATGCTGGCTGGAATCATGGCGTCGGAGGTCAACCTCAGGCTCTCTAGGACAGGGGTAAGAATGCATGACGGCCTGGGGATGGTTGCGGCAGCATGCCAGCCTGCGAGCTACATGGATCGGTCGCAGCATCTGCCCCATGTTTGGCACATGGGACCCCACATGCCATGCCACATGCTGGTCAGCCAAGTCTGCTGATTGTCCTTTGTCCCATGCAGTCCGAGGCAGCAGCACCTGCACGGCTGTCGTCATCGTCTTTTTCCTCAGAAGCCGGCACGCAGCAGGGAGCAGCAACGACGGCGACAGCAGCTGGACGGGACCAGGGCGGCGGCAGCATCACCGATGGCCTCACCGGCCTGCTCAGCTCGGCAGCCGCGGCTGTTGCGCAGCAACTGGGTGCCACCGGCTACTTTGGGGCCGCAGAAGCTTCAAGTTCTGAGGCAGAGGAGCGCAGCTTGGGCGGTGCTGAGGCAGTGCCGGAGCCGGGCCCGTGGCAGCTGCGCTGCGCCGTGGTGTCCAACCTCATTTTCCACATCGACGTCATGGCGGGCTGGACCTACGCTTTCCAGGTGGGAAGCTGTTCACTGCTTGTCGCTTTGGGACTGGCATTTCGTAGCAGCGCTGCTGCAGATTGCAGCATCGCGTTTGCTGGCGGGCCATCCATGTTTTCCACCCCATGTGCTGCCTGCAGACCGCGGGCTGTGACGTGACTGTGTACCATCACGAGAGGAGCCTGGGCATAGAGGTGTGCATGCGTTGCCTTCTGCTGGGATGTTTCATCTGCTTGCAAAGCCCGCCTGCCGGTCTGCTGCTGCAGCAGTGTACCAAAGAATGTGATGGAATATCCTGCCACCCGTCCTCCCTTCAGGACATCATGTCCGCCTGGTTCACCGGCAGCTTCCGCAAGTGAGGCCTGGCAGCTGTTTTGGATGCAGAAAGGGCAGCATGGCCGGCTCGGCGCCTCGGTGCACGCACCCTGAGCGTGCCAAGGCACAGCAGCTCCTCTGCTGGACCAGCCGGTACCAAAATTGAGAGTTGTAATGCAGCTTTCGCTGCGGCTGGCTGCACGCGCTCTTGACTGTTGTGTCCCTGCCTGCCTGCTCCATGCAGGCCCGAGCTGTTCCCTGGAGAGGCCGGCGATGTGCGTGCATTGCAATGCGGCCTGGCCTGCGGGGTGCTGCTTGCATGCTGCTTGCCTGTGCTGCTGGTTCTTGGCCGCCCAGGCCCTCAGCATGCATGCTGTTGTGCGGGCATGCTGCTACGTTGCACGTTTTTCTAGCCGTTGCCCAGCGCTGCCTGCTCATGACCTGTGCTCGTTCATGACATGACATGATGCCGCTCCCATGCCATGCATGCTGTGCAGTACCATATCGTCATCCTGCCCACCTTCCGCGACGAGCACGCTGAGCTGGTGCAGTACCTGCTGCAGCTGCCGCGCCTGCAGAAGCAGCGCTACTTCCTCACGCAGCACAACCCAGGTGGGCGGGTGGGTGAATATGGTTGCGGCTGGCGGCTGGCGGCAGGGTGCATGCTGGGCCCCTGGGGAGCCCTTGAAGTCCATGTGCCGTCTGTCGCCCATTACTGCCCACAACCTCCAAACCCCCGTGGATGTTGCATCTCACCACATCGCAAAATGCTGCATGTTCCTGGCTGGCGAGTTACTGGTGCCGCCTGCCCAACCAAACCCCGCAGACTGGCTGCTGAACCACCCTAACATCGACATTCTGGAGCAGCAGCTGTTGACACCGCTGATTCAGCAGGGCGAGGAGGCGGAGCAGGCGCAGCAGGCAGAGCAGGCAAAGCGCCGCCTGCTGCGTGTTGGCCTGGTCACCCTGGGTGAGCGATGCAGGGCGGGCGGGGATTGCATGAGCGTGCAGCGTGCCACATGCCTTGCACTTGCACGATGCGCTGAGTGCGTTGCTCAGTCATGCTTTTCCTGCTCTGCACCAGGTTGCAACAAGCTATGCCATCTAACTGAACGGCTACCCTGTTTGCTGCCCCGCCCCTTGCTCACGCAGCCCCCTGCGTCTCCAAGTACACGCTCGACTTCGTGCGCCAAATGGCCTTCAACCTGACCGAGGGCCAGACATATGCGGGTGCGCACCCCAGAGTCTGTTGTGCGCTGGCAAACAAGGCGCTTGCTTGCCAGGCCAGCCGTGGGTCGCAGGTCTGTGCTCTGATGGGCATGCAGGCAGGCTGCGCATGCGCACCAGAGGCACCATGGATGGCACACCTGTCGCCCACTCCCTGCCCATGCAGATCGTGTGGGGTCGTTCCGTGTGCGGGGCACCGTGGGCGGCGAAGATGCGGACAGCAAGGACAACAGCGAGGAGCGGCGGCGATGGGTGGCCAAGGTGGGCGCTGTTGAACTGGCCGCTGTTGGCTGCACTGGCTGAGGTTTCTGCCTGTTGCCATGTCTCAATCTGCGGTTGCTCTCTGCAGTGAGATTCCTAGTTGTGCACGCATGAGGGTGAGTGAGATCATGTGCTGATCCGGCACCTGCTCTCACCTCCACGCAGGTCGTCAGTTACGACGTGCCGTGGCTGTCGCCGCTGGTGCCGTGGCAGCCCGCTGAGGAGCCCGTCCAAATTGGCTCGCCACCCAGTGTGGCCGCGGCGCAGCAGCGGCAACAGGAGCAGCAAGAAGAGCAGCAGGAGCAGCAGCAGGAGCTTCAAGATGAGGAGGAGCGGCCTGGGCAGCAGCAGCAAGAGGAGCAGCAGCAGGAGCAGGGCACGGCAGGCTCGAGCCGCCGCCTGGCTGCTGCGGCTGCCGCCAAGGCGCGGGCACGTGTGCCGCCCCCGCCGCCGCCCGGCCCGCCGCCGACCCCTCCTGGGGCCGAGGCAACTGCACTGCTGGCGGCACTCGATGAGAAGCTCAACGGCCTGGGCTACCCGCGCCATGTGTGCATCCAGGTGCGCACTTGGGTTTCAGGAGCGACCATGCGCGATGGTTGGCTGTGCCACACTGGAGTTGGCTGCAAGTTTCGGCAGTTGTTGGCTACAACTAGTCAGCAACATGTGGCAGCAAGTGCTGACCATGCTCATGCAACCCACTTTGCTCGCAGGGCAAGCTGGAGAACAGCCGGCGCAACTACACCGCGGCCTTTGAGGCCATCAGGTGGGGACAGCCGTGCTTGTGTACATTCCGCACATTGCCTTTGTTGTCTCTGCGAGCGGACCAGACATGCTCCTTGCTCACCCTGCTTCTGCGACTCACAGCCCCAAACCACTCAACCCCGCTGAAGCATGCACGACGTCTCCCGTTGAAACATGCACCACGCCTCCTGCCCCTGCCTGCCGCCGCAGCCACCCCGCGGTGCTGCACCACCTGCGCACCAGCGGCGAGCGCCTGCTGCTGCTGGGCCACCGCAGCAAGTGGGAGACCGTGGTCATCCCTGATGATGTGGCGGACGTGGTGGTGGTGCTCGAGTCGCTGCCCTACACGGTGCGCAGACTTTTGCTCGCTGCTCTGCTGTTGGCTGCAACATTTGCAGCCTGTTCTGTTTACGAGCCACAGCGTGCTGGGTTGCAGTGCGCCTCAACACCACTGAGCGGTGCATCCCAAAGTCCTCATCGCAGCTCTACTTCGACACGCTGTCGCGCTGCCGGGCCATCATGCTGGCGTTTGCCACGGGTGCGCGGAGCAGATTGGGTTGCTTGAGAGGTGTCGTGCTTTGCCGGAGTGAGCTGCCGAGCCTTGCTCGCCAACCGCCCTTGGCTGTGCCTTGGGCCCCTGTACTCATGCAATGCCCCCTTATCTGCTTCCTCTCGCTGCGCAGATGAGTACTACACCAAGAAGAGCAGCAGCACGATCGCCATGGCCATCAACGTGGGCGTGCCGCTCGTGGCGGAGCAGCGGTGAGGGAGCTGTGCTTCTGTGCTGCCTGCCGCTGCCACCCATGCACACGCTCAGCTACCTTTGGCATAGCGCTGCCTCCGTCACCTCCTCTTCCATGTGTGCGCATCTCTGCTGCTACGGGTATACACTCACTGCGGCGTGCTCCTTTTGCCCTCCCCCACTCCAGGACGCTGGAGGCCTACACGTTCCTGCGCCCAGAGGCGTGCTTTGTGTACGAAGACGGCATTGCGGGCACAGCAGGCACAGCAGGCGCAACAGGCCCCACCACGGAGAGCACGGCTGCGGCGGGCAAGCAGCAGGCGCAGCAGAAAGGCAAAGCGGGGGGCGGGCGGCGGCTGGAGGCTGCAGAGGCAGAGGCGGAGGCAGCAGCGGTCGCAAGCGGCAGCCCTGCTTCGCGCAGGCTGGCGGCTGGCAAGGAAGGAGCAGCTGGGGATGGCGCCCAAGCGCAGCCCAAGCAGCAGCCCAAGCAGCAGCCCAAGCAGCAGCAGCAGCTCAAGCAGCAGGCGCAGCAGCCCAAGGGCAAGAAAGCGGGCGGTGCAGCACCGCAGCAGCAGGCTGGCAAGCAGCAGAAGGGCAGTGCAGCGGCGGCTCCTGCGGACCCACAGGCGGGCAGCTATAGCGCGGCCATCTTGGCGGCACTGCGCTCTGAGAGCAGCATTGCGGCGCACCAGGCGGTGAGGTCGCTCAAGGCGGAGGTCATGAACCACAATGTGGCGGTTGCAGCGGCGTTCATGGCGGAAACTGAGGGGCAGTACTCTGCAGCGGAGCGGGACGCCGACCGGCGAGCGTGGGCGCTGCGGCGGCAGCAGCGGCTGCGCCCCAGCCAGACGATCCGATGACACTGTTCTACCTGTACTTATCAGCTGTTTATTCTTATTCGAGTGTAAGCAATGTCTAGCGGCGGAGGAGGTGGTGGCATGCGCTTGTTGTGAACACGTAGCCAGCGAGTTGTGAAAGAGCGCAATGTCACATTGACTTCTCACAAGACCAATCGCAGCCACACTTATGCACAACGAACTCAGAATTGAGTGCGTAGTGCACTAGGGTGCACTATGGGGTAAACAGCATCGCCGGTCAGTGGCCGAGGCCTGGGCGGGCACAGCGGCGGCGGCAGTGGCAAGCATCGTGCCATGCATGGCCGCTCCAGCGCGCTTTCATTGCACTTGCACTGCCATTGCGGTCAGTTGTAATACAATGACGCAACGCAAAGCAGAGTTCATTTTGCAAGTAACTTGCCAGAGCATCGCTCACCGTCTTTGGCGCTACGCGGCCACCCGGGACAAGCACCACTTCTACCCGCCTGGCTTCTGCGAAGAGGCGAGAAAGAGAGGCTGCCAGTTTTTGCGCCGCTGCCGCCCTCACCGCCGCCGCTGCTCCTTTGCAACATGCGTGTTTTCAAGTTGCCTCTGCTGCCCCGTCTGCAGGCCATTGAGGTTGGCCCGCACGACAACAGGCATGGCCCTTGTTTGGTGCACTTCAAGGGCACCTCGCTGGCGCCACAAGAGCTGAACGCCTGGCTTCGGGACGGCCCCGCTGCGTGCAACGTGGTGAGCAGAAGCAGCCTGCGGGCGGTTCTGTGTCACCTGCAACGCATGCATGGGTGGGGCGCAGTTGGCATGTAGCTGTGGTTCCGTTAAAAAAGCCCATGTGTTCAGGAAAAAAATTGCGACCTCCGCCATGCCCTGCCTCGCCCTGCCAGGTGCGTGTCTACTGGCTGGGCTCCGCTCCCAGCGTGGCACACTCTGAAGATGAGCTAGTGGCCGGGCTGCTGGCTGCGGCGCCACAGGACGGCTCCCCGCTGCGCCTGCAGTGCTTCCCGCGGTCAATCGAGGCAGGGCTAGTTGACCGGTTAGACGGCAGCCTCACCATGCAGCCAGTCAACCCCAGCTGGGTGCTGCACATGGTGAGGCTCGAGGAGCAGCAGCAGCAGCAGGCGGCAGGCGGCAAGCGGCGGCAGCGGCGACAGCACGGGGCGCAGGCAGGCGGCGCAGCGCAGGCAGAGCAGCAGCAGGCGGAGGAGCAGCAGCAGCAGGAGGCGCCTGCTGTGCACCGCTACTTGTACAGCCTGCAGCCAGCAGCGCAGCTGTACCAGCATGCGTTTGAGCGCGGCAAGCGAGTGCCTGACCAGCTGTCAAAGGCGGCTGGCAAGCTGGCCGAGGCGCTGGTGGTTGCAGGAGTGCAGCTGACGAGCGGCATTGCGGTCGACCTGGGCGCAGCACCAGGCAAGTGGACGGCAAATATAGGCAGCATGCTGTTCGGCTAGTGGGTCTCGACTGGTTGCCTTGTTCTGTGCGCGTTGTGTGCGCTTCCAAACCTGCCCTTGGCCACTCATGGCGATCCCGCCGCTCCCACCAATGTGCAGGCGGCTGGACCCGCGTGCTGGCCAGCGCAGCGCAGCGTGTCATAGCAGTCGACCCAGCTGATCTGGACGAGCGCGCGCTGCAGCCCAATGTGACGCACCTGGCCTGCAAGGCGCAGGACGCGGTACCACAAATTCATGAGCTGGCTGGGGAGAGGGGCATTGAGCTGCTGGTGTCAGGTGAGCTGGAACTCCAGAGGAGGGTCAAAAGGCCCTCTGAATGTGGAATGTGGTTTGAGGGGAGCTGCAGGCATGGCAGGGCTATATTATGAGGCGTACCCACTGGCATGAGGCATGTGCAGAATCCATAACGTGCCGTGCGGCTGCACCCCGCCACCCTCTGCCGCAGACATGAACCGGCACCCGCTGCAGCTGGCGGAGATGCTGCACCCGCTGCTGCCGCTGCTGCGCCCGGGCGGGGCTGTCATCCTCACGCTCAAGTACTACGGCCGGTCCTGTGCACGCAACGACACGTGGCGGGAGCAGCTGGCTGAGCAGCTGGGGCCAGACTTCCCGGCCGACCAAGCGCAGGTGCTGCAGCTGCTGGCCAACACAGAGCGAGAGCAGACGTTCGTGGCCTGGAAGGTGGGCGGCACAAGTGGTGCTTCGGTGGCAGGAGCAGCGGCAGGCGCAGCGGCAGCAGCAGGAGCAGCAGCAGCGGATGGTGCTGGCTGCAGTGGCTGATGGCACTGCAGGCCGCCCTAGCCGGCGGCGCCAAGCCCACAGCAGAGGCCAGCACCGCCACCAGCAACATGCAACTTGGAATTCACTGAATGTTACATGGGATTTACTTGAAAGTCTGTATCCTGAATGCTGGAAAAACAGTCTGTACCGGCAGATTAAGTGCAGGTGGAGCTGCTCAACAACAGCAGTAGCATCACAGGCCCGACAGCCATGCATCAACCTCCTCTGAGGCGAAGGCATCTTCGGGTGCCAGGGACGGGTTGCGCTGTTGGGCCGCCTGTGCTTCTGCCTGCAGTTCTGCCTGCGGCTCCGCCTGCCGCTGGTCCGCCTCCTGCTCTCCAGACAGCCATGCGTCAACTTCTTCTGCGCTGGTTATGGCAGCTGCCGGCCCTGGCTGAGGCACCGGCACCTGCCTCTGTGCGGCCTGCTGGGCGGCGTGCTGTGCGGCCAGCTGTGCTGCCTGCTGCTGTGCGGCCTGCTGTGCGGCCAGCTGTGCTGCCTGCTGCTCTGCCCGCTGTGCGGCCAGCTGTGCTGCCTGCTGCACTGCCCGCTGTGCTGCCTGCTGTGCGGCCTGCTGTGCTGCCTGCTGCTGTGCGGCCTGCTGTGCGGCCAGCTGTGCTGCCCGCTGTGCTGCCTGCTGTGCTGCCTGCTGCTTTGCTGCCTGTTGTGCGGCCTGTCGTTTTGCCTGCAGCTCTGCCCGCCGCGCCGCCAGCTGCTTTGCCAGCAGCTCAGGCTGTGCTGCCTGCTGCTGTGCCGAGGGCTGCTTGGCCTGCGGGACTGTCTGCGGCCCTCCAGACAGCTCTGACATCAGCTCTGCCAAAGCTTTTCCGCCAGATGCCTGCCCTGGCTGAGCCTCCTGCCGCTTTGCCGCCTGCTGTGGTGCCATCTGCTGCCTCACCGCCGGCTGCTGCTGCTGCTGGGCCTTCTGAGGCGTCATATCCTCTTGTGGCTGCGGCTGGGTTTGGGGTGCTATGCCGCGAGGCATTGAGCTCCGCACACTCTGCTGCGCCCGCGCTGCCGCCTGCGGCTTCCGAGGTACAGCTGCCGCGGGCGGCGGCGCCTCCTGCTGCTGCCAAACCTGCCATTGCTGCGACTCTTGCTGCTGTTGCGCTTGCCACTGCTCCCAGTCTGCCTGCTGCGGCTGCTGTGGTGCCCGCCGCTGCCCATAAGAGCCTGCCTGCCGGCGCGGCGGCTGGGCGCCTGGCGCTGCCCATTGCCCACGCCCTGCTGCCTGCTGCTCCGGGTCAGTGCGTGGCTCACGCTGCTGCCGTGGCTGCCACCCCTCTTGTTGCCCTGCATCTGGCGCCTGCCACTGCCCACGCCCGCCTGCCTGCTGCTGGGGGTCATCCCGGGGTTCACGCCACTGCCCAAGCTCCTCTCCACGCTGCTGCCGCGGCTTCCACTCATCCTCCTCCTGAGGTGGCCTGCGGACAGCCACCTGCCGCTGCTGTGGCCGCCTTTCCTGCCGGCCTGCCGGTGCTGCCTCCCGCCGCGGCACAGTCCATGCCGCCCACTGCTGCTCGGCTGCTGGCTGGTCCACCTCCTGCTCGCCTGCCTCTGCCCTGTCCTCGGCCCTCCTGCGTGCTGCCACACATGGGGCGCACTCCAGCTGCAGCAGGCGCACGTTTTTGCGGTGGAAGCTGCGCCACTCTGCCAGCCAGGCCTCATCCGTGAAGCAGCGGCGCTTGGAGCCGGGCACAGCCCCGTCCACGGGCGGGGGGATCAGGGATGTGCTGTCAATAAAGGCGCGCACCACCTGCACGTGCAATGCATTGAGACAGCAATGCTGAGAGGTGTAGGGCAGGCAAGGCGGAGGCAGGGTTGCGGCGGCACGACACCAGATTGGCTCTGCTAATGATATTACATGCGTTAGTTTGGCGGCTTCCGCTGGCACTGTTTACCTGGCGAAACGAGGGCTCGGCATGCACGACCTTCAGCTGGCGGCCGTCGCGCACCCGCTTGCCGCAGCAGTCGCAGATGTGCACCTGCGGGCGCGAAGTGCAGTGCGCGGAGCAGAGGCCTCCAGTTTGGGGCAGATGCGATACTGAACGACTGCCACAAGGCTCAGCATACCTGCTCTCAGCATCCGACCAAACAATCAGCCGCAGCCCCAGCGCCAGCCCAAGCCCCAGCCCCAGCCCCAGCCCAACGCAGCCGCAGCCGCAGCCGCAGCCCAACCCCCAGCCCACGCACCGGCTGGCCGCGGGTGCCGGTCTTGGTTGAGGCGAGGCGGAAGGTGTTGAGCTGGTCCAAGATCGCATACAGCATGGCATCATGGAACGACAGCTTGGCATTGTGATCGGCCCTCATGCTGCATCAGGGCAGAGCAGGGAAGAGTGGGTGGTGTCAAGTGGAGCGCACAAGTGGCCCGGCTAAGGCTGGCGGTGCATGGCTATCGCAAGCAGTGAGGGGACACACGAACGTGGCTTCCAACTGGGCAGTGGTCGCAAGGCTGTGGCAGCGACAGCAAGTGTCCTGGCTGCCCAGCGCTCACCCGATGCACTTGCGGTAGCTAAAGTCTTCCCACTGGCCCCGCGCATCCAGATATTCAAAGAAGCGGATCGGGTGCAGATTGACCTCCTCCACGCTCTGCACGCGAAATGCCTCCACCGGCGGATGCACCTGCAGGGCGTCATCACGGCAGGCGTGGAGGGCAGGCAGTCGCAGCTGGGGCATGCAGTGAACGGAGAAGATCAGCAGCACACACACACACAAATAATGTCTGGCGCACACAGCCATTGCCCTCTTCAGGCTCTCCCTCTGCACCACAAGGCCCCACGCACCTTCTCCGCGTAGCGTGGGTGCTGCTGCAGCAGCGCCAGCAGGAAGACAAAGTCTGGGTGTCCCTCTCGGATGTCGTCCCCCAGCAGCACGTTCAGCAGCAGCTGGATGTGGGAGCGAAGCGTGGCCTGCGAGCCAAACAAGCGGCCGCCCAGCAGCCGGACGGGGCGCGTCCTGCAGCGCGCCTCCGGGAAGCTGCTGGGATCGGCCAGGTAGGCCAACAGGCGCTGCTGCTGCTCGGCCTCGCTGCCCTCGGTGCTGAGGTTGCGCAAAGACAGCAACCGCTCCAGCTCGGTCTGCGGAAGCGGAGACGGCCAGGGTGGGTGCACATGCGGACAAACGGGCACACAGTCGACGGCTGAGCGGAGTGCATGGCATTCATGAATCATGTCAATAATTCCGGGAGATCACTTGGCCAAGACTTGCCACGCCCACCTACCTGCTCCTCAGAGTCGGGCTCGGCGGCGGCAGCGGCGGCGGCGGCTTTGGCTGACCGCCGCACGACTCGCCATCTGCTAGTCTCGGCGCGCCGCACTGCCGCAATGCGCGTCTGCAAAGGGGCGACACGGGGCTGGGGTGAGCCTGCTGGCCGACCGAGAGTGCAAGCCTCTCACTAGCGCACGCCATCGTACCTGGCGAGGAACAGGAATGCCCTGCATCGATACGATGCCGACTGAAGCCCAAGGACTGGCCGCCAGGCTGCACATGGCGGAACCAGTGGTCTTCTAGCTGCAGCACCGCTGAGGCCGCCTGGAGCTGGTCGATGGCTTGAAACCCACTTTGATGATGGCCATTGCGCTCCTACAACCAGGCAAATGCGCCCCTGCTGTGCCTGCCGCCGCCGTACAGCGCTGTGGCGTGCCGAAGCCCGTGCAACCAGCTGTCCTTTGCTCCTTGCTCGCATGCTGACTGAGTGCTGTCTGAAATTGAGTTCACATAGCGCACGGTAAAGTACTGTCCGCCACCTTGCGAAACGACACATTGCACTGAGCAAGCGCCCGTTCCGCCGCTCAGCGCAGGCGCACGATGAGCGGTCCGTCCGGCCGCAGCTCAACATCCGCGGTGCGGGTGAACTGCAGAAAGTCGCACACATGCCGCAGGTTGCTCCCTGCTCGGTACAGACAGTCGCGCTCCCTGCAGATGCATCGGGGTCATGCACACGAATCGGGTGGGCACATCACATGCATCTTATCCATATTCTGGCAAACTAACACTTAGCAGCTGCAGGCAGTGAACTGCAGTCCCACCAATCCCAACCCATCCTTTTTGCTTCCTCACCCGCGCAAGTCGTCGAGCACAGGGAGCAGGCGAATGGCCGGGAAGGGCACGCCGCTGTCAAAGGCCACAGACTTGCAAGCGGCCTTGAGCAGCGGGGGCAGCCAGAGCGGCAGCACCGGCCCGCTCCGCCCAGGCGACGCGGCTGCCGGGCCGGAGCGGCGGCCAGAATCACGCATCGGCGAGCGGCTGCGGCTTCTGCTGCGCCTGCTGGGGCTGCCGCGGCGCCGCCTGTCGTTGCCGCTTCGGGGACTCCTGCTCCTGCTCCTGCTGCGGTTCCTGCTGCGGCTCCTGCTCCTGCTGCGCTTGCCTGATCGGCCAGATCCGCTGTGCTGCACAGCCTCAGGGCCGTTGGACTGCCTGCCCGCAGCTTCCAGATTGAACACATCTGCCGAGGAATGGCCGCTGCCCAAGTGCTGCAGCGGCTGGGCAGGAGCCGGCGGCGGCGGCAGCGGCTGTGCTGCCATGCCCCCCAGGGCTCTGCCGCCGCCCGCTGGCATGGCAAGGCCGCCCGCTGGCATGGTAGTCATGCCCGGGTGCATGCTCTGCCCCAGCACAGCAGGCATGCCAGGCATGCCGGGCCGCACAGCTGTGTAGCCAAGGCGGTTTCCCGGCAGCATAACAGGCATGAAGCCCGCTGCTCCAAACGCGCCTGCTGGCCACATCATGGGCACCATCGCCTGTGCAGCACCTGCTGCAGCTAGTGCTGGCAGGAATGACGGCTGCCGCTCAAATGCCGATCCCGCTACTGCCGACGGGAAGGACGGCTGCCGCCCAAGCGGTCCTCCCACCCCTGCTGCTGGGAAGGATGGCTGCCAGGCTCCCGGTACTGCCGCTGGGAAGGACTGCTGCCTGCCGAGAGGTGCAGGCTGCCGTGCTACTGCTGCTGTGGGAGGAAAAGCGCCTGCCACAGGCCCTGCTGGAGCTGCAGCACCAGCAGCTGCTGGACCTACCATGTTGCTTGCCCGCCCTGCTGCCGCCGCTGCGTCTGCTGTGGTGGGTACTCCAGTGTGCACCGGAGGCGACTTGTCACCGCTGGCGCTGCGGCAAAGCTGCTCCGTCTGCCCTGGGTGCTGTGGCTGCTGGGGCTGCTGCAGGGGCTGGTGCTGACGCTGCAGCTGCCGCTCAGGGCTACATGCTTCCTCTTGCTGTACCGCTGCCGCTGCCGCAGGCAGCACAGCCGCTGCTGGTGCTTGAGCTGCCTGCTGCTTGCCTGTGCCTGTGCCTGCAGACGCCGGCGCTGGTACCGCTGCTGGCGTGGGAGCAGGCTGCACAGGGCCGCCTGCCGTGCCAGCCAGCCCGGTGCCGATCTTTCGTCCTCCTGCACCCAGCCAGATGGGCGCAGAGCCAGCGGGGTAAGCCGTTGCTCTGCTCTAATGGGGCTGGGCACGGGCATTGCAAAACCGATCAATCCACTGGGCATGCCATCTGCTGGCTACAAACGAAAGCCACCTACCCGGCAGGACATGGCCATCCATCTCTCGGGCGGCACGCAGCTGCTCCTCCCGCCTGCAAGGGGGAGCGGAACCGCAAGCTCAAGCACTGCAGGCAGCACCACAGTGACAGCAGCCCAACAGCATCAAGAGCGCAGGAGAGGAGTGAAGCATGCAGCAGCGGCGGCAGCAACAGAGCGGCAATAGAGCCCGGCAAGGCCCAACTCCGCTGGACCCCCAGCAACCCAGGGCTCACCGAGCAAAGCGCACAAAGCCAAATCCCTTGGGCTCGCCCGTGCGCTCGATGCGGGGGATGGCCGCCGAGGTGACAGAGGGGTAGCGCTGGCGGAAATACGTCTCCAGCTGTTCCACTGTGAAAGCGTCCCCAAGGTTGGCCACAAGCACAGACCACTCCTGCTGCTGCGGCTGCTGATGCTGCTGCATCTGCTGCTGCACCTGCACCTGCTGCTGCACCTGTGGCTGCTGGGCGTCGCTGCTCGCAGGTGGCACCTGCTCTCGCTTCGGCTGCAGCCCTGGTGGCAGCTGCTGTGCATGCGGCGGCGCTTGCTGCAGCCCGGGCGGCAGCTGCTGTGGGTACGGCGGCCCCTGCCGCAGCCCTGGCGGCAGCTGCTGTGCACGAGGCCGCTCGCTGATGCTTCGCGGCATGGCAGGAGGCACGCCGACACCGCCCGGTGGATGCCGCTGCAGTGGCTCGCTGACGCTGCGCGGCAGGGCCCGCGCTTGCTGCTCTGCTGGGTGCCCTTGCTCATGCTGCACGGCGGCCATGGGCAGCTGCCCGTTCACAGGCTCTCGCTGCGCTGGCTGCTGACCCGCTGGCTGCTGGCTAACTGCTGGCTTGGCCAAAGGCTCAGCTGGCTGCTGCGGCTCCTCCTTCACTGGAGGTTGCGCTGGTGGTGGCGGTGGCAGCGGCGGCAGCCACCCTTCTGCCTCCTGCAATGGCTCTGCCGGCTGCTGCTGCGGTGGCGGCGGTGGGGGCGGCACCTCTTGCTGCTGCTGCTGCTGCTCTAACAGGCTCAGCAGCAGCGACTGAGCCTCTTCCAGCTGATCTGTTGGCGGCTGCTGCCCTGGAGCCGCCACCTGCTGCACCTCAGCTTGCTGTGCTGGAGCCGCCTCGTGCAGTTCAGCCGGCTGTGCGGCACCAGCCTGGTGTGCAGATGACGGTTGCGCCTCTGCTGCCATGGCTGCATCCCAAGCCGCCATTGCTGCGTCAGAAAGGCTGGAAAGGACAGGTGTAGGCGCTTCGGCCTCCGCTGCCTGCTGCTCTCGTTGCTGGGCCAGAGGCGGCAGCGGCAGGGGCTGCCGCTGCACCACAGGCCACAGCTGGTGCGGCCACTGCTGCTCCACCTGCTGCAACGCTGCCTGCTGCTGGGCAGGCAGCGCAGGCTGTTGCATGGGCTGCTGCGCGGCACGCTGTGGCTGGGGCCGCAGGTGCGGTGGCAGATCGTCTGGATCATGTGCCACGACCGCTTGCTGTGCTGGTGGCGGCTGCGGCGGCAGCACATGCGGCGGAAGCTCTGGCTCTGCTGCCGGCACGGGCGCCAGGGCGTGGTCAGCCGCAGGCTGGGGCTCTGGCTGGCCGACAGGCTGCTCCGCATGCGGCTGCTGGTGCGCTGGGAGCGGCGCAGCGGGCGCAGCGGGCGGCAGCGGCTCCAAGTTGTCCGCCACAGCCTCAATCATGGCCGCATCCTCCAAATCGTGAAGCAGCCGGCTGTACACACGAGAGGAGCAGCCATGGACCAAAGGCGTCGGGAAATGCGTTGCCATGGCTGCCAATGACGGGCGATGGCCGGCAGGTGCGCATATTGGTGCACACCACCAAAGCATGTTTCATTCATTGGTGCATTATTCTCATTGCCTTGCAGGCCACCCTGCCCTGCCACAACGCCCAAGCACCGCAACCCAGCTGCCACCCTGCTGCCTCACCCAATGCCATGCATGGCCATCAGCTGCTGCAGCTGTGGCGCCCAGCCCTGGGCCACTTTTTTGCGCCACACCGCCGCCGCCGCCTGCCACAAGTCCAAGCCGCCTGCAGCTGCGGCGGCTGCGGCCAGCCGTGCCGCCTCCTGCTGTCCCGTTGCCTCGTAAGCAGCATCGCTAGTGAATGGATTGGTGCTGCTGAGCAGCTCCAGTGTGAGCTCTGCATAGCCCTGCAGGTTGGCGGAAAGAAACAGGAGCAGCGGGTGTCGGTTGGCGCGTTGCGACGCCTGTGCGCAGCATTGATCTGCTGTGCTTGAGACTAGTCACCATGAGAAAGACCTTGACAACCAGCCATTACAGCAGCACTCTTAATCAGCACCATGCTGATTGTTTGGAAGGCGCAGTCTGCAGTATTGAGCACACGCCCAGCAATGGATGAGCAGGCGGCAAGGCTCACCGGCACCACCAGCGTCGGCGCCGGCGCGTCGGGCGGCAGGCGCAGCGATGCGACAGGAGCCAGACGGTACACGCGCTGCTTCTTGAAGCGGACGAGTGTGCCGCTCAGCAGGCGCCCCGCAACGTCTGCATGGCCCTGCCCTGCACACAGCGGAGGGAGGCGGTGGAGCGAGAGGTGGAGAGAGCGGCGGCCGTCGGCGGCGGCAGGGAGGTGAGAGGCGGCGGCGTGCTATCCAAGGCCGCAGTGTGTCATTGGGGACCTGCAGGAGCTTGTGGGGGGCGCTCCGGTTGCGTGGGAGAGGCCCCCTGGGGACCGGAGGCCGGCAGCGGGGCGAGAGAACGCAGGGGAAGCGCCAGCCGCTCACCCTGCAGCTCCTGTGCAACAGCCACCAGCGCCCGCGCCTCGCTCTGCGTCAGAACCAGCTCTTGCAGGTTGGCCCGGCTCTCCAGGTGCAGGAGCGCCGCCATCGCCCCTCAGGCTCGCTTTGACGAGTTTGGCATGCGACTGCAAGGTCGAGGAACGCGCCGATCAAGCCAGAGCACCAGGCAAGGACAAATGCAACGCGGCGCCGTGCTGCGCTGCTGGACGCCGTGCGGAGTTAAAGAAGGCCGGCTTGGCACATCAACAGCCACTGTCAACACGTCCAGACCAAACTGTCTTTGAGTCAGGGTGCAACATACATCTGCCATCCGGGCTGCCGGCCTCTGCCGTCTGCGCTTCTCAACCGATCGATGTACATGGGCCTCGAAAGCACTGCGTCAACTGAAATCTGATGCTAGTCCAATAAAATGCTGTGCAGTGCCAGGGCTTCGGGGCGACTGATTGCCCTGTAGGACCACTCAGCTATATCAGACGGTGAGCACCACCTTGCCGCGCGTGTGGCCCGTGGCCACCTGGTCATGAGCCTTGGCGGCCTCAGCCAGCGGCAGGGACAGCGCCACCTCCAGCTTCACCTTGCCCGCGGCGATCAGGTCGGCCACCTGGATGGGGATCGGCGGAGGATTGCATGAGTATCAGCGGTGTAACGTGATTGGTCTACCAGCTTGTTGACAGCAGTGCTTTGCATCACGACCCACGAACAGCGCTACACGTGCCCACAGCAATTGAGCGCATGCACAAACAACATGCACAATCAGCGCACCCACCCAGCCCCTCCAAACTCCTTCCCGCCGCTCCACGCACCTCCTGCAGCTGCGTGCCGTTGGGCTGCACGAGCACGGTGCCCACGCTGGGGCCCTTGCCCTCCGCATGCGCCTTCTGCGCCTCCTCAATCAGCGAGTTGTCGCTGCCCGCCTGCGGTGGGTTTGTGGGCAGTTGAAGACAGGTGAGATCAGGGCACACTGATGGCCAGAAGGTCAAAATCTATGTGCACCGCGGGCAGCTGTGCAGAATGAGGCAAGCATTGTATCCTGGCTAGCCCTGGGCAGCTGCTGAACTGGGCCAGGAACTGGCCAGACAGCAGGCAAACTAGGCAATACCACCACTCAACGCTTACATTGAAGATGTGGGACAGGTGGCCGCTGGGCTTGGTCACAGACAGCATGGCCTGCAGCAGCGCGCCTGCAGGGGGGAGGCAGGGTGCAGCAGAGTGTGAGCAAGGATGCAACGTGGGCAGGCGAGGCGCGCAAATGGTGCATGTCATGTGTGCGCGCAGGAGAGAGTGTGTGTCTGTTTGGGTTCTGCAACGTTCTGCAGTACAAGGGCCACCGGAGCATCCCCAGCAACACTCACTGCGGGTCCCCATGCAGTCCACAGCAATGTCAAACGGAGCATCCTGCAGGATGGGCAGGACAGGAAGGCAGCCAGCGGGTCAGGCGCCAGGTGAATGCACCATCCTCCAGGTATAGACATGGGCAGCACAAGGTTTACGCTGTACATGTCTGTGATGTTCTCACCTTGTACAAATCTGCCACGTTCTGGCTGCTGTAGTCAACCACCTGGAGGGCAGGAGCCAGGCAGGGGGAGCGGGGCGTCACGCATGTGCAGCGTTGGTGCAACGTCGGCATGCTGCACTCGCGGAACTACAATTTACTCAGACGCATTACGGCTGGCGTGCACAGCGGCGCTGTGCCTGCTCCAGCAGCTGGCATGCAGGGGCATCTTACATTCCATACTTCATGGCCACCCCTCCATCCTCATTCGCGCCCAGGCGCTCGACACAACTCAGCAGGGCAACAGATCAGCGAGTCAGCATTCCTGTCCTCACCTCGTCCGCGCCCAGCCCCTTGACAAAGTCCACGTTCTTGGTGCCGCAGATGCCCACCACAAACAGGCCCAGCGCCTTGGCCAGCTGCGGCAGGGGAGGGGTGACAGTTGCCAAAAAGGGGGGGAAACACTGGTTAGTACAAGGTCACACTCACGCGTACTCGGCTCGTGCCTAGGGCGGCAATGAGCATGAGGCACAGAGGTAAGCAAGGGTGGATGCCGGCAATTGAGCTGCGATTGGGACAACAGGGGCACATCAAGAAGCGGCCCCACTTGCCTGCACAGCGATGTGGCCCACGCCGCCGGACGCGGCATTGATCAGCACCCGCTGGCCCGCCTGGGGCTTGGCCTGCACCAGCGCCTGCCACGCGGTCAGCGCCACCAGCGGCACGCCCGCCGCCTGCAGGAGGAAGTTATCAACGCTTGCAAAGTGAGTGACTTGCATGGCATCACTGAGTTGGCAGCAGCTGCTGGCCCAATAGGAATCGCATGTTATTCCAGCCGAGCTGCAATCAGCTTCACATGCACAGCAAGGGGCACCTGCTTGGGCGCTTGGTTGATCAACTCGCAGCACCCATCTGGTTCAGCCCACAGCCTGCCTCCCACCCCGAACCACAGAGGCACACACGCAACACCACAAAAGCACAGCGTCGCACCTGCTCCAGGGGCAGGGTGTCAGGGACGCGCGCCACCCAGTCCGCCTCTGCTGCCACATACTCCGCGTAGCAGCCCTCGGGGGTGGCGTTGAAGTAGCCAGGGGTGAGGGCGAAAACCTTGTCTCCCTTCTTGAACTTGCCGGCCTCATCAGCCTCCTCCACGATGCCTGCCACATCGCCACCCAGGATCTGCAGGTGAGAAGCAGAGCCGGCAAGAATGGGATTTCACTGTTGCTGCCCACAGGTGCCGCTGCCAATGGCTTTCCCAGCACTCGGCGGCGGCAGGCCCTGGTCAGCAGCAGGGCTCGGTGCGCCGCTCAGAAAGCAGCAATGTACAACCTCGCCACCACAAAACTCCTGCGGCCATGTGGCTGTTGCGGCCAGCCTAAAGCCGCTCAGCTTGGCTGCCAGCCGCACCTTGGGGAACTTCTCCGGCTTGTAGAAGCCGCTGCGAACGATCACGTCCACTGGGTTGACTCCCACTGACACAGTCTTGATCAGCACCTGGCGCAGCGATGGAGTATGTTTGCAGGGAGTGTGACGCAGCGTGTGCATGCGGGCAGCCAGGCGGGGATGCGGCCCCAGAATCAACAGCGATGCTGGCTGTGTGTGAACAAAGCCCTGCCTGCCCTGGCTGCATGCATCATCTGTACGCCACTCAGGCGCGCTCATGCTCATGTCCACGAGTTGAGACAGCTCAAGGAGGTGCTTGCCTGGCTGGGCGTCTTGGCCGGAATGGGCACATCCACAAACTGCAGCACCTCGGTGCCGCCACACTCGCTGATCTGCACGGCCTTCATGGTGCTCATGCTGCCAATGCAACGGAAGAGCGGCGCAGAGAGTTTTCAAAGCGAAAAAATGGGAAGCAGGCACGGCAAGCGGAAGCTACTGGCAGCTGCGGCGGCAGAGGCTGCGGCAACACAGGTGAAGCGGAGCGCGGCGATCGCGCGGCCATCAGCTAGATCTGGGTCCCGCGAGCGCGGGCGCAACCACAGATCGCGCTGCGCACCCCAGTTGCAGCAAGCCGCTTGCCCGCACACCCCACCTTGCAAGCTTCAGGCGTTGGTCTGAAGCAGAGATGCACGCAGCGATGCTGATCTGAGGCAATGGACGGCTCTCTTCGCCCACCCACAAGTGTCCTCATGCGGCCAGCGGCTGACATCAACCTGTCGCTCACCCCCTTCCCCGCCGCTCAGCTTGCAGCACGCCTTTACAGCAGCATTCATTTTGAGGTTTGGTGAGTATGGACAGCTCAAAATGTGTCGTTCAGCTCAGTGCGCAGTGTGCAACGGGGTCGTTCGATGGCGACCAGGGCGGGACATGTGTTTGAGGCAGGTTGGTGCATTGCGGATCACAGGCGGTCGTGCGTTCAAGGAAACGGGCAGCCCGACTGGGCGCAGAAAAAAGTGTCCCGCAAAAATATCTACAACATGGTGCTCGTTGGACCAATCATCAATCGTATCGGGCATCGGGCATCGGTTTAGTGCAGAATGACCTGCAAAGTGGCACCGGGGGGATGAGCAGCAATGTCAGGCACTTGTACCATATTGGCCCACACCCGATCCTCAGCATGTGTACTCCCGACACCCAACAGCCCCGTGCCTTCTGTGACTTGCCTGGATGGGGTAGGTGAAGACGCCCGTGGCGCCCAGGCGCTTGCAGAAGGGGATCATGTCGCGGGCGGTGCGCTCGTCCAGCACCACCTCCACCTGATCGAGCAGGCCAGGGGTCAAATTCAGGAGGAGGGGAGTTAGCATTAGCTTGGTACACGGCAGCAGATAGGAGCAGCGATCTAGGACAGCTGCGAACACGGGCGCCAGGCCTGACTCAGCAGAGCAGCCCTCCCTCTGCCACTCGCCTCAAACTTCATTCAGTCGGAACTCACCGCCACAAAGTTACCCTCCATCAGCTGCGACACCGTGGGGCTCTGCTCCGAAGGCAGGCTGGCGGTGAGCTGCAGCAGGAGGGGAAGCATAAAAGAGGGCAGGTTGGAGGATGGGGCTCCACAGGGTGCAAAGACACAAGGGACGCAGCACGCTGGGCAGCCGGGCAAGTGCCTCGTCTGTGTAAATGTACATGTATATTTTGCGTGCACCAGCGCTCACCTCTGCAAGTTTGTCCATGGCGATGTTGCACTTGAGCCCAACCTTGTCGCGCCCAGCAATCGCGCCCTGCACCCAAACAGGGGAACGGTGGTGCAACAGGAAAGTGCGTGGGGCACCAAACGGCTTCGTCCCTTTCTTTCCACCACAGCAGCTGCAGCGTTGACCAAATGTGGCTGCTATCACACCTTCTGCGGCCGTGGCGGCGACCCCAGGCGGCTCTGCTACACCGCTGCTCTTCCCCCGCCCCCATGCCCACCTGCAGCAGCAGCGCCACGTCCTCAATCTTGCGCCGCTTCTCTGGGTCCGCCCAGGCCTTCTTGTTTGCCACCAGCCGAGTGGTTGAGGCCAGGATGGTATCGATGACCTGTTGAGGGAAGGAAAGCGGACACAGCTGGCAGATGCACATGCGCCGTGCAGAGCAGGAGACGGCCTCCGGCCAGGTCTGTGCGGCCTGCCTGCTGCCGCTAAAAGTGCGCACAGCAGCTGCCTCAAGCACTGAACACCCACCCGCAGCTTGTTGGCCTTCAGTGAGGAGCCAGTCTGCACAACAAGGGAAGCACTGGGACGGAGCATGTGAAGAAGTCGCTCAAACTCAGCTGCTGAGCATGTAGCACGTGCTAGGGCAGCGGCGGCCACGGTGGCCCTGGCGCACCTCAGTAATGTCCACGATACCACCCACGCCTGGCAGGCTGGCCTTGACCTGAGGGAGGGGAGGAGTGAAGCGTGAGATGCACTGTGGAAGCATGCATGGCCCACCAGCAGCTTCTGCCTGCCTGCCTGGCTGCCTGCGCGACCCAACCTTCCTGTCGCAAAGCTGTTAATGTTTAGACTACTAGATTAAACGTGACCGGCCCCTCCTGTCCCACTTGCTGTGGTAAAGAGAGAGCTTGCGCACCTCTGTGGCTCCCCACGAGTACTCCACCTTCACGTCAATGCCGCGGTCCTGGAAGAACCTGCAAGACGATGAGGAGCACCCAGGGAAGGACAGGCCATGTTGGAAGCCAGAATTCCCAACGACTTCGTGTCCGTGTGCTTTTTCGGTTTTGTTCAAATTGAGCCTTGTCCAGCCGTCAAACCCAGTCAGTCCTCTCCCCAGGCTCACTTCTTGGTGGTCTGCACCAGCTCCGAGGCCACAATGGTGCCTGCCAGGTCCTCCGCACGAGTCACAGGGCTGCTCTCAGGCACCGCCAGCACCCAGCGGGCGGGGTTGGAGGTTGCCTTGCTGTACTGCAGCTCACACACTGAAGCAGAGGGGGAGGGAGGGGAAGGTTGGCAGGCATGGGGGCATGAGCGCCGGCTGTGGCAGTTGAGAACTGGTCGCGGGAGGTGCAGGGGGTTGATTGCTGCTGCATTGGGTCACACAGTGTAGCCTGCATGCTGCGCCCGGTATGCACCCCAGAGCGCTCAACTCACCCTCCACCACGTCCGCTCCGTTCTCCATGACCCAGTCGTGCCCGCAGATGCCGGCTGCAGGGGCGAGGGGAAAACTTGTGTGCACCTCAGTACAAAATGACTGCAACCCATGCGCCCTGCAGATGCCAGCACAGCATGCAAGCACACGCTGCGCAACAAGCTGCATGGCAAGCTTCACGGCAGTGTTCTAGAGCAGGGCAGGCCAGCACAACATTTATACGACCAGAGCACTTTTTTCTGCCCCTCACCATCCAGCACGCCGTCCTCCACGTAGCGGGAGATTTCCTGGGAGCGGAACAGCACCATGGACAGCTCATCATCGTTCACCTGCAACAGGAATAGGCAGCAAAAGTTGTGAGACTGGTAACACTTCAAGCGGGCGGCCGTTGCAGACAGGACGGCACGGTTCTTCACTCCCACTTGGTGCTGTTGCTGAGCCGTAGGCTCCCTCCCCTCCCCCTTGCCTTCGGGAAGTAGCCGCGCTCCGAAATGCGGACCTGCTCATGACAGACGGACCAAAAACAAGGGAGGCGTGAGCAGGGCAGCGAAAGCGAGTTGAGCCCAAGCGACCCACACAATCCCTAACCCCAAGACAGCCCTCTGCATGCAGCTGCACAAGTGTGCAAGCTGCCCAGGCGCACCTGATACCCGGCACGAGCGAACAGTTCCTCGGTCGCCTTCTGCAGGCTGCCCTTGGGGAAGCCAAAGCGCACGAGCGACGCGCCGCTGCCGTTCAGCTGCTGGAGCGGCGCCGGTGTGAGCGCGGGCGGGGCCTCGGTGGCCGCTGCGCCCGGTGCCAGCGGGCGGCGCTGCGCAGGGAAGCCTGGCACGCGGCACTGCACCTGCAACGCTCGGCGGCGGGGGCTGCGACAGGGCAGAGGGAAGTGGCACGGGCAGCGGGTGAGGCACTGTGCTTGGCAAGCACAAGGCGCAGGCAGCAAAAAAGGCGGCGGCGGCGGCGGCGGCACCGATGGCCGCGGCGATCAGGATCGTCGAGCTGCAGGCGCTCAATTGACGCGCATGCCAGCGTTGTTCACGATCTCTGTGCTTGCACGCGCGCAGGAGCCCGTCAGCTGACCCACCTGGGCGCCTGCACGCGCTGCAGCTGCGACCCGAGAAGTTGTGCTGTGTGGCTCTGCATGCTTGGTGTGAGTCCTTGGCAGCGGCGCAAACGGCGGGTGCGCTGTCAGAAGCAGCGAGCGCTTCCCCGTGCCAGGCCACGCGTCTGCTTGTCCCTGAAGAGCTTTAAGACTGCACTGCGAGCAGATGGCAACCCCCCATTTCAGTCTGAGGCGCAGCCGCTCCGGGTTTGGGATCTCCCTGCCGCTGGGCGGGCGGCCAGCGTGCAGCCACAGGCTGTGCTGGCCAATCAATCTGCACGATTCAGTTGCCATGTCAATATTACAGACACAGGATACACCTACAATCACACCAACTGGACCGCTGCAGCCCTCTCTCAGCTTATCGCAGTGCTGTGATGAGCATCGTGCCCTTCATGCGCCGCAGCTCGCACAGCTCGCGCTCTTCCATGTAGCAGCACACATCCACTATCGACACGCCCGCCTCACGCAGGCAGAACTGCCGCCTGCTTGGAGGCAAAAAGGCGGTGCCAGCTCACGTTACGTGCAGTCACAAGTGTGCCGACCGGCCCCTGCTGTCAGCTCATGCCGCCATGCAAACCGGCTAGTGCCCGCAGCTTGCCTGTGCAGGCGGTCCATGCGCACTTCCACGGTCGCAATGTCCAGAGGCAGGCCACGTGCCTGCGCCAGCTCGTGAGCCGCATCCAAAAACAGCTGGCACGCCCAAGCAGGAACGTGGGGCACCTCAGGGCGGCGCATGAGCGGCGGCCCGCCTGCCGGCGCCGGCAGGAAGGGCGGGGGCTGGTATAAGCCATGCGGCTGCCCAGCCATGCCCAGCGGGTCTGGGTGAGCTGCCCACTGCCATGCTGCCTCATCCTGACCGCCAGGTGCACAAGGCAGGCCAAAGCCTGGCGGGCCGCAATAGCCTCCAATGGCACCGCCGCCTGGCCACTCCGCCTGCGCTGGTGTGGCTGCACAGGGCAGGCCAAAGCCTGGCGGGCCAGAATAGCCTCCGGTGGCGCCGCCGCCTGGCCACGCTGCCGCCGCTGGTGCTGCGCCAGTTGGGAGCGGCGGCTGGGCGCTGCCGGGCCGTGAAGTGGGCGGCAGCGGCGGCAGCTCAGCATCGGAGCTGGGTTGCAAGCTAGAAGGCAGTGGGGGCGGGGCGCTGCCCGGCCGAGAAGGCGGCAGCGGTGGTGGTGCGCTGGCGGGGCGAGAGGGTGGCAGAGATGGCGGCGGCGGCGGCGGCAGTGAGGCTGATATCTCCATGCTGCTGTCCGGCTGTGCCTCTCCCAGCGATGGCGCAGGCTGTGGTGTGCTGCTGGGCTGACCGGCAGCAAGGGCGGCTGCCTCAATGCTGCCGTCGCCGGGTGCTTGCTGCTGAGGCTGCTGGGGCTGCTGCTGCTGCTGCTGCTCGGGCTGAGGTTCCGCCGCTGTGCCCAGCTGATCCTGCAGCTCAGGCACGTCAGCCAGGTCGGGGGTGCCTGCCTCCTCCTCTTCCATTGCCTCGGCTGCTGCTGCTGCTTCCACTGGCCGCACCACATCTGGTGTGACCTCACGCTGCTGCCGGTGCACCACCACCAGCCGTGTGCCGGGGCTGTCAGCTGTAACGAGGCCAGGGCCCGTTCGCTGGCCAGCAGCGGTCAGCTGCTGGGTCTCAACAGGCGTCCGCTGCCGCTGCCGCCGGCCTGCATCACGCTGAGGACTGCTGTGCTGGCGCTTGCGGTCCTTGCTGCTGGGCTCAGGGCTTCGCCGCTGCTGCCGGCTGCTCGTGCCACGCTCCTGCCCCCGGCCATGCCTGCCCTCACGCTGCGGGGAGCTGCGACGCTGCTTGCGGTCATCGGGGCTGCGCCGCCTGCGCCCCCTGCTGCGGCTGCGGTCATCGCGGCTGTGGCGTCTCCGCTCCCTGCTGCGGCTGCGGCTGTGCCCACGGCGGGCCCGGCGCTCGCTGCTGCGCTTGCGCCGCCCCGGGCTGCGTCTGCACTCTTTCTGCCGTCCTGCGCTCCGGCTGCGCTGCTGGCTGCCACTCTGCTGGCGGCTTTGAGGCCGGCCGCCGCCCCCTGCTGGTTCCGTGCCTGCTTCTAAGAGGTGGCTGCCCACACCACTCTCCTGCCGCTTGGGTGGCGCGCTGCGCTGCTTGCCGCCGCTGGGTGCGGTGCCGCTGCCCTGCTCCACCTGGCGGCTGCTGCCGGCTGGCGCAGCTGTGGTGGCAGCTGCCGCCAGCTGCTGCGCAGGCAACAGCACGCCAGCCACTCCTAGTGACTGGGCAGTGGAAGGCGCCAGGTACAGGCCACCTGAGGAGGCACCACTGTCTGGGATGGCCAAAAATTGCGCCTGCCCTTCTCCTCCTGCCAGGGCGGCAGCTGGCACCAGCACAAATGAGGTGCCTGGCACGCCCTCTGCCGGCCACCTGACAAGCTGCAGGGGGCCCAGGCCTGAAGGCAGGGCCACAGCTCCCGCTGAAGGTGGCTGGCCACTGCCGGATGCAATGGATAGGCCGGCCTGAGCTACAGCCGCCGCTGCCGCCAATGCTGCAGGTGCGGGAGCTTGCCCTGCTGCTGACCCTGCTGAGCCTGTTGCCGCTGCCGCAATGGGTGCCGCTGCAGCTGGTGCTGGCGCTGGCTGTTCAGCTGCTGGCAAGTCGGCGTCCGCCTGCAGGGGGGCTGACGCCACAGGGTTGGCTGCTGCACCCGCCGGGCTGGCCTCGGCTGCTGCCCCACCATCAGTGCCGCCCCGTGCATCACCACTGGGCATGGGCGCCGCGGGCTCAGCAGGCGCAGTGGGCACAGCAGGCTGGGTCCGAGCTGCAGCTGCCGCTGCCCCTGCATCAGGCGCCGGCTGGGCAGGTGTGCCAGGCGGCAGGCCGGTCCCAATCCTGCGGCCGCCGGGCAGCACATGGCCGTCCATGTCCAGCTTGGCTCTGTGCCGCTCCACATCGCTGGCAAAGGTCACGGAGCCATGGCCATCTCGCAAGGCAGCCGCAAGGACGCTGGGGTAGCGCTCCCTGGAGTGGGCGGGATGGAGCATGGGGAATCAGGTGTGCTTCAGCTGCAGTGGGAGCAGCTGCTTTGACGGGCTTTGCAGCGGCAGCCATGATCCTCATGGGGCAGCGAGGGCTGGAACAGCCTGCAAGGCCGCCGTTGGGGAAGCAGCAAGCATGGCGAGCCGAGTGCCAGCAGCAGGCACACATCACCCCACACGATGACGCCCTTTGCGGCTCACACCCGAACACTCGGCTGCACCTGAAGTAAGCGGCCAGCTGGTCAGCAGGCATGGCATTGCCGACATTGACGACCAGCAGCTTGAACTGGGGCCCGGCCGGCGGCGGTGCTGTGGCTTCAGGCACAACGGGCGCAGCAGGTACAAGCGCTGGCGCAGCAGCAGCGGGCTCGCCAGCTGGATGCTGTGCCTGCTGCTCTGCCCATGGAAGCTCCACCCTCAGCTTGTGGGCGCCAACAACGGTGCCGCTCATCTGCATGTGGGGGCAAACATGTGGGTTGCATATTGCACACTGGTCTTGATAAACTTATGTGCGGCCGCGCCTCTTCTCACTTCCACCCCAGGCTGTCGAGCCACAACTCCAGCCCAGCTGTCCAGGTGACAGGCCGCTTGCCTGTTGCACTGCTGCATCCCGCTCCTCTTGCTTGGCAAAGTGCACAAAGGCGTGCCGCGACGGCACGGCGGAGGCAAGCTCTGCCATCGAGGGGGGCCGCATACGAGAAAAAAGGACTGAAGCGTACCGCTGCCTGCGTGAGGCACGGAGGGCAGTCGGCATTGCCGGTCAGGAGTGAGCGGCAGAAACATGCGCATCACCGCTTCTGCAAGGGCACTACCATGCCGGTTAAGCTGCACAGCTTTTCCGGCTGGAGAGCTGCACCCGCCACAGAGCCAGAGTAAGGCATCCGCAATGCGCTCCAGCTCACCGAAAGAGGTCGGCCACAAACTGGTCCGTGGCATCGGCCGGCAGCCCAGCCACATACGCGTTGTAATCACGTGGCCGCTGCTGCTGCTGCTGCTGCACGGGCGAGCGTGGCGACTGCACATCCTGGGCTGCTGTCTCCTCCAGCGGCAACTGGACCTTCAGCTTTTGGCCCTCCAGGAATTGGCCGTTCATCTGCAGAAGGTGGGTGGCAGCTTGGCATGGGCAGCGCCGGCAGGCAGCGGCAGCATTCGCGATCTATTGTGCAGAGCTGAGCCACGGCCAGCATCGCCCAGCAGCCCACAAAACAGCTAGTTTGAGTAGAACAAACCTGCATTCCACTTGCCTCTGCCACAGCAGCGTCGCGCTCGCTCCCGCTGGCAAAAACGATGTGGCCTCGCTGCACCGGAGTGGCTGGCTGGTCGCGAGCGGGCGGCCACAGGCGCACACCAAGCACTGAAGGATACTTCTGCCTGCAAGGGACCACAAGCAATATCACACATTTGCACACAGGTGCGGGGGCAACAGGCCTCAATCAAACTGCCTGAGAGGCAGCGGGCTGCGATGCCAACTCAACCCAAACCCGCACCTGAAGAAGGCCGCTGCAGATGCTTCATCCATGGTTGGTGGCAGGCCGTTCACGTACGCCTTGAACTCCGGCAGGTCTGGCTGAGCCTGCTGTGGCAGCAGCGCCAGCGGCTCGCCCGGAAGCCGGACCACGAGTTGGCGGCCGTTGAACCAGAAGCCACCCACCTGCGCGACACAAGCACATTCAAGGGCGCATTGACGCCCGGCAGTGCTTGCAAGTGCTGGCATGGTCAGCAGTCGCGGAAGAGGGAGCCCGCCTAGCCGCAGCCTCACCTTGCTCAGCGCAGCATCCCGTTCCCAAACGGCCCCAAAGTTGACGATAGCATGGTGTGGCTTGCCGCCAGCCGCCTCCACCACCTGAGCCGAGTGAACTGAGGGGTAGGACGCCCTGGGGGAAGCACGTGGAGAGGGTGAAGCTGTTAAAAGCAATGGTGCACGGCGCAGCACAGCACGAGCAGTGGCAGCACCCATACTGCAGGAACAAGTTAACCACAAGCGCTCAGCCAGCCACCTGAAGAAGGTTGCCACTTGGCCATGCGTGGCGGTCGGTGGCAGGCCGTAGGCATGCAGCCTGCTGAGCGACAGGCCGCCGGCTGCCATGCGTGGGGATGAGCCGGGCGACCGCTGCCCTTGCCCAGCAGAGCGCAGGTCAGCCAAGCGTGGCGGGCCGCTGTACGAAACCGGCAGCAGGCCGGTGCGCGCATAGTGGTCCTGCGGCCACCTGCCGCCGCCGCCGTGATGCATGTGCGGCATCGACTGCTGCCGTGCTGCCGGCTGGCCAGCGCAGCGAATGGGCGGCAGGGCAGGGTCGGCTGCCTGCTGCCATGGCGCCAGGCCTGGATGCCGCCGCATGGGCACATGCTGAGGCTCGGCCGCAGGTGGCTCCGAGCTGCCTGCACGCCTCCATTGCGCAGGCTGCCGCGCTGGAAGTGTTGGCACCCACTCCGGCTGCGGCTCAGCTGGTTGCGGCTGCTGCTGCTGCTCGTGATGCTCCCCAGCAGCTGGGTGCTCAGGCGGCTGGTGCGGCGCCTGGCCCATCAAGGGCTGCTGCTGTGCCACCTGCGGCTGCTGAGGCGCCACCTGCGGCTGCTGAGGCGCTACTGGCTGCACAGCATGAGGCGCCTGGCACGACTGCTGCAGGTGTGGCGGCAACTCGGAACATTCTGGCTGCTGTGGTTGGTGGCAAGGCCCGCCCAGCTGCCCCGGCTGCAGTGGCTGCAGGGCGCCTTGCGGCGCAGCAGCCAAACTATGCCGTGCGCCCAGCTGCTCCAGCGGCAGAGCCTCGTCGGGAGCCATCGCCGGCTGCACCGACTGCTGTGGCTGCACCAACGGCTGCTGTGGCTGCACCTCAGGCAGCTGCACTGACTGCTGTGGCTGCACCACGGGCTGCTGTGGCTGCTGCGCTGCAGGCGGCACTGCAATTTGCTGCTGCACCGCCGACTGCAGCTGATGCTCCATTGCCGGCAGTGCCTGCTGAGGCAGCAGTGTCGGCTGTGCCTGCTGCGCCGCTTGTGGCATGCGCTGCTGCGGCAGTGTCGCCATGGCTTGCTGCACTGCTGCTGGCTCTACATTGTGCTGCTGTGGTGCCTGCGGCAGCGGCACCTGCTGGTCCTGTGGCTGCGCCTGCATCAAGGGCGCTGGCTGCTGCTGCAGCGCCGGCGGCGGTGGAACCACAAAAGGGACTGCCTCCAAGGAGGCTGCCTGCTGCGCAACTCTCTGACCATCCCACAAATCTGTTGCCAGCGTCCTGCGCAGCAAGATGGTGACTGGGCTGTCATGAGAAAGCAAAGCATGTGACTTGGCCATCCATGCACGGGACCTGGTCAACATGCATCGCTGCGTTTGACGGAAATGCACACCAAAACATCGAGGCAGGGCACATCGCACGCTTGCACTCAGGCAGAGGCCGGACTGCACACTCACTCGATGCCGTATCTCTGCAAGTATGCATCCCAATTGGCTGCCCAGCCAAGGATGACCTTCTTGCGCCACACTGCTGCCGCCGCGCTCGCCATGTCAATGCCAGGCACTCGGCCCGCAGCCTTCAGCTGCTCCACAAGCAGCAGCAGCTCCTGCCGCCCACTCTTCAGGTACTGCAAAGGGAGGTTGACAAACCCGCGGGTTTATGCGGCGCTTCAAAAAGGGCGGGCGTGCAGCATGCAGCAAGGACACCCATGGCGCCGTCGACACGGGCAGCAGCAGCACTTGGCGCAGGCAGCAGGGCAACGGGCCAGCTGCACGAGAGCTCAGCTGCCAGCACAGCGCAGCAGTTGAGGTGCGCCGCATCGTGCGGCAATGGCTGCCTGCGCACCTCCTCCTGATCCACGCATGTGAATGGGTTGCCATGGGACAGGACCTTGCCGTCCCGGACCCCCGCAATGCCCTGCAGGGGCGGAGGTGGCACAACAGTAAGCACCGGCATGTTGCAGGGACAGCTGCATGCCCCACCAACGATGCAGAAAGCTGGGCAGCCGCGCGAGCGCACCTCGATCTGCAGCAGCGGCAGCCCCTGGGGCCGCAGCTGCAGGCCCAGCAGGCTGTGAAGCATGGGCTGTGTTTTGCGCCGTATGCGGACGTACAGACCGGCCAGCAGGCTGCTCACAAACTCCGGACCACGGTGTTCTGCACATCAAAGGCCAGGCAGGGTGGCAGATGGTAGTGGTGGTGGCAGGCAGCAGGCGGGAGCGGGGTGCAGCGCATGTTGCGTTGTTCCTGGGTGCTGAGCCCACCTTGGAGCGCCGCCAGCACCGGCACGGCAGCCTCCAGGTCAGCCTTGGTGATCAGCAGCGTTGCCATGTTGTTGCTGCTGATGGCCGCATGGCTGGGGGCTGGCATGGGCTGAAGCACGTGCGGCCCCTCGGCCCCTCCCGTAGCCATGGTGCCGCCGCCGCCGTCGGCGGCAGGGCCCTGGGGCAGGCCGGCGCGCGCCCAACTACTGCAGGCTGCCTGTGACGCCGGTGATCGCCCCGAGAACCGCGCCGGGCGGCCCCAGCCTGCTCGCGCCCGGCCGGTTTGGCCGGGGTAGGGCTGTGTGCGGGCTGAGACGCCACAAACAAGCCGGGCCAGAGAGTGGCGTTGGGGGATGAAGCGAACGAGCCGAGCGGCCAGCGGGTGGGGCCGTGCATCTTCAGCCACGCTGCGCTGCGGCGCCGGTGGAGGCGACGGCGGCGGCGGCGGCTCTCGCCCCGCCGTGCCTGTGAACCCAGCCGCACGAGAAACAGCCCATAAGTGTGCAACCGGAACATGACCATTAAACTCCAGCTTCCCTCCACCGATTGAGAAACAACAAGGCGGGCCTGTGCGGCAGGTGATGCCGCAGCAATGAAACGCCGCGCCCACCCTCCCCCTTTTCCCCTCTGATGCAATGCCCATTATGCCTAACAGGAATCGTTTGACAGTCGTATTGCAAAACAAACGGTGCACGTTGGACGTATGACAGCAGCTCTGCGCTGCACAGGGGCACAAGGGATTGCATGCAAACAAGGGGTCAAGCGACCCAAGATGTGTGGTTGAAGCGCACGCATGAAACACGGCGTCTTTCATTCGATGCCGTTCACCAGCTGCTCCATGCCGCTGCCGCCTCATCATGGTCCTATTTGCGCTTGTTCTGGTCGTTGGCCATGCTCTCGGCGGCGCGTTTGCCCGAGGTGCTGGCGCCGTTGGCGTTGCCATTCACAATGGTTACGCCTCTCCGCTGCAACGCGGTCTGCAGCTGCATCATGTCGATGATGTACTCGCCCTTGGACAGCATGGCCTCAATGGACGCGATGGGGTCGGCAGTGGGATACTTGGCGGGGTCCTTGACGGCGCCGGAGGCGTGGCGGGAGGCAGGGCTGTCGGCGGGGCGTTGGTCCTTGTGTGCTGCCAGGTGCCCAGCGGGGCTGGGCGAGGGCGGCTGGCCGTGCAACCAAGAGGCACACGACTGGTTGGCCGGGCCCTTATCGCACAGCGGGTACATCATGCCGCAAGTGCCACAGGTGCAGTTGCGCAGGGCGGCCGGACTGGCGCGTGAGCACACGGCCTTGTGGGCGCCCAACCCAGCAGTGACGCATGCCGACGAGCAGAAGATGGCAGCAGCGCACGTGGTGCACACGAGCACGGTCTCCTTGCTGGGCTGGCAGTAGACGTGGCACACGCTGCAGTGCTTGACGGCGGTGGAACAGGGTAGCTGCGGCGATGGCGGCAGGGGGGCAAAAGTGAAGGAGGAGTTGGATGACATGGAGTTTGGGTGGGCAGATCAAGCACTGAAGAAATGAGAAAAATAGAATAACAGTGGGGGAAGGACGACGGGTTATGTAGGCAAGCGTGGAGTGCGTGTTGATCCGGGATGTATGCAGTAGCAAGTCTACCACCGCCCCACATTTATTTTTTCTTTTATTTCGTTCGAACTGCTCGGCAAGGGTGTGAGTTGGCTGGAGGGGATGACCGCAACCGCACGCTGGCGGCAGGGCGTACGGGGGCGGTGGGATGGCGCAGGGGGCAGCAGCCTTTCAGCGCGTCGGACTCGCGGCGGCGGCTGTTTACGAGTACCAAGATGCCTTTGAGAGCGATTGGGGCGCGTTTCGGCCCCTACAGCTCTCTGACCCCGCAAAGGGACCGCCTGCTGTTATGCTGCCGCTGCGCTTTGCCATGCCGCCTTTGCCGATCGTTGCAGCGGCCTCTGATCAGCGCTTTGCGCCGGTGCAAGGCGGCCAGCGCGCTAACGCGGCTTGGTCTGCCGGCTTGGTCTGCCGGCTCGGGATAAGCAACATCGTTGCTTGCCAATAGCAATCGGGACGTGCTCTCGCTTTTCACGCCAGCCTGCAGCCCGCCGTTGCTGTCGCCGCTGCCTCCCGCCGCCGCCGCCGTCCTGCCGCCGCTGCTTGCCTGCCGGCTGCGCTTGGATGCTGCACTTGCACTTGCCGCCGCCCGCAGGCCATTATGCATGGTCGTCGTCGCATACATCTCGAGCAGTCAGAAAGGCGCATTCCTCCATTTCGGAACAGACAGTGGCAGACATGCACAAGACATGCTGCGCGCCCCAGGCGACGGCCGCAGCGGCTCAGCGGCTGCCTCGCAGGCCAGGCACATCTGCAGCCACACCTCAACTGTATTAAGGGAGCCCGCAATGGGAAATGTGCCGTGGCCGCCGAGTTGGGTGCCGCTGTGCCCCAACAGCTGCCAATTCCACCCTCACATTGTAGCTCGCTGCTCGCATGTGCTTTACACATGGGCGCAGAGATAGACAGTCATAGGAGAGCAGCTGCGCAGGTGCAATGCAAAGACAGGACACAGCAGTCTACACAACAATAAGAAATTGTTTCTGTTGCTCTAGGAGCACAATCAACACAAACGGCCAGCTATACGGCAGGCAATACAATATCAATGGGCGGCAACGGATGCATCAATGCCGGGCGCACACAGGCCTTCAGGCGCGTCACGCCAGCTGGGCAGAGTGGTGGGCCGCCACCTCAGCCACCCACGGCAGCGCCGTTCTCACGGTGTCCAGATACGCCGCCTCCCACAGGCTGGCTTCCTCATCTTCATATGCAGCCCCAAAGCCGCCATCCAGTGAACCCCCATCCAAGGTCATCCGCCGGCTGGGCGCCGCATAGTGCCGCGTGCCCAGTACTAGACGGCGCAGCGCCTGGCAGGGCTGCAGCGCGGCGGCCGCGTTGGTGGCGGGGCAGCTGAACAGGTACAGCTCTGCCAGCTGCTGCAGCTTGCTGTGAGGAAGGGAAGCAAGGGGTGGGGCAAGACAGCAGGTGATGCAAAGGCGGCAAGAACGAGCTGTGCAGCTGCACCACAACCTGAAAGGTTGAAATGCCCTTGGATGTGTCACCACCCAAGTGGCCGAGTCCCCCTGGTCATAGCATACAGCGGCGCTGCCTCAGCAGAACCCAACAGCAAAACAGCAACTGCTTGCACCCGCCCACCTCATGTCTGGCAGGCGCGTGATGCAGTTGTAGCTGAGGTCCAGGGCGGTCAGGCCTGGGAGGGCGGCCACCTGGTCGGGTAGCGTCCATAGTCCACAGCGCGGCAGCTCCAGCCGCTGCAGCGTGGTGGCCAGCTGGGCCAGCTCTTCAGGCAGGCTCAGCAGGTAGAGCGCCCGCTCGCTGGCCAGCCCGCTGATGTGCAGCTCACGCAACGGCAGGCTGTGGGGAACGAGGGACGGGGGGGAGAGGGTGCCGTTGTGCGCAAGGACTGTCCGCTTTGACGGGCTGGCACAGCATGGGCTGCTGGAGCGCGACCTTGGCACCCACGGGATTTCCCCCCATGCACCTGCTGAACCCAAGTCGCTGCCTCGAGCGCATGCCGCCACCTTGCTGTGGAGCATGCAGCCCCAGCCAGGAAACGCTCTGCTCACCGGCACCAGGAGGCGGGCAGGCCCAGCAGGCCCACACAGTCCAGCTGGAGGCATTCCAATGAAGGCAGTGCCCCCTCAGGCAGCTCCGGCAGCTGGGTCCAGGTGCTGCCGGGCGGGTCGCCGCTGTACACAACTCCGTCAATCTGCGACAGAGAAACCAACATGCAGAGTTGGTGCAGAATGGGCAGGGCAGGAAGTGCGGGTGAGGTGCATGTCTGACAACTGGCAGCATCGTGGGGGAATGGGCATATCAAGCAGTCCAGCAGCAGCCCTGCCCACCTTGATGTGCAGGCTGGTCAGGGTCTCCAGGCGCAGCAGCTGTGCCGGCGGCTGTCGCACGGCGTGCCCGCTCTGCTCGTAGCGCAGCAGGCGCAGCGTGGGTAGGTGGGCCAGGCTTCCCCACAGAGCGTCCTGCTCCCCCTGCCCCGGCCGCACGTGCAGCATTTCCAAGGAGGTAAGGCGGCTGAGGCAGGAGGCCTCTGCTGGGAGCGGAGCCACAGTGACATCCGGCGCTGAGGCGCGGCCGGGGAGCAGCCGAATCTCCAGCTCCCGCAAGCCCAGCAGGCGAGGCAGCGGCGCAAGTTCCAGCCGCCCGCTGCCTTCCACTTGTTCTACGCCAAGTGCCAGCTGGCGCAGCGCGGGCAGCGCCTCGGCCACACTTCCCAGCACGCCGGGCAGCATGCGGTAGCCGGCCAGGTGCAGGCAGTGCAGCGGCAGGCCAGCCAGCTGGGCGACTAGCAGCTCGGCAGCAGGGCCGGCGCTCACTGCGGCGGTAGCAGGGGCGCGGGGCAGGTGGGGGGCAAAGTGGGTGCTTGCAAGCTGCAGCAGCTGTTGTGCCAACTGTTCCTCCCACGGGCTCCTTCCATTCTGCACACTGCTGTTCTGAGACCAAGGTGCCTGAGCCCGTCCCCCAGCTCCGTACCTGGGCCGTTGATGTGGCGACTAAGGCTCAGGTGCCGCAGGCGCGGCAGCGTGAGCAGCGCCGCCAGGTGCTGCGCCTCAACATTCTGCAGCTCTAGTGTGCGCAGCAGCGGCAGCGGCTGGCCCTCCAGCAGGCGGGAGGCAAACACGCAGCCGTGGGCATCAAAGTCCAGCTCTAATTGAGTCAAGCCGCCTGGAAAAAGGGAGGAAGCAAGCTGGGAGGTTTGCCGGCAACAGTGGTTTCAAGTTGCATAGGTGCGGAGGCATGCATGGGCGGCGTGCTTGACCTGAGGGCGACTGTGAAACAGCGGTTGCGGCAACAGAGGTAGCCAGCCAACTGCTTGCAGTCCAGCAGAGCTGCCCACCTGCACGTCTCGCCAGCAGGCGTGCCGCCGCGTTTTGGAAATCGAGCTGGGAACAGTACACGGGCCGGGCACCCAGCCTGCCGCCAAGGTGGCTGGCCACGTGCAGGGCAAAATCTGGTGAAAGAACGCTGTCCACCAGGTCACAGAGCCTGTGGCAGACGAGGCGCAGCGTTGCACGCCTGCATTAGGGGGAGGAGAGGGGTGGTGAGGCGTTTGCCTGGCGCCGGCGCTGGCGGCAACAACGGCGGCGGCGCGGCTCTGGAGGCAGACGGCGCTTGCGGAGCGAGATGCCGTGCGCTCATCATGGTGTGAGCAGCAGTAACATCAAATTCAGGGTGCCACAGGCCGGGTTTGGCCCAGCACACAGCCAGGCCAAGTGCCGGTGCCCCAGTGCTCACTGCTGGCCGCCAGCCAACTTGATGATGTGGACCAGGGGTCCCTCAGGCAGCGCTAGGAGCGCCTGACCCTCCTCCACAGCCGCCATAGCGAGCGCAGAACCCTGTTCGTGAACAAGGTCGGGCAGCCCTGCAGGCTTTAAAGTGACTTCAGCATATGAGCTGCCGCCATTTGGCATGCAAGCAGAGGTGGCTCGCGAGCGCCCTCAGGTGCCGTGCTGTGCAGCCGTCGGCGGCGCGACCTGGCCCAGCCTCCACCGGGATCCTGCGCCCGCACACATTGCTTCAATTCCAAGAACATCCGCGCCGTCTCCATTTTTGCTAAGCAACTGTGCAGGTTGCAAGCGGTCGGAGCAGCGGAAACATCGTTTGCTCGCTGCCGCGCGCAGCAGGCCGAGTGGCGCCCGCAGTTGTCAAGATCAACCAGTGTTGCGATCTATGGCAGCCTCCCTGCGCACCGCAGTGGCTCCCCTTCGCGCCGCCGCCACCGCCGCTACTGCTGCCACTGCCGCCATGAGCACCTCTGCCCGACCACGTGTTGCTGTGGTTGGGGCAGGCTTTGCGGGGCTCGCGGCCGCGCTTGCGCTGCAGCGGTCCGGCTGCTGCGACGTGACTGTGCTTGAGGCGTCAGGCCGGCCCGGTGGGCGCGCCAGCACGATGCAACTGCCGTCGGGACCAGCGCTGGAGATGGGCGCAGTGAGCCTTTCCTTATTGGCCGCTTCTGGTCCTTAATTGGCCGCCAACACCTATTGCACTGCTTATGCTGCTTGGTGAGCTTCAACTGCTTGTTTTCGTTTGCCGCAGACCTGGTTCCATGGGTTGGGCGATGACGAGGAGCGGAACCCAGTGTTTCTCGAGGCGCTGGAGGCCGGTCTCATTGATGCCAACCCAGAAGGTGAGTTAGAACGCTGCTTCGCTGCAGTCAAGTGGCAGCTGCCTGAAGCAGCGGCTGGCGCTGTGTGTGGTCTGCAATTCAATGAGCTGTGCAGCACATGCAGCATGCACAAACACAGCCCTTCACAGGACCGCGCCAGCGCGCTTGTCCTGGCATGTGCCTTACTTGCATGTTCTTGCACGCCATTTTTTCTCCCCTTCCCAATTCGCCTGCAGCCGAGCAGTGGTGGAGCTCCCAGTTCCTGCTGCCGGGGGCCACCCAGCCGCTCAGCAAGGAGCAGCAGGCGGCTGTGACCCACACCCTGGCCGCCTGGGGTGAGGCAGTTGATGAGCTGCCGCCTGATGCACCTGGTGCCACAGTGGAGCACCTGCGCAGGGCTTGGGAGCAGGCAAGTGCAGCAGCGGCTGGGGGCTTTGAACGTGTCTTTGCGTTGCGCCGTGGCAGAGCTCTGTGGCTGTGCACACCCGCTTCCTGGCAATTGCCCACTCACCCAATGGTTGGTTGCCCTGCCTGCGGTCCTCCTGCAGCTGCTGGCGTCTGGCAAGCTGGGGCCAGAGCATGAGGAGCTGGCGCAGCGCGTGTGGCGCTGGCGCGAGCAGCTGCAGCGTGCCATGGACGGCTGCCACAGCACCTCAGAGCAGAGGTGAGATGGGGTGGGGTGGGCTGCTTGGATGTGCTGGGAAGATCTGTCTTGGGTTGCAATGGACGTGGGTCACCACTGAGCCTGCGCCCCTGGTCTGCTGCTGAGCTGACCCTCCCTGTGCCTGCATCTTTTGGCCCCTCTGTGCAGCGCTGAGGGGCATGCACTCTACGATGAGATGCCAGGCGGCGTGAACTGCGCGCTGCCTGCTGGCATGCAGGTGTGTGGGCTGTGCCCGCCCCCCCGGTCCTACTTGCATAGCTTATCCTGCAGCTGACGTGTTGTTGTGCGCATTATCCCCGCCGGCGGCTGGGCTCAACACCCCAGTGCTGCCCACAAGCATGCTCTGAACCCTCCAGCTGCGATCAACACATTCACTCTGCAGGCAGTGGCGGAGCACATGGCGTCCAAGGTTGCAGACTTGCGGCTCCAGCACGCAGTGCAGCGCATTGAGTGGGGCGCAGCATCCAGCAGCAACTCTGCCGGCACAGCCACCGCCAGCGGAAGCAGCAGCAGCGGCGGCACTAGCGACAGCGGCAGCGGCAGTGCCAGGGTGAGAATATTATGCAGCAACGGCGACAGCCTGGAGGCAGATGCCGCCATTGTGACTGTCAGCCTGGGTGTGCTGCAAGCGCAGCACCAGCAGCTGTTCAGCCCAGGGCTACCACCGGAGAAAGTGGCCGCCATTGACCGGCTGTGCATCGGCTGCGTGAACAAGCTCTTCTTAGACTTCGGTCCTGCCGATGCGGCAGCAGGCAGCAGCAGTGGCAGTGGTAGCAGCCGCATTGAATCGCTAGCCGCCGGCAGCAACCCAGCGGTTTCATACTCGCTGCTATGGAGCGAGCCTTGGGATGGCGCCAGCAGCAGCAGCACATTTGCCGCCGCCGTGCCATCAGCGGTCGAGGCGCAACTTCCCGGCTGGGCCAAGGGCATTTTCAGCATCCGCTTTGGCGGCCCAGAAACCAAGCAGCCACAGTTGGCGGGCGAGAGACACAGCACGGTCCAGCCGGCAGCAGGCGGGGCGACGGCGGGGGGCTCCGACTCGGCAGCCCATGCGGAGGAGGGAGAAGAGGAGGCACAGTTTGTTGTGCCATGCGCCGAGCCGCAGCAGCCGCAGTGTTTCCAGGGAGTGGCCTGGGTGGCCGGCGAGGCAGCACTGGCGATGGAGGCTGCTTCTGACGAGGAGGTGCTGTGCGTGCTGCGCCAGCTGGCGGCGCTGTTCCCGCAGCTGCAGCTGCCACCGGGGGCCAGCTGGGACCGCGTGCGACTGCACCGGTGAGCCGAGGTGCTTGAGGTGCTGCTGCTGGAGGGTGGCTTGGTTATGTTGCAGCTGGTGAAGGGGCTGGGGGTGCTGCGACGAGCTGCCGATCTTGTGACCACTCTCTTGGCCTCAGCAGCAAATCAGCCGGGTGAGCAGCACCCCAGCTGCAGCAATCACAACTGCTGCTCCCTGCCCCCCTGGTTGCAGGTCTCGGTGGGGCAGCGACCCTCTGTTCCGCGGCAGCTACAGCTACATCCCAGCCGGCGGCTCCCCCGCGGATGTGGCTGCCCTAGCGGCACCCATCTATCCGACTGCCGGCACACACTCGGCTGGCGCAGCAGATAAAGGTGCGGCTGCACCGGCGCCGGAGAGTGCCCCAGTGCTGCTGTTCGCAGGAGAGGCGTGCCATGTGAAGTACATTGGCACGATGCATGGGGCGGCCATCACGGGGCAGGCGGCTGCGGCGCAGCTGCTGTCGGCGTGGCAGCGCACCAGCTAGTTCTCAACTCCAGGCGCTTCACTGTCATGCTCGGCGATGAACGACTGTGTGGGCGGCAACAAGCTGTAAGCAGTGTCATGAGCAAGGCCAGCTTGAGGCAAGTCAGGGTCTGACCAGCGGTGCTGCACAGCAAAGTCACACAGGCCGACTCGCCGCCCCTCTGAGATCTGTGTTATTGCGCTGTGCAGGTTCTGCAAACTTTCTTGCCTGTGTCAGTTGAGTGCTCAGCGCGGTGTTGCAGCAAACCGAAAAATTCCATGAGGGTAATCAGGATGTTGAGAAGAGGCTGGATACAAACACAGGAGCACTGTGAGTGGCGAAACCGGGCATACGTCCAATGGTGGTTCATGTAGACCAGTGAGGTTACGGTGACGGCACAGCTGGCTTGGCAGCCAGGTGCATGGTTTGTTGAGCAATGAGGGTAGGGTGAGGGACTGCCACCAAAGCTGGCGGTGCGACAGCTCTGTAGGGCACAGGCGATGCAATTTTAGTCGGTCAAGGCCGCTCTACAAGCGGCACACTCAAAGCTCAGGTGGGTGCAAGATTTGGCGTGAAGCAAGATCTGGTGGCAGGAACAACGTGGGCAAGAATACTAAAAGGTTGGAAAACGTAATTGAGATCCATACAGGAAAATAAACTCAAACAGGCGTGAGAGCAGTGCAAACAGGCATCGTGGGCGTTGGGCAGGTGGGGAGAAATCAAAGGTTCGGGGAGCACGGGTGCACGATGCCGGCTGCGTTCAGTGTGGGTTGGGGTCAGGGCTGCTGCCGCTGTGCCATCGCAAGTTCGTGCTTGAGGGCAATGGCCATCACAACTGCTGCCGTGGCGAGCTGCGCTTGTGCCTCCTCTTTTGTCATCTGCGGCCGCGGATCAATCTGAAGCGCCAGCGGGGGATAGCACCCGGGGCCTCCGACGTGCAGCGGCAGTGCCGCCGGCCGTGCCGGCGCGCCACTTGGCTGTGGCCCGCCCGACCGCATGGGATGCTCCCGCATCAGGCGCATCATGTTGCAGTGCAGCTGGTGGATTGCCAGCTCCTTCTCGCTTTCGGTCGGGCTGCCCGGCTGGCGGGGTGCAGCAGTCCAAAAAGATGCCAGCGAGGGCGGCTGCGGGCTGGGCTGTTGGGCTCGCCCCTCGCCGCTGCCAAGCCCGTGCACGCTGCTCAGCAGGTGGGCAGCACTGGCATGCGGCGCCGCAACAGGCTGGGACGGTTGGGCCATCGCTGCAGGCGGTGCAGGCTGCGGGGCCGGTGCTGCAGGCGGCAGCTGCTGGCGTGCGGCTGCCACAGCACGAGCAACTGCTGTGAGGCTTGTGAAGGCAAAACCACGGCCAGCGTCAGCTGCCAGCTGCCGGGAGGGTTCAAAAGCATGCTGCTCCGCCCCGCCAAGCCCCGGCCACAGCGCAGCAGGCCCGCCCGCCGGTGCACAGCTTGCTGCACAGCTGACGCTGCCGTGCCCTGCTGGCGACTCCCCGGCATGGGCGGCATGGGCGGGTGCTGCCCGTGCTGGCTGGATCCTCTGGCGCTTGGTTGGGCTGTCATCCAGCGCGGGCTGCCCCGCAGGCGCATCTGCTGCAGCTGCCCCAATGTGCCGGTGCTGCAGCGCTGCGGCACGCCGTGGCCGCCGTCCTGTTGCGCCCGCTGCAGGCGCCTCCTCACTCTGAGGCGTGCTGCTGGCCAGCGCCGCCACGCGCCGCCGCATGCGCCGCCGCTCCAGCTGCCAGCGGCAGCTGCGCTGGGTGCCCTCAAAGCGGTCTACGTTGTGAAATGTGTTGCACTGCGGCGGGAGAGTTGAGAACAGGGATGGAGGGAGCAGTTGCATGGTTGGGTCACATGTGAGGGCTGCGGCTAGGCTGAGCTGGTTTCCCACATATGCCAGGCATGCTGCGGCACGGACGCAGTGCACTGTGCGTGAAGAGTCCCATCCAAGCCAAAGCATGCCGTGCGCATCCTGCTCCAAGCCCCGAGACTTTGCAGAGGCCAGCGCCCGCCCCAACAAGGGGTGCGAGGGATGGCGCACCTGCTGGCAATGCCGCTGCAGCTGGCCATCAAGCAGCACCGCTTCTTCGTACGTATGACTCCAGCAGGCCCGCAACCGCTGCACCAATCAGTGGAAAGCAGGCATGTGTGCAGGGTTCGGCAGGGCTGGCTGGTCGGGTAGTGGCCGTTGCCAGCGGCGAGCTTGGCCGGCGGCAAAACCTGCAGGAACCCCATCCAGCGCAAGCCGCCCGCCTCACAGCCACTCACTACTTCACGGTGCGTCTCCAGCGAGGCGCCGCACACTATGCAGGCGTGCTCGGGGGAGGGGGCTGCCGGGGCGTCGCCGGGCGCAGCGGAGGCTGGGCCGCCCGGCGGCTCTTCCGCCGCCATGACGAGCTGTGTCCGTGGGAGGAAGGCGGCGGCGCCAAAGTCGCAAAACCCGAGCAGCTAGGGGGGTCGCACACCAGTGAGGGAGGTTTCCGCTGTCCTCTGGAGCTTGATCTGATCAGGAATTTCGCCAGCGTTGTAAAGCAGGCGCGGGATGCGCTACCTTGAACATGAGGCCACCGCCTGCATGACCGCACCCGCTCATAATGCATGCCGCTTTTTGGTTGTTGGGTGCAAGTTGTGCAGCGCTGCTGTTTTATGGCACAAAGGCAGAGTTGCATGCAGATAAATTGATCTCCTGTATGTCAGCAACGCTGCTCGCCGTGCGGTGGCCCATCGTATGCATATTTCCCATGTCGCTTGACCGGTACAGCGCCTGCCCGCCGTCCCGGAGCAGGTCTTCACTGTCTGGCACACCAGGCCCTGGGCGGACCCACCAGCCCCTGTGGCATGTGTTCAGCTCAAAACAGGCAGTGCTTACAAGGGAGGCTGTACAAGGGGGGCAGGGCGACAATAGGGGGGAGCCCGCGGCGCGAGCGAGGCAGGGCGAAGCCAAAATCAGTCTGGGCTGGCAGTGAATCGAGAAGAAATCAGGGCGTGGAGGCTGGCAGCTCCACCACGTGGCTACGGTGGAGGGCAAACAGCTCCTGAGCGGAGTTTGGGAGGGCTGCCGTTTGCGGCAGGCAGGCGGGAGCACTGGCGGGCGCGGCTTGTAGCAAACAAAAAACCGAGGCAAGGCGTGGCGGTGCGGCGGGTGCGCACGCAGCCAGATGAAGCGGCCTCGCAGCGCCGGTGGAACAACTGAACAAGGGGGCAACGCAAGGCAGGAACGGGACGGGAGAGAGGAATGGCACATGATAGCACAGCTCACGGGGCCGCCAGGGCGGTAGGGCATGGCGGGCACAGAAACAAAACCGGGTGGATACATTTAGATGCGTAGGGTCGATCACAAGCACAGGGTCAGGTGCGTGGGCGGCATGCAGCTGGGGGCGCAGGGCATACTTGCAAGCACGGCGGGCGCCTGGCGCCTGCACTTTTCCTGCCCCCAGCCATCCAACTACTACTGCGTCCGCTGCGAGCCAGAGGCGGCGGCACCGGCCGGCCGGCCGGAGCCAGCGGGGCTCAGGCTATCCAGGATGGAGGTGATCGACTGGTCCCGGCTGCTGGCCACGTCATCCGACAGGCTGGCATGCGCGCCGCTGGGCACTGCACGAGGGAAGAGGGGCAGGAGAAGGCGGTGGGGTGGAGCAGGCAGGAGGTGGCGGCAGAGCCAGCCATGCCAACAGCACCTGCCTGGCTGGGCGCAACCAGCAGGCTGGCCGCTGTCGGGAGTGAAAATTGGTGCCCTGCCATCTCAAGCAGGCCTTTCAGCATGCATGAGCGCTCACCCAGCACCAGCCACACCACCCCCAGCCGGCCAGCCACGCACCTGTGTCCGCCTCAAGCTCGCTGCTGCCTTGGATGGTGGGCATCACATCCAGCTCCTTGGCATAGGCGGTCACTGCCGCAACAGCGTCCACCTCGTCTGCAAGGAAAAGGGGGTGGAGGTTTGCAGAGTGTTGACCATGACAGGCAGCCCTGGGGCAGGGGTGGGCGGGCAGGGGCCAGCAGGCAGGCAGGCAGGCAGGCAGTTGGGCGCACCTGCCTAAACAGCTGCACGCAGCCTTATGCAGCCTTGTGTGTTGCCTTGCCGCATTGCGAACAAGAACATGCCCGTCCCCAGCCACCCACCGATGCTCATGTGCTTGAGCAGGCGCGCCGCCTCCTCCTGCAGCTCCTCCGCAGACAGCATGTCCACTGTGGTGGTGCGGGTGGGCGCCCGCATCGCAACCAGGTCCTGTGGGCGGGCGGGCGGCGGGGCAGTGAGCAGCGGTGAGTGGTGAGCGGCAAGGGAGCAGCGTGGGGCCAGGCGCAGAATGTGGATTCAAACAATGCCAGTGAAAGGGTGGAGCGCCGTGAGGACCGCAGAACCAGCAAGCGCCGCCAGCCTGTGCAGCCGCAGGAGCATCACACCCAGCTGCTGCAAACAAACAGGCCCCAATTCCTGCAGACAGGCCCCCAGTGCCTGCAGACAGGCCCCCAGCGCTCGCTCCCACCTGCATCTCTGCGGTGATGCTGCGCATGAGCGCCGAGGGGCCGCCGGCCTGGGCCGCCAGCGCCGCCAGGCCCTCGCGCTCCGCGGTCGTGGTGCGCAGGAAGGAGGGCAGGCGCAGGATGTTGTCCGGCACATCGATCAGCGCCTCCTGCGAACACAGCAGGGAAAGGAGAACAGCGGAAAGTGAGTTGAAAGTGGAGTTGCAGGTGGAGCTTGGCCAGGGCTGTGAGGCAGGGTGAGACGGTTGGGAGGAGTTGCCCCTGCTCACCAGCCACAGCATGCTGCCGACACTTGGCAGACAACATCCCTGCACACAACCTGCAGGCCTGCACCCACACGTGCTCCCCACCTCTGCATCCTCGCTGCTCGCCAGCCGCTTGTTGCGCGCCGCAGCCAGCTTCTCATCACGGTGCTCCTGCGCCGCAGTGGCCGCCGCTTCCGCCCGCTCCTTGCGCCGCGCCGCCTCCGCCTCCTCCCCGGCCACATCGCCAGGGCCCACGCTGCGCCGTGCCAGGCCCGCCAGGTGGCCGTGGCTGCCCGTGCGCGGCACGGCGCCAAAGGCAGCGGCCTGCAGATCCCGCCGGGAGCTGCGGTCCTTCACAGCCGCGGTGCGCTGCGCCATGGCCGCCCCATCGCCGGCCGCAAATTGCAGCGGGCCAGCCAGCGGGCTGCCTGCCAGCGGAGAGGCACCAGCGGCTGCCGCGGCTGCCATGGGCGTGCCGTCATTCAGCAGATCACCCTTGGGAGGCGTGGCGAAAGACAGGGCGGCTGGGCCGGCAGGCGAGGCCGCCGCTCCGCGCCCGTCGGCGGCCAGCCCTGCCGCCAGCGGGGAGGGCTCCAGTGCATGCTGCGTGGTGGCGGTGGCGCCTGCGGCTGCCACGCTGCCAAAGAAAGCGATGCCAGCCTGGGGGTAGTGGGAGGTGGGAAGAGGGCGCAGCTCAAAATGTCAGCACCAGCGAATGCACATGCCTCTGAGCATCAGCGACCGTGCAATCAGCCATCGTTCTCCAAGTTGATGCCAGTTGCCGTCCACCTAGCTTCACTCAAGCCTGCTCCTGCCGCTTGCATTGCACTGAAACACCCCAAGGCACTCCACCCAACCAGCATGCGGCTTGCCTGGTCCAGGACGCGCGAGGCAGGGGAGGCGGGCCGCTCGGCCACCTCAATCACCAGCCCATCTCCCACTGGGAAGGTGGAGATGTCGGCATCCACATCGGGCAGCATCTCCAGCACATCCATCTGCAGCAAGAATCCAGGAGGCAGGAATTCAGGAGGGTGCCACAGATTAGGGATGCCATTGCCCACAAGCCTGCCCTGGTGATTGCATCTCAGTGTGCCAGTCCCCCTGCGTGCCGCAAGCTCATGCTGCTCGACAAGCTGGCCATGGCATGGGGGCCCTGCAGCAGCACACTGCAGCTCCACAATGCACCCCACCCAGCCTCAAACTGTCACAAACCCAGCGCACCTCCCAGTTTTTGGAGATGAGGCGGGAGAGTCCGGAACCGTGGCGGCTCAGGCTGCGCCGGTGGCCCGGCCCGCCGTGCGGCGGCGACGACAGCAGCGCCGCAAGGTCTGCCGCCGGCTTGCCCACGGGCGGCAGCTGCGCCAGGCCCTCGCCGCCCGGCTGGGGCGCCGCAGCGTGCGGCGCATCATGTGCCGCCAAGGCATCCACGAGGGGGTTGCCCTGGGGCGGCGACCCAATGTAATAGCCAGCCTCTGCGTCCACCGTCTCGCGCTGCAGGGAGCAAGGAATGCAGGGTGGGGCGGCAACATGTTGCAGCTGCTGTCTGCACAGCATGCAGCGGTCTGCGGCACTGCAAGCGACCCACATGACAGAACCCCTGCCGCCATCCGCTGACATCACTGCCTGCCTCGGTGGCGCAGCACCATTTGGTCGGCTTGCATTGCTTGACCCTGTGGCAATAACCTCACACCATGCAGTACGCCGCACACGCACCTGAATGCCCAGGCTCATCTGCTTGAACAGCGCGCGCTGATGCTCCGAGTTGAAGCTGTCCTGCTGCAGCAGGGCGCGCGGCCCGCCGGCCATGCCCAACCCCATGCCTAGGCCGGGCTGCGGCTGCACCGCCTGCACCACCACATGCGGCTGCTGCTGCACCTGCACCTGCACCACCTGTTGCTGCGGCTGCAGGCCTGGCGGCAGGCCCACGCCAGGCGGCAGGCCCACAGGCTGCAGTGCTGGCTGCGGCGCCAGCGGCGAACCCTGCAGGCCCAGCTGCGCCCCCATATCGGCCTGCTGCATTGGCGGCAGCGGAGGAAGCGGGGGCAGCGGCGCCAGCGGCTGCTGCAGCGGCAGCATGTTGATGCCTATCTGCAGCGGCGGTAGGATGCCAGAGAGGCTGTTTCAGCCAGCAGCAGGACAACACGCAAGCATGCCACATGTTGCCTGCCCATGCACAAACATCAAGCGCCCAACAGCACACGGCTCCATGCATTCCGAAAATCCCCAGCTCAAGGCCCCCACCCTGCCACGATCCCAACACCCCCTGCTGCACCTGCTGCGTCGCCAGCTGTGTGGCCATGCGCTGGCCGGTGTACAGCACACCCGGGTGCGGGCGCTGCAGCTCCGTCTCGGCCGCCGCAAACAAATCGAATGGATCCAGCACATCCACCTGGGCCAGGCTGCCGCTGCCGGTGCGCGGCAGGCTGCTGACGGCGGCCAGCGCGTCAGCGGCGGCGCTGGCGGCGCCCGCCGCCGCCGCCGCCGCGCGCTGCTGCGCGCTGCCGCTGGCCGCCAGCGCGCCCGCCAGCATCTGCTGCTGCAGCGCATACTGCTGCGACAGCGAGGGCAGCTGCGCCGCGGTCTGCAGCGTCATGCCCTCCACCAGCGGCAGCACGCCCAGGCTCTCGGCCAGCGCTGCATCGCTCACTGCATCGCTGCTCTGGCTGACCAGGCTGCCGCTGCCCATTGAGCCCTGCGTGGCCAGCGGGGACAGCTTGGTCTGGCTGCCGCGCCGGGTGGCAGCGGCGGGGGAGTAGGCGCGGCGTGCGCGCGCGCTCTCCCGCCGCGGCCGACCCTCGCCCGCCTCGGCGGCCGCCGCGCCGCCGCCGCCGCGCCCGCCGGCCCGGCTAGACGAGGAGCACAGGTAGTGCACTAGCACCGTGTGCTCCTTGTCTGGGTCCAGCTGCCAGTAGCAGCGGCGCTGCAGGCCATCGTCCTGGTCGGCGTGCGCGTAGTAGCAGTTGAGCATCTCCGCATTGCCGACTGCGCGGCAGACAGGGGGCAAGTGAACCGACGGTGGTTGAGTGGGGCGCGGCTTGAGAACTGCCAGCCACGTCAGCAGCTTGTACACGCTGCAAGCCTCTGACGCACAGTGGCAACACCAGCAAGTGGGATGCAGCAGCAGCAGCCTTTAATATGAGCGGCAGCCGGCCGTACGCACCCTTGAGCTTTTCGTGCGTCTCGCGGATCGTCTTGCCGTCGGGCTTCTTGCGCCAGTTGTGGCCGTCGCGGCGGAAGAAGCGGCAGATGCGGCGGTCGTACAAGAACAGCTGGCCACCTGTTGCAACGGTGGAGGAGAGCAGAACGTGCAGAATAAGGGTTGGAGTGCGCCACCAACTACCTAGCCCTTGCAGCGGCATGCATGGCATCCGCCCGCATGAGCTGGTATGCATGCACCCCCAGGGAATCCCACCTTGCCACAGCGCAGCACCCACCTTCCGGACGCACGGGCGGCTCCTGGCACACCGACAGGCCTGCCGCCACGTAGCCCTCCAGCAAGTCCAGCACTTCATTGTTCTTCAGCCAGCTGGTACGGGCCTTCTCCACGATCGCCGCCACATTGGCCGCCACGCTGCCCATGCCTGCGCCGAGCTGCATTGCACAGAGGCAGGCAGGCGTGTTCAGTGATCCGGCAAGCGGCCAGGCCCGGGCAGAGAGCAGCGCAGCAGGCAGGGAAGCCCGCAAGCCTGATGGTGCAAGGCCTGCCGCACGGCGCCGGCGCAGGCGGCGGCCGGGTCCGGCTCCCCAGGCGGCGGCAGGCGCCCCGCCGGCCGCAGGGCGCACTGCAATTCAAGCTGCAGCCAGGGCGCGCACCTCTGGGGGCAAGAGAGGGGCGGGTGCTGCGGCTGGGAAGCTGGTTGTTCGCTTCGCGGCACGGCCGCCCCGCGGGTGGCTGCTAGGTGACCCTCGGCCCGCGCTGCTCACTGCTGGCTGCCGAACGGGCGGTGCTGGGGCCCTGCTCGCGAGCAGGGCTCGGGCGGTGGGGTCCTCGGGGGCCGCGGGGGCCGCCGGCGGCTCTGATGGATGTAGAATTCGAGTGTGGGGCGGGGGAGGGGCGCTGCCCCTGCCAGGGGGCTGTTCTCCTCGGGGCGCTGCCCGTGAGCAAACGACGCTGCCCGCGGGACGCTGAGCGTGTTCAATTGAGCAGCGTGAACGCCTGAGGCGGCGTTCAAGGCGCGGGATGCGCCCCCATGCAGGCCACCCGCCAGCGTGGGCCCGCGCCGCCGCCAAGTCCCCCACAGCCACTGGGTGTCCGCGCGCAGGGCACCACTCTGCAGTGCGCTGGCGGGCTTGGCACTCATCGGAACACGTCGATGCTGTCATGCCAGCTGGACGCTTGCCATGGAAGCGCCGTGTGGCTGTGCAGGGGAGGCAGCGCCGGTGGGCCAACCGTCTGGTACTGGAGCCTGGTAGCGTGCGGTGCTGCTGCTGCGGCCACCGCCCTGAGAGTTGGAGACGTTGATAGTCTTTGTCTGTCAATGCTCATCGCATATGGTGGCTATCATGCATGACAAGTTTTCCCCTGTTCTGCTCTGCCATGGACCACTTCTATGAGCAACAGCAACCAACGGCCATACAACCGGCGGGCGTCCTCGTGTCGTGCGCCACAAATACCGCTACAATTCGCTACGCTCAACAGGTTTCCCTGCAATGATGAAGCGTATAGCTATTCAAATGTGCGCTACAGCAGGCACCCAATAGCTGCCACGCCCCATTGCTGGTGTTGCAGCTACGCTGCCACTCTGCCTCCTTTGCTGCGGCCGCTGCACTGGCCAGCAACTGTGGCACGAGACTGCCGGCCTCCTGCCCGTGCCCGCTCACTCATCCTTGGCCAGCCGGAACTTGGCGAAGACAAAGGGGTAGAGGCGCTGGTAGAAGTTGCGGAAGGAGCGGCGCGCGGCGCCGCGGTGTGTGTAGGGGCTGCTGCCCCGCAGCACAAAGTGGTGGCCTGCGGGTAGCCAAGGGGATGGAAATCTAAGAGGCAGGGGTCAAACGAACAACAGCCAGGTGGCCGCGGCATGGGAGTCACCACTGCATGGCTTATGGTAGGAACAGGTGCGTCTGCAGCCCAACAGCCTTGCATGGCCTGCAGCAGTGTCGGCCCCTGAGTGCCTTCAAATGTCAGCAACTGAGCACCCACCGTCAAAGAAGTCTGCTGCATACTCGGGGTAGAGGGGGTCGGGGCGCCAGCCTGGGAGGGGAGGCAGGAGAACACCGAGCAAGGGCGCAGTCAAGCAATGATGCAGGAGGGTATACTGGCTGTGGAGTTGCAGTGCAACTTGCAGATAGCCCACACCCCCGGCTTCATTGCATGCTCCCTGCACATGCGTGCCCAAGCATAACAGAGTCCCCACCTGGCAGCGGCTCCAGGGGCGTGGCAGTCCACTCCCAGCCGGCACTCTCCAGTTGGTACACCGCCGCTGCAGAGCCTGCTGGCCCAGCCTCGCCAGCCGCCCCGCTGGGTGCCCCCTCGACTGCTGTACCGCCCGCGCTGCTGTTGGCCGTGGCAGGGCTGCACTGGTCAGCTCTGGCAAGCAGCAGCTCATACTCGGGCTCTGTGAGCAGGCGGGCGCCGGCCCAGCGCGCATAGGCCTGCGCCTCAGCCCGGCTAGGGAAGGGCAGGGGGAAGGGCAGGAGCGGGGTCGGGGAGCAGGTGCACAAAAGTGGGCAGCGAGATGCAGCTGGGGGCACTGGCTGCTGTTCCGGGCTCCAGCTGGGCATGCAGTAGCTTGCAGCACGAGCTGGGGGAAGTAAGTTAGTCACCTGACATAGGCGGGGCAGTCTGCCACCTCCTCCCAGCGGTACGAGCCCTCAGGCATGTGCACCCACAGCTGCTGCGGCGGCTGCTCGTGCGACTCACGCGAGCGCACCGTGCTGTTGGGGCTGTGTGCACGCCCGTTGGCCGCTGATGCCTGGCCGTTGGTGGCAGCAGTACTGGTGCTGCCACCAGGAGCCAGGTGTGCATCGGCAGGCAGGAGCGACCAGGTGGCGGGCATGCTGTGCCCGCTGGCGCTGAGGTGGCGGAAGGCACGGGTATTCCACAGCTCAGGCCGGTGGTAGCCCTACAGAGGAAGGCAGGGAGAACGATAAGGTGTCAAGGGTGCTACGCCGTGCGTGGCAGCGTGGCAGGGCAGAATGACAAGCAAGCCTTGCCTGGCCCGCACGCCAGGGGATTGCCTCCCAACACTCGCATGGCTGCTGGCGCCTAGCCAGCCACACTCCAGCCCCAGACTGACCAAGGCAACTTCCCACCTGCTCCTCGAACACAAAGCGCTTGAGCTGCGCCACCGTCACGGGGCGGGGGGCCACCTGCAGGCTCGGCACAGCCAGAGGGCCCGCCCTGCCCAGCTCGCAACACCAGTTGAAGCCTCGCTCAGAGGCGGGGTCGACGCCCACACACACCTGGAAGTTGAGGCGGACGAGTGTGATCATTTTCAGCAAGGTTGTGTTAGCCCTGCCATTCCAAGGAGCAGAACGAGCAATGCTTGACGCGCTACACTACGCTCAGCGAACCGCCATCTCAGAGCGTGACCTTCCACCTCACCTCGCCGCCAGGGATGTGCACAAAGTCTGCAGGTGCCTCCTCCGGGTTGCAGCTTCCCAGCTGCTTCGGCTGGGCCGGCTGTGCTACTGGCATGCTCTGCAGGCCCAAGCTGGCCAGCCTGCCGGGCAGGCGCTCTGCCTTGGCTGGGGTGGCGGGTACCGCTGATGCCGGCACTGCGGCCGGCGCTGCGGCAGTGCTGGCGGCGGCAGTGCTGGCGGCGGCAGTGCTGGCGCCGGCATAGCTGCACTGCTGCAGGTAGAAGGGCACCACAGCATTTGCTGAATCGCACAGCGCCAGGGGCTGAAACTCCGCGCCGTCTGCCGCCTCAGCTGTGCTGCCCGACGGGGCCAGCTCAGCGGGGTGCCCTGCAGCGGCGGCCGCAGCGTCTGCCTTGCGCTGCTGGGCCAGCATATAGCAGATGGTCTCCTGGTGCTGCCGCTCGTGCTCAACCGCCATGCACAGCGCGTGCATGCTGACCCGTGTGGCAGCAGCACTGCTGCAGCCATCTGTGTGGTTGGTGCCTGCCCCACTTCCTGTGCCAGTCGAGGCGGCGCTGCCGCTCACGCCCCGCCTCACAGCCGCCAGCAGCTGTGCCCGCACGCCTGCCGCATAGGCAGTCAGCTGTGCGCGGTCCGGCCAGCGGTCGGGCGCTGCGGGGTGGCTGCAGTGGTGGGCAGTGGAGGCAATGAGCGGGTGCAGTGTTACATCAGGGCGGCGTGCCTGCTAAACGAAGCACTAGGAAGCAGGCACAGCCCTTGCTGTTCTGCCTGCCAGGCCTCATCATTAGCAGCCACTCAGCCGGCTGTCTTCAGCCTGCTCTTTGTCAAAGCCAAACAATACTGTAGTTGCAAACTGAGTGTGCTCACGAGTGGCACTGTGAGGGGTCGTGCACCAGCGGATCGATGCCGCGGCTCAGCATGCTGTCGAGCGCTGTGATGGGCTCCTGCACACAGCCAGCCAGTTTGGGTTTGATGGAGGGGCCAAAAAGCTGCTGCTTGCAAGCACATGCAGCAGCTTCAGCATATGCAGATTCTCAAGCACATGCAGCAGCTTCAGCATATGCAGCTTCTCGAGCATATGCAGCAGCTGAGCTGATGATGGAGGAGAGTTGCAAGTGCCGCGGCTCGTCCGGGTGCACCGCAGCCGCCGTGCAAAATGCACCTCCTGCGCTGCTGGCCCGGCCTTGGCCGCTCCCGTCTGCTCGCACCTGGGGCAGCAGCTTCTGCTTGGAGAATGCGGTGATGTGTCCAAAGTAGAAGCCAAAGGGGCGGCGCAGCTCGATGGGCTGGACAGGCAGGTGCGGAGGAGGCGGGTCAGGGGAGGGGAGTGCGGTGTTTTGTTGTACTGCCAGTTGTACTGCAGTGCAGCCCACAAACTGTGCGCAAACTGTTGTTGCTGCGTGCTGCCCAGACGCACATCGAAGCTCAACAGCGGTTCGGCTGCGTCCAACCCACCTGCGCCTCCCAGTCTGCAATGCCGGCAAACAGGCTGTCGGTGTCTGCCCAGCAGCGTTGCAGCGCTACTTCCGGCGTGAGCAGCAGGGTGAGGGAGTAGAGGCCGGCGCTGCCCCAGGTGCCGCCGCAGGGCAGGAGGCCGGCTGCGCCCGCCATGGCGGCCACAGCTGCAGGGCAGAACACCAGGTGAGGTGAAGGATCCATTGTGGTGAAGGATCCATTGTGGGGAGTAGCCTGGCCCTTGGTCATAAGAAGGGTCCTTCTCTGACGCGCCGCCTGTGCTGAAAAGGGTTCCCGCAGCGTACTTGCACGGCAAACCACATAGGCCCTCACCAGGCTGCCAGGCTGCTGCCCACCTTCAGGCCTGAACTTGCGGGAGATCTCCACCAGTACGCGCTCCCCCTCCTCAATGTGCAGGCCGGGCAGGACGTCGGGCACGCGCCGCTGCGCCCGCACCCACATCTCCACCTGTCGTTGTAGGGAGGGAGGCAGGGAGTAGCAGCTCGGGCAGGTGCTGCCCTTGGCTGTGCAGCGCTGGTCGTGATGGCAGCTGGCCTGCACGCACATCTCCAACAACGCAGCAGCAGTGAACCAGCACAGCAGTAGGCGAAGCCGGCCACCCCTCTGCCCCCACATCCGCCCCCAACCGTCCCACCTGCTGGCGCTCGGCGTTCACCACAGGCTCGTACTGGAAGAGTCCTGTAATGGTCTCAGCGGCAGCAAGGTGGCCCAGCGTGGCCAGTGCATTGTGCATGCCGTTCAGGATGAATGCTGACGAGACACCTGCAAGTTGCATGGGGCACCGGGCTGTTGTTTGTTGCTAGCCAAGACATGCTCCGCGATGGAGCACACGCTTCACCTATGCATGCGCTGGCTCAATCTGCGGAGGCATGAGTCACGTGATGGCAGATGCACCAGCAGCGCTTGCTAGCCCAACAGCACCCCAGCCTGCGCCCACCCACCCTGGGCATCGTCATAGGCCCGGCGCAGCACCCCCGCATCCTTCCACATGTCTGTGCCCAGCAGCAGCTGGCAGCGCTCCCCCGCAGCGCGGCGCAGCGCGCCCAGCAGCTCCGCTGCCTCGCAGCTGCTGAAGTTGCCCACTGCGGGAAGGAAGAGGGGGCGCAGGCAAGGGGTGTGCCTCGCAACCTGAGAACATGCGGCGCCTGCCAAGGTTGCACAGGCATGCCGCCCACTGCTGCTGCTCAGGTGACAGCCTAAAGCCAGCTTGCGTACACCAGACGAGCAGGCCTGCTCCCTCTCCGCCCTCACCCGAGCTGCCCAGCCACAGGATGGAGAGCATGGCGCCGGGGTGGCGCCGCCGCGCCTCCTCCACACCCGCCAAGTACTCCGCCTCAATCAGCTCCACCTGTGAGGTTGATTGAAATTGGGTTGTGGCAGGAGCAGAAGCGAGAGCTTTTCAGAGCGGCTATGAGCAGGATGGAATGCGCTCCCTGCATCCCTCCGACCTCACAACCCTGCGCCGCCGCCATGCCCTGCCACTCACTCCCCTGCCATGCTGAAGGCCGGTCCCATTCCTGGAAGTGCTGCCCAACCACACCCAGAGCATTCCCAATCAGCCATACACACCTGCTCCTGCGGCAGACCGGGCACCAGGCGCCGCAGGCTGCGCTGTGTTTGGCGCAGCGCCTCAGCGGAGCAGTCCACGCCGCAGAAGCGCACGCCCGCGGGGCCGTGCCTGCAGCGGCAGGAGGTGTGCGGGGACGATGCAGGGGCTTAGAGCGCTGATTCAGGAGTTGCAGCAGATGCTGCCTTTGGGCCAGCAGTGTTGACGCCTGCAAGCCGCAGCCCAGTAAGATGCTTATCCTCCTCTGTCGGCCTTGCCCAGCCCTGCCCAGCCCACCTGTCCACCAGCGCCCGCAGCAGCAGCGCCGTCTTGGTTGAATCGCCGCAGCCCAGCTCCACTACCACTGAGCCGGCAGGAAACTGTGAGGCAATGGCGGGCGCGTGCTGCGCCAGCAGCCGCTTCTCTGCAGATGGCAGCAGGAAGGTGAGGCTGGGCTTGGGCTGAGCAGCAAGGTGCCGCAATTGTGCAATCCAGCCAGCAGTGGCTGGGAGGCGCAGGTAGCAAGAGGCTCGCCATACTTGTTGCCCATCCTTCATGGCAGCAGCAACCCGAACCCCTGCAAATTTGCAGCACCCACCCGCTTCGTAGGGGTAGTACTCTGGCAGGCTCGTAATCTCCTCATACAGCTGCGAGCCCCGCTCATCGTACAGGAACCTGCAGGGAGCAGGACGGTGCAAGGCAGCAGGTGGGCAACAGTGCGTCCATGTGCAGCCTTGCATAGCGCAGGTTAATCGCGTTTGACCCGAACCCAACGCAGGTGAGCCCACCGCTTGCCTGCAAGGGAGGTACTTGGGGCTGCGCTGCAGCCCGCACACAAGGTCTGCAGGTGCGATGACCGGGGCGCCGCCGCTGCTGCCGCCGCCGCCGCCGCCTGGCATGCCGCCTGCTTGGCTGCCCCCTGCCTTGGATGCTGCTGCCGGCAGTGCTGAGGGGCGGCTGGGGTGCTCAGTGGCTTGGGGGCTGCCCTGGCTTGAGCCTGGGCGGCCCAGCGCCTGGCCAGAGCGCCTTCTGGGCGAGGGGCTGCGGCACATGCCCTCCAAGCTGCCCTGCCACACGTGCAGGCTGCGCAGCAGCTGCAAGATAGGTTGAACAGGCAGCTTTGTGATTCAGGGCGGCAGCTGGAGTTGGTCAGTCCCAGAGCGGCGGCGGCCAACCCGACCGGTGCCTGCCCCTCTTCTCACATCATCCCTTCTGTGTAATTGGCAGTTGAATGAATGATGCGAATTGCAAAGGTTGCATGTCTATTGGCCACACAGCGGCAGCATGATGAGGTTGGGCCAGGGGCTGCAAGAGCGCAAGGCGGTCGCCAGCACTGGCCGGGGGACATCCGTTATTTTGAATGTGAATTTCAACTTCCCAGCATATGAGCTATGCATGCTTGTCTGCGCTTGGTCATGCAATAGCCACTGCCGCAGCCGCGAGCTGCCGCCGCTCTGCCGCCGGCGCGTGCCGCGCTGTCGCCCAGCCTGCCAGGCTGACCCGAACTTATCGAGCTGCATTTGCGCTGCAACGTGTCGCCGATCGAAGTAGTTGTGATATATAGCGCCGCGGCGTGCGCACAGGCCCCCAATGCTCGAGCTCACTGCCTGCGGCCGCTCCAGGGCCGCGGCAGGGGCGCCTGCCGCCTGTCACTGGAGCTCCGCATCGCAACTGAACCAGCGACTGGCGAGACAGGCAAGGGGCTCTGGCTCCCACCGGCATGGCCGCCGCCGCCGCCTGTCGCTCCCTATGTGCGGCATGCCTTCGCCCGTTTGACTTTGCTGTTGTGCGCGTTTTGGGAGCCACCAGTTTTGGGATCGACCGTTGCTTCCCGCTGTAATGACGTGCAGGCAGCACATCGGCGGCTGCACCGGCGTGGGCGGCAGCGGGCGGCGGTTGCCGCGCTGTCACTTGAAACCTTGAAGGACATTGGCGGGCTGGTGGTGTTCAGCGCCCTGCCGTTTGTGGCGGTGCAGGCGCTGGCGGACAGCAAGTGAGGCTTAGAGGGGTGCATGAGTGGGTTGCAGTGGTCTGGATGCTCGCCAAGCTGTCTGCAGCGTCTTCACCTGCCGCTGCTGGCCGCTCCTGTTGCCTATGCCACCAGCGCAGTCCATCTGCTGTTGGCACCCAGCTGCACCGCTGCTTAACTGTGCTCCCATTTTCCAGGTATGGCAAGGAGCTGATGGCCAGCCTGGAGGCGCAGAAGCCGCTGCTGCGCAAGCAGGCGGAGCAGGCGGGGCGGGAGCGGCGGGCGGCGCGGCAGCAGAGGTTGGTCGGTTGAGGGCGGCTGGCTGTGACGTTCCTTAATGCGGGTGCTCCTGAACTGATTGTGGGACATCCCATTACCTTGTTGTCTCATCACCTGCTGTTGCGTTCTCCAACCGTTGCTATGCAGTCCATGGTACGGAGCTGAGCGGCCGCAGTGGCTGGGCCCGTGGAGCCCCGAGCCGCCCGCACACCTGCGGTGCGGTTGATGGGGCTAGAACTGGGTTGTGATGCAGTTGGGCAGGACTGTTACAGCTCTGCCGCCCTCGCCTGCTTGGCCATTTCAGCTGCCCTGCTGGCTGAGCCCTATCCTATCCCAAGCACCACGCTGCCTCACTGCCACCCGCCTGGCCTCACAGGGGCGAGCTGCCGGGCGACTATGGGTGGGATCCCTTTGGCCTGGGCAAGGACCCCGCCAAGCTGGAGCGATACGTGGAGCTGGAGCTGCTGCACGCGCGCTGGGCCATGCTGGGCGCGCTAGGCGCGCTGGTGCCAGGTGGGCAAGACCAGCGCTCTTCAAGCCGGGCAGAATGCTGGTGCAAAAGCGGGCCAACTGTGCTCTGAGCGGTGCCAGTGCAGAAAAGTCACAACACCACGGGCGGCACACAACCACAGCCACACCATCAGCACCTGCCGCCCCTGGCTCCCGCATACGCAGAGGTGCTGCAGCAGACGGGCGCAGCCACGTTTCTGGAGCCGCGCTGGTGGAACGTGGGCTACGCCAAGCTGACCACTGATGAGGAGCTGGCGTACCTGGGCATCCCGGGGCTGCGCATCGCGGGCGGCCAGGGTGTGGCCATCATCGCCTTTTGTCAGGTGCGGCATTGCTTAAGGCTGCTGCATTGCCTAGGCTGCATCGTGCAAACGTAGGGGCAGGTTGGATCAGCAGAACAGCCAGGGCGTGGCCATCATCGCTTTCTGCCAGGTGCAGGATCTGGCTGCATGATGCAAACAAGGGTTTGGATGCTGTTGGTAGCACTGCTGAGGTGCGGGATCAACGCCTTGTGGCAGGTGCGGGGTGCAGGGCTGAAGATGTCGACAAGGTGCATTCTTTCTGCGGGAGTGCACCGGGCATGTTGACGTCGCAGCGATGGGTGCCAGCTGTTGGCCAGCCTCCGCCTGCTTACTATGCCTAGGCCACCTGCTGACTGCTCACTTCACTGCTGATCCCCCCGCCTCTCCAGGTGCTGCTCATGTTTGGGCCAGAGTATGCTCGCGCCTGCGGCATTGCTGCGCTTGAGCCACTTGGCGTGTACCTGCCTGGAGACAAGAATTATCCAGGTGAGGGGCACCCTTAGCTTTGCTTTTTGCGGTGCAGATGGCTGCAAACACATGCCGCTCCTCCTGGCCTGCTGCTGCTGCTGCTCATGCCCCCCAACTGCCCTGCCTCTGCCCTCTCCCCTTCCACGCCCAGGCGGCTGGCTGTTCGACCCCCTGAACCTGGCGGCGGATCCTGAGCGGTATGAGCGCATGCGGGTGCGCGAAATCAAGAACGGCCGGCTGGCAATGGTTGCCTGGCTCGGCTTTGCAGCGCAGGCGGCGGCCACGCGGCAGGGTCCGGCACAGAACCTGCTGGACGCCCTTGCGCAGCTGCGCAACTGATAGATTATATCAAACTGGCTATTATATGGAATTTGATTTTGCACTGTCAGTTTGGAGCTGGGATTGTGATGTAAACGTATTTGCTAGCCCTGGCGGTCGGCGAAAGCTGGGCGCAGCCGCCCACCTCAGCGCACCCGCCGGCGCCCAATCACGCTGCTGGCCGCCCTCGGCCCCTGCTCGGCGGATGATGGTTGCACGATCAGGAGTTTGAGCCCCTCAGCAGGCTTAATCGGCCACCAACGATGGCTGGGGTTTTGCGGCAGGCCACGCGCTGGCCCCCGGTTGGCACGGCCGTGTCGCTGAAGACCAGGAAGGAGGGCTCGCCGTGGAGCGCCGCGCACCGGCGTGGCCTGCGCGTGGCGGTGGCGGCCGCCGCCCTGACGCAGCGGCTCCGCACGCTGGCCCACTTTTTGGCGAGGTGGGCAGCTGCTGCCTTATCCCCTTTCCGCACCCTGCACAGCGCAGTGCACACTAAATCTACTCCCCAGCTTCCACCGCAGGCGCGTGCTGCTGGCGGCGGGGTGGCTGGCCGCCGGCGCCTCGCGCCGCCGCCCCTCCACTCTCGAGCGCTGGCGCGCCTTCAGCCTGCGCCGCTGGCACCTGCTGCTGGGTGGCCTGCTGGGCTACAAGCTGCTGCGCCTGGGGCTGTCGGTGCTGCGGGGGCTGCTGTTCCACAGCGCGGAGCGGCGGGAGCGGGCGCAGCTGCGACAGCAGATTGCGCAGGCCTCGACATACAGGTGAGAGCGGGGGGCGACGAGTTCAGCCTGACGGGTGTGGAAGCGTCAGGGTGGCCAGAGGTGCAGACCGTTACTTGCAGGGGGTTGCCAGTGCTGCCATGCTGCGTGATTCCTTTTCAGCCTGGCTGGGACAGCCCAAGCCAGCGCGAGTGTTTGGTGCGTGTCAACAAGCAGCGCTCCAGCAGCCTTCAACCAACCATCCCACGCGCCCTTTTGCCCTGTCGGCAGCGAGTGGAGCCGGTGCGCGGTGCGCCTGGATGAGCTGACGGCGCGCGGCTGCGCGGCAGCGGCCGCCAACCCAACAGTGGTGAGTGCGGGCGCAAGCAGGGTGCCTCCCTTCCACTGCGCCTAATTGGGGCAACCGACATGTATGCGGCTCGCCTGGAACACACCTGGGTCAGTGGACACAGCAGGGTAAGTGCACAATCGATGTCCCTTCTGTCTTTGCCCGCCCGCAGCGCCGCACGCAGGAGCGGCTGGAGCGGCGGGCGGCGGCGCTGGCGCGCATGCGCACCGAGGGCGACCTCTTTGCCCTCATGTCCACGCTGCGCATGGACTACCTGCGCCAGACAGGCGCCTACTGCGCCAGGTGGGATAGTAGGGTGCTGTGTGGTGTGTGTTGGATGAACTAGGCATAGTGCCAGGAGAGGTGCTTGGAGTGGTAGTTGAGATCCAGCAAGTGGCAATCCCAGCTTTGCCACACTCGCACGGTGTGCCCTTGCTGCACTTTGTCACCTCCCCATGCAGCTGCCTGATGGAGGCCGCCAGCACCTGCCCTGTGGTACCCGAGCCGGTGCAGCGCTACATCGATGAAGTGTGCGAGTCCCTGCGCCACATCGCCGACTGCGAGGGTGAGCCCATCTTGGAGCGGCTGCTGTTGACCAACTCAAGCGGGGGCAGCAGGGGCGCGGCGGCAGCGGGGGAGCTTGCTTCAGGTGGGCAGCGTGGCTCAGACGCTGCTGCAATACCGATTCCCTTCAAAACCCCTTCGATTTCCCTGGAGTGATATCCTGATTCACTCAACCACTCTATCTGCCTATCTGCCTCTCCCCAGACATGCCCCTGGAGGAGCGGCAGTCGTTCCTGCGGGAGCTGCGCCACGCCTACGGCCGCACCGGCCTCGTGCTCAGCGGCGGCGGCTCCTTTGGCTTCTGGTGAGTCGCCTTTGGCAGTCTGGCTGGTTGGATCAAGATCAATTTCCAAATATGCTATGCTTCTGCCTGGTTGATCGAATGTTCAAGTACGCAAGGCGGGACCTACCTTGTGGCACAGCATTTCTGGGAGACCACGTTGCACATGCCCTGCTTCACCTCCCCTGCAACCGGGGACCGAATGCCTGCCACCCGCCCACCGCCCTGCCGCAGGCACTTTGGCGTGGTGCGGGCGCTGCTGGAATCCAACCTGCTGCCGCGGGTGGTGTCGGGATCCAGCGCCGGCAGCATTGGCGGGTGGGCAGGGAGGGTGGGTTTGGAGTGGCTGCACTGATGTGTGGGAAGTCTGGTGGGTTTGGAGCGACAGCGTTTTGGGGGGAGGGCTTGTGGGAACGAGCCTGCCGCGCGCTATGCTGCCTCATACAGGAGCCCTCCTGCCTCTGAGTTGGTTGCAACTGCACAAGCGCGCCCTTGCCGTCGATTCTGCCAGGCGGATCCCTGCTGAGCACCCGCACGGACGAGGAGCTGCACGCGCTGATCGAAACCTTTTACAACATGGAGGGCCTGGACTTCTTTGTGAGTGGGGTGCATCAGTTGCAAGTTGTTTTGGCCTGGTGCTGGTAAGCTGTAGGTTGAGTGCCGATGGGAGGACCCGCCTCAGGGAGGGCTTGGACTTGTTTGCGAGTGTGGGGCAGGCTATTGTCTTGTCTGGTGTTGGTTGGTTTGCCGTGCTGGTGCTGCTCTCCTACGCAGCTTGAGTGCGGGATCGGCAAACCCACTTCAGGGTCTGATCTGTTGATTCGCCATGCGCATGTGGCGCACTTGCCCATTGTTCTGACTCTCTCTCCTGTCACCGCTCGCCGTGACGCCCCCTGACTGCAGCGCAACACCTCTCCCGGCCACATCATGCGCCACCTGGTCACCAAGGGCTTCCTGCAAGATATCGAGTTTTTTCAAGGAAGGCTGCGCCGCCTGCTTGGCGACCTCACATTCCTGGACGCATACACACGCACAGGTGGGGCGCCATCTGGCTTGCAATCTGGTGTGAAAGCCAGGTTGGTGGGTCATGGTCCTGCCATGCACCAGCAGCAGCTGTGCTTGCAAGTTCCTGGCTCTGCCTGCCCTGGTCTTCCCACGCCAAAACGCCTGCTCCTTCGCATCTCGCCCTCTTGCACAGGCCGCATCCTGAGCATCGCGGTCACAGCCTATGACACCAAGGAGCCCTCCCGCCTGCTCAACTACCTCACCGGTGCGCCATTGTAACCGGTTGTGCATGTGCTCTGTTGGCATCTTTCGATGTACTCTCTGCCTGCTCAACTACCTCTGCTGCCGGTCGCTCGCCTGCTCTCTTGCCATGCGCCTGAAAAATCACATGCCGGCCGTTCACTGCCCAGCCTGCCCTCTGTGCAGCTCTCAACGTGCTTCTCTAGAGAGCGAGGTGGCCTGCTTCTCTGCCTTACCTTTTAACCTTCACGCTATCACGTCTCCTGCCTGCCCCTCCGTGCAGCCCCCAACGTGTTGATTTGGAGCGCGGTGGCCTGCTCCTCCGCCTTCCCTTTCCTGTTTGAGCCTCAAGACTTGTTGGCACGAGACGCGTCGGGCAACATTGTCCCGTTCTCAGGCCGGTGGCTCGCTTGCTCCTGGTGCTTGGGTGTGGTTGGAGGTTTTGTGTTACTACTGCAGGCTGTGTTTGGCTCTTGCGGCAAGCAGCAGGCCGGCCGTTGTACAGCACAGCTGCTCCTCGGCTCCAGCATTCCATCAAGGCATCACAACGTAACCTTTTCATGCCGCTGCCTGGCTGTGCAGAGTCGGGCGCAGCGCAGTCGCAGCGGCGCTGGTGCGACGGCAGCCTGGAGGAGGACCTGCCCATGCGGGGGCTGGGGTGAGCTGTTGTGGGGCATCTGTTTGCTTTCACGGGGGCTGGGGTGGGTGCAGCTGTAGTAGGTCTTTTGCTTTCTTAGTGCTAGGCAAACTCTGCTTCACAGCGTCTGGGAGGACCTGCCCATGCGGGGGCTGGGGTGAGCCGTTTGTGGGGATGGCACATCTGGCCGGTTACTGTTGCTGCGCGAAGCTTGGCTGGGCCCAGAGCAGCATCCACACCAGGTTGGTATGCATTCCGGGTAAGTGCATTGAGACTCGATCAACACACTCCAATCCTAAACCACCTACCCTGCAGGCACATGTTCAACTGCAACCTGTTCCTGGTCTCGCAGTGCAACCCCTGGCTCATCCCCCTGGTGAGCACAGTGGCTGGCCGCAGCAGGATTTCCTGCGTAGGTTCCTTCCGCTGGCTGAGCTTCCAGCACGGTCCGCTGCTGCACGGAAGAAGAGTCCCCCATCCTCAACCAGCCCACTGCTGCTGAAGCGTCGTCCTGATTCCCACCAGCCACACCCTCCTCACCCCGTTCCTCCACCTCCCCCCTCCAGGTGTCGCTGCGGGATGCGCTGCCGCGCTGGATGGGCACCCTCTACGAAGCCGAGCTCAAGCAAAGGTGCGGCTCTCCTGGCCGGAGGGGCATCGGAGACCCAAATGCCAGCCATACGAGTTGTGGGGTATGCGTGCGACCGCAGTTTGCCTTGCGTTTGCCACCCCGCCTCAGCACAGCTCTCCAACTGGCGCCCCCCATATGCCCTGCAGGTGCCAGCAGCTGCTGCGCTTCTTTCCCAAGAGCCCGCTGCTCAGGCTGCTGGCCCAGCCCTGGACAGGTAGGTGGCAAGGGGGGCGTGCCATGTGGCTGGGAATGGCAGGTGCAGTGTGCAATGTGCAGCAGACAATGCGGAGCTTGCCACCTCCTTGTCTCTGCTCCCACCCAACAACCCAGCCTCCCCTGCCCTCCCGCAGGCGACATATCCTTTGTGCTGGGCGTCAGCGGTGAGCTGCCTGCCCGGCGTGTCGCAGGGCCTGTGTCCCATGGGAGGTTGCGCTCATTTGGGAGGCTGCATTTTGGGACCTGATGGTCAGCAGCTGGTGGCCCCTGCTGCCGCCGCGGCCTGGAACCTCAGCTGCCCATTTTTTTGTCTTCGTCTGCTTCCACCCATCCTCCCGCCCAGTGTTCCACCCCAAGAAGTCGGCGGTGAACTTCACGAGCCAAGACATCTACCTGGCGATGCAGGAGGGCCAGCGTGCAGTGTGGGCCAAGCTGCCCGCCATCCAGGCGCGCTGGGGCGCTGCACTTGCGGCTGCAGGAAGCAGGGTTGCTGTGGGATTCATCATGCATGGCTGCACCCAGCCATCAATCACACGCTGCTGTGCCCCATTGCTCTCTCTGCTCTGCCGGCAGGCGGCCTGCGCCATTGAGGTGTGCATCGACGAGCAGCTGCGGCGCGTGACGCACCAAGTGCGGCAGCGCCGCGCACTGGAGAAGGCGGCGGCCCAGGTGCGCAGCTGTCCAGCGCTGCTTGATCGCTTGGCATGCAGGTCCTTGGTCCTCGAAACACGTGGTCCAGTCACGCCAAGCAGGCTCGCAAGCCCCCAGCATGCATTGCTGCCTGCCAACCCATCCCACCCCGTTTGCTGCCCGATACAGCGGCATCGCCGCGCACTGGCGGGCGGCAGCAGCCGCATGCGGGCTGCGCTGCCCTCCTGGCTGCACATCCCCTCTCTGGGTAAGCCGCTTCCTTACTTTTGGTGCCTCGTGGTGGAGATTGATAGCAGGCCAGTGCGCCAAGCAGTACGTTCGCAGTCACAGGCAGGGTCCAAGGGCGGCAAGTATGCAATGATCATTGCCACAACAATTGCCACAAAAGTGTGTGGTCCACATGCCAGCACTGCTGCTTCACAATGCCTCCGCCCTGCAGGCCTGCCGCCCTCCGACTCCCTGCTCAGCATGCCCAGCGCGCCCAGCCTTGGGGCTGCAGATGTGAGCACCGTGGCAGCGGCAGCAGAGGGCACCACCGCATCGGCTGGTTGGGCGAATGAGGAGCCCGCCAGCACAGCGCCGTCCTCGCCGCCGCTGTCGCCGCGCCGCCCGCTCTCCCGCCTGCGCCACGCAGCAGGTGGCTCACGCAGCAGCGGTGGCAGCGTGGAAGGCAGCCGGCACAGCAGCAGCCGCGAGGGCAGCCGGCACGGCGGCGGCATGGCTGCTCTGGCGCTTGGAGTGCCGCTCGCCACGCCTGAGCAGGTGGCGGCAGAGGAGGGCGTGCAAGCCACGGCGGGGGCCATTGCGGTTGCAGGCATCGAGGTGGCAGCAGAAGCACTGGAGGAGCTGGAGGAAGGGGCTGCTGCGTCGAATGGCACAGGAGAAGCGGCAGCGGCAGCAGGGGTGGAGGTGGTGCCCCACCCGCCGGCGCCCTTTGAGAGCCCAAGGTGGGTGGCGGCTGGCATGTGGCTGTGCATTCTTTGCACATGATCTACGCTTGCATGGCCTGCTACATGGCCCGAGTATTGCTGTGCATGGTCGCTGACTGACTGCCTCCGCAACCCCAACTGATGGCTGGCTGCTCGTTAACCCCCTCCTGTTTCCAGCGAGGTGTGGCGCGATCTCGCCCTGCTGAGCGGCATCGCAGCGGCGGGCGACAGCAAGCGCCCCTCCCTCTCGCTGGATGTGTTTGAGTACTGAGCAGCATGCAGCCTGCAGGCATGCGTTCTCTGGAGCGGCAGAATGACGTGCACAGGCCAGAGAGCTGCCAGTTTGCGCCATTCATTGTACACAAGCCGCAATGCCATTAATTTGTGTTGCGTGCATATTGCTCTGCTCCTTGTCTGCCCACCAGCGTCTGAGAACTGCATTGTGCGTGCTAGTGTGTAAGCGCGGCAGCCAAAGGCGCATGGGCTGTTTGTGAAGATGTCGAGGGATGGGTGCAACCCTTGAAAGCTAAGCGGAGGAGCAGCTTCGAAGTAAAGCTGCAGCCGCGGTTGGGTACCACCATGGCAGCGTTGGCGGCATTGTGATTGCTTTTCCAGCGTTGCCAATGCTTGATGCAAAGCTGTATGGCCGTGACTTCAGCCGCATGATTACCCGTCACCCCGTGCAGTAATACTAGGTGTGTCCAAATCGCACGGCATGTGAGCGGCACCCCGCTGCAGCCGCCACGGCGGCATGTGCTTGGCAGCGCGCTGGGTCCAGGCCCACGGGCTGATCGGTTCACACCGGCGTACATTTGCGTCATCGAACTGCCCACTGCCGACCGATTTCCAGGCTTGTAGCGCTTCGGAGGGATGGGCCAAGTGCTCTGCTGCGCTCGGCCGGTGCGCCAAGCGGAGCAGCAGGAGAAGCCGCCAGGTGCGGGTCTGAACGCCCGCCGCAACTCCGTGTCAGGTCGCTGCTGCAGCTGCCGCCGGTTCCTCGCCGTCGCCGCCACCGCTCGCTGTGAAGCCCTCGCACGTTGGGCCACCCTTACCTGTCCTCCTTCCCGCCTGCTGCTCACCTGAATGCCTGCCGCAACGACCTGCAGACGATGAAGAGGTGGCCAGCGGGTGGGAGGCAGCGGCAGCAGCTGCGGCAGCAGAGGATGCGGCAGGCTCGGGCCGTGTGTCGCAGAGCCGCATCTCCGCTTTTTCAACCTCCTCTCGCCACCCGCTGGAGGCGCTCAGCTCAATAGGGCCGCCCGGAACTGCGTTCCGGCACACCTCCGACCTGCGAGTGGGCGTTATCGAGGTGTGCCAAGGGTGTGCGGGGCCAGCAGGGTATCAGTGCGCCTCCGCCTGCGTGGGTTGTCGGTGCAGCTGGAGCGGCACTTGTGGGGTTGAGTAGGCCTTCTGGCTGGCTGCGGCTTATAGCACTGCTTCAGCTCGCTTGTGCTCTGCACAACTCGTTTTCCTTGCCGCAGGGCAAGCAGGCGTCTGTGACGCTGCTGAACGACTATATCGTTCTGGGCAGCCTAGGCAAGGGCGCCTACGGCTCGGTCAAGCTCTGCTACAGCATGCTGGACGACTCGCTGTACGCCCTCAAGGTAGGAACTGGAGTGGGTAGCAGTGTGGAAGCACAGGGGCGGTTGTGTTGTGATGAAACCAAGGTGGTATGTGATGCAGCATGCATTGCTTATCTTGCTACATCGCGTGCATCAAGCCACCTGGGTAGGGAATCCTTCAGCTGCAAGCATCAGTACTACGTCTCTGCCGCCCCCGTACTTCACTGCAACGCAGGTGCTGCAGCGGGCGCAGCTCAAGCGGCAGATGCTGGGTCCGCGGCCGCGGCAGGGCGGCGGGCAGGACGCTACGCTGGACATGTTCAGGTCCGGGCGGGGAAGTTGGACAATTTAATTGTGCAAGCTCTCAACGATTTGAGCTGGGACGCAGCACGAAGCGGCTGGGAGGCCAGTGGGGGTCGGGGGCACAGCTGTGATGCCCCAGCACGACAGAACACAACACGCTTGTTGCTTGCATTGGTGGCGCTGCCTGCAGGCGGGAGGTGGATGTGATGCGGTCCATGAACCACCCCAACCTGATCAAAATCTTTGAGGTCATCGAGCACACCAGCAAGGCAAGTGTGCGGTTGTGTGCGGGGCCAGGCGGGCTGTGGATGTGTGTTGCGCTGCTTTGCACAGCAGCTGCCTGCACACCAGGCTGTTCAGTCTGCATGCCAGGCTGAACAGCCTGCATGCCAGCGCCCCACTGTCCACTTGAGGCCCGCTTCACAACCGAAAATGCTGCCTTGCTTGCCTGCTGCAGGTTGTGTTCGTGATGGAGTATGCTGAGGCCGGCCCTGTGGCTCAGGTACCGTCGCACAGCTGCTAGTTGCTGGCTGCATGCCTGACTCAGACCACATTCAGGCTGCCATGCTGCTGTGGCGCCTCGCCCACGTGCCATGCCTCATTCCTGCTCCTCCTCCTTCCCTGCCCTGCCAGCCGGACCAACTGATGAGTGAGGGGCTGGCGCAGTACTACTTCCGCCAGATTGTGGTGAGTGCGCCCCATGACCCCTGGCTGTTTTGGTATCCGGCACGGCAGGAAGCACGTGGGCAGGGCAGGGGCAGGCAATGTGATGGCTGCAGGGCATCCATGCGCCAGATGTGTCCCGTGGTAAAGCAGCAGTTGCCTCATCGTGCGGTCCCTATCTGTTGCAGGCGGGCCTGTCGGCGCTGCACTCGCAAAACGTGGTGCACGGCGACATGAAGCCGGGTGAGTGGCGCCGCTGGAAAGTTTGATTTGAGCTGCTGGGAAACTTGCAGCTGCTGTGTGCTGTGCTGTGCTGTGCTGTGGGCAAGGTGCTGGGACGGCAGAGGGCGATGGTGGCAGTGTCATGAACCCCGAGTGCTTCTGGCTTCCGCCCGCCTGGTGCAACGCCCTTCTGCGTCTTCCGTCACTCCCAACCGCTCCTTGGGCAGCTCTCGCAGACAACGTGCTGCTCAGCGGCAGCGGGCTGGTCAAGATCGCAGACTTTGGGCAGGTGCGAGGGGATGCTGGGAAGTGTTGGGGCAGCTGATTGTGCACGCTGCTGTGTAGACAGCACTGGCCAGCAACCTTGCTGGCTGTGCACGGCGCCGGCGCGAAAGAGTAGGGTTTCATGGCCGCTCTTTACCTCTGTATCGCCTCCCTCCTGCCCGCCCACAGGCCCACTTCTTCGAGGCGGGCACCGATGTGTTCAGCAAGACGCTGGGCACCCCCGCCTTCATGGGTGGGTGGACCGCGGGGGTTGAGCTTGTTCTTGCGCCCTCGCATCCAGTGGTTGCGCTTTGCATGGGGGTGCTGAGGGACGCATATGCCCAGGCTCACTGCATTGCAACAACTTGTCACCATCTCACTTCTCACAGGACCAGCTCACCTCTTTCCTCCGTTACATTGCAGCACCTGAGATGCGGTCGGGGGAGCAGTACCACGGCATGCCGGCAGACATGTGGGCCCTGGGCGTCACCCTCTACTCCTTCCTCTTCGGGGACGTGCCCTTCAAGGCAAGCTGCATGTGATGTCCCTGGATGCTGGGTTTGGCGGCTGCTTGGCGGCACGCCGCTGTGCACGCTTCACATCAGTAGCAGCATTCCACATATTGCAATGCCGGTGCGGCCGCCTCCTGCATTCCAACACGGGCCCGCATCACTCGCATGGCTCCCTTGCACCGCTGCATACCCACAAACCACTGCTGTTTTGATTGCAGGGCAACACGCTGGACGAGCTGTACACAGCGATCCAGACAGAGGAGCACCTGTACCCCGCCAACGTGCCCATCAGGTGCGGCAGCGGGGGCAGCTGATTATCGGCCACCGGGCTGCGATCAGGAATGGGTTTTAGTTGGTCGTTGTGTAGCCTGCAGAGCAGTGCTTGCAAGCTCGCTGGCTCAGGTGAGCAGCGCCTCACTTGCTAACCACTGAGCTCTCAACCCCTCTTCCCTCCCTTCCCCCCTCAGCCCCGAGCTGCGGTCAGTGCTGGACGGGCTGCTGAGCAAGGACCCAGCCAAGCGCCCCACCGCACTACAGGTGCGCACCTGTACCTGCACATGTGCACGCTGCACTGGTGCCTGGTTGTGCCCCAGCCCTCCTGGCTCTTCAATCCCTGCCCCTCCATTTCACCTCCACATCTCCCCCGCCCCCTATTCCCACACAAACCAGCTGCTGCACCACCCCTGGGTGGCCGAGGAGGATGAGCGGTGGAAGGGGCTGGAGGTGCCGCAGCTGGAGCTGGAGCGCATGGATGACGCCCCCTCCCTGGAGAACTGGGTGCAGGAGCTGGTGAGAGCGCTGAGCTGAGCTTGCTCGGTTGGCTGCCTTGCCATCCTACCTGAGGCGTGGGGCCAATGAACACGGCAGCTGGATGGTGCGCCTGAGTGACTCCTGGCCCCGTCTCCACTTCCACCCGCTGCAGGCGCTGCAGCCGCCTGAGGAGGCCTCCCCCATGCCGCTCGTGAACGAGGTGGCGGTGTCCGTGTTTGGGCGCGACCTGCTGGAAGGTGCGCCGCCCGGGCATAGAGAGCTGCATGGCTAGTGACCCTTGTGTAGACGCATGCTTCATATCTCGTTGCACCGCTTTTGGCCTGCGCACAAAACATTCAGAGGGGAGGTATGAGCAGGCCATGCTCCTGCTGCGCAGTCCTCACTTCTGTTGCTGCTGCACGCCCACCTACCCCTCACGCAGGCAGCGGCCCGCTGAGCACGCAGGCGATCATGGAAGCGATAACCGAAGCCACAACAAAGGCCAGCAGCCTGGATGGTCTGTCGCCCTCCTCCCAGCTGCTGCCGGCCTCGCCCCGCCGCTCAGCCTCGCTGCCACTGCCGGGGCAGCCGTCCGCCAGCAGCAGTGTGAGCGGCTTGGTGGAGCTGGCGCAGCTGCAAGAGGAGGCAGGGATCGCTTCTACCAGCCGCGCTGCCTCTCCCAGGCAGCGTCCTGCGGCAGCTGCGGAGCTCGCAGGGCGAGCTTCTACAGCCACCGCAGCCGCAGCAGCGCCTGCAGCGGCAGCCGCAGCCACCGTGGCAGCAGCACCTGCAGCATCACCGTTTGCAGCGCCTGCGGCAGCACCTGCAACGTCGCCATTTGCAGCGCCTGCGGCAGCGCCAGCACAGCAGGCAGCATCAGCGGCGGCAAACGGCACGGCGGCTTCAGGGACAGCTGCGGAGCAGCCGGCGGTCCCGGCAACCGTGGTACCGCAGTCGCAGTACGTGGATGACTTCCCCTCCTTCCTGCGGCAGCTTGAAGCAGACCAGGGGCTGCAGCCGCTGCCAGCAGCAGCAGAAACAGAAGCTGGTCCTTCCGGCGCGGCAGCGGCGGAGGCACGGGAGGCCAGCGGGCGTGGCAGAATGGAGGCAGACAGCTTTGGGCCGGCTGGTTCGGCGCAGATTGCTGAGCAGGTGGCAGCGGCGCTGAACCAGCTGCTCACAGACATAGGCGATGGGCTGGAGAAAGTGGGCCAGCGGATTGGCAAGCGAGCAGGCAAGGCCGCAGACAGGGTCGGCACCGCGCGCAAAGCGCTGTCGCCCCTGCGCCTGGAGGCAGCACGGCGCGCCGCCAGCAGCAGCGCGGCCCAGCCCAGCGAGCAACAGCAGCAGCAGGGATCACCTCAATCCTCACCGCAAGCCTTTGCTGCTTTCCAGCAACCTCCCGGCAGCTTTACAGCTGGAGCCGCAGCAGCTGCGCCTCTTGCGGCAGATGGTCAGCAGCAGCAGGAGGCGCAGGAGGCGCAGGAGCAGGGCGGCGAGCGCCCGCATGTGCAGCGACGGCGGCACGAGCCGGTGGCTGCGGAGCAGCAGCAGTCTCTGCCCACGCCTCACCACCTGCTGGCCATGCACAGCACAGCGCACGGCACGCTGCCCTGCAGCCCCTTTGAGAGCATGGGCGGCCCACCCGCTGAGCAGCCATCCATTGCGTCCACCCTCATTCGTGGGATCAGCCAGGCGCCGGCGCAGGGCAGCCTGGAGGCTCCGGCAGGTGAGCTGTGCAGCTTTGGGGCCTGAGCATCTGCTGCACAAGTGCAGCCGTTTACTTGACATGTGGCGATCAAAGCTCGTGGGAGATGTTTCCCTTGCACAGCAAGCTGGCAATTATATCAGGTTGGGGCAGGCTGCAACCTGCAGCAACCCCCAGTCCAGTTGCCCACCTGCCCATCCATTGCCTTGCCCACCCGCCCATGCCTTTTTCAGGGGAGGCGGTGCACGCGCCGGGCGGCTTCAGCGAGAAGCAGCGGCAGCGGCTGGGCGGCGGCAGGGTGGGGCCACTGGGCCCCACCGAGGCGGTGTGGGAGGAGATGAAGATGAAGACGGCCAAGAACCAGGTGGGAGCTCCCTTGCAAGCTGTACGAGCTCACTTGCAACTGACTTGCAGGGCTGGATTGGCCACGCTTTTGCGCAGTGCTGTTCGTGCGCCTGTGCATGTCTGCTCGCAGATGAGAATGCACTGACTGGCTTCTTGCTGTGCCTGCCCACGCTGCCCTGCAGGTGCCCGGCGTGCGCTTTGTGACCTTCCCAGCCGGCCTCATCTTCGACTTCCCCGACACCAGCCAGGGCAACTTCTGCCTGCTCGTTGAGAAAGGTGGGTGCTAGGGCGCTTGCAAGGGCCCGTGTGGGGTGCTTCAGCACCTGCTGGGCATCAAGGTTGACCGCCCAGCTTGGATGATGCATACCCTCCAGCGAAGCTGCCGGCAAGCTGATCATTTCGTTTGCCTCTTATGATGTCTGCAGGCATTGTTGACCTGCGCTATGTGGCACGGTTGGACCTTCCGCTGCCCCACGCCGAGGACGGCGGGGACGCAGGCAGCAGTAGCAGCGCGGATGGCGGCAGCAGCAGCAGCGAGAGCGACAGTGAGGATGAGGCGCGGCTGCAGCGCAGGGACACGCTGGCTCGAGGGCCGGAGGCGCGCGCCATCAGTGAGTGGGCCTGGGCTGCCTGGTGTGAACTTGAAGCACCCCTTGCAAGCGCCTGATTGCTGCTGTGGAAGCTTGCAGTTGGACTTGATTTTGGCAACTGTCACCCTGCATGACACCTGTCGTGTGTGCACCTCCTCCCGCAGACCGCAACAGGCGCAAGCTGCAGCCTTCGGACTCGCTGCGCGGCACGGTGGACCGAGTGCTGCAGCGCGCTGAGGCAATCCTGGGCTCTGCCACGTGAGGCACCTTGCCATGGTTTGAAATTGGGGCTGCGTGCAAGGCCGGCTGCACCCGCCCGCTGCTAAGTGCTGAACCTGCCCATCTGTGTCACCTTGCAAGAGCATGACATGATGCCTCCATGCCGCTGCTTGCCAATGCACCCTGCTGTTCCTGCGCCTCCCATTGCCTGCAGCACACCTGGGGAGGCCAACTTGCTGAGCACGCAGCGCGGCCCCAACGACTTTGTGGGCATCACGCCCATGCTGGACCCGGCTCGCTACGCCAAGGTGTGTGTGTGTGTGTGTGTGTGTGTGTGTGTGGATGGGAGTGTGTGTGGTTGTGTTGGGAGGTTGGGTGGGTGTTTGGGTGGACGGGTTGGTCTGTGGTGGGAGCCTGCTTCAGAATGCGTGCTGCACTTGAGCCAGCCCTGAGTGTGCTCTCTTTTCTCCCCCCGCCTTCTCCGCCCAGCTGTCGGCGCGCTGGGTGCGCCACATGTCGTGCCGCACCGAGGTGACGGGCGCGCTGCTGACGCGGCAGGCGGTAGAGCTCCTGCTGCGGCACTACCCCCTGGCACAGGTGCGGTGCTGCGCTGCGCTGCGCTGCGCGGCTGGCTGGCTGGCTGCACCTCTGTTGGGTAGCTGGCTGGGGCGGGGGATCTGGGATTTGTGCCGTCATGACGTCCAACAGGTTGGGTGGTCAACATGCTGCCCCTTGCTGGCATGTAGACCAGAAGCACATGCCCCTGCCTCACACACACCTGCCTCACGTCCTCCTCCCTCCTACATCACCCACACCGCTCCCCTGCCAGGTCTACCTGCGCATCACCCTGTCCAAGAGCCGCGCCGAGGTGCTGCAGCTGGAGGCTCTGGAAAACATTGCGGCCTGCATGGCGCCCAAGGAGCGGCGCACGCCGAGCGGGCGGCAGCCAGGCGGCCGCACCGCCTCACGCCTGCGCCTCGACCTGTTCAGGGCCGTCAGCTTTGCCAGGAAGCTGGCGGAGAGCTTGGCGGAGCAGACGCTGGGCAAGGCGTGAGGCGCAGCGGCGGCGCGGCAAGCCGGCTGGCTGCGGCGGCAGAAGTGGACGGGCCGGGGAACGGGCCGGAGAACGGGCCAGCTGTTGCCCAGGGTGCTGCTGTCGGTGTTGCATGCAAACCGGGCGCCTGGGCACTGCCTGTTTGTTTGAATTGATTTGGCATTCATTATCAGAAGACCTTGCTGTGCATTGGAAGACAGAGCGCCAGGAACAGCGACCCAGGCATGAGTGGCAGCAGAAAATGTCACAGAGCCCTGCACTTGTGTTTGTGTGAGCACAGCCCCGGGCACGTTTGAAACAAGACGATTTGTACAATTCCAGCAGACACCTGTACCCAGCGCGCATGCTTTGAACCCATGTCTGAGTGGCAATTGTGTCAGGCATTTGCTCAGTAAACAGAAACTCAGTCGTGATGTAAGGCAACGACCCATGGGGCTGGCATATGGAACATGCATGCTGCATGGTGGCCTCGCTGCTGCGGCGCTTTGAAAGTTTGAATGGGAGCGTCGCCCGACGGCGCTGCCGGCAGCTGGGGCCCAGGGGCGGCCTTCTGATCGAGCCAGCAGGCCCCTCAGGTTGAAGAAACCCAGGTTAGCGCAATGCGAGTTGCTGAATTCTCAGAGAAGGCGAGTGGCAGGGTGTACAATCGCTGTTGACCGGCCCCATGCCGTGCCCTGCGGCGGGTCCAGCGGGGCGGGGGTGCATGCGGCCTCCCAGGCTCGCCGGCCACCCGCCTGCTCGCTGTTTCCGCCTGCTCGCACCGTCCACGTGACCTAGGCCAGCGCCAGGCGGCGAGCCTCGTCCTAACCGCAGCTAGCTATGACGGCTTCGCCTTTCGAGGGCCAGCAGGCGGCGGCCGCGCCCCAGGACGGCGCCACGTACAACCCCCGCAACATCCTGGTCACGGGCGGCGCAGGCGAGGCCCGGCCGCGGGGCCCACATGCTTGAAAACTCGAGCGGGCCGAGCGCGCCTCCCAGCCCCTGCTCGCCCGCCCCCCGACCCCTGCTGCAGGCTTCATCGCCAGCTGGGTGGTCATCAAGCTGGTGCAGCAGCACCCTCAGTGCAAGGCGCGTCGGACTGGGGTGGTTGCGCCGCCGCTGGGCCGCCTGTCGCCGCCAATTGGCTCCTGGGGGCCGATCATGTGGGATGGAATGCGCGTCCGTGCGCCGCGGGGCTGGGGCCGCCGACGCCGGCGGCCGACGCCCGCAGGTTTGCCCCTCCTCCGGGGGAAGCTGCACCTCGCCGCTCACACCCCGCCTGCGCGCCTCTGCAGGTGGTGGTGCTGGACAAGCTGGACTACTGCGCAACCCTGAACAACCTGGCGGCTGTGCGCAATGCACCCAACTTTAAGTGAGCGGTGGTGCGGGCAGCGGTGGCACTGCAGCGCAGCGTTAAGTGCAAACGCGGCGGCTCCGCCTCACTTGTTCCCAGCATGCCAGCAGCCCCTGCATCGCTGCTGCATTGTTGCTGACACAGTGCCGAACAGCGGCTTTGACTGCACCCTTCAGCACGTTGCTCAAGTTGTGCCCACGTGCCATTGCTCGCTCTCCCTGCAGGTTCATCAAGGGCGACATCCAGTCGGCGGACCTGGTGGTGCACGTGCTGGAGCAGGTGCGGCCTGGCTGCGCTGGGCTCTGTGCCGCAGGCATTCTGCATTCAACGCTGTGCCAGGAATGCTGCGGTGCCAGCTAGCAGTGTGCTGGATACCCTTGCTGGCTGTGGGCAGCACGCGCCGCAGGAAATGGTGGCACAGCATGATGGCCACTAAACCGTGCAGAACAGATACCTGCCCGGCTGCCGTGTGCCCCTCACCTACCCACCTTCCCTCATGCCCCGCCCGCAGGAGGAGATTGACACCGTGATGCACTTTGCGGCGCAGACGCACGTGGACAACAGCTTTGGCAACTCCATGGCCTTCACCATGAACAACACGTGCG